>Ga0210380_10001121_pt1 | contig 11115 bp, 7 predicted proteins | sample PLM4_5_coexredo_FD_155476 | JGI IMG/M metagenome (GOLD analysis project Ga0210380, IMG submission 155476) | Groundwater sediment microbial communities from an aquifer in East River, Colorado, USA - PLM4_5_coex redo | ecosystem: Environmental > Terrestrial > Soil > Riparian zone | place: USA...
GCAGCCGGGACAACACTCGTTTCTGTTTCGCAGCGATCCCTTGTCGCCGCTACTCGGCACGCGCGTCAGTGCCGAAATCAAAGACGAGGCGGCTGCCGTGGTCGAAATTCAACTGCCTGCTCCGCGCTGGTTCGAGGGGCGAGTCGTCGATGCCGAAACGGGCGAGGGGATCGCCGGCGCCTATCTCAACTATGCCCTGGCCGTGGATCGACAGAGCGCTTCGCCGCCTGCAAGTTCGTCGGCTGTCAGCGGCACGGATGGCCAGTTTCGGATTCCCGTTGCCGTCGGCCGGGGACGGCTGACGTTCCAGCACGAAGTGTATGGGTACTACGCACCCATATTCGGCGCCCTGCCGCGCCGTGAGCTGCCCGTGCCGGGCAAAGAGATCGTCGTGGAAGACAGCGGCGTCGAGCCGGTGACGATCAAGCTCTCGCGCGGACTGGCCGTTCGCGGCCGATTGTTGGGGACTGACGGCAAGCCCGCCGCCGGCGCGACGATTCGGGCCCAGAACAGCGATCAACCGTATGTCACGCGGTGGCAAACCACCGACGCGACTGGGCGATTTGAGCTCACTGGGCTGTCTCCGTTTGTCGGCGCGCTCGTCACTGCGACGGCCAGCGGCGGCAGCGCCTATGCACCGATTGACGCCCGGCCCGACCAGCCGTGGGACCAGACGCGATTCGTGGAAGTGCCCTTAGAATTGCACGCCGGCGTGGCCCTGGTGGGACGCGTCGTGTTCGAAGGCCGGGGCCGAGCCGGCGTCCGGCTGAAGCTGGCACGGTCGATCGGCAGTGAGAAAAACCGCTACCATTCGCTCGGCGAGTATGTGACGGATGCCGAGGGGCGGTTTCGCGTGGCGGGCCTGGACGCGGGCGACCACTACCAACTCGAGATCGCAGATCCCGATGGGTTGGCGGCGCCCGATTGGGAGTATCAAGGCGGCTACATCCACACGGTGCCGGACGGCCGAACGGAGGTCGCGCTACCGGACGCGGTCCTCGTCCGCCGGGGGCAAGACCTGCGGGGCATCGTCGTCGATCCGCAAGGCAAGCCCGTCCCAGACATCTCGGTCGCGGCCCGTTTAGTGAATGGCAGTTTTCTCTCGCGAGTCGGCGACGGTCCGCCCCCTTGGACCAAGACAGGGGCCGACGGCAGATTCGAATTGATGAACCTGCCCGATCAGCCCATTGAGCTGATGGCCCACCGTCGCAATCCCCAAGGCGGCCGAATCCTGTTTCCCGCCAAAGTGCACCCCACCAAGGGGCAGCAGGATATTCGGATTCTGCTCGACCCGGAGCTGACCATCGAGATCGAAGACCTCGACGCGCCGCGCAAGTGAGTGGAGCGGAGACGAACATGGCATCAATGCGGAGGAACCTTTAGTTTTTGTTGAGAATCGATAGCTGCGCTATCGATTGGTTTCGTCGCTGACATTCTTGGCTGCGAGTTTCTGTGTCTGCGGGCGCTAGGCCTGGGCTACCGGGACGAGGTTCATCCAGGCGAGCACGCGGCAATCGTGCCGGAGGAGGTCTTTCTGCAGGTGCAGGCCGTGCTGAAACGCGATCTGAAAACCGGTGCCAGCGTCAGCCGCAACAAACACGGGGCGTTGCTCAAAGGATTGATCCGCTGCGGCTCATGCGACTGTGCCATGCTGCACTCCTATACCAACAAGGGCAACCGGCGGCGGCGCTACTACGTCTGCCGCAAGGCACAGCAGCATGGCTGGGCCAGTTGCCCTGCGCCCTCGCTGCAGGCGCCCGAGATCGAGCGGTTTGTCGCGGAGCAGATCAAGCAAATCGCTGCGTCACCGGAAATGCTTGAGGCCACGCTGGAGCAGGTCCGGCAGCAAGCGGCGACCAATCCGGGCCGAGTCTCGATTGTCGCGACAGAGGCGGAAGTCGCGGCAACCCTGGCCGAGTTCGACCGGTTGTGGCACACGCTGACGGGCGGCGAAAAGGCAAGAGTACTGTCGCTGCTCGTTGAGCACGTGATCTACGACGGCGTGGCCGGGCAGGTGTCAATCACGTTCCGGCCGGCGGGGTTGCAATCGCTAGGCGGCGAGTTGGCGGGCGGAAAGGTGGTGGCAGCATGAAGGCGGACTTCAAAGTGGCGATCAACGTGCCGTATGCGGCCGGACCGAATCGGGGAAAGCCGCATACTGACAAATTGAAGCCTACCGATCGACTGCCCTCCCGGCCGCCGCGGATTGCCTTGCTCATGGCGCTTGCAATTTACATGGAGCGGTTGCTTCGCGATGGGCACGCGGAGTCGCAGGGAGAATTGGCATCCCTCGCCGGCATTACGCGGGCGAGGATCACTCAGATTCTGAATTTATTGGGCCTGGCTCCCGATATCCAAGAACAGCTTCTCCTCAACAACAAAAGTAATCGGTTTGTCGAACGAACGCTTCGGCCACTCTGCATGGTTGCTAACTGGAATGAACAGCGTGGCGCCGCTACGGCGTGGTCAAGGGAGAGTTGCAAAACTTTGCGCCCATCAGGTGCGACTGGTTGAACCTGCAAAGGAGCTTGATGATGCAAAGAATCAGTCAAGTTGTAGAATGCGGTGCCCCGCTTGCCTGCGACATCGAGATTCAGCGACTCGAACGAGGGCTCTATGAGCCGAATTCACACGTTCGTCCACTTATCCGACATTCACTTCGGCCAAGAAGGCGGTAGCGCTCACGGTCCGCACCAGACGGTGCGCCGCGAGATCGTTCGGGACTGCAAGGAGAGGTTCAAAACGCTGGGCAAAGCCGACGGGATTCTAATCAATGGCGACGTGGCATTCAGTGGGAAGAAGGAACAATTCGACCGGTCGGCTGAATGGATCGAGGAATTGGCGGCGGCCGTCGGGTGCTCGGTCCAGACCGACGTCCAGGTCATCCCCGGCAACCACGACGTCGATCGGAGCCAGATCGACTACTTCTGCGAGACGGCGCACGAGCGGCTGCGGGGGATCGACCCGGATAAGCTAGACGGCGAACTGGCGAAGATGGCCAAGGCCAAGGAGGAGTCAAACCCACTGCTTGTCAAGCTGCAGAACTACCGCATCTTCGCCTCCCGGTATGGATGCGACTTCAACCCGGTCGAGCGGCTCTCTTGGCGGAAGAGCTACGAGTTCGATGCGAACCACCGAATCGAGATTCTCGGCCTGACGAGCGTTCTGGTTTGCGACGGCAACGACGCCAAGGACAAAATGATTCTGGGCAGCAACCAGTACATTTTTGACCGGGCCGATGACGTCGAGTTCTTCGTGATGGTCCACCACCCTCTCTCGTGGTTCAAGGACCAGCACGACGCCCAGCGCTACCTCGACCGTGCCCGAGTCCTCCTGACGGGTCATGAACATGTGCAGCGGATCAACAAGGAATGCTCGCTTGGCGGCGACGAATTCCTTCGGGTGTACGCCGGTGCGACGAACCCGCCCGAGATTGGTGGCGCTTATCCCTACCGGTACAGTTGGCTCGCGTTCGCACTCCACATCGAGGGTGACAAGCAGTTCATCCGGGTCACGGTGTACCCTCGGGTCTGGGAGCACAGCCGGACGGAATTCGTCGCCGACAAGAACCTGCTGAACAACAACAACGAGTTTACAACCTTTGACCTGTTCTGCCCAAGCTATAAGAAGCCACACGCAGTCGCGGCGGCACCACCAACCCCGTCGAGATCAGCGTCGCCAGTCGCAAAGGAGGGTGTCATGACCGAGGAATTCAACGCCCAGGACATCCAACGACTCCAATACTTCTTCTGGTCGTACCTCGACGAATGGCAGGACCGCATCCGCATTCTGGTTGCACTCGACTTACTTCCCGACACGAAGAACCAGCCGGTCCCGCACACACTGGAGCGTCTCGCGCTCGACCGCGTGAAGACCGGCGACAAGCTACATGCGCTGTGGGAAGCGGTGATGCCCCATGTCCCCGCGCCCAAGCGCATGCCAAACCCGTTCCCGGCTTCGCAAGGGGGAAAGTAACAGATGCTCTCGAAAGTCTACGAATGGCTCCGTGCGGCCGACCTCAAGCCCGACGATGCGATGGTGACCTCGCGCACCAAGGCCGTCGAAGATCTCGAAAAGAAGATCCGTGAGGCGGACAACTACGACCTGCTGTTGGGAATCGTGACTGCAGCAGTAGGCGGCTGCGAACGACTGGGCGAGCAGTCCCCGGCGTTTGCGACGCTGCTCGACTGCGTTCGCACGCAGTCGCCCGCGTTCCCTTCAGCAATCGCCGAAAACGGGCTGCACCTTCGCATGATTTGCTGTCTTGGGCTGGGCGAGCTTCTCACGTCCAACGAGGAGCAAGAGTCCGAAGCTGACGAGTTATTGGCCGCGACCATGCTGGTCTCTGGCCTCGGACTTAAGCTGAAGGAAGCCGGACGGCACCTCGACAAGGTCTTCGGCGAACTGGGAAACGTCGCAAGAGCAAAACTTCAGCGGCAAGCGGTAGCACTGCGCGAAAGGGATGACCTGGACTGGGATGATTTCGACGGTCTCAAGGGTATCGCGGGAGATCAGCCAAACTTCAATCAGAAGCTGCTAAAAGCCCTGAGGGGATTGATCCAAGGGTTACAGAAGCAACACAAGTCGGATCGTGAAGAGCTCGAGGTGATGTGGTGGCTGTACAACGGCTACTCGGACCGCCTCGGGAAGCAGATCAAGTCCGCCTCCCCTCTTTTGGCCGCGACGGCAATCGGCCGCGAGTTGGCTGATCGGGTCGCACCTCCCGCCACCGTCGGACTCAACGAGCTGGTCACACAGGCTGCGCTCCGTGATCGGCCTGCGGCCCAGGTCAAAGCGAAGCCTATCGATAGGATCGTTGCCGAATTAGGCGAAGCAGGACGCAAGTTACTTGTACCCGGCGCGGAACACGTGCGAAAGTTCGCGCGCGAGACAGGAATGCTGCTCCCAATGTCGTGGCTGTGCGTGCGGCTCGAAGAGAGTCAGGGAGCGAGCGGTTGGGAGGCTGAGCTTCTCTCGAATACAGCTCTGGCTTCGGATCGCGAACTGGCCCCAGGTGAACTGGCAGCTCAGTTCTTTGCAGAGAGGCAGGCGCAGCGAGTTTATCAATCCCTCGTGCAGGTGACAGCATGACCACGCTGCGATACGCCTGCTCCAAGCCGGACTGTACGATCGCAGCGACGGGAAAGTGCCTCGAGCTGCACGAGCCCACAGAATGCCCGAATGCCAACGGTGCGACGGCTGCTCCCCCCACGGAGAAGCCCGCATCGGGAAAGCCAGCGGCCCGAGTATTCCCGCCGGCCACGGAACTTGGGTTGAAAGACGCCCTTGCGATCATGCAGGGCGGCTACGTGCACCTTATCGCAATCCTCGGGGCCACGGATGCAGGAAAAACCTGCATGCTGAATGCCCTGTACCTTCTCGCATCCCATGCGGGGTTGTCACCTCGATTCCAGTTTGCCGGAAGCCTCACCTTAACGGGATTCGAGTTGCGCACCCGCCACCTGCGAAAATGGGAGAAAGGACAATTGCCGGATCAATTGGCGGAGCATACGACTCACGCCGACCCTCGCAACCCCGGCCTGCTACACCTGGCCCTTTCGGACAGCAAGCAGGCATCGCGGCGCATCGAGTTGCTGCTGACCGACCTTCCCGGCGAATGGACGACAGGTCTTATCAAGCAGGTTCAAAGCGCAGAACGATTCGAGTTCCTGCAAAGAGCAGACGGGCTGGTCATCGCGGTCGATAGCAAAAGGCTATGGAACGTAAACCAGAAAAATGCCGAACTCTTGAGCCTAGAGCACCTCGTTGATCGGTTGGCCGATGCCGTCAAGCTGGATCGACAAATCCCGCTCTACTTCGTCGCGTGTAAAGCAGATGCTTCAGGAGTCGAGATTCCGCCGGGGCTGGAAACGGTTGTCGCTTACGCACAAGGCAAGGGCTACGCGGCTCAGAGCGTTGCCGTGGCATCGTTCTCCCGGAGGCCGGAAGACGTAGCAAACGGTTACGGCATCCAGTCACTCGTGGAAGCCATCATTGATTACCAACCGCCAAAAACCGCACGACCGGTGATTCGGCCAGAACCGACTCGCTCCTTTGGCCGCTCTCTGGGACAACGTAACTAGGAGTGGCGATGGAGACCAATCGCGGTGTATTGATGGTAGGCGGCCCGGACATGGGTAAGACGAACTACCTCGCGCGTCTCTGGGGAGCGGCTTACAAATTCAAGACGGGGATACTTCGCGCCGATGGTCTTCCCGATGACCTCGAGCATCTCGATGCAATTCTCGGGAGCTTGCTTTCGGGAAGGTTCGCGGAGCGAACGAAGCATGACGACCATTGGCACTGCGAGATCCCGCTAATGGTCAAAAACCAAGGCGGGTTTCGCGGAAAGCTGATTGTGCCCGACTGCCCCGGAGAAGAGTGGCGTCGCATTTACAAAAACAACGAGTGGTCAGAAGTCTGGGAAAATCAGATCGACGGTGTGCGAGGCTGCCTTTGTTTCGTCCGCCCCAATTCGAAGGAGCTGCGTGCGCCACTTGACTGGATGACGTGTTGGAAACATTTCGGAACCGGCAAAGTCGATCTTCCGCTTACAGACGAAACGCCAACTCAGGTCGAGATGGTGCACTGGGTTCAGTGCCTTCGATATGCGCAACGGGCAAGAAGGAGTCAAACCGAGAAACTGCGAGTCGGGGTTGTTGTCTCAGCATGGGACGCGCTCCCGTCTGACATCCGCAACGGAACACCCTGGAAGTACCTTGAGAGCGACCGCCCACTTCTCCATCAATTCATGTCCACAAATGCTCATGCCTACGAGTTTGCCGCGTTCGGCGCGAGCATCGCAGGTGGCGATCTGAAGGAAGACAAGGATTTCAGGAAGCAGTATCAGAAAGGTGACCCTTTCTCTGCCGGATACGTCATTCATAATCTACGCGGCCAGCGCGAGGAGTCACCTGACCATACGCTTCCGGTCGCGTGGGCGATGGACCTAGTCCCAGTTGCCTCAGTCGGTCAAAGGGGCGGGCCATGAGCGCCGCAACAGTGCATCAAGCGCTCCACGGTTACCGGCGAGGGCACGAATTACTCGCGAGCAGCGTTCGCCTTCCGCCACCGGCGGCTGACCTCGTAACAAGGCTTAGCGACCTGTCCGGCTCGATCGCATCGGGATGGGACTTCACGAGCTACGTGACCGCTTATCCGCTGACTGGCACACCGTATTTCGCACTCGCACGTACCTGGGAAGACAAGAAGGCGGCTAGGGCCGGGTGCGTTCTCACGCATAAGCTCCTTATCCCGATCGACGACTGGAAAACTACACCAGAGCCGAGGACATTCTCCGAGCTGTTTGCTGATGCGGACGATCTGCGGGATGAGGACCGCTTCAGGAAGCCACTTCAGTTCGAGGCCAAGAGCTCGACCGCATCCCGTCCTGTCTCCACACCTCGTGGGTCCGCAGTGGAATTCGTGCGGAAATACTACGGCGAACGCCAACGGCCATTGATTTGGGTCGATTGTCCCGAGCCTGAAGAAACGGCCTGGGCGATCGTCCGTGTCCTCTGGCCCGCCCTACGAGAGGAGTTCGCCTGGTGTACGGCTTCTCTGCAGCCGAGGTCGCTCGATACGAGACCGCTGGACCTTCAGTTTGTGCCTGCCTCTGCCTATCCAAGATTTCACAAAATCCAGCGGGAGAACTTCGTCGGGGGAGATGCCGATAAATCTGGGCCACTCGCTGAGCCTTGGTGTGCGCCCTGCGCCCAGTGGATCTTCTCAGGTGGCCGGTCCGGACCGGTTGACGCCGAGATTCGCGCTTTCGGGCCCTGTCTTCGTGACGACCCGACCCTGATGCGTCATTTGTTTTTGGCGAGGGATCTGTCGGACCGTGTTGATTCGTCCCCTACTGCCGGTGCTGGACTGCTCGACGTAATCGAATCGCTGGCGCCGAATCCGGATGAGGCCGTAGAGTACAAATCCAAGGCGGCCAAAAAAGCGGTCGATGCCGCGACGGCGGCGACGCCCGAGGAGGCGTTGAAGTGCCTGTTCCTCGTTGGGGAACGGTTAACAAACGAGTCGTTTCAGGCGGTCCCAGATAACTTCGGTGAAGAACTTGCGACCAGAGTTGACAGGCTTGCCTCTCGAAACCCTCGCGAAGCGCTCGTGATTCCGGAGCGGGTGGTGTCACGCGCCGACATTGCGACAACGCCGTATTTTCGTGGTGTCGTCCGAGGCTTGGCCCGGTGCGCGGAAGAATCTCCTTCCGATCTGATCTGCTTGCAGGAATTCAACAAGACCGCGCCACACCTAATCGCTGCTTCGCCGCGAATTGCTGCGGGATTTCTACGGAGTCTGCACTCTGCAGGAGAGGCAACCGGCGGGCGGGAAGCACTCGTCGGCTGGATTGCCGCGTTAGTTTCTCCTGCGACTCTACATTCCTTGCGACGGGAAGTGCTGCGCGAGGTTCGGAACGATCAGGACGTTGCGGTTGTAGAGCAACTCTGCCGAAACCTTCCATCAGAAGAAGTTGGGGATTTCCTTGCTATTCTCGCAAAAGGGACCGATGGTTTCGCTTCCGAGAAGCTACTGGCGACCTTGCAAGAGGCCGTGGCTTGCCCGCATCCCGAGGAGGTTCGCACTTGGGCGATTCCTCAGAAGAAATGGCCACCGGGCGTCGTCTCGCTTGTTGCAGCGACGTTCCCATTAAATGCTTCGGGACTCAGCCAAGTCGTAGCGTTTGGACCGGATAGCGGAAAGCGCCGCGCCGACCTGCTGACTGTTTTTCTTGACTCTAGTTCCTCTCCGAGAGTTCCTGGCTGGCTAAAGGAAGCGTCCATGCACTCTGCCGACTGGCTCGTGCCACTGTTATTGCTTGGCAGCGAAATGCCGCCTACGACGTCGAGAGTGCTTGAGCGGCTGGTCCCCGAGCTTCGGGAGACGCCACTTGCGGCTCACACGGAACTTCGACCAGTTTTCGCGGCGTTTTCACGATTCCCCTTCTGGTCCTCGCTGACCAGCCTGACGCTGAGGAACGCGCTGACGGCGTTTGTCGAAGGGGGACTACCAGAAGCCGCTTCTCACGGCTGGTTTTCCGAGGATTGGGCTTCGACATGGGTTGGTGAGGCCTCTCGCGGCGATCTCGCTGGCGCGCTGATCCGTCCGGTGCACGATCTTGAGCAGCGGGAAAGGGCGTTCCGTTGGCTAGCACTCGCGCCATCCCCGCTCTATGAGCGTCAGGCCACACTCGTACCCGGTCTCTTCTGGGAACTCGTCTCCGAGCGGCGATTCGGTTGGACATTTGCGATGGGAAACGCTTGGGCAGAGACTATCCGCCGGGTTCAGCACGCAACGCCAGGAAGCTCGACACTCAGGATGTGCGCCGATGTTCTTCAGTTTGGGTTCGACCACACGGACGATCTGGTCGGGGCGGCCGTAGCTGCGGCATTCTACCCAGTTTACCGGGCGGTCTGTGACTCGAATTGGACGCCGTACGAAGTGTCAAATCTGTTTGGCTGGCTCGAGTGGGACAAGGCAAAGGAGCTGAGGAAGGGGCTGGTCCACGCTTTCATTGGCTCCAACTGGAGCCCTGGTGACCTAGCATTGGCGGCCTGCGAAGACGAGCAGTTGCTCCGGAAGCTGGTCAAGAGAACTCTGAGGCAAGAAAACGGCTCTCAATTCGTCACATCGATGCTCAATGATCTTGTTGGACGAGCCGACTCGAATATTAAGCGTACTGTAGAGATGGTCCGAGAGCTGGCTTCGAATCCTGATTTTCATGAGTCGTGGGATTAAGCCGCTAACCGGATTTCGAGGCGTCATCGCTATCCCGTTTCACTCGACCGTGTCCCACGCATCGGAAACGTCGTACACGAGGGCAGTGCCGTCGCCGAGGCCAACTAGAAGGCGGCTTCGATCGGGTGAAAACACGGCGACTTCAGCCTTTTCGCTGCCTAGGTCGAAGCTGCTAAGCAGTCGGCGCGAGGGCAGCTCGAGCAGCCGCAGCTTCAGCCGCGAGTCAGCGGACATGCTCACCACGGCCAACATTCGCTCGTTCGGCGCGGGCGCGAGCAAGCGGATCTCTTCGCCGTCGGTCCCGACCACCCACTGTCTCTCGCCCGCCGGCAGCTTCCAACCATAGAACTCCGGCAATTCGCCGGCCGTAATAATCTCCGCGCCGTTGCGCAGAAAGGCAGCCCGGTAAAACCCGCTCTCCATGAACATCTTGGTGATACGATCCTGCCGCATGTGCGGCAGCGCGGCCTCCGCGATCGGCTTTTGCGTCTTGGGATCAGTCTGTATCACTTTGCTGCTGGTCGCGGTGAATAGAGATTTTCCGTCGGTGGACCAGACCAAGGCGTTGACCTGCCAGCCGCCAGCGTCGATATCGAAGCGGCCGTTTTCCTTGCCGGACATTCCATCCAACAGGTGAATGGACGCTTTCCCCGACTCGGCCAGAGTCGCAACCGCGATCTGGGACCAGTCGGGTGACGGCGACAACAGGCGGGCGGAGACTGGTACCTGCGCCTGACGCAGGAGCCTGCCACTCGCCCCGTCGTGCCAACGGACCGGGCCGGACATGATGCCGCCGCCGTTTGGTTTGGACAGGTTAGCTTCCACCTCGTGGCCGCAGAGCACGATCTGCCGGCCGTCGGGCAAATACCGGAGCGCGAATACGCCAAATTCGGGACCGCGGAAATCGAGCAATGGCTTACCGGTCACGTCATCCCACACGCGGACCTCACCCGCCCAGTCGCCCGTGGCGATCCGCGTCCCGCCCGGCAACCAGTCGGCAGAAAAGATCGCTCTTTGATGCTGCTGATCCGTCGATAGTACGCGCTTGCCCGTCGCCAACTCCCAAATCCGCACATAGCTCTGCCGGTCATCGACAGCCACGTACTTGCCGAGCGGGTCAATCTTCACGATCGCACGGCTGGCATTGCGAATGTGCAGCCCGTCAATCGTTCGCACGATCTTCTCAGCTTCCACATCCCAAATCAGGATCCGGTCGCTCGCTAGGGTGACGAGTATTTTGCCGTCGGCCGAGAAAGTCGCGCTGTAATCCGCCGGTACATCAGCGGGGAGTGGAAAGACCCGGCTCATTGGCGGCTGTTTGCTCAAATCCCAGATGAGCAGCCGGCTTGAATCGAAGGAGTAGAGTCGCCC
>Ga0210380_10001122_pt1 | contig 11112 bp, 9 predicted proteins | sample PLM4_5_coexredo_FD_155476 | JGI IMG/M metagenome (GOLD analysis project Ga0210380, IMG submission 155476) | Groundwater sediment microbial communities from an aquifer in East River, Colorado, USA - PLM4_5_coex redo | ecosystem: Environmental > Terrestrial > Soil > Riparian zone | place: USA...
TCCACGCCGATGAGACCCAACTCGCCCGCGCGCGCGACCAGGTGCCGCGCGACCGTCCAGTTCTTCTTTTCCAGTTCCGCCAGCGCCGGCGCAACTTCGTTCGTAACGAACTCGGCAGCGGTCTTCGCGATCAGCCGATGTTCCTCGCTCAGACGTTCGGGAGTGAAGACGTCAGCAGGGGACGTGTCCTGGACTAGCCAATCGGCGCCGCGGCGAGAAGCAGACATGGGGACATATTAGCGGGTTGCCGTCTTCACGTCCTTGACTCGCTTCACTTCCTTCCTCACCGCTCCACAACCCCCGCCGCGCCCATGCCTCCGCCAATGCACAGCGTGATGAGGCCCAGCTTGGATTTGCGCCTGGCCATCTCATGGAGGATGGTCGTCGTCAGTCGCGCGCCGGTGCAGCCGAGGGGATGGCCGAGCGCAATCGCGCCGCCGTTGACGTTGAGGCGATCGGGATCGATGTCGAGTTCGAGAAGACACGCCATGGCCTGCGCGGCGAACGCTTCGTTCAGTTCCACAAGGTCGATGTCGCCAAGCTTGAGTCCAAGGCGCGTCAGCAATTTCTTGACTGCGGGCACCGGGCCGACGCCGAATCGTTCGGGCGAGACGCCGGCTGTGGCGTAGCCTGCCCAGCGGGCGAGCGGCGTGAGACCCAGCTTCGTCGCACGGGACTCGGACATCAGCAGCACCGCCGCGGCGCCGTCGCTCGTTTGCGATGAGTTGCCGGCCGTCACCGTACCGGTCGCATGAAACGCAGCCTTGAGTTTCGCCAGCGCGTCCATCGACGTGTCGCGTCTCGGTCCCTCATCCTGATCGAATCGGCCACCGCCCACGGCTTCCACCGGCACGATCTCGCCGGCAAACCGGCCCGCGTCCACCGCAGCGACCGCGCGCTGGTGACTTCGCAGCGCGAATGCATCCTGCGCTTCGCGGGAGAAGCCGTGATCGCGTACGTGATTCTCGGCCACCAGACCAGTGCTGAGATAGATGTCGGGGTAGGTGTTGACCAGATGGGGATTGGGCGCGACTTTGTTGCCGCCCATCGGCACCATGCTCATGGATTCGGTGCCGCCAGCCAGCACGACGTGGGCCGCGCCACTCGCGATCCGATCAGCCGCAATCGCTATGGCCTCGAGGCTCGACGCGCAGAATCGATTGACCGTGACAGCCGACGTGCCGACCGGGAAGCCCGCGCGCAACCACGCAATCCGGGCAACGTTCAGGCCTTGCTCGGCCTCCGGCATCGCACATCCGAACACGACATCGTCCACTTCGGCCGGATCGACTCCCGGTGCGCGCGCGATCGCGTCGCGCATGACCACTGATGCGAGTTCATCGGGCCGCGTGAATCGCAACGCGCCGTTGGGCGCCTTGCCCACGGCGGTTCGCACAGCGGAGACGATGAACACGCCAGGCACTATTCAAAGTCCCCCAGCAGATCTTCGAGCGCAGCGCCGACTTCCTGCGTCTGTCCGTCGAACAGATGCCGCGCGCCTTCGATGACGACGATGTCCTTGGGCTCCTTGAGCTTCGAGTAGAACTTCCACAGATGCGAGATGTGACACAACTCATCCTGATCGCCCTGCACGAAGAACTTCGGCTTCTCGCTCACCAGCGTCCGCGGCCATACGTAGCCGTCTTTCTCGATGGGCGGTGCGACGGCGATCAGGGCGGACACGCGCGGATCTGCCGCGCCTGTTTCGAGCGCAATCCACGATCCGAACGAAAAACCGGCGGCCCACAATGGCGCGCCCGGGTATCGAGCAGCCATGAAGTCGAGTGCCGCAGCGAAGTCCGCCATCTCTCCCTCGCCATCGTCGAACGTGCCTTCGCTCCGGCCAACTCCGCGGAAGTTGAACCGAAGGACGGCACAGCCGATCCGGCCGAGCCCTTTGGCGCCTTGAAAGACGGCCTTCGTGTGCATGGTTCCGCCATGCATCGGGTGGGGATGGCCAAAGACGACGGCCGCCCGGGGCGGCGTAGAACCCTCGTCGAGCGACGCTTCGAGGCGCCCGGCGGGTCCCGTGAGATCAAGAAGCATGGCGTGCGCGTTCCTCCGCTGGGGCTGGTTTGGCGATGCGGTCCGCCGACATGGCGGCGTAGATGAATTGCCCGGCGATTTCCGCGAATCGATGCGGCTTCGTGATCACGCCGATGTGGCCGGTGTCCGGCAGCACCGCGTGCGTCGCGCCGGCAATCAGCCGGACGTATTGCATCGTCCCGCCGACCGCCACCACCTTGTCGAGTTCGGGCTCGCCTGTGACGACGAGCGTCGGCGCAGTGATGCGGCCGCAATCCTCGGTGATGTCGAACGCTTGCCACTCACGAATCCACTGGGCGGCGTGGACGGGCGAAAAGGGTGACCTGATTGCTCGACGCGCGTATTCCGCGACGAATTGCGTCCGCTTCGACCAGGAATCTCGCGCGCGATAGATCTCCGGCCCGAGTCTGGGGATCGAGCGCGCGGCGAAATACGGGAACCCGATGCGCGGATAGCGGACACAGAATGCGTCCGCGGGCCTCGGCGTCCATCCCGGCGCCGGTGTGGAGGCGAGGATGAGCGCGCTCACGCGCTCTGGCCGTCGCGCGGCATAGCAGGCCGCGATGAGGCCGCCGAATGACACACCGATCAAGGACACCTTGCGCTCGTGCGCGCGGTCGAGCATTTCGTCCATGGCGCGCATCCACGCGAGGAACGATCCCTGGCGCTCCCGATTCGGACGCATCTCGGTCAGAGAAAAACTGACGACACGATGTCCTGCCGTGAGCGCGTCGACGGTCGGTTCGAACCACTCCCATCGGCCGTTAATGCCGGGGACGACGACGACCGGAAAACCTGTACCTTTTGTGACCATACTTAGTTTCTCAGGGTCTTGCCTGTCTTGAGCGTATGGCTGATGCGTTCGAGCGTCTTCGGCTCTCCGCACAGCTTCAGGAATGCCTCGCGCTCGAGGTCTAACAGTTGCCGTTCGGTCACCGTCGTCCGATGCGCCACGTCGCCGCCGGCGAGCACGCGCGCGATGTGCCGTCCAATTGTCGCATCGTGGTCGCTGATTCGGCCTGCACGCCAGGCCAGATGAATTCCAAGGCTCAGCGTCGCGAAGGTGTCCGCGCCTCCGACGGGCACCGCCGTGCGGGCGACGGCTGGCTGATATCCGGATCGCGCCCGCGCCAGCGCATCGCGCTTCGCATCGTCCATCACGCGCACGCGATTCATCGTGACGGCATCCGCCTCGCGCAGATAGCCGAGTTGTTGGGCGTGGGCGGCACTCGTCGAGACCTTGCCGAATCCAATCGTCTCGAACGCCTTCTGAATCGCCGGAAAGGCCTCGCCGGGAGTCGAGCCATCGACGGCGCGCATCAGCATTTCTTTGGTTCCACCGCCGGCGGGCAGAAGCCCGACGCCGACTTCCACGAGACCCATGTAGGTTTCGGCTGCCGCGCGAACGCGATCGCAGTGAAGGCAGACTTCGCAACCGCCGCCCAGCGCGAGGCCAGCGGGAGCCGCCACAACCGGCACCGCCGAGTATTTCAGGGCCATCGTCGCCTCCTGAAACGCCCGGACCATCGCATCGATCTCGTCCCAGTTGCCTTCCTGCGCCTCGAGCAGGATCAGCATGAGATTGGCGCCCGCGGAGAAATTGTCCGCGTCGTTGCCGACGACCAGCGCGGCAAAGCTACGGCTGGCTTCCGCAACGCCCGCGTGCAGCATCGCGATCGCGTCGCCGCCAATCGTATTCATCTTGGAGTGGAACTCGACGCCGAGCACGTCGTCGCCCAAATCGACGAGACTCGCGCCGTCGTTGGACTTGACGATGCGCCGGGACCTTTGGACCCTTGGACCCGCCTTCGCCCAAGGCTTCGGCGCGGCAGGCCCTTTGGACCCTTGGACCAACTCGAGTGTTTCAATCGGACCCAATTCCCACCCGAACCCCCATTGCATCGCGTGGTCGATCTCGTCTGGGGCGCTGGCGATGTCCGCGGCGATTTGCGCGACGTAGGCGAGTGTGGGGCCAAGCGTCTGCCGGAGAATGTCACCGGCCCGGTCCTTGCCGAGAAAGAGCGCGCGGATGCGTGCGCCAACGTCGGTTATTGATCGCGCAGCTTCGAGCGACGCCAGTTTCGGCGTTGTCTGAGGGCGGTACTCGAGCGTCGTCGGGTCGAGCACCAGGATTGTGGAGCCGGCATCGCCTTTCACGCGCTGATAGAAGCCGCGCCCCGCCTTGTCTCCGAGCAAGCCGCGCTCGATCATCTTTGCGAGCAACGGCGGCGCCTCGTAGGCCGCCCGCCCGTCAGCGTCACTGAGGCGAGTCGCCAGATCCGTTGCTACCTTCGCGACAATGTCCAGGCCGGCCAGATCGAGCGTGCGGAACGTCGCGCTCTTTGGACGGCCGATGATCGGTCCGCTGACCGCGTCGATCTCTTCGATCGTGAACTCGCCGGAGGCCACGAGCGCGATCGACTTCATGGCGCCGAACATGCCGATGCGGTTGGCGATGAATCCCGGCGTATCCCTGGCGACGACGACCCCCTTGCCGAGGTGGAGATCCGCGAACGCGCTGATGCGCGCCAACACGTCCGGAGCCGTGTCGGGTGTCGGAATCAACTCCAGGAGGTGCAGGTATCGCGGCGGATTGAAGAAATGCGTGCCGAGCCATCGCTGGCGCAGGTCGGCCGGCAGCGCCGAGGCGATCGAGGCAAGGGGAATGCCGGAGGTATTCGACGACAGGACCGCGCCGGCATTGATGTGCGGAGCAATACGGCCGATCAACGCCTGTTTCACCTCGAGCGACTCGACGATGGCTTCGATCACCCAGTCGGCGTCGCGAAGGCGGGACGCATCCTCATCGAAGCTACCAGGCGTGACCAGTGCGAGGACCTCAGGGACGAAACAGGGATCAGGCTTGAGGGTTTTCAGGCGCTTCAGGCCGGCGGCTGCGGCATCGCGAGTGACGTCCAGCAGCAGCACGCGCACGCCTGCGTTGGCCAAATGCGCGGCAATTTGCGCACCCATCGTGCCGGCACCAAGCACGGCTGCGGTTCTGAACGTCGTCGACACTTGAGGAATCGTGACACAAAACGGCGATAATCCGTCTGAGCCATGCTGAATCGTGCGTCCCTTGCGAGGCTGACCATCGTTGGAGCACTGATTGCCGCCGCCTCGATCGTGGCCGCGGCGCAATCCGCGCCTCGCGCGCCGTTCGATCCTGCGCGACTGGCCCGTATCGATGCGGTCGTCAATGAGGCGATCCAGGCGCACCAACTGCCCGGTGCCGTGGTGGTGGTCGGTCGAGGCGACGTCATTGCGCTGCGAAAGGCCTATGGGCGCCGCGCGATCGAGCCGGCGGCCGAGGCGATGACGCTCGACACCATCTTTGATCTCGCATCGCTTACCAAAGTCGTCGCCACTGCACCCGCCGTGATGATGCTGGTCGAAGATGGCCGGATTAGGCTGACGGATCCTGTCGCGGCGTTCATTCCCGAGTTTGCGAAGTACGGCAAGGATCGCGTGACGGTCCGTGACCTGCTCACGCACATGTCTGGTCTGCGGCCGGATCTGGACTTGGCCGATCCGTGGGTAGGCAAAGATGAGGCGATTCGACGCGCCGGCGAAGAAATCCTGACCGATGCGCCGGGACGCCGGTTCGTCTACAGCGACATCAACTATTTTCTGCTCGGCGAAATCGTCAGCCGGGTGACCAGGCAACCGCTCGCCGACTTCGTGCGCGATCGGCTGTTCGTGCCGTTGGGCATGCGCGAGACGATGTTTCTGCCGCCGGCGGCCCTTGTGCCACGGATTGCCCCAACGGAAGCCTGCACGCTCTACGGCTATCCGTGCGACGGACCCGATCGAACGATGCTGCGAGGCGTGGTCCACGATCCGACCGCCCGGCGGATGGGCGGCGTCGCCGGACACGCCGGCGTCTTTTCGACCGCTGCAGACCTGACACGATTCGCGCAGATGATGCTCGGCGGCGGCGCGATTGGCACCACGCGCGTGCTGGCGCCGCTCACGGTGGCTCGTATGACCTCGCCGGCGACACCGGCTGGCGAGCCAAACGTGCGCGGGCTCGGCTGGGACATCGACTCGTCGTACTCCGCCAACCGTGGTGAGCTTGTGCCGCTCGGATCGTACGGACATACCGGATTCACGGGCACGTCACTGTGGATCGATCCCACGACCCGGATGTTCGTGGTCTTTCTTTCGAATCGCGTCCATCCGGACGGCAAGGGCGACGTCACGCCACTTCGCGCGCGGGTCGCGACGATCGCGGCATCGGCGCTGATTGACCTGCCCGCCTCAGTGTCGGGCCGGCCGCCGTTCGCGCGCCAGGGGTTCGACGCACAGATTCCTGCCGTGGCCGCGCCGGTCGCGGCACCAGTCATGGCCGGCATCGACGTGCTTCGTGCCGATGGTTTCAAGGCGATCGCGGGACTTCGCGTGGGCCTCCTGACCAATCACACCGGCCGCGCGAAGGATGGCGCCGCGACGATCGATCTCATTGCCGCCGCGCCAGGCGTGACCCTCGTGTCACTCTTCAGCCCCGAACACGGCATTCGCGGCATCCTCGATGCATCCGTCCCGTCGACGACTGACGAACGCACCGGCAAGCCGATTCACTCGCTCTACGGCGCCACGCGTCGTCCGACGGCCGAGATGTTGGCGGGTCTGGACGCGATCGTGATCGATCTGCAGGACGTCGGCGCCCGCTTCTACACCTATGCCACGACGATGGCGTATGTGCTGGAGGAGGCGGCGCCGCGCAAGATCAAGGTCATCGTGCTGGATCGGCCGAATCCCGTTGGCGGCGTCCAGATCGAAGGTCCGTCGCTCGATGATACTGGCGTAGGTTTTACCGGCTACCTCGCCTCCATGCCGATTCGCCATGGATTAACGATGGGCGAGGTGGCGAAACTCTTCAACGGCGAGAAGAAGATCGGCGCGGATCTCACCGTCGTGGCCATGCGCAACTGGCGCCGCGATGAGTGGTTCGACGAAACCGGCCTGATGTGGATCAATCCGTCGCCCAACATGCGCAATCTGAATGAAGCGACGTTGTATCCGGGCATCGGGGCCTTCGAGGCGACGAATCTTTCGGTCGGCCGCGGCACCGACACGCCGTTCGAGCATGTGGGCGCGCCATGGATTAACGGGGCCCAACTTGCCAGCGCGCTCAACACTCGTCGAATACCGGGCGTGCGCTTCTATCCGGTGCGGTTTACACCAACGACCAGCACCTATGCGAATCAGGAATGCCAGGGTGTCTTCATCGTCATTACGGATCGTCAGACGATGAGGCCCGTACGGGTGGGCGTGGAGATCGCGTCGGCGATCGTGACGCTGTTTCCGGATAAGCTCGATGTCAATGCGGGCGCGAGACTGTTCGGATCGGCCGCAGGCATTGCGCGCATCAAAGCCGGCGATGATCCGGCGATGATTGCGCGATCCTGGGCGGCCGCGGAATCGCGATGGAGATTGTTACGAGCGAAGTACCTGATCTATTACTGACGGCCCCCTGTCCCGGATGCGGGCATCCGGGCGGCCGCAAGGCGTGTCAGGAATTATTCGACGAGATTGCATTGCGCGTGCGGGCGCTGGCCTGGACCGGGAGCCTGACGACCTGGCGGCTGATGCACGACGTTTATTCCATTCAGCATGAAGAGGACTACTGCGGCCGGTGGCGCGGGCTCATCGCGCATCTGGGCGGCGTCTGCTGGGGGATTGAGCACGACGGATCAGAAAAGGGTTATCGCGCCATCCAGAAACTGGTGGAGAAGGATCACATGCAAGGGAAGCCCTATCCTCCCGCGCCTGGCATCCCGACAAATCGCGGCGACTACACGGCCGCGAGCCTCAAGGACTTCAATCAGCCCGTGTTGCTGGTGAACGGCGTCGACCGCTGGGCGCGATCCGTGTGGGTGGCCTACGAGCCTCTGCATGACCTCGCCAGGGACTGGGTCAAGTTGGCGATGGGGTAGGTTAGTACATCCGATAGAGCATCACGTACACGATCACTCCCGTTACCGACACAAACAACCACACCGGCATCGTCCAACGCGCGATGCGCCGATGGCGCACGTCATCTCGGCGGAGTCCGCGCGCGAAGGTGATGAGGATGAAGGGGAGCGTGACGGCCGCGAGAATCACGTGCGGAATCAGGATCGCGAAGTAGATGCCACGAATCAGGCCGGTGCCCGGGAACGGTTTGGAGCCGATGTTGGCGTGATAGATGACGTAGGACGTGAGAAACAGCGCCGACGTGACGACGGCGGCGATCATGCAGAGGCGATGCTGAGCGATTCGACGTCGTTTGATCAGCCACCAGCCGGTGGCGAGCAGAATGGCCGAGGTGGCGTTCAGAGCCGCATTGAGATGCGGCAGATCTTCAATCTGCACGTGTGCTTATCGTCGTCCCACGCCCATCAGAATCCACAACAGCGGCAGGTAGGTGATCGATCCAAAGAACAGGCGCCGTGCGTGATCGGTGCTGCGATCGAACATGAATCGGACAGCCAACACGAGAAGGCCAATCCCCAGCACCAGCGCGGCGATGCCGTAGGTGGCGCTCGTCATGCCGAGGAGGAAGGGCAGTTCGCTGATCGGCAGCAGCGTGGCCGCCCACAGCGCGGCTTGCCGGCCCGTCAGGACGCCCTGCTTATCGACCACCGGCAACATCGGGAGGCCGGCGCGTGCGTAATCCTCACGGTACAGCCACGCGATCGCCAGAAAGTGCGGGAGTTGCCACACGAACATCAACAGAAATAGTGACCACGGTGCGGCGTTCGCGAGCGTGCCGCCGGCCGCGACCCAGCCGATGAGCGGCGGCAATGCGCCGGGCACCGCGCCGACAACGGTCGCGAGTGACGTGTGCCGCTTGAGCGGCGTGTAAATCCAGACGTAGCTGAGCAGCGTCGCGAGGGCGACCAACGCGGCCATCGGCGAACCCGCCACGTACAGAATGATCAGGCCCGCCAGCGACAGGATGCCGGCGATGGCCGTTCCTTCGCCCGGGCCCATGCGGCCCCCGGCGACGGGCCGTTCCTTCGTGCGGTTCATCAGCCGATCGAGGTCTCGTTCGTGGACCTGGTTGAGCGCAGCGGCGCCACTGGCTACAAGCGCCGTGCCCATGCACGTCGAGACAATCGACGCCGGATCGATCGCGTGCGATGCCGACGCCATGTAATACCCGCCGGCCGTCGTGGCGACCACGAGCGCATTGAGACGGATCTTGGTCAGCAGGACGAGGTCGTCCAGCTTCGTGTGCGCGCGGGGCAGCGTGAGATCGGTCACTTGGACTCGGACTTCGAATCGGCGGTGAACGTGAACGCCGCCGTCTGCGCCTGTTTGTCACCGACCGTCACTTGCGCAGTCTTGCGGCCGAACTTCTCGTGCCAGGCCTCGAGGGTGTAGGTGCCGGGCGGCAGGTTCTTGATCTCGAAGTGTCCTGCTTCGTCGGACACCGCGAAATACGGATGTTCCATGACGCCGACGTAGGAGGACATCCAGCTGTGCACGTTGCACATGAAGCGCACCATCACTTCCGGCGCGGTGAACACGTGCGTCATGTGGGAATTCTGCACCGGCTGGCTCTTGTTGAATTCCTGATTGACCATCGGCAGCGCGTGCACGTTGTGCAGCGTCGGATCGCTGTTGACGACGTCGATCGGCTGGCCGACGCGGACGCCCATCACGCGCGGCGCATAGATGCAGCCGCTCTGCACCAGCTCGACAGGCGCGGTCGGGGTGTCGAACGTGTAGGCGGCGTCGAGCCCGGACTTCACGTAAACAAATACGTTCCGAAGCGCCCCGTCCTTACCGACCAACACGGCTTCGTTCACTGGGGCGGCACCTGCGACCTGCGGACAGTCCTTCGAGATCCGGATCGGCGCATTAGCCGGTGCCGTGCCCTCGAACTTCACCATGCCGGCGATCGATCCCGCGGTCGCCGCATCGACCTTCTTTCCGGCCGCGGCCGTGGGTTTGGGCGGTTCGGCTGATCCGTCTCCGCACGCCGTGGCTGCCACCAGCAGACCGATGATGGCGAGCGCACGCCATGGGAAGGGCAGAGGGCAAAGGGCAAAGGGCAAAGGGTTGGAACGAATTGACGATGTCATCTGGGTTAGTCCTGGGCAAACAACGAACCTTGGAATTATCGCTGACTTGACCGCATTCGCGCCAGGATGCTACTTTCGGTAGTTCTCGCCTGCTTTGCCGGTATCGTCTAACGGTTAGGACACAAGGTTCTCAACCTTGGAATCGGGGTTCGATTCCCCGTACCGGTACTTGATCTGAGGGCTTCGCCCTCAGACTCCCTACTCGCTCTCTCGCACAACGTGCCTCCCCTCAAAAGCATTTAGGCACGTTGTGCTACGTTCGCGAGGCTCACTTCGCTTCGCTCGTTCGCTCTTTAGCCTTGGGGCTTCGCCCCTGCGGACCCCATCGCGCTTCACTCGCGCGATTCGCCTCCAGAAAAAGCACGCAGGCAAATCGCGCTCCGTTCGCGAGGCTCGCTCGCTGACCGCGAGCTCGCTGTTACCTCGAGGGGCTTCGCCCCTGCAGGCATCCGGTAAGTTCGAAGTTCGAACTTCGAACTTCGACGTTTCCTTCTACTGCGTCCAGATGACGACGCGGTCGCCGTTGGGTGAGCGGAAGTCGAAGAGCAGGACGGGGCCGACGCGTTGGAGTTCGTTGATGTCCAGCTGAAGGCGCTGGAAGTCGAAGCCGCCGCTCGCAATATCGATCTTCTGGCGGCCGAGCTTGAGCACCCAGAAAGGCAGCGACAAACGCACGAGCCGCTCGCGATCGGGATCCCACGCGAGCACCCAGACGTTTTGGGTTTTGGTGGTGGACGTGGGCATGTCGGAGAATTGCCGGACCTGCCGCGGATGTTCCATCTTGTCGAGCTCGTACACAGGCTTGTCGGTCCTGAATCGCGCCTTCGCCTCGTCAATCGCCCTGAACGCGTCCGCTGTCGTGGCCCGCCCCGCATGCACGTGGTTCGACACGAAGTACATGCCGAACCCGGCCAGCCCGATGATGCACAGCACCCCAAAGCCGACGACCGCCACGAGGATCCACAGCCAGGTCTTTCTCGAGGGCGCCATC
>Ga0210380_10001124_pt1 | contig 11100 bp, 12 predicted proteins | sample PLM4_5_coexredo_FD_155476 | JGI IMG/M metagenome (GOLD analysis project Ga0210380, IMG submission 155476) | Groundwater sediment microbial communities from an aquifer in East River, Colorado, USA - PLM4_5_coex redo | ecosystem: Environmental > Terrestrial > Soil > Riparian zone | place: USA...
GCAGATCGATCCCGCAGTAGTACTTGGTGGGGTCGGTTGTAGAATCGCATCGGTCCTCCTCCTGCGCGGTTTGCGCACTATCCCTGCGACAGCCTACTCACAACGAGTAGAAGCAGGGGGAGGGTAGACGGAGTTGAAATAGGCGGAGATGTCGAACGCGAGTGCATGCCTGAACGCACGGGCCGCGGAGCGGATGGCGGTTCGGAATTCTCCATAACTGACGGACGGGGCGATCGGCCGACCGAGTCTAAACTTGTATCCGAAGGAGCGTCTATTCTCGGGACGCTTGATCACTAGCCTGCCGCGATGTCGATAGATCAAGTCGTAGACGAAATAGGCGGCGACAGGGTCCAAGGCCACCGTTCGCCGCAGGTGAAAACCCGTCTTTGAGGCAAAGCACCGCTGCTGCGGTAGGAATGCATCGGACGTATCGGGATTCACGATGTCGGCGATGTAATTCTGCAGCTCGGTCAACGCACCGGTGATGACTACCTTGGTTGTCGTGAGTGGAAACAGCGTGCGAGCATGATCTTCAAGAAGGTATTGCTGCGCGGAGAACTGGGGCGCGGTTTTCGCCATCGTGCCGCGATTCTAGGGCCTGGGGCGGGGGGACGGCATAGCAAAGAAAAGACGCAAACAGAGTGATTCACGGCCTGTCGGACGATAGATGGGGCGTATAACTGCCGTTCCCAGACGCAGCTATTTAGGCGTTGGCGAGTCTCAGAATTTCTAGCGGGTCCGACTCCGCCCGGCAAATAGCCCAAAGAACAGAGCCGCCTCAACCGCTACGACACCTGCCACGCCGACTACGGCAAACGCAGTAGAAATGTGTCCTGCCCGCGCACTGGCGGCGAGAGCCACCGCCGCTATGAACGCCGCGAATACAAGAAGGTTCTTGGGATGAAACGTCATTTGCCCTCCAGAGTGCTAACTATGCCGCTTTTTTCTGAGCTGCGTCGAGGAGGCAGATGCGGCCTATTTGGGTATTGGAGGCCGATCTGTCCACCGTCCATCGTGAACTCGCGCTTCCGCTGCGCAGCCTCGGCTTCCGCCAATTCGGTGGATTCGAACACCTGCGATGGCTGGAATTCGCCGGTCTGATATGTGCGGATTTCGACGCCGACGGGATGAGTGTTCATCTCGCACGACATGACTCGCCCTGCCTTCGACACCTCCCACAGGAGCCGAGGCGTCGGTCGATCGCCGAATGGCCAGCCAGGCTCACGCACCGCGACAGTGTAACGACAACCGCACGACGCTGCGCGCGCGCGCTGCTGAGCACCCCACCCCACCGAAAAATCTCGGTAGACCGCAGCCGAAGAAGCGGAAGGCGGCGAAGAAACGATGAGGCTGGCGCTTACCGCAGTCTCATGGACAGGGTTGCGCAATAGGACATGGAGAACCCGTTAGCTCGGCACTCTTGGTATCTGACGGCCCACGTCCACGCCCCAAAGATGATGAACGCGGCGGCGATGGCGATGGTCGCTCGCATCGAAAGCCGCCGTTGTGGCCCTGCCGCGATCTGCCGGGTCCACCGCACTTGCTCGATCCAGCGTTGACGCAGATCCATATTGAGTCTGGAGTCTATACGTCGGTCGCCTGATTTCGGTTTCGGCGGGTGCGGTACCCTTTTCCGACCATCCATCGTCCGGTCGATCGGCTGCCGCCTGAAAATCGAACCACACGTAAAACACACGCGGCCTGGCGGCCGGTGTGTTTCAATCAACAAATATCGAGAGAAAAGGTTGGTTGCGGGGGGGGGATTTGAACCCCCGACCTTTGGGTTATGAGCCCAACGAGCTACCGGACTGCTCCACCCCGCGACAGGCCCGCAAGACAGGGCTTCTACCTGCGGCGGAACACTCAATCTAACACGCGCAACGACTAAGTACCAAGGCCGACCTAAAGGCCCGGTCGCAGAATCGCCGTGGGAACTGCGCGTTGGCGTTGGGCGTTGAGCCAAGCTGAGTCACACCTCACGCCGATTCAAGGCAAGCATTGCGCAACCGATAATCATCAACGCGAGCGAGACGAGGTGCGCGAGCGTCAACGGTCCCACGACACGGACGTTGACGCGAATGAACTCGATCGCAAAGCGGATCGACCCAGCCAGCACCAGATAGCGTCCAAGGACCACGGCATCGGGCACGTTTCGCCGGCGCCATCGAATGAGCAGCCACGCGACGGCCGCCAGCGCGATCGCCTCATAGAGCTGCGTTGGATGCACCGGCACATCGGTTGGCGGCAAGCCCCGCGGAAACGCGACCGCCCACGGCACATCGCTCGGCCGGCCGTAATCGTCGCCAACCAGAAAACATCCGATGCGTCCGATCGCGTGCCCGATCGCCAGGGCCGGCGTTGCCGCTGCCAGCGTGGGGATAATCGGCATGCGCTGGCGCCACATCACGACCAGCGCGGTACCAACTCCGCCAGCGAGCCCCCCGAACCAGCTCATGCCCCCGCGGCTGAAAAGCAGGCCCCTGAACGGCTCCTCGCCAAGATGTTCGGCGACCCAGAGCAGCTTCGCGCCAAGCAGGCCCCCGAAGACGCCGGCCATCGCCGCATCGCCCGCCGACGCCGGCAAGCCGCTCCGCTTTAGCTCCCGCCCGAATACCCAGAGGCCGACCAGCGCGCCAATCGCGACCAGGACGCCGAAGCTCGTGATGTCGAAATTGCCAATGCGAAAGAACGTGGGATACATCTCTGTGCAAATTATCCGTGAACGGTCTTGCATCCGCTACGGTCCAGGTTATGATCGTCGACCTCGCCCCAAGACAACTGAAAGAGGTCCCCTATGGCGCGCCCACGCAAGGCGACCGTTGATCCGTTCACCGATCTGCAGAAAAAAGCGGCCATCCTCGAACGCGAGATGGAGAGGCAGCGCGCGGCGATGGAACGCCTCAAGCAGCCCACCGTTCAGGAGCTTCATTCGACGCACGGCCCCCCAAGCAAGCTGGACCAGCGGCTGTCCCGCTGAGGCATCGCCTCTGCATTTACGCCGGAGGCCATGCCGACATCGCAGGACGTCCTCCTTGCCTGGCACCGCCTCCGGAACGCGCTCGGCGCCGCGGGCGTGGGCACGTGGCACCTGGACCTGCGCACGAACGTCGCCATTCACGACGAAAGCCTGAATCGGATCCTCGGCCTTGACGCCGTTGAGACCGAGGGTTCGCTGGACGACACCGACTTCACCAGAATCCATCCCGACGACAACGCACGTGTCCTGCGCGATCAACGATGCGGTTGCCGAGCGCCGCGAATACGGCCTCGAGTACCGCATCGTCCGGACCGGCGGCGAGATCCGCTGGCTGCAGGACCGCGGGCGGATCATCGTCGACGATGACGGCGTCCCGCGATTTGCGACGGGCGCCGTGATGGGACGTCACCGAGCGCCGGCAGCTCGAAGATCACGAGCGCGCGCTCGCCGAGGAACGCGCACAGCTGATTCGCGACCTCGAGCAGGCGAATCGCGTGAAGGACGAATTCCTCGCCATGCTCCGTCGCCGACTAAGGAAATGATTTCTTGCCGTCAAAATCGGCTGGAGCCGAACGAACGTGGACGCGCGTTCGGAGGATCCACCAGACGCGGAATCCCAGCAACGCTGTCAACGCCACCGCCCAATACGTGACTTCTGTCACCAGCACCTTCCCTACCATCCAGAAATGCGTCAGCGCCGTGATTGCGGCGAGATAGATCAGCCGATGAAGCTGCGTCCATTTCCGGCCAAGCCTTCGCATCGACGCGGTCGTCGAGGTCACGGCGAGCGCCAGCAACATCAGGAACGTCGCCATGCCGAGGGTGATGAACGGGCGCATCACGATGTCGTCGGCCATCGATCGGAAATCGAAGAACCAGTCCAGCACCGACCAGGTGAGAAAGTGCAGCGTCGCATAGAAGAACGAGAACAGACCGAGCATGCGGCGCAGTTGGATGATCGGGTTCCACCCGGTGATGCGCCGGATCGGCGTGACGCACAGCGTGATCATCAGGAACCGAAACGCCCAGTCGCCGGTCCGGTCCGTGATGTAGTCGATTGGATTGGCGGTGAGTGTGCCCCTGAAGGCGCCGACGATGAGCGTCGCGGCGGGGATGAGCGCCGCGACGAAGATGACTCGCTTGAGGAGGACGATCGGCTTCAATAGTTCTTCTTCAGGTCCATCCCCGCGTACATCGACGCGACCTGATCGGCGTATCCGTTGAACGGGAGCGTCTTGCGCTTGAAGAACTCGCCGATGCGCCGCTCGCTCGCCTGGCTCCATCGCGGATGGCTGACGGCGGGATTGACGTTCGCGAAAAAGCCGTATTCGCTCGGCTGCATCACCTGCCACGTATTCTTCGTTTGGTAATCAACGAACCGTATCTTGACGATCGACTTGATGCCCTTGAAGCCGTACTTCCACGGCACGACCAGCCTGATCGGCGCGCCGTCCTGGTTCGGCAGCGTCTCCTCGTACAGACCGACCGCGAGAATCGACAGCGGATTCATCGCTTCGTCCATGCGCAGGCCCTCGACGTAGGGCCACGGCAGCGACCGCCCGGTCTGCGCTGGCATCTGCGCCGGGTTGAGCGCGGTGACGAACTCGACGTACTTGGCCTCCGAGGTCGGCTGGAACGTGTTGATGACGTCCTTCAGCGGGATGCCGACCCATGGAATCACCATCGACCACGCCTCGACGCATCGCATGCGATAGACGCGCTCTTCGAGTGTGTAGGGCTTGGTGAACTCTTCGAAGCCGAACGTGCCCGTCTTGGCCGCGAACCCTTCGACCTTGATCGTCCAGGGCCGCGGTTTCAGGTGCCAGGCATTGGCCTTTGGATCCTCTTTGTACGGCCCGTACTCGTAGAAATTGTTGTAGCTGGTGATGTCGTCGAACGACGTGAGGGTTTCGCCGGTCGTACTGAGCGGGCTCTTCTTGACGTTCGCGAGCTTGGCCCCGTGTCCGGTGCCCTGCCCCTGCGTCTGCGCCTCGGCGTTCGCGGCAAAGGGAGGGATTAGAGTGGTGGCCGCCGCGCCAAGCGCGGCGCCTGCCGCGGTCTGCAGAAACTCACGCCGCCGCACGTACAGCGATTTCGGGGTGATGTCAGAGAAGCGGAGGTCAGGAGCCTTTCGTATCAGCATGCGCACATTATGACGTGGAAACACGAAGATAGGCCGGCCGAGTAGCGCGAATGGATGCAGGCCATACGCCGCAGAAACGCGCTCCCGGCCGAACTTTCCTGACCATACGTCTCTAATTCAAGTGATATGCCATGACGAAATGGAAGTTTTTTTCCGCCGACGAGCGTACACAGCCGAGCTTGTCCCACGGCGCATGCGTGATAGCCTCCGGTCTGGAGGAGGACGCCGGCGTCGCTGCGCCGGGTTCTTTGACGATATCGAGACCATCCACGAGCCTCTTGAACACGACCGCTTCCCGCGCGCGATGTCGCTTGCGGTGCACGAACTCCGCACGCCGGTCACGGTTGTGTGCGGATACCTGCGAATGGTGTTGAAGGAGCACGGCGGACCGCTCACCGACAAACAACGGAAAATGCTGGAGGAAGCCGAACGTTCGTGCGCGCGCATCAGCGCACTGGTCGCGGAGATGAGCGACCTCGGTAAGCTCGAAGCGAAAGAGCTCGCCGTCTCTCGCCACGAGGTTGATATGGCTGTGCTTGTGGCGGAGCTGGCGAGCACTATGCATGAGGGCGAAGACCGCGGAGTGCATCTGAATGTTCGCGTGCCGAATCGGCCAATCGTCGTGACCGGCGACCGCGGGAGGCTCTCGGCGGCAATCACGACGTTGCTTCACGCTGCCTTACGCGAGCGCGGCGAACCGGGTGTGATCGTGGCGGAATGCTCCGTGATGGCCGACACTGCCCCCGCGTGGGCGATTCTGGCGGTCGGTGACGACGCGACGCTTCCCTCGTTGCTGCAGGCCGCACGCGGTGCTCCACCACCTTTCGACGAATGGCGCGGCGGCCTCGGGCTCGCCCTTCCGGTCGCACGGCGCGTCGTCGAAGCGCTCGGCGGCGCGCTCTGGTCAGCACCGGGCGAACGGCCGCGCGCAGGCTCCGCACTCCGCTTACCTCTTCGAACCTAAGGGACAGGACAACGAATGTCGACAGTGGCCAACACGGGGGCTGACGCGGGCGGAAGCGTGACCAACGATCGCCGCCCGGCGACGATCGCGGTAGTGGATGACGATTCCGGCTTCGCGGGATACCTTCGCACCTTCCTCGCGCTTCGAGGGTACGAAGCGCGCGCCTATTCGCGGGGCGACGAAATCGTGGCAGCGATCCGGCAGGGAGAGCCTCCCGACATTGTTCTGCTCGACGTCGCCATGCCCGGGATGGATGGCCTGCAGACGCTCAAGGCGCTCAAGGCGGCGCGCCCCGAGCTGCAGGTGATCATGCTGTCGGGCCGCGAGCACGCGCAGACGATCGTCGAAGCCGTGCGCCTCGGCGCAGCCGACTACGTCGTCAAGCCGGACGATCCCGAAGGGTTGGGAGAGATCGCCCTCGACGCGGCGATCAAGCAGGCATTCGAGCGCAATCGCCTGGTCCACGAGCTGACGGACCTGCGGCGGCAGCTCAGCGACGATCAGAGTGATGCGTTCATCGGCTGGAGCGACAGCCCCGCCATGCGTCAGGTGGCCCTGATCATCGAGCAGGTCGCCGACAGCGACGTGACCGTGCTCATTCGCGGCGAGAGCGGTGTGGGCAAGGAGCTGGTCGCGCGCGCGATTCACCAGCACTCGTCTCGGAAGCAGCGGCCGTTCGTGAAGGTGAACTGCGCCGCGCTCCCCGCGGAGCTCCTCGAGAGCGAGCTGTTCGGGCACGAAAAAGGCGCGTTCACCGGCGCGGCGACCACGCGCATCGGCAAATTCGAGCAGGCGCACTCGGGAACGATCTTCCTCGACGAGATCGGCGAAATGAAGCCGCCGCTCCAAGCCAAGCTGCTCCACGTGCTGCAGGACGCGGAGTTCACCAAACTTGGCAGCAACAAGAGAATCAACGTCGATGTCCGCGTGGTCACCGCCACCAACCGGGACCTCGAACAGATGCTGACGCGCGGAGAGTTCCGCGAGGATCTGTACTATCGCCTCAAGGTCATCGAGGCGTACGTGCCCCCCTTGCGCGAGCGGCGTGACGAGATCCTGAAGCTCACCGACTTCTTCATCGCGAAATACTCGCAGCGCTACAACCGTCCTCTGCGGACGCTCTCCGATGACCTGCGCGGGAATTTCCTGACGTACGAGTGGCCCGGAAACGTCCGCGAGCTCGAGAACATGATCAAGCGGTTCGTGATCCTGCAGGACGAGGCGCTCGTATCGCGCGAGCTCAGTAAACCCCGCTTCGTGGCGAATCTGCCTCCGGTCGAGCCCGCGCCGCCGGCGTATCACGCACCTCCGACACATGCCGCGGCGACGTATGGCACGCCGCCGTCCGCGGCCGCCGCGCCGCCGCCCGTCGACGAAGACGAGGATGACGATGTGGATGATGTGGCACCGCCACCGAGCCAGGATGGCCGCCGCCTCTCAGACGTGGCACGCGAAGCGGCGCTCAACGCCGAGCGGACGGTGATCGGTGAAACGCTGCGCCAGGTTCATTGGAATCGCCGCAAGGCCGCCCAGCTGCTTGGCGTCAGCTACAAGACTCTCCTTAACAAGATCAAGGAAACAGGGATCGAGCGTCCCTAGTACGTAAAGTGCCGACCCCAGGTCGGCCTTAAAAGAGGAACGCGCTTCCACACTGACAACGCGTTTCCACTTTCGCCGCCTCGATTTTCCTTTACCCCCGATCTTCCCTACTGTTCCAACAGTTTTCTTCGATGGCATTTCGCTTGCTCAATGGACCCATGTCCGGGAGAGCCGGACGGAAGGACAGGGGTACAGGGCTAATGAGTCAGAAGTCCCAGGTGCTGGTCGTGGACGACGATCTCGCGATGTGTGGCTTCCTCCGCACCTTCCTCGGCGCGCGCAGCTACAACGCGCTGACAGTGACGAACGCGGACGAGGCAGTACGCCGCTTCCACGCCGAACGCCCTGCCGCGGTGCTGCTCGACGTCGTGATGCCCGGCAGCATGGATGGCCTGGCTGCGCTCGCCGCCTTCAAGAAGATCGACAAAGACGTTCCCATCATCGTCATCTCGGGGCAGGGCCGCACGAGCGTCGTCGTCCAGGCCATGCGGCTGGGCGCCACCGATTTCCTCTGCAAGCCATTCGAAGAGGACGAGCTCGAAGTCGTCCTCGACAAGGCGCTCAAGCAGCACCAGCTGACCCAGGAGGTCGCAAGCCTTCGCGCGCAGCTCAAGGAACAGTCGCGCTACACGATGCTGTTCGGCCACAGCCAGCCGATGACGGAGGTCCGTGACTTGATCGAGCGCGTCTCCGACACGGACGTGACCGTGCTCATTCGCGGCGAGAGCGGCGTAGGCAAGGAGCTGGTCGCGCGCGCACTGCACGAGCAGTCGCTGCGCAAGGACAAGCCGTTCGTCAAAGTGAACTGCGCAGCGCTGCCAACCGAGCTTCTCGAGTCGGAGCTGTTCGGATTCGAGAAGGGTGCGTTCACCGGCGCCATTCAGCACAAGCCAGGGAAATTCGAGTTCGCGAACCACGGCACGATGTTTCTGGATGAGATTGGGGACATGAGCTTCCCGCTGCAGGCGAAGCTGCTCCAGGCACTTCAGGACGGCGAGTTCTCGCGTCTCGGCGGCAAGGCCGACGTGCGCGTCGACGTTCGCGTGATCACGGCGACCAACTGCGACCTGGATTCGGCGGTTGCCTCCGGCAAGTTCCGTGAGGATCTCTTCTACCGCCTCAATGTCGTCACGATCACGATTCCTCCCCTGCGTGACCGTCGTAAGAGGATCCCGTGTCTGACCGATCACTTCCTGAAGAAGTATTCGGTGCAGTACAACAAACCGTTCCCCGGTATCAGCTCCAACCTCTCCAGCCTGTTCATGGAATACAACTGGCCCGGCAATGTCCGCCAGTTGGAAAACCTCGTCAAGCGGATGGTCGTCCTCGGCAGCGAAGCGCCAATCGTTCACGAGCTCAAGCAGCCCGTTGTGCAGTTCAACCACTGGCCCCAAAACGCGGCCCCGTTCGTTCCGCGTCCGACAAGCCAACCGCTACAGCCGGTCATGCCTCCCCCGGCTGCGGCGGCCGCGCCGATCGCCGTCGCGTCCGCGCCTGCTGACGTCGACCGCGCCACGGGCGCCGCGTCCGGAGAGCCCTCCGGCGCAAGCGCATCGGGAAACGTGTCGCTCAAGGACATCTCGCGCACGGCGGCGCGCGGAGCCGAGCGCGAGCTGATCCTCCGCATGCTGACGAGGACCCGCTGGAACCGCAAGGAAGCGGCGGAGATCCTCGGCATCAGCTACAAGGCACTCCTCTACAAGATCAAGGAAAACGGCTTGGACAAGGCCTCGTAGAATGGCGGACGCATTTTTCGAAGAAGACTCGCGCCTGCTGACGCCGCACGCGTTCGAATTCGTCCTCGACGGCGAAATGAAACGCGCGGTGCGGTCCCAGAACTACCTGACACTTGTCGTGCTCGAGACACGCCGTGAATGGGACGGGATGACGATGACCGCCGACGACGGGACGATCGATGAAGTCGCGAAGATCGTCGGCCACGAAGTCCGCGATACCGACCTGATCGGCAACACCGAGACCGGCGTACTGTCGCTCGTGCTGCTCGACGCCGACTACGACAACTGCACCAAGGTAATCGATCGCCTCGTCCAGCGCATCGACAACTACGACTTCGCAAGGCCCCTCCGCATCTCCGTTGGCGCAGCATGCTATCCGACGCATGCGGTCGATATCGACTCGCTGAAGAGTCGCGCGCTGGCCCATCCCGTCGTCAACTGGCGGGGCGGCGAGGCAGATTCACGCATCCGACACTAGGCATCCAATGGCAGGGCCGGCGATCTCCCTGATCGATCAATCGGTCGGGGTGACTCAGGCTCCGCGCCTCGCGGTCTATCCGTCTCCAGCACAGCCCGCTTTGTCGAGTACGGACGTCTGCGCGATCCAAAAGGGAAGTCTGTTGCCCATCGCGACCGCGGTCGAGTGGCGCCGAAGCGACGTAAGCGCCTTGAAAGCGCCTGGTTGAGTACTTAACGGTACCGCGATGGTCAGAAAGGTGAAAACGGTGCTCCGGGAAAAATGTGAACAGTTATTGCACTTCAGCCGCGTCGTGAGTGAGCCGTCAACGAGGGACCAGACATGAGAGCTGCAGCGGTCACGACGTTGTTCATCGCCGCCATCGTCTTCCAGGCGGTCGGCGCTGCGGCCCAGTCGCACGTTGAGGCGGTGCCGTCGTTGACGATCGGCAGCATCTACGACGACAACCTGTTCGCACAGACGCAAGGCGACGCGGGACACATGCTGATGTTGAGGCCCGGCCTGGGCACGGCGATCGACACCCCACGTTTGAGTCTGTCGAGCCTGTTCACGTTCGACTCGCAGCGCTCCAACCATCGCGACCTCACCATGATCGACGCGCGGCGTCACGGCGACGCCAGGGTGCAGTATCGGACGACCAACGCGACGACCGTCGGTCTCATGGCCCAGTACGACCGGACGGAAACGCCAGGCGAGATCAACATCGGGACCGGCATCCTCACCGACCGCCAGCAGGCGCAGCGGTGGGAAGTGTCGCCGAACTTCGCCCACAGATTCGGCCCCCACACGAGTATCACGGGCTCATACGACTGGATGGCCGAAAGTCTCGTGGACAACGGCACCGGACGTATGCAGGTCGTCCGCATGGGCCTCTCGCAAATCGCTACCGCCCGTTCGGCGGTGACCGGGTGGGTCATGGCGCGGCATTTCGCCGATCCGAGCGACGCCACCAACGGCAGTGACTCCGTTGCGGTGCTTGCCGGCTGGGATCACCAGTTCTCGCCGGGCTCGCGGTTCTCGATCCAGGCGGGGCCGCGCGTCTCCTCTTACCGCGGCCTGCTGCCGGAGGTGACGGCAAGTCTGATGCGCGGCACACCGCGGCTCACAGTCGGCGTCGACTACGCCCACAGCGAAACGATTATCCTCGGCATCCGCGGACCGGTCACCTATAGCGGCGGCGGCGCGCGTATCACGTTTCCGTTC
>Ga0210380_10001125_pt1 | contig 11095 bp, 11 predicted proteins | sample PLM4_5_coexredo_FD_155476 | JGI IMG/M metagenome (GOLD analysis project Ga0210380, IMG submission 155476) | Groundwater sediment microbial communities from an aquifer in East River, Colorado, USA - PLM4_5_coex redo | ecosystem: Environmental > Terrestrial > Soil > Riparian zone | place: USA...
CGCTCGCTGTTACACCATCCCGAAGTGCTTGAAGTCGCAGCGGAGTTTGGCGATCCCTATCGTGTGCTCGCGCCGGTATCGCACGAGGCGCATGGCTCGAATACGGCGTGGTGATTGGCTGGAGTCGCCTCGGACATCGCAATCCGATTCACCGCAGAGATGCGCAGATCGCGGAGGAAAAGAAACCTCTCTTAGTCTCGGCGATCTCGGCGCCTCCGCGGTGAATTATCCGATTCTAATAAGTAGCAAACAGCTACTTTTCATAGCCCCGGCCGATAAAATTTCATCGCGTTGCCGCCAAGCACGGCTTCTTTGTCGTCTTGGGTTAGGTCGTCGCGGGCGAGCAACTCGTCGATTTCGTGGCGGCATTTGCCGGCATCGAAGACTTCATGGGGGAAGTCGCTGCCGAAGAGAAATGACTGGCGCCCGCCTTTGGCGACCGCCGTGTTCAAGCCGTCGTCGTCGCAGTCGAAGCCGATATAGATGCGCCCTTCGCGCAGTTGGGTCTTGAAATAGTCGCTGGCTTTTTCACCCGGCGCCGGGCCGCCGAGGCGGTTGCCATGGATGTCCATTTGCACGTGGCCATCGTGATAGGAGCGGTCGAGGCGGTCCATCATGAACGGCACCCAGGTGGCGCCGCCTTCGAGAAAGCCGACGCGCAGTTTGGGAAAGCGATCGAAAACACCATGACCGATCATGGCCGAGGCTTGGATCATCAAGCTAAATGGATGGCCCAAGGCATGGACAGGATAGTAAGTCGTAAACGCATCCATGCCCATGTGATGGAGCGCACCGACGTGGACGGCAAGACAGCAGCCCAGTTTTTCCGCTTCTTCATAGAGCGGCCAGTAAATCTTATTGCCGAAGTGGCCCTGAATCGCCTCTCCGTTGCTTGGCAGCATGCCGCCCAACATGCCCAACTGTTTGACTGCGCGGCGCAATTCAACAATCGCTGAGTCGACATCTTGGAATGGAATCAGCGCGACGCCTTTGAGGCGCGGGTTCTTGGTCAAAAACTTTTCATGGAGCCATGTATTATAAGCTTGGCAAGCGATCACCGCCCAGTCGGGCGCCATGATGCGGCCGACGGCGAGGCCTGCAGTGGGGTAGAGCACGGTCCAGCTAATTCCGGTCTCTTCGAGAAACTCTGTCCATGCCGCGGCGTCGGGGTTGCCGGTGGCGCGGCGATTTTGTTTTAAGTAGCGAAAGTGCAGATGGTCGAATTCGGGAAATAGTTTCGCCATCTGATTACCCTTGGGCATATACTGGGCGATTTCGTCGCCGCAGATATGGTCGTTGATATGGCCGTCGGCATCGATGATTTGCATATGCTCAACTCCTTGGTGGCTGCTGCTTAACATTAAATCTATGTCTGTTGCCCGATACTTTGCAATCTTTTCCAAGCTTCTGCTATGGTCGCGGAATTGGCGAGGATGCCTGTAGCCAATTGAGCAGGGGCACAGTTGAGTGGCTTGTCTAGAAATAGAAAGGGGAGCTGACGGTGGACTGGATTTTTCAAACACATGATACGTACGCGTTTCTTTTTCTTCGGTTCGGCTTGGCGGTGACGTTTTTTATGCATGGGACGCAGCATGCGTTCGGTTGGCATGGCGGCAAGGGGCCGAAGGCGCAGGTGACCAACTGGCGCGATAAGTACGGCATTCCGGTGCCGATGGGCGTCTTAGCATTGGTCATCGAGCTGTCGACGGTGGTATGCATGGCGCTGGGATTCTTTGTCCGGCCCGTCGCTTTGGGCCTGGCTGTTTTTATGGCGTTCGCGACGTTTCTCAGCCACTGGGAACACGGCTTTTTTCTTTCCTCGGCGGCGGGAAAAGGGAGCGGCATCGAGTACACGATGGCGTTGATGCTCATGGCCCTGACCATAACAGTCGGCGGCGCCGGTGCCTTGTCGGTGGATATCCTGTTGAGTCGGTAAAGCAACGACAATTGTCGATGTGCAAGGCACGGAAGCGAAGTTTGCCCTTGGTGGAATCCGTTAGCGACCGCGCTACAAGATAGCTGCGCGGCGGCAACAGATTGTTTCGGTGCGCAGCAGTACCAGTTGCAATACCGATAAATTCATCATTCTGGTGACACCACGGGACGATACACTTGAAATATCCGGCGGTTAGCGGCGTCGCGGCGCACTGATTGGCGGTAATTCGCTACTGCAACTTTGTTCTTAATTCTTCGGTAAGCTTAGCGAGTTCGACATCGTCTGGATTGATTTCCAGAGCACTGCCGAACTCTTCCAGCGCTCTTTGGATCATGCCTTTGGTGAGATAAACGCGGCCGAGATTAATATAAGGAAAGTGGCGCGGCTCGTAGCGCTTGGCGCTCTTTGCGCGCTCGAGCCAAGGGATGGCGTCATCGAGTTTTTGCTGCTGCATCAAGTAGACGCCGATGTCGTTGTAGGGGTTGCCGAATTCGGGGTCGAGTTCGATGGCGATCTCGCATTGGGCGATGGCTTCGTTCAAGCGGCCTTTAAAGCTATAGGCCCAGCCCAGATAGGTATGGGCATCGGCGGTGGGGAAGAGCGCGATTGACTCTCTATAGAGCCGGATGGCGGCGTCGAACTCCTCGGCCATTTGCAGTTTCATTGCTTCGCCGATGAGCTCGATGGCGCGCTCTTGATCTTTGCTCGTGGCCATATTGGTGCCGCTAGCTTACTCTGATGTCTCGATTCATTTCAAACTCCCCAGGCGCCGCTCAACTGAATGTTGGCGCCGTTGACGTAGCGCGCTTCGTCCGAGAGCAGATAGCGCACTGCTGATACCGCGTCGTCGACGCTGCCGACATAGCCCGCGGGAATCGTCTTCACCATGCGGTCGAGCTCTTCCTTGGGCGCGCTGCCGGAGTCGATAAAACCGGGAGCAACACAGTTCATGGTGATGCCGTCAGGCGCGAGTAATTTAGCAAACGAGCGCGACAAAGCCAGCAAGCCGACCTTGGCAATGTAATGGGCGGTCAGTTGGGGTTGGGCGATGAGTTGCTCAGCGTTGGCCATGGTGAAGGAGATAATGCGCCCCCATCTCCGCGCTTTCATAATCGGCAGTACCGCGTGGGTCAAGTAAAAAACTGCATGGAGGTTGTTGTCGAACATGTCGTGCCAACCGGCGTTGGTTTCCTGCAACAGCGACACCCGGTGATAGGGTCCGGCGCCGTTGATCAGAGCGTCGATGCGGCCAAATTCTTGGTGTACGCGCTCTACCAATTTCACCGCGGACTCGGCCTTGGATACGTCGCATTGGAGCGCCGTGCCGCTGCTGCCGTTTTGTTTGACGCCGGCGATAACTTCGGCCGCTTCGACGGCACTGGTGCGATAGCAAATTGCCACCGTCCAGCCGCGCGCTGCCAGGTCTAATGCGACGGCGCGGCCGATGCCTTTGGCTCCGCCGGTGATCAGTGCAACTTTGTTGTCCATTGAGTAGTTCAGTCGAGAAATCTACGATCCCGCGCTGATAAGTTTCAATCGTCGAGCGCTAGGTCCGGTTGCGGGTTCGCAGCGCCATCGCCTTCGATCCACGGTTTGAATTTGTCGTACAGCTCCTTGAGCTTCGCTTGATAGTGTTCGACGTTCTCATCGGGATTTTTCGCGTCCCATTCCGACGCCAGTTTGCAGTTAGCGCTAATCTTGACCTTGGCTTTGCTACCGGTGACGTAATAGGAAATCTGGTCGCCTGCCTGATAACGGCGGTCGGCTTTGAGCGCTAGTTCATAGGGCGCGGCGGCGTTGCGCTTCTTGGCTTTGACTTTCGCTTGATAATTCTCCAGTGAGTCTTGCAGCGTCTCGGTTTTCGCCAGCCAAGATATATCTTTGCGATGATAGGCGACGTCGTCGGCATAACGGGCGTAAGGCTCGGGAATTTTTTCCTTCTCGCCTTTGAGCAGGAGAGTCAGCATCTCTTCCAGCCACTCGCGCTGGAACAATTCCAAACCGCGCGAGCGCAGCCCGGAGCCTTTGATGCGCAGCCGGCCCTGTTCGTCGAGCAGGGCGTAGTTTTTCATCTTGTAGCTGAACATGGCCGGGTAGCGGCCGTCGAGTTCGAGCTCAATGCCTTTGGGCAGAATCTTGCCGAGATCGTCGATCAGTTTCTCTTCGTCGCTGGCGGTCCTTACACTTTTCGGCGGCACGAAGTAGATGCCATCGGTGTCGACTTCGATGATCTTGGCGTCTTTGTCTTTCAGCCACGCGACGGCGGACTGGATCAGTTCCCGGCCCTTGGCCGTAACCTGATTGGCCGCGCTAAAATCGTTGAAGTGGCCCATCTGAAAACCCAGGTAGCCGTAAAAGGAATTGATGAGAATTTTAAACGTCGATTGCAAGGCGTTGAAATAGACTCGACCTTCCTCGTCGTTGGCGTCGCGGGCGAGCTCCTTGGCTTTGAGCCGGAAGGTGCGCAGGTCGGTTAACAGCCCGGGGAAGACGCCGAGCTCGTCTTTCTTTGGCAGGTACTGATAAACCAACATGATCGACGGGTAGAGCGAGGTGACGTCGCAGTGGAGCACATGGTTGGCCGTGCCCTGATATTCCATGTCGGTGAAGCCGCCGATGACGGCGCCGACCTCGTCGGGGAAGGGCACGGAATGGCGCTGATGCAGATATTCGCGCAGGAACAGGGCGTCGATTTTGGTGGCATTGCCGCGCAGCGGCATGTTCTGGTAGCTGAACGGGAAAATCTGCGCCTGCACGAAGTAGCTGGGCGAAAGGATCTCGGCGATCGCCCGGGTCTCGCGCACAGCGTCGAGAGCGTTGCGAAACAAGGTGTCGGCATCATGATCGAAATACCAGCTGGTCTTGTCGCCCGGCACATACGTGCGCTCGGCGCCGGCGACGTCAAAATGGCGCGCGACGTCTTTCAAGTCGAAGTTCTCCAGCTCGCGGGTGGCGACATCGTAATGTTGCGCGAGAATCCAGGTGTCGATGATATGGCGGCCGAAGATCTCATATTTCCGATAGGTGATTGTCCGTTCGGCCATCTGCATGCGCGAGGCATGGCCGCTTAAGCGCGAGCCGTCGCGGCCGAAGTTGAGCGCGACTTTGTGGCGCTTGGCGCGAGCTTCGATATATTCCAAATCGAAGCGGAAAATTTTATGCCCTTCGATCACGTCCGGGTCGCGCCGCTGGATCTCTTGTGCCATCTCACGCAGCATCTCGGCTTCGCTGTACTCCTTGCCTGAAATGAGCCGCTCCCAACCGGTAGAGTCGGACAGAGCGATGGCCGTGATACGGTCGCTCTCCCGCGCTGCACTGGGAAAATTAAAACCGCTCTGGCAATAGGTTTCGATGTCGAGCTGTAAGCGCTTCAACTCACGAAACGTCATGCCGAGAAAATGCGTCCTGCCGGAAAGTAAAAGAAATTGTTGCAGCGGGTCGCTGAAGTACCAATAAGGCGCGTCGCCGGCGGAGGGTGTCTTGCCGGTCTTTTTCTGCAAATAAGCCTTGGCGTCGTCGAGCTGTTTCAAGTCGGCGAACAGCGCCAAACGGTTGAAGGCGCCGCTGCCGGCGAGCTTTTCGATTTGTGCTTCGCCGCTCCAGCCGCTGAGAGGATCGTCGCCTTCGAGCAGCATCAACGGCTGTAATGTCGCCGCTTCGCTGCGTACCGTTTCGCCGTCGCGAAAAAAGATCTTGACGCTGGCGTCGCCGTCGACTTCGAATGCGATCGCTGCCGGCTTGGCGTCATGGCCAAACAGGACTTCGTTTTTTTGAAATAGCGGGAGCAGTTGTTGCCGGTGTTCTTGCATAAGCCCAGCGCTGACTATAGCAAACCGCTTGGGGTTCTCCTAGCCGCTGGGCCGGGCGGGTTGCGCTCGTGCCAATAAATTATTCGTCGAACCCGCTTTCCACTGGAGGGTTCGGCGTGGAATATGGTAAATTAGCTACAGTTATGGACCCGCTCAGTTTTGACAGCCGCCCGACGCTGCGCAGCCCGACCCTGGTGCTGGCATTCGCCGGCTGGAGCGATGCCGGGGCATCGGCGACGATGGCGTTGCGCTATCTGGTCGACAACTTGATGGGCAATAAGTTCGCCAGCATCGATCCGGAAGAGTTTTACGATTTTTACCGTCAGCGGCCGGTGGTTCGGTTGAATGACGCCAAGGTTCGCGAGATCCATTGGCCGTCCTTTGATTTTTATCATGGCGCCGCTCTGGGCATCGAGAAGGATTTTATTTTCGGCATCGGCGCCGAGCCGCATCTGCGCTGGCGAACTTTCACTGAAACCATGCTGCGTTTCGCCCGCGAGTGCGAGGCGGAGAGGGTGGTGACCTTGGGCGCCTATCTCGACGAGGTGCTCTACACCCGGCCGGTGCCGCTCACCGGATTTTCCACCGATACTAAATTGATGGAGCAGTTGGATCTCGCGCCGTCGCGCTACCAAGGGCCAACTGGCATCGTCGGTGTCTTGACCGACGCTTGCCGCCAGAGCGGCATGGAGAATCTCAGCATCTGGGCGTCACTGCCGCACTATCTCAATGTTTCGCCCAACCCACGCGGCAGCTTGGCGCTGCTTTTGCGAATGAACCAATGGCTCGGCTTGCGTGTCGACACGACGCCGATGGAACGCGCTGCCGCCGATTTTCAGGCGAAGATCAACGAAGCCGTCAACGCCGACCCGAAACTTTCCGCTTACGTGCGTGATTTGAAGAAACGCGAATTCGAACAGTGAAACTGTCTGTCCTCGTCCCGGTCTACAACGAAGAGCGCACGCTGGAAGAGGTGGTAGGGCGAGTCTGCGCCTTTCCGAAGGCGAAAGAGATCATTCTCGTCGACGATGGTTCGAAGGATCGGAGCCGCGAGATTCTCACACGTTTGCAGGAAGCGAATCAGCGGGCGAAAGATCCACTCAATCACATTAGGGTTTTTTTCCAGGAGCGGAACCAGGGCAAGGGTGCGGCGCTCAAAACCGCGCTCGGTCACGTGACCGGCGAAATCGTACTCGTACAAGATGCCGACCTCGAGTATGATCCGGCGGACTATCCGGCGCTAATCGAGCCGATTGAAAAAGGACTAGCCGATGTGGTCTACGGCACGCGTTTCGCGGGTGGCGGCGCGCACCGGGTGTTCTTTTTTTGGCACTCGATGGGCAATCGAGTTTTGACATTGCTGTCCAATATGCTTTCCAATCTGAATCTCTCTGACATGGAGGTCGGTTACAAAGTATTTCGCGCGCAAGTACTGAAAGGTATCGAATTGAAATCGCGGCGTTTCGGCTTCGAACCCGAAATCACCATGAAGCTCGCCAAGAAGCGCTGCCGATTCTACGAAGTGCCGATCTCGTATCATGGCCGCACCTACGAAGAGGGCAAAAAGATCACCTGGAAAGACGGCGTCGCGGCGTTGTATTACATGCTGCGATTCAGGTTCTCCGATTGAGTGGCAGTAGCAGAAAATGCGGGCGCAGCATACCGCGCCCCCTACAAGCTGTTCCGTAATCTTGCTATTGCTATCCTCTCGCTCCCTCGTTCCACAATTCATCCATGTAATCCTTAAGGGCTTCCTTGAGTGGGAACTTTGGCGTGTAGCCGAGCTCGGCTTGGCTCATGCTGATATCCATCGGAATGCTGCGGCTCTTGTCGGCGGCGCTGCTGCCGCTCACCTTCACTTCCAGTTTGGGCGCGACTTCGCGCACTACCTGAGCTAGTTGCTCGGCACCGTGCACCGCTCCGGTGCCGGCGTTGTAAATGCGTTGCCGGGGGCTCTGCGCTTGGCAGGCGAGTAGCAACGCAAGACCGACATCTTTACCGTAGACATATTCGTTGGGACCGTAAGTCTTGGCGTCGATGGTAATCGGATCGCCTTTGATCATTGCCAGCGCCAAGTCGCGCATGACCATGCCGACGGTGGAGCCGCCGACGTAAAAGCCGCGGCCGAACACGCCGCCGGGACGAATGATGATGGTGTCCAAGTTGTACATGCTGGCGTAGGCGTGGAGCAAATGCTCCGAGCAAACTTTGGTGGTGGCGTAAAGGTTGTGGCCGCCGATGGGGTGAACTTCTTTGACCACGCTGTCGTTGATCTTGCCACGCTCGTAGACGCCAAAGGTGCTGACGTAAACGACTCGGCGCAGTTTTTTTAGCCGTGCGGCTTCAAGAATATTGATGGTTCCAAGAATATTGTTGGTGGCGCCGGTGTAGGAATTCTCTTGCACGCGCCCGCCGATTAAGCCCGCAGTGTGGACCATGGTGTCGACGTTGAATCTCTCCAGCGCCGTGAGCAACGCCGGCAAGTCAAGCATGTTGGCGGCGACGACATCGGTCTTATCTTTGCCGACGACTTTGCCGATGTAATCGCGATTCGGCGAGAGGTCGAAGAGCACGACTTTGTGGCCGGCGTCGATCATTTGCCGCGCCGCGTGGGCGCCGATCAGTCCGGCGCCGGTGATGAGAATATTCATGTTGGGTTCCTCCTGAGAATGCATCCATCAATGACGCTATGACCTATTTGATACCTAATTCCAGGTTCACTTCCCGTTGTAAACTGAAGTCAAAAATCTTCGCCGCCGGCACCGGCTCTTTGAGCTTTAGCACTTCGGCGTCGGCGCGGAGGAATTCTTCGACTTCCTTGTCGGTGGGCAGGCCGTTGGTGGTAAATGCCGGTCGCGCCAGGCGATAGGATTCAAGCGCAACGGTCAAGTCGACATTCAATAGTTTCGCCAGCACTTCGGCGCTGCCCCGTTCGTTTTCAAATAGATAGCGGTGCGCCCGGGAGCGGGCGCGCAGGATGCGTTTCACCAAATCGCGTTTCTCGCGCAGCAGTTTCTCCGAGAAGGCTAGACCGTTTTGCAGATTGGGCAAGTCTTCGAGCGTGCTGCCGTGGATGCGCAGCTTGAACTTGTCGCGCGCCAGTATCACGGTCGGTGGCGACAGCGCTGCCAAGTGAATCGCCCCGCTCATGAGGCTTTGGAGCTGGGCCGGAACGTCGCCGCCGATCACCATTGTGATGTCTTTGTCGGTATCGAGACCGGCTTTTTGCAGCAGTCGCAAACCAGCCAAATGCTGCGAGCCGCCGAAGGTGGTGGTGCCAAAGGTTTTGCCTTTGAGTTCCGCCAGGGATTTGATTTCCGGTTTAGTCACCAGCCAGAAAAGATTTTTCTTGAGGCTCTGCGACATCACTTTGACCGGCAGATCACTGCGCTCCATGGCGCGGATGACCGTGCCGACGTTGTTGATCGCATGGGCGTCACCGCTCAGGAGCGCGGTGACGCCGATATTGCCGCGCACTTGGACGACATCGGCGAGCAGCCCTTCCTGGCGGAAGAAGCCGCGTTCTTGGGCGATATAAAGGTCGACTGAGGCGATGCTACGGCTGGGATAGGTGATGACGATGCGTTCCAGAGGCGCCTGGGCGTGGGCTGGGGCGCCGATGCAGCACGCCACCCAACCGAGAATAGCGAATGTAAGTTTCATTTAGCTTCTGATATTTAGTGGAAATGACAGGGATGTCAACCAAGTATAGGGCGGGCCGCAACCATCTCTTGAAACCGCGCCGGAACTTACAGTATACAAGGGTAAATAAGGAGGATGATTTTCATGAAAGTAAAGCAAATCTATCATATTAGCCTGCCCTGCAACGACCTGGAGCGCGGCGTCAAGTTCTATACCGATGTCTTGGGCATGAAGTGCACCAAGATCGGTTACGATACCGAGAGCGGCGGCCCATACAAAGAAAAATACGGCATGTTTCCCAATATCGCCCGGCTGTTTATGGAAGATGGCATGTGCCTCGTGCTGTTCCAACGGCCGGAAGAGGTCGAGCGGGGCGATTTTGATGAGGGTACTTCTCATCTCGCCTTGGAGGTGAGCCCGGAAGACTTCGAAAAAGCCACCGACGAGCTGACCAAAGCCGGTGTCAAAGTGTTGATCGACAAGCCGGTGGTCCGGCCCACCGGTAAGGCGATCTATTTTTTCGACACTGAGCAGAATTACATTCAGCTCTGGTCCAGACCTTAATCGCAGCGGTCAGATGTCCGAGGTCAGTTTCTGATCGCTAAAGTTTGGATCTATTTATTCCTCGAGTTTCCTGGAGAATTTTTCAGGGAGCTCGGGGAATGTCTTTTTGGCCGTCGGCAAGACGTTTGGCCGAGGTGATAAAGCCAGTATGGGCGACCATGCGATGCTGCGGCCGGGCGCTCATGCCTTTGAAGTGCCAAAAGCGCATCAAGCTTTCACTAGTCTCGATGCAAGCGAAACGTTTGTCATCGTGCAACGCGTCAACCAGATTTTTGACTTGCAGCACCGTCGGGAGGTAGCAGAGCAAGATGCCGCCCGGCCGGAGCACGCGCCAGGCTCGTTCGATGACATGCCAAGGCTCGGGCAGGTCTAGGACGACGCGATCGATGTCGGTTTCTGCCAATTCGGTGGCGACATCGCCGAGCTTGATCGTCCAGTTGGGTGACGGACCGAAGTAACGCGAAACGTTCTGCTGCGCCATCTCGGAAAAATCTTCGCGCAACTCGTAGGAAATCAGTCGTCCTTCGCCGCCGATGGCGCGCAAGAGCGCCATACTCAGAGCGCCGGCGCCGACGCCGGCCTCGACGACCCGCGCGCCGGGAAACAGATCGGCCCAGATCAAGATTGGTCCGATGTCCTTCGGATAGATGACTTGCGCCGTGCGCGGCAGGTTGGGAATCAGCTGCGGCAAACTCGGGCGGAATACCAGAAACGGTTCGTTCACCGACGAGCGTACGACGATGCCTTCGTCGTGGCCGATGATCTCGTCGACGGCGATCTTGCCGCCGCGGATCGCGATGGGGCGCCGTTGATCGAGGCGCGAGAGGTATTCCCGGTCCTTGCGGTCGAGCAAGACTACCGGTTCGTCGGCGGCCAATGGGCCTCTGCGATAATTGTTGTCCATATGAATCAGTGAATTGCGGGTCAGCTGGTACTGTCGATCCAATTCCATCTTACCGCGAAGGGCACGAAGGGATCGGACGGATTCATTCGTTCCGGACTTCGTATCCTTAAGAGATGAGAAATCAGTCACATCATACTTAGCTAATCAATTTATTTGATCGTGTAGCTGCTCATGCCCCGGCGCTGGAGTTCGGCGACGATGTCTCGTACCTCCTGGGAGCGGCTGAGGTCGCCGACCAGG
>Ga0210380_10001126_pt1 | contig 11094 bp, 13 predicted proteins | sample PLM4_5_coexredo_FD_155476 | JGI IMG/M metagenome (GOLD analysis project Ga0210380, IMG submission 155476) | Groundwater sediment microbial communities from an aquifer in East River, Colorado, USA - PLM4_5_coex redo | ecosystem: Environmental > Terrestrial > Soil > Riparian zone | place: USA...
CCGGCAGCGCCTCCCTGAACCGGGTTGAATCCCAGGGCGTTAAAGAATGATGAGAACTGTTGTGCGGCAGTGGCTGTCACTCCGGAAAGAAACAACGGAGTCTGAAGCGGAACCAGAGACGTTGAAGAAGAAATCGAAGCCGGGGAAATCGACGTCCCAAACAATTCCTGAATGGGCCGGCCTTGTCTCAATTTTTCGACAATGCCATAAACGAATGCTGCAGGAGATTCCGCCGGCAGAGATGCAGAAGCCGGTGCGCCCTTGATCGCCGGTAGCTGATCGAGCACTCCCGTCATCTGCTCGATCGGCTGGATACCCGCAATGGACTGCGTCGCGTATGGAAATGCGAACGCAACCGCCCCGACAAGCCGGCCATCGATGTAAACGGGGCTGCCGCTCATTCCCTGGACGACACCGGTTTTATCCAGCGGGCCGCCGGAGAGTCGCGCCAGAATCATGTCCTGCTTGGGACCGTAGTTCTTGAGTACGCCAAGAACTTCGACTTGAAACTCCTCGATCGCGGTTCCCTGAAAGACAGTGCGCCCCGTCCCTTTCAACCCAGGACGGATTTCCGACACGGGAAAGAACTTCGGAACTTGTGCCAGCGCTGTGGAAGAGATGGTCAGAATACAGAACAGGACCAGGAGCAGAAGACCGCAGGTTCTTTTCGTCATTTGTTCACTAATCTTCGCCGGGAACAATTATTCAATAGATTAAGGGTCTTCATAGTAATGGAGTGTCCGAGATGGTTCAATTTGAAACAGAAGAGGCCCACTGCCCTTCAGTAAGGGCAGTGGGCGTCTTCTATTTCAAAGTGACGACCTTTCAAACGGCCCTTTTTGCCCCTTTTTTCTTTGCAACTATCTTCAATACTGTAGAATCCCGGCATGTCAGATCGTATCGAGCGATCATCGGCTCGAATTCTGGTAGTTGACGACGAAGTCGACATTGTCTCGTTTATCCGGGAGTTGCTGTTCATTCACGGCTATCAGGTTGAGGGGATATCGGACCCCCGAAAAGCTTTGGATGCTGTGGATAGTTTCCGGCCGGATGTATGCGTTCTGGATTTCCGCATGCCACACATACCTGGGTCCGCCCTGCTGGATGCCATCAAGAAGAAGGACCACTCCATCGAAGTGATCTTTCTCACAGGCGAGGACGAAACATCTCTCGCCGTTGAAATGATGAAACGCGGCGCCCTGGATTACCTCCTCAAACCCGTGGACCTGGGACAGCTTTCCCTATCAGTTACCCGTGCTCTGGAACATCGGCGACTAGTTCTGGAGAACGAAGCCTATCATCTTCATTTGGAACGTCTAGTCGCAGAAAAGACTCAGGCTTTGAACGATGCCCTCCGCAGTCTGACCCATGTTCATAGTGCAACGCTGGATGCCTTGTCGATGGCGTTGGATTTTCGCGACCAGAGCACGAGCGGTCACTCGCGGCGCGTGGCGAAACTCACGACTGGTGCTGCAGCTGCATTTGGAATAGAGGGCAGCCAGCTTCTGCAGATTGAGCACGGCTCTCTCCTGCATGATGTCGGCAAACTCAAAATACCCGACAGCATCCTGTGGAAGCCTGCGAACCTTGACGAAGAGGAATGGGCCACGATGCGGAAGCATCCGGGCTACGGCTATGAGTTCCTGTGTGGAATCGAATTCCTGAAAGACGCAGCGGAACTGGTGCATGCACATCACGAAAAATTCGACGGCAGCGGATACCCTCGCGGAATTTCAGGAGAAGATATTCCCTTTGGTGCTCGCGTTTTCGCCATCATCGATGCCGTCGACGCGATGATTTACAAAAGGCCTTACAACATTCCCGTCAAGTTCCCGCAAGCTGCGGAGGAAATCCGCCGGTGCGCCGGAACTCATTTTGATCCCGATCTTGTCGAGGTAACTTTGGCCTATCTGGAGCAACACGTCCCCAAAAGTCTTCTTTAACAATAATTAACACCGCGGCCGCTTTGCCCGAAGTCCAAACAGGGCATGAAAAGTGAATCCGCATCCCGACATCTTCTATTCAAGACATGCATTGCGATGGGGTTTGCCCTCGCCGTCGTTTTGCTCTGGCAGACCGTTTCGACTTACATCTACGTCTCCGGCAACATGATCATGCAGGCCGCTCAGCGGGAAGCCGATCAAAAGAGGGCAGCCCTGCAGCGCGCCATTCGACCGGGCATGCCCACTTTGCATGAAACTCCGAGCCTCGACGCGGTGCTGATGGAATCCATCGACGAATGGAAGGATCAGATCGCGTGGATCCGCGTCGTGAATGGGGAGGACAGGCAAGTCGCTGTGGCAGGCGTCGTTCCAGACCTTGAAGCACATGCGCGCCTGAACCGTGAACCGGAAATTCGGAAGACGGCTCTGGGACAGGCACTGGTTGCCACCTATCCCTTCGGCATCGGGGGGTCTCGCGGAACAAGACTGGAAATCGCCGTTTACCTGAACAGTGTGTCTGCCTCGTTTGCATCCCTGCGTCAGAATCTCATCACGGGCGTCTCTGCTTCCTTCGCTCTGATTGGCGCCCTGATCATTCTCATTCTGCGGTTTCCCAAATACCTTCGCGGCCAGCAGGTGCAGGGACAGGTTGAACTGGCACGCCGGGTTCAGTCCGACCTGCTTCCTGAACGTGACAAGCAGTCACCACACTTTGACTTCGCCGCCGAATGCATACCCGCCGGAGACGTCGGCGGCGACTTCTGCGACATGTTTCGCATTGCGGACAACCGGACGGGGTTCGTTCTTGGCGATGTGTCCGGCAAAGGTATTTCCGCTGCCCTGCTGATGGCGCTGATCCATGGTGCAATCCAATCCATGTCCTGGACACGATCCGACAGAGATCACGAAAATGCGACGGCCAGCCTGAACGCGCTGTTGTGCAGGAAGACGGCAACCGAACGCTTCTCGACGCTGTTCTGGGGTTACTTCGACACAAAGACTTCCGTGCTGCGATACATCAATGCAGGTCATCTTCCGCCATTGCTGATTCGAACTGGCGAGTTCGGTAATCTGGAAGTACTGCGCCTTGAGACGGGAGGTCCTGTCCTGGGTCTGATTCCAAACGCGTCATTCACCCAGGGCCAGCAGACCATTCGAAAGGGCGATGTGCTGGTTGCATTCTCAGATGGAATTGTCGAAGCGCCGAACTTCAACGATGAAGAATTCGGAGAACGGCGACTGATTGATGCGGTACGCGCGGGCTGGAACGACTCTGCCGGCGACATCCGAAACGGTGTGCTGAATCGAGTGCGGTCCTATATGAACAATGGACCGGCCGCGGATGATCAGACTCTAATGGTCGTTCGATTCAAAGAGGCGGGAATTCAGGTTCGACCTGAAGACGAATGGGAACGCCGAACTTCGATGGAGCTGGCGGCTTTGTAGGGCTACTTCGACCGCCACGCCAGAAAGGCGGTCTGATTGCCAAGCGACAGCATCACCTTCACGTCCACCTTGGCAATGTGTGCGACCTCATCCAGAGTCTTGTTATCGGTAATGCAGAATACTTCCTTCTCATTCCCGGTAATCTCCACCAGTTGATCGGCCGAACTGATTGCGGCCGCCTTGCCGGATCGATAGAAGGAAAGTCCATATTCGTCCGAACGCTGAGGCTTATACAGGTACACGACTTGCTCATCCGTCACGAAACTTTTCAGGGCCCGCGACCAGGGCCGCATTGTGTCGGTCATGTCGAAACGCGGTACCACGAGGCTGACGCTGAATAGTACGAGAAGCAGCATCGCAAACAGATTGAAGACTGCCAGTACCTGCGGTTTTAACCACAGTCCGACAACGACAAGAACCGCTGCAATCACCAGCGTCGTCGCCATAATCAGCATCCCGTTCACGTGAGGATCCACGCTGATCATCTCGCCGAAAAATCCAAAGGCGACGCCGATGAAAACCATCGTTCCTGCTTCGATGAACGCTCCGATCTTGAAAAGGCGCGATCGCTCTTTCAACAGTTCCTTCGAGCAGAGGATAGCGAATGCCGGCACGACCGGCAGGATGTAACCGGGCAGCTTGGAGACCGAGAGCGAAAAGAAGACCATCGGCAACACAATCCACCAGGCCAGGAGTGCGTCATTGCGATCGAAGCGGCGTCGAAGCGCGGAAATAATCACAAACGTCCAGGGGAGCGTCAGCATCAGCAGCACCGGCAGGTAGAAATAGAACACGTGCGGGTGGGCATAGAGATTGGTCGTGAACCGCCGGAAATTGTGATTCAGGAAGAATTCCATCAGGAACGCGGAACCGTTGACCCATGCACACGCGATGTACCACGGTGCGGCAATCGCAATCGTGACCCAGCACTTGCCGGGATGAAACGTTTTCCATTCGGAGAGACGGCGCCGGGAAAGCAGAAATGCAAACAGGGATGCACCCGGGAGTACAAATGCAATAGGTCCCTTTGCAAGAGCACCAAAGCCCAGTGCGGCATAAAACGCATAGAACCACCGCCGCCGTTCTTCAACTTTGCCGTTTGTTGCGGCGAGGAATGCACACAGTGCAATCGTCAGGCTTGCCGTCAGCAGCATGTCCGTTGACGCGGCGCGAGCAAAGGCAAAAAAGCCAATCGACGATGCCATGACAAGGGCTGCCGACAAACCCGTTGTGCGATCCCATATTCGCCGGCAGGAGAAATACACGAAGAAGACGCAGAGTGTCGCCGCGAATGCGGAAGGGAGACGGGCTCCAAATTCTCCCACGCCGAATATGGCGTAACCGATCGCCGCGCCCCAGTACAGAAGCACGGGCTTCTCAAACCACGGAGAGCCATTCAACCTCGGCGTGATGAAGTCCCCGGTACGATACATTTCAGCCGCGATGGAGGCATAACGCGGTTCATCCGGCCCGAGAAAACCGATGTTACCCAGTCCATGGAAGAACAGCACATAACAGCTGACAGCCAGAAGTACGAGTATCAGAAGGTCCAAATGTCGCTGAAGCGCCTTGCGCTGCACGTCAAGCATCAGAAAGAGGCTACCAAAAGTGTGCGAAGATACCACGGATGAAAAGTGGCGTTAAGTCTGCAGCCGAATATGTCGCTGCAGTCGCCTTGCTCCGGATCTTCGGGTGGATGCCGCGAAAACTCGCATTCCGCGCGGCTCGAATCGCGTCGTGGTTGGGGTTCAGGCTCGCCAAACGTCAGCGAAATTCCGGTCTCAGAAATTTGTCGATGACGATGCCGGGCCTCAGCAGCACCGAATGTGAATCCATACTGCGAGCCTGCTTCGACAATTTGGGACGGCTGCTGGTCGAATTCAGCCATTTCCCGGATCTGAATCCATCGAACATTTCCAATTACGTCGTCTATGAAGGTTTTGAAAATTTTTCCGAAGGCGTGCGGCGCGGCAAAGGCGTGCTCTTCCTCACCGGACACTTCGGCGCCTGGGAATTGAGTTCGTTCGCGCATTCGATCTACGGTCACCCGATGAAATTTGTCGTTCGTGAAATCGATAACCCACGGGTCGAACGTTTGATCTCAGGCTATCGCACTCTTGGAGGCAATGCGCCGGTACGGAGGCAGAACGCATCGCGGGATATTCTCAAGGCGCTTCGTAACAACGAAACGGTGGGAATTTTGATGGACCAGAATACCGTCCGCGAAGAAGGCGTGTTTGCGGATTTCTTCGGTATTCCTGCCGCAACGACACCGGCAGTTGCGACGTTCGCTCTCAGGACTGGAGCGGCAGTAATTCCAGGGTTCCTGATCTGGGACGAGACGCTGCAGAAGCATCGACTCCATTTCGACCCGCCGCTGGAACTGATTCAAACCGGCGACCGGACAACGGACATCCTGGAGAACACGCGCATGTTCAATAAGGTGCTGGAAAACTACGTCCGGAAAAGTCCCGATCAATGGCTGTGGATACACCGGCGGTGGAAGACCCGGCCGGTGGGTGAGGCGCCGCTATATTGAGATCGGAAGCATGCGGTACGGAATCGTGAGATCGGACAACCTCGAAATCGGACGAATCCTGCATTTAGAAACCCCGAAATCAGAAACCTCAAATTGGACAATCCGAGGGGCGACATCGTGCGCGGTCGTAGACCGCGCCTACAACGGGGATCGTCCAATTTGAGGTTTCTGATTTCGGGGTTTCTAAATGCAGGATTCGTCCGATTTCGAGGTTGTCCGATCTCACGATTTCCCCGCTCCTGCTTTTTTTCAAAACTCTGCAACGAATCGGCGCGAGGCGGAGTATTAGTTAGTGAAAGGCAGCAGATTCATGAACTACGGACCCGACAATTCAGACATCGTCCATGGAACACTCTCCATGGCCAGGATGCCGGGCACGGCCATTTCACCGGAAGCTGCTGAAGTTGCACAAATCGTCCGGCTGGTTCTCGGCGGCGACACTGCGGCGTTTGAACGCATCATCACGCGCTACGAACGCCGCGTCATGAGCATTGCCATACGAGTCCTTGGCTGTCACGAAGATGCACACGACGCCACTCAGGAAGTCTTTCTTCGTGTGTTCAAGTATCTGCACCGTCTGAATCTTGAGAAGCCCATCGAACCTTGGCTGATGCGCATGACTATTAATGTCTGCCGCGACCTGGGACGCAAGAAGCGGCAGCACCACAGCACGTCCCTGGAACACGCACCATCCGAACCCATCACCACCAATCCGACCGACGATCCCTTTACCGGCCTGGCTGAGGAACAACAGCGCCAAATGCTCTGGAAAGCGCTGGGAGGTCTCTCCGAAAACGAACGCGTCGCCATCGTCCTTCGCGATGTCGAAGGTCTTTCGACTGCCGAAGTCGCCGCCATTCTCGAGACGCCAGAAGTCACGATACGGTCCCGAATCAGCAGAGGCCGCCTGAGGCTGAAAGAACTCGTCGATCAGATGAGCAAAGGCGCCATGAACGGAGGCACACGGTGAGCTGTGCATTTTCAAAAGAACTGCTCGCACTGCATGTTGAAAACGACCTCCCGGAAACAGAAGGCCATGCCGTTGCAAAACACCTGCTGGAGTGCGCCGAGTGTGAAGAATTCATTGCTCAACTCAGCCGCCGGCAGTCTCAATTGAAGCTGCTTCGCCGCGAGGCCATACCGGAATCTGCGTTTAGTCGTATGCGAGCTGAAGTGCTCTCGCAAATCGAAGACTCTCAGCGTGCCCTGGGATGGTCGGTCTGGATCGAGCGCACATTGTGGCTGGGATTCCGCCGCCACGCTCTGGTTTTCACGAGTCTTGCGATCGCTGCAGTGTCGGCGACACTGTTCGCCCAGATGCGGCAACCCGCATGGGAAGATGCTGCGATGTCCTCGAATCTGGCTGCGGTTTTTGGGGATAACGACGCCCTGATTCGTCCGTCCGGATATCGCGAATGGGTTTCGGTTGGCAGCTCCCTTGAGGCCGATGGTTCCGATGTTTCAGATCCTCATGCTCCGGCCCAATCGTCTTCCGGGCTTTCGCACAATGTCTACATGGATCGTTTCGCGTATCGAGCGTTTTCGGAAACCGGAAAGTTTCCTGAAGGCTCCGTTCTCGTTCTTGAAACTTCCGGAGCTGCCGCCAGTCAGCCCATCGCGCTTCAGGTGTCGGTCAAAGACAGCCGGTTCGATGGCGGCTGGGGCTTCTTCGATTTCACGAACTCCGACGGAACGATTAAAGACAAGGTTCAGTCCATTGCCGGCAAAAGCAGTTGCCGCACGTGCCATGAAGAGCGCGCGAAGTCCGATCACGTCTTCACTCAATTTCACCCGGCTTTGAAAACCGCCACCTGACATGCTGGAAACATCGCACCTTCAATGCGTGCGCGGAAATCGAACGATTTTTCGCGACGTCAGCTTTGCCGTGCGTCCGGGCGACTGCTTTCGCCTGACGGGACCCAACGGCAGTGGCAAAACCAGCCTCTTGCGCATGCTCTGTGGCCTGCTGACGCCGGCCTGCGGCAGCATCCAATGGCGCGGTACCGCCATCCAAAGGCTCGGTGAAGAGTACCTTTCGGAGATTTCCTACCTGGGTCACCGACCAGGCATCAAAGACGAATTGACGGCCCTGGAAAACCTGCGCGTGTCGTGCGGGTTGAGCGGAATCGAACTCTCGCATCGGGCCGCGGCTTCAGCACTCGAACGCCTGGGCCTTTCCGGACGCATGAATCTACCCGCACGCTTCCTATCCGAAGGCGAACGGCGTCGCGCGGCAATTGCCCGGCTGGTGGTTGGCCGATCGACGCTTTGGCTGCTGGATGAAGTGATGACGTCTCTGGATCGTGAAGCCGTGGACTCCATTCAGCTGATGATCGAAGACCATTTATCCGATGGCGGAATGGCGATTGTCGCAACGCATCAGGATTTGAAGTTGTCGGGAAGCTTTCAACGAATCGAGCTGGCGGCATGAGCAAGCCGTCGCACATGGTCATGCTTCGATGGCTGCTGTGGCGCGAGTTCACGCTGGCCTGGCGCAGGAAATCCGATGTGATGGCAATGCTGGCGTTCTTCGTCATTGTCGCAAGTGTGTTTCCCCTCGGAATGGACCCGGATTCCCGTCTTTTGCGAACCATAGCCCCGGGCGTGGTGTGGGTGTCGGCTCTCCTGGCATCCATACTCGGAGTCGGACGATTGTTCGGCAGCGACTACACCGATGGAACGCTTGAACAAATGCTGGTCACGCCTCAGCCATTACTGCTGATTGTTTCGGGAAAGATTCTTGCGCAGTGGCTGATGACTGGAATTCCGCTGGTGGTGATTTCGCCGCTGCTCGCAATGCAATTCGGATTACCCGCCGGCGGCACGCGAATGCTGGTCGTCTCTCTGATCGCGGGTATACCCATTCTGAACCTGATCGGCGCGATAGGTGCATCTCTGACGCTGGGAGTCCGTGGCGGCGGCGCGATCGTGGCTTTGATCGTTCTGCCGTTGTGCGTTCCCGTGCTCGTGTTTGGGGCGGGTGGGAATGCGTCACTGATTGGCGCGGTGCTGGCGTTGACCCTGGTCTTTGCTCCCTGGGCCGCCGCGTCGGCGCTGAGGATAGCGGTGGAGTAACGTCTATGGGCAACTGGTACAAATACGCATCGCCGATAAATCTGTATCCACTGGCCAGCCGGATGATTCCCTGGTTCGCAATACCAGCGGCAATTCTTCTCGCGGCCGGCGTATACGTGGGGCTCTTTGTCGCCCCAACGGACTTCCAGCAGGGAGATGTCTACCGCGTGTTGTTCATCCACGTTCCGGCCGCATGGATGGGCATGATGCTGTATGTCCTGATGGCGATATACGCCGCAATCGGCTGGGCCTGGAATGCGCGCGCTTCCTCAATGATGGCGTCCTCTCTTTCGATTACCGGGGCGCTGTTCACGTTCCTCTCCTTAATTACTGGCGCGCTGTGGGGCAAGCCCACGTGGGGCACGTGGTGGGTCTGGGACGCTCGCACGACGTCGACGCTGATCCTTCTGTTTCTTTATATCGGATTCATTTCGCTTCAATCGGCCATCGACGATCCGCGGCGAGCAGATCGCGCAGGCGCGGTGCTGGCGCTGGTCGGTGTCATCAATGTGCCCATCATCTATTTTTCAGTTCAATGGTGGAACACGCTTCACCAGGGGGCCACGATCCGGATCGCGAGTGCCACGACCACAATGGCGCCGACGATGCTGGTGGCATGGATGATCATGCTTGCTGCGTGCTGGCTCTACTCCGTTGCGGTTGTCCTCAGCCGGCTTTGCTGCATTATCGCGGACCGAGAATCGCTGGAGGTGGCCCGATGAGTCATGGATTTTACGTGTGGGTGGCTTACGGCCTGGTGCTGCTCGTGATGGGAGGCGAAGTCCTGGCACTGCGGCGACGGCGACGATTGCATCGAAACCGCAAACCATTCGAACGGGAGACACGACCATGAAACGACGGCATCGCAGAATTGCCTTCGTGTTGTTCGCGCTGGCCAGCCTGTCTATCGCGGCGGCATTGGTGTTGAACGCATTCAACAGGAATCTGGTTTTCTATTTTACGCCGACACAGGTGGCGACGAAGGAAGCGCCGGTGGCACGGGACTTCCGGCTCGGCGGCCTCGTGGTCGAGGGAAGCCTGCGCCGGGATGCGGATGGGTTGACCTCGAGGTTTACGGTCAGTGACACCGTGCTCAGTATTCCTGTCGTCTATCGGGGAATTCTTCCGGACCTCTTCAAGGAAGGCCGCGGCTGCGTCGCGCAGGGAAAGATCGGGGCCGACGGCACGTTTTACGCCGATCAGGTGCTGGCGAAGCACGATGAGAACTACATGCCGCCGGGAACAATGTAGGGAAATGTTTGGGACAAATCCCTCTCCTGAAGGGAGAGGGTGCCGCGAAGCGGCGGGTGAGGGGTGCAGATCTAGAAACTTCACCCCTCACCCGCCGCCCATCTAGCGATGGGCGTCACCCTCTCCCTTCAGGAGAGGGATTCGCAAAACGCATACCTCCTCGATCCTGCCGATAGTGCTGATATTTCTCGACGCGGTAGTCTAAGATTCCAGCACTTCAACCGTTATCGCTTCAGGAGGTCCTGCGAACATGAAGCCCTACCGCATTGCGGCGCTGCTTGTGATGGCCACTCTGTACCTGTCCATGAACCCGGCCGCGAGGGCCGCCGGTCCGCAGCAGCCTTCCGGAACCGCGAGCGTTGAAGGCGTCGTGACGCGAGCGGGAAGCGGGGCCCCGCTTCCCGGAATTAAGGTGACGTTGATTTTCATTCCACCTCCAGCTCCGCGTCCTCCTCAGGGCGGAGGGGGCGTCAGCATGATTGCAGATCGATTCTCAGCTTCCGGGCTCCCTGCGACGATTACCTCATCGGCCCCTGCTGCTGCGGCCTCCACGGGAGCCGCGCCTCCGGCGTCATCCATACCCTCTGCGTTAACAGACGGCAAAGGTGCGTTTGCCTTTCGAAATCTGGACGCGGGAACCTACCGGTTGACGTTTGCGGGAGACGGTTTCGTTCCGCAGGAGTATGGCCGGACCAGTTCGTTGACCTTCGCCAACGCAAACTCCGGTTCGATCACGCTTGGCGCCGGCCAGGCCATGACGGGCATCGCCGCGAAACTGATGCCGACCGGAAATATCAGCGGCCATGTCTTCGATCTCAACGGGCGGCCGCTGATCGGAGT
>Ga0210380_10001129_pt1 | contig 11088 bp, 9 predicted proteins | sample PLM4_5_coexredo_FD_155476 | JGI IMG/M metagenome (GOLD analysis project Ga0210380, IMG submission 155476) | Groundwater sediment microbial communities from an aquifer in East River, Colorado, USA - PLM4_5_coex redo | ecosystem: Environmental > Terrestrial > Soil > Riparian zone | place: USA...
CGCACGACCACGATTCCGGCGCCGAGATTCGAATCGACGACGGCGTGCTATCGCCCGTCCGGCCGTGGAACGGTGCCCCCGGCACGCGGCTCGAAGTGCGGCACCTCTTCTACAACGTGCCCGTCCGCAAGAAGTTCCTCAAGAGCCATGCCACCGAACTCGGCCACGTTACGGAAACGGTGACGCGGCTCGCCCTGGCCAACCCGCACCTGCACCTCGTGCTGCGGCACAACGGCAAACTGGTCCACGAAGTCCCGGCCTCCGCGGGCCTCCTCGATCGCATCGGGCTCTTCTTCGGGCAGGAAGTTCGCGATGCGCTCTTCGAGGTGGACTCCGGGCCGGGCCTGCGGCGCGTTTCGGGGTTCATTGCCGATCCGAAGTGCGATCGCGGCAACGGGAAGTTGCAATACCTGTTCGTGAACGGCCGCTGGTTCCGCGACCGCAGCCTCGCCCATGCGCTGCAGGACTCCTACCGCGGGTTGCTCATGACCGGCCGCTACGCGATCGGGTTCCTCTTCCTCACGCTGCCGCCGGACCAAGTGGATGTGAACGTGCACCCGACGAAGGCCGAAGTGCGCTTCCAGGAGAACTCAACGATCTACTCGCTGGTGCGGGCGGCGGTGAAGGACCGGCTGCTGCGGGAGAATCTGGTTCCGTACCTGACGACGCCGGTGGGCGCTCCGCCGGAGCCGGCCTCGCCGGGTCCGGCGGACTGGCTGAATGAGCCATTGCCGCCCGCGAGCCTGGACTTCTTCTCACCGCCGCCTCCGGTCCAGGAACGGCTGCCGTTTCCAACTGCGAGTGGCGAGCCGGGGGCGTCAGCCCCCGGAGTCGAGACGCAGTCTACGAGCGGAGTCGAGTCGCCCGCACCAATCCCCGTGCTGCCGCCCGAAGATCTCCGGGGGCTGACACCCCCGGCTCGCCAGGTTTCCGAACCGGAGCCGCCGACCGGCACCGCCATCCAACTGCACGATTCGTACCTGGTCATCGAGACCCGCGACGGCATGCTCGTCATCGATCAGCACGCCCTGCACGAGCGGATCCTGTTCGAGCAACTTCGTCGCCGGGTTCGTGAGGGGCAACTTGAAGTGCAGCGGCTGCTGATCCCGGAGCCGATCGAGCTTCCCGCGGAGCAGGCGGCCCTCATTCTCGAAGCCGCGGACGCGTTGCAATCGCTCGGGCTCGAAGTGTCCGACTTCGGCGGGAACACGGTGCTGCTGTCGAGCTACCCGACGCTTCTGAAGCGGAAGTCGCCGCACGAGATCTTCCAGAGCGTGCTCGATGAACTGCTCTCGAAGGAGCGGCCGCCGAGCCGCGAGGCCCTGCTCCACAACCTGATGGCGACGATGGCCTGCAAGGCGGCCGTGAAGGCCGGCGACCCCCTGACAAAAGAAGAGATCGGCTACCTCCTGCACCTGCGGACGCTGGCGGAAGACTCGCACCACTGCCCACACGGACGCCCCACCTCGCTCCTCTTCAGCCGCAGCGAACTCGACAAGCAATTCCGGAGAACCTGAGGACGCGACCAACGCTTTCCTTGTTCCCGGCGTTGACTCTTGGTAAAGCAATAGAACAGCCGTTCCACGTCCCGCACCCGGTGAGCCTCCATGCAAGCGGTCCAGGACTTCTTCATCGGCGAGTGGTACTTTTCGATTCCGCTCGTCATCATGTCGCTCGTCGCCGGGTCGCTCGTGGTCTGGCGGATCATGCTGAACATGTCCGCCCGCACGGACATGGACGACTTCCTCCCCATCTTCCAGGAGACGCTCCGGAAGAAGGGCATCAAGGGCGCCATCGAGATGTGCAAGGAGGAGAAGGGGCTCATCCCGAGCCGGCTGTACATCGCGGGGCTCGAAGCGGCGGACAACGGCGCCGCCGCCATGCGCCGCAGCATGGCCAACGAGGTGGAACTCGACATCGAACCGCGGCTCCACTTCCTGCTCGCCCCGATCCTCGCCATTGCCAAGATCGCCACGATGGTCGGGTTGTTCTTCACCGTCATCTCGATGATCAACACGTTCAACGCCATCGGCGAGCAGACGAAGGCGGGGAACGTGAAGGGCGTGACCGGCGGCGCGGACAAGATCGGCCTCGCCCTCTTCGCCACCGCGCTGGGATTGTTCACCGCCATCCCGCTGGTGTTCAGTCACGTGTTGTTCAAGGAGTGGATCACGCGGTTCGAAGTGAAGATGAAGTCCGCATCGCAGAAGCTCGTCACGCTGGTCACGAATTACAAGAAGGACCCGAAGCTGCTCGAACCGCCGCCGAAGGAAAAGGACGACGACAAGGACGAGAAGAAGGGAAAGGGCCGGAGCAAGGATCGGGATGCGGAGGACGCCGAGCGGCCGACCCGCTCGCGCCGGTAATTCAATTCAGGACAAAACCGCGGCAACGGCGGAGCCGGCGGCGAGAAACAACAGAACGATCGCCAGGGAACAGCTGCATCCGTCGCCGGCGCTGGCCGCGCCCTCGACAACGGTGCCGAGCCCCTCGGCGGCGCCGCTCATAATCTGCGGCACGTTGGACGCGACGGCGCCGATCACTTCCCCCGCGCCGGACGCCACCGCTCCGACGACCTCCACCGTGCCCGAGGCGACGCTCGACATCACGTCCGCGGTTCCACTGATCGCGCTGCCGGCGAGGTCGACGGCGCCAGAGAACAGGTCGCCGACTCCATCGATGATTCCGCCATCCGCGACGTCATTGACGACATCCACCGCGTCGGCACCGGCCTCCGCGCCGTCGCTGAAGCCGGCGCCCGCGTCCTGCTGCGGCGGTTGCTGAGGCGGCGGTTGCCGCGGAGGCGGGTTCAGCGGCGTCCCGTCCGGGCCCAAGCCGCTGCCGTCGGGAAGATTGAACGGATCCATGGGCGCTCCAAGGGTGACATCACGCGCCGATCAGTGATTGAACATGAACTCCCGGCCCGTGAGCACGGCCCAGACGAAGTCTTCGACCGCCTCGCGGCGGGCCTTTGCCCCATCCTTCGCTGCGTCGCCGAGGATATTCGCGAACTTCGCCTTCTCGTCCGCGGATGGCGACCGGGCCAGCGCCAGGAGGAAGAGCCGGTCCACAATCTCGTCGTCCTTTAGTCCGGCGGCGAGCCAGGCACTCACTACGGACTTGTCGCCGCGGAGCTTATCGTTGAGCGTGACGCCGTTGTTCAGGTGCAGGGCCTGCGACACGCTGGCGTCCGCGGTCCGTTCGCAGGAACACGTCTGCACGCGGTCGGCGCGGCCGAAGGCTTCCAGGAACCGCGACGCGGTCAGCGAGTCCGGGATCTGCACGGCCCGCGTGCCGAGCGGGTACGTGGTGATCGGCGTCTCGGCATCGCCCGCGTTCGACTTGATCTGGTTGAACGCCGTCGGCACGCCGCTCACGTCCGAGTACGCGTCGAGGATCACTTCGGCGGGCAGTCGGCGGATGAGATATTGCGAGTAGAAGCGGTCGTCCGCCGCGTTGCCGGGCAGCGGCTTCGACGAACGCTGATACGCCGCGGAGTTGAGGATCGTCCGCATCAGGTGCTTCACGTCGAACTTCTGCTTGACGAAGTCCGCGGCGAGGGCGTCGAACAGTTCGCGGTTCGTGGCCGGGTTCGTTTCGCGCAGATCGTCCTCGGCTTCCACCAGCCCGCGGCCCATGAAGTTCTTCCACACGCGGTTCACGAGGGCCTTCGCGAAGTACGGATTGTCCGGCGAAGTGAGCCAGTCCGCGAAGTAGGCGCGGCGATCGAGCGAACTGTCCGCGGGGAGCGGCTTGCCGTCGAGCGGCATCGGCGGCATCGGCACGCCGCGGCGGAGGTGCAGCGCGTCGCCCTCGCCGCGGCTCTGCACGAGCACGTCGCCGGCGCGGTCGCCGGTCTTCAACCCCACGCGCGAGAACAGGTTCGCGAACGCCCAGTATTCGTCCTGGGTCCACTTCTCCAGCGGGTGGTTGTGGCAGCGGGCACAGGTGATGGACATGCCGAGGAACGTGAGGGCAGTGGATTCGGCGAGGTCGCTCACGTCCTTGTGCAGCACGAAGAAGTTGCCGGCGCCGTTGGTGAGCGTGCTGCCGGACGCGGTGACGAGCCCGCGGGCAAACTGGTCCCACGGTTCGTTGTCCGCCACGCTGCGGCGAACGGAGCGATAGAACGCCCACATCGCCGGCTGCGGCAACTTGCGGCTCGACACCAGCAGCAGATCGGACCACTTCATCGCCCAGTAATCCACGAACTCGGGGCGCTCGAGCAACTTGTCGACGAGCTTGGCGCGCTTCTTCGGATCGGTGTCCGCGAGGAACGCCTTCACTTCGTCGGGCTTGGGCAGGATGCCGCATGAATCCAGGAACGCCCGGCGAATGAACTCAGCGTCCGTGCATTGAACCGACGGCGGCAGGCGGAGCAGTTCCAGTTTCTTGAGGACGAGTTCATCGACGAAGTTGTTCTTCGGCGACTTCGAGAATGCGGCGGCGTCCAGTTTGTTGTCGAAGGGCGATGTGATGCTCAGCGTCGTGACGCGCGATCCGAACAAAACGTTGACGGCGGCTTCGCCGTGCCCCGCGACCGTGATCAGACCGTCGTCGCTCACATTGGCCACGAGTTCCTCGCTGGAGCCGAACTTCGCCCAGCGGGTCACGTCTTCGATCCGGCCATCGGAATAGATCGCGCGGACGATCGTCCGCAGCGTGTCCTTCGGCTTCAACAGAGCGGCCTTGGGGAACGTTTCAATGCGAAGCAGTTTCGCGTCCGAATCCTGCGGAGCGGGCGCTCCGGCCTTCATCCAGTCGAGTAGCAGCGTGTGGAAGTCCGATCCGTCCTCGAATCGCTTGCCGCCGCCATGGGGAACGGCGCGGACGGCTTTCTTCGCCATCAGGCTATCCGCGGGGTTGGTGAGATCGACGCGTCGGGCGAGGGCCTGGCGGGTGAGCACGAAGTAATCGGAATCGGGATCGTAGCCGCGAAGCGAGAGCTTGAGGCCGCCCTTGCCCGCGAGCGCGCCGTGACAGCCGCCCGAATTGCAGCCGTTCTTCGTGAGCGTCGGCACGACGTGGCTCCGGAAGCTCCAGTTGTCAGCGGGTTCAACCTTCACTTTGACCGTAATCGACTCGGTGCCGGACTTCACGGTGACGGTCGCTTCACCCGGACCGACGGCGGTTACGAGCCCCGCGGCGTCAACCTTCGCAATCGCGGTGTTGGACGAGGTGAAGGTCGTCTTGCCGGTCAGGTCCGCGATCGCGCGGTTGTTCTCTTCTTGAACGACGAGGAGTTGCTGCGTGCGGTTCGGCCCGCCGATGGCCACCTCGGGCGGATAGACGCGTAACTCCGCGGCGGTCGCAGCCGGCGCGGCGAACAGCAACAGGGAGAGAGAGAAGAACCGCATGGCGTGCTCGTTCGAGAATGCAGGGTGAACGAGGTTAGGATAGCCGACGGGCGTGGCCGGTGGAACGGTTTATGCGTCCTGGAGTTCACCCAGTTCGGTTGCGGTAGCGATCATGGGAAATGCGAATACTCCCACCTCTCCCCGTTGGGGAGAGGTCGCCAGTCCGATGCGAATGCATCGGACTGGCGGGTGAGGGGCGGCTGGCTTCGAAGCCGATGCCCCTCACCCGGTTTGCGACCGGCATTCGCCGGTCGCAAACCACCCTCTCCCCAGCGGGGAGAGGGTGAATAGACGCACCACACTGGGTGAAGTCCCGTTTATGCGTCGCAATCCGCGGGTTCGGCAAGCGCGGCGGCCCGCCGTTTTCGATAGCGCTGCTCGGCAGCTTCAAATGCCTGCGCCTTCATGACGCTCGTGTACCCGAAGATCACGGCGAACGCGACGAAGATGAGGCCGAGGAATGCGATTCCGCCGCCGCCCGCGCCGACCGCCCCGACCGTCCAGAACAGCCCGAATCCGCCCACCACCACGGCCATGACGACGCCCATCGCCGCGTTCGGTTCGCTCTTCGTACCGTGCCTGCCGGTAAGGAGGTACTGCTCGCGTTCCTGCTCCCACTCGCGGTCGATGCGTTCGAGTTCGTTCTGACGTTCGATCGTCGCCAGCTTCTCGGCGATGGCGTCCGTCTTGCGGTCGAGCCCTTCGAGGATCTCGGTGTATGCCGCGGTTGCGGATCGCTTCACGGCGAGCCGGGCCCCGCATTGGGCACACGTGACGAACCGCGTATCCGGGCCCACATCCAGGGCCGCGCCGCAACCGTTGCAATTGACAAGGACGATTTCCATGATTGGGCTTCGATTTCGATGAGAAGGCCTTTCGCATTCGCTCCGGATTTCCGACAATTATCCTACCCGCCGAACCGCCCCCGCCTCAGGGCATCCTGTATGCTGCCTCTTTGCCCCGGACCGAAGCTGTCGCGCCGCAAGATGATCCAGGTTGGGGCCGCGTCCATGCTCGGCCTCAACCTGCCGAGGCTGCTCCGCGCCGACGAATCGCGCAAGGGCGAAGCCAGCGCGGACGCGTGCATCATTCTGTTCCTCAACGGCGGGCCGAGCCACCTGGACATGTGGGACCCGAAGCCGGACGCACCGGCCGAGGTGAAGGGCGAGTTCAAGCCGATTCCAACCAGCGTGCCGGGCGTGATGTGGGGCGAACACCTGCCGAAGTTCGCGCGGCACATGCACCGCTGCACCCTGATCCGTTCCGCACATCACTCGGTGAACAACGCTCACGCGGCCGGTGTGTACTGCGGCCTCACGGGCCACGATCGCGGCGAGATCGGCGGCGGGGCCCGACCCGACGACTATCCCGCGATCGGGTCCGTGATGGGCATGCACCGGCCGCCGAAGGCCGCCGTGCCCCCGTGCGCCATGCTGCCGTACATCACGAAGGAAGGGGCGGGCGGCCCGCCGCAACCCGGCTTCTACGGCGGCTGGCTCGGCAAAACGCACGACCCGATGATCATCCTCCGCGATCCGAACGCCGCGGACTTCGCGCTGCCGGAACTCACGCTGGGGCCGGACATCGATGCGAGCCGCTTCGATACGAGAAAGGCGCTCTCGTCACAACTCGGCTTGGGTCGCGGCACGGCGAGTTCACTGGATCGCACGCTATCCGACATGGACGGCGTCCGTGCCAAGGCCTACGACCTGCTTACCTCGCCGGCGCTGCGGGAAGCCGTGCGGATCGATCGGGAGCCCGTGAAGGTCCGCGATGCATATGGTCGCAACATCTACGGGCAGAGCACGCTTCTGGCTCGCCGCATGATCGAAGCCGGCACGCGCGTCGTCACCGTGTCGTGGGCCCCGGACGCGAACGCGACGTGGGATACGCATGGGAACAACTTCAAGAAACTGAAGGGCGAACTGCTGCCGCAACTGGATGCGGCGGTGTCGAGCCTGCTGGACGACCTCGCGGATCGCGGGCGGCTCGGCCGCACACTCGTGTGCGTGATGGGCGAGTTCGGCCGCACGCCGAAGATCAACGGGGCGGGCGCGGGCCGCGATCACTGGAATTTCTGCTACTCACTCGTGCTCGCCGGCGGCGGAATGAAGGCCGGATACGTGCACGGGGCCAGCGACCGCATCGGGGCGAAGCCGAGCCGCAACCCGGTCACGCCCGCGGAAATCGTCGCCACGATCTACGAATGTCTCGGCGTGCCGCACGATCTGGAACTGCGCGATCGCCTGCAGCGCCCGTTCACTCTGGTCCCGTGGGGCAATCCGATCCGCGATCTGATGGCGTGATGGCCCGTTCGCCGTAAACCAACTTCATGAATCGCCACCTGCTTGCCGAGTTCGTCGGCACGTTCGTGCTCGTCTTCGCCGGCACCGGCGCGATCGTTTTCGACGGCGCGAACCCCGGGAAGATCGGCCACACCGGCATCGCTCTGACGTTCGGTCTCGTGGTCATGGCAATGGTTTACGCCGTCGGTAGCGTCTCCGGGGCGCACCTGAATCCCGCGGTCACGCTCGGCCTGTGGTTCGCACGGATGACGCCGGGCCGGAGCGTGCTGCCGTTCATTCTGGCTCAACTGGCGGGAGCGTTCGCCGCCAGCGGGCTGCTCGCCGCCATGTTCCCGGCGCATCCGACGCTCGGGGCCACGCTTCCCTTCGGCCCGCCGTGGCATTCGTTCGTGCTGGAAGCGTGGCTCACGGCGGTGCTCGTGTTTGTGATCCTGGCGGTGAGCGTGGCGAAGCCGGAAGTGCGGCCGCTCGGCGGCGCGATCGTCGGCGGCGTCATCGCATTGGAGGCGCTCTTTGCCGGCCCGATCTCCGGCGCAAGCATGAATCCCGCCCGCTCGCTCGCGCCGGCGCTCGTCTCCGGTTCGCTCGACCACCTGTGGATTTACCTGACGGCGCCGTTCGCGGGAGCGCTGATCGCCGTACCCGTGTGTGCCGGAGTGCAGCACCCGGGCTGCTGCCGGGAGGAATGCCGATGAAGAAGCGCGTCCTGTTCGTGTGCGTGGAGAATTCGAACCGCAGCCAGATGGCGCAGGCGTTCGCCACGCTGCTGGGCGGCGACCGCGTCGAGGCGTTCTCCGCGGGAAGCAAGCCCAGCGGCCGCGTGAACCCGAAAGCCATCGAGTCCATGAAGGAACTCGGCTACGATTTGAGCACGCACGTTTCGAAGGGGCTCGAGGCGTTCAACGGCCAGCCGATCGACGCCGCGGTCACGATGGGGTGCGGCGACGCCTGCCCGCTGGTTCAGGCGAAGCGCCGCATCGACTGGCAGATCCCCGACCCGCGCGACATGCCGCCGGACGAGTTCCGCAAAGTCCGCGACCTCATCCGCGACAAGGTCCGCGACCTGCTCATCGACCTCGGCGTGCCCGAGAAGTAGTCGACCTCCGATACTCGATTCTTCGGACTGCGCGGTTGGGCGTGAACCGTGCGGCAAGCTCCTCTCGCACCCTGGTCGGGAGTTCGCGACGCGGGAGAGTCGGCAATTATAATGCGGAGCATGGAACGGGGGGCCGAACCGGTGATCGCGGCGGATGCGCCCACGCCCGAGCAGGTGCTCGGCTGGATCGCGGCGAGCCGCGGCACGCCCTGGTTTCCCGCGGAGTATGCCCGCACGTTCGGGATTCCGCGCGACGATCTGGACCGCCCGTTGAACGAACTCCGGGCGGCGGAACTGGTGCGGGTGATCGACTGGGTCCGCGGGGTCGGTCAGGGATATGCACTCACGGCGGAGGGCGAAACGGCACTCCAGGGCCGCACGCCGGAACCGCTCCCGCTGCCGCAAGTGGCCGGCGAGGAGGAGGACGAGGCGTCCGCCGAGCGTTCGCCGGTCGTCACGCCCGCGCTCGTTTACGCCAACCTGATCTGGTACTTCGTCGGGATGATCGTGGCCCTGCGCCTCGGCGTTTCGTTCCGCACGTTCCTGGTCGATGGCGACCGAGCCACGTGGATTCGCCTCGGCGCCGTCGCAGGCCCCGAACTCCTTTTCGGCGAATGGTGGCGGCTCGCCGCCTGCTGCTTCGTTCACGGCACGATCTGGCATCTGGTGGTGAACGTGTTCACCCTCGTGATGATCGGCGCACTGGCGGAGCACCTCTGGGGCCGGTGGCGGGTGTTGGTCATTTACCTGGTGGCGGGGTTCGCGGGGAGTTGCCTCGCGATGGGCCTGCGGCCGCTGGACCCGAGCGGCCGCGTGCCGCTCGTGCTGGTCGGCGCGTCCGGTGCGTTGTGGGGCCTCGCCATGTCCGTCGTGGCGTGGCTCGTTCTGTTCTATCGCCGGCTCGAAGTCGAGGTCGCGGCCGACCTCACGCGGCGGCTCGCACTCGGCTTCATCCTGAGCCTCGCCGTGAACTTCCTGCCGAACGTGAGTTGGGAAGCGCACCTGGGCGGAGCGGTTGCCGGGTTCGCCGCGGCCCTGCTCCTGCACCTGGCGAAGACGCGTCGCGGCTGGCGTCAGTGCGTTGCCGTCGTGCTCGTCTCCCTGATGCCGGCGCTCTGCATGGGCGGCCTGCTTCTGGCGATCCGGCAGGCGCCGAGTTGGGCTCCGTTCCGCACGCCGCCGCCCGTGAAGCCCGATCCGAAGCCGCATCTGAATGCCCTGAGTACCGAGGCGATGAAGCCCGCCGTATTGGCTGCGAGCACGCTGCTTATGATGTCGCCAGAGAAGCGAAAGCCGGAGCGAGTGAAGGAGGCAAGGGAGAGTGTCGCCGCGCTCTGGTCGCACGCCGTGGAGGCGAAGAAGGGGCTCGAGCAACCGCTGGCCGATGCGACTGATGAGGCGACCCGCGGGAAGGCACTCGGCTTCGCCAACCTGCGGACTCAGTCGTTGGATCGACTTCTGGCGATGATCGATACAAATGCGATTCCGACCGTCGAAGAATGGAAGGCCTGGGGCGAACTGAACCGGAAGGGCGATCGCGTCTGGGAAGAGCTTTCCAGGACTCCGTAAACGCATACGCGCTCTCGACAGGCTCCGATCTTCTTGCTATCTTCCTTCCCTCCGTTTGGATGAGGAAGTGGAGATGAAACGCCGTTCGTTCCTTCGATCCGCACTCGCCGCGGCCGGGCTTGGCACCGCCCCCGGCTGCCTCCGCGATCTCCGCTTCCGGGACGAGAAGTCCCACGAACCCAAGGTCACCGCCACATCCGTGGAGCACGCCCGACGCGTCGACGAACTGACCAAGCGCATCGTCGATCAGAACACCTTCACGGGCCTGGACCCGATCGTGCGCGTGATCAGCGTGCCCGAAGCCGTGCTGTTCCATCGCGGGTCCGCCGAATTGTTCATCAGCGAGGGCCTCGTGAAGAAGTGCAAGACGGACGCGGAACTCGCGGCGGTGTTGTGCACGGAGCTCGGGCGGATGATGGCACAGAAGCGGGCTGCGATCGCCGTCGGCCGCAATCCGGACCCGATTCCGGAGATCGCATTGCCTGGCGGGACCAGCGATGCGAACCTCGTCCGCGAAGCGGAACTCGCGATGCAGAAGCGCCGCGAGGACGCGAAACTCGCCGCCGAGCAATCGGACGAGGTGCAACTGGCGAAGAGTCTTCTGAAGGGGGCCGGGTTCGATCCGGCGGAGTTCGAGCGCGTGCAGGGCATGGTGAAGCAATCCGACCGAGGCGAAGCGATCAAGAAGCAGATGGCCGGCACGGCCCCGGCGCCGGTCTGGAATCGCTAAGTTGAACTCCGATCACCGGAGTTCCGCTAT
>Ga0210380_10001130_pt1 | contig 11081 bp, 11 predicted proteins | sample PLM4_5_coexredo_FD_155476 | JGI IMG/M metagenome (GOLD analysis project Ga0210380, IMG submission 155476) | Groundwater sediment microbial communities from an aquifer in East River, Colorado, USA - PLM4_5_coex redo | ecosystem: Environmental > Terrestrial > Soil > Riparian zone | place: USA...
ATCGGCGGCCGGATGATCGAGGTGCATCTGCGCATGAGCGACCAATGGCCGGATCTCTACGGCGACGGCTGGGTCGATGCGCTCGTGCGCCTATACCATGAGCGTGCATGGGACTTCGCCGATGATGGCCGGCGTGACGGATACAGCGTGGTTCTGTTCGGGCCGCACGGCCCCCGTTATCGTCACCCGACTCCCGCGCTTGTGACCCAGGTCCGGAATCTGCCCGGCGTCTCCAGCGTGCAGATCACGTTCCACGAGGATATGGAGCCCGAGCGCCACGCCATGCCGCCGGGCGGCTTCAGGCTCGCCGTGGTGAATGCCTGGGACCTGCAATCGGGCGTCGCCGGGCGCGAACTCCTGCGGACGCATTTTCTCGCCCGCGCGGCATGACGATCGAGCGGATGCGACGGTCCGCTCAGCGCGCCTTTGCCCCCTCTACATGCGGCTGCTACAAGGCGCCGATCCAAGCGAGGGAGTAGCTATGAAAATCGTCGGTTTCGAAGCAAACGGGGGGCTGCATCTCGGCGTCGTCGAGGGCGATCAGGTCATCGATCTGCAGGCAGTCGATAAATCCATACCGAGCGACCTCGGCGAATGCCTGCGCCGCAACAACGGCGACCTGTCGGCGCTCAAGGATGCCGCCAAGCGTGCGCCGGCCAGCGCCCACCGGCCGCTCAAAGGCCTGAAATACGCGCTGCCGGTGACGACGCCCGGCAAGGTCATCTGCCTCGGCCTCAATTATCTCGACCACGTGAAGGAAGGCTCGCAACGCGACAATATTCCGAAATTTCCCACCATCTTCATGCGCGGAAATTCCTCCCTCGTGCCGCACGGTCAGCCGATCATCAGGCCGAAGGCGTCGGAGACTCTCGACTACGAGGCCGAGCTCATCTTCATCGTCGGCAAGCGGGCCAAGCACCTCACGCTCGAGAATGCATATTCCTGCATCGCCGGATATTCCTGCGGGAACGAAGGCTCGGTGCGCGAATATCAGCGCAAGACCACGCAATGGGACATGGGCAAGAACTTCGACCGCACCGGCGGCTTCGGTCCCTGGATGGTCACCGCCGACGAGGTGCCGGCGGGCGGCAAGGGCCTGAAGATCCAGGCCCGGCTCAACGGCCAGGTCATGCAGTCGGACAACACCGATAACATGATGTTTCCGATCGCCGAGACCATCGCCTATGTCACCCAGGGCATCACGCTCGAGCCGGGGGATGTCGTCTTTACCGGCACGCCCTCGGGTGTCGGCCATGCGCGCAAGCCGAACCCGGTATGGATGAAGCAGGGTGATACCTGCGAGATCGATATCGAGGGCGTCGGCGTGCTTTCGAACCCGATCGAGAACGAGAAGTAACAAGCGTTCTCGCTCCTCGTCGGGAGGACCCGCATGCGGGCAAGCCTGCGCAGCTTCATGAAAGTGGCTGCGCGTAACGACCCGATTCCGGTCAGGCCGGGATCGGGAGCGCCCTGCGGGCTGTCGCGCAACGTTCCATCCCCCGTGCTGGAGACACTGTCATGCCCACCTTGAACATTCTTTCGATCTGCGGCTCGCTGCGCAAAGCCTCCTACAACGCCATCGTGCAGCGCGCGCTGCCGTCCCTGGCGCCGGAGGGCATGACGATCAAGCCGGCTCCGTCCTTTGCAGAGTTTCCGCTCTACAATGCCGACATCCAGAACTCGACCGGCTTTCCCGCGGCGGTAAACACCCTCGCCGATGCCATCCGCGCCGCGGACGGCGTCATCTTCTGCACTCCCGAATACAATTTCACCATTCCCGGCGGCCTGAAGAACGCGATCGACTGGGTCTCACGGTTGCAGAACCAGCCGTTCGCGGGCAAGCCGGTTGCGCTGCAATCGGCCTCGCCCGGCCCGGTGGGCGGCGCGCGCGTGCAATACGACATCCGCAAGGCGATGACATTTCTCGATGCCTTCACGCTCAACAAACCGGAAATCTTCATCGGCAATTGCGCGTCCAAGCTCGACGAAGCCACCGGTGAGATCAAGGACGAGACGACACGCGGTTTCATCAAGCAGCAGCTTGCGTCCTTCGTGACCTACATCGCGCGGGTGTCGCCGAAGACGTGAGGATGATCTCCGCCCTCGTCCGGAAGAGCGCGCAAATTTGACGAGTTGACGCGTCTCCAAGCGCGGGCCGGCCGGCTTCGACGCGGTTCCTCCGCCGCGCCCCGGCACGAGGGAGAGAGACCTTGCCCGGATCGGGCGATGCGTTATGAGTTTACCGCTTGCCTCGGCGCCGATTGGCGCCGTTTGTCAAAAAGGGGGGTGAACACGTGGCTGACAAACAACTCGATGTGCTCGTGATCTGCGGCTCGCTGCGCAAGGGCTCGTACAACGCGGCGCTTGCGCGCACCTTGCCGGCACTGGCGCCGGCCGGGCTGAAACTGCGTCCGGCGCCGCCCTTCGACAAGTTTCCGATCTACAATCACGATATCCAGGATACGACCGGCTTCCCGGCCGAGGTGCAGGCGTGGGCGGACGCTATCCGCAGCGCCGACGGCGTGATCATCGTCTCACCCGAATATAACTGGTCGATCCCCGGCGGCCTGAAGAATGCCATCGACTGGGTGTCGCGCATGAAGGACCAGCCGTTCAAGGACAAGCCGGTCGCGCTGCAGTCCGCCGCCGGCGGCATTCTGGGCGGATCCCGCATGCAGTATCATCTGCGGCAGTCGCTCACCTCGGTCGACACCCTCTTGTTCGGCCGCCCCGAGGTCCTCGTCACGTTTGCCGCGCAGAAATTCGACGAGAAGACGCTCGAGCTCAAGGATCAGACCGCCATCGACTTGATCAAGCAGCAGCTTGCGGGGTTTGAAAAATTCATCCGCCGCCTCGGTCCGAAGGGATAACAGCATGGGGAGATTGTCCGGCCGTACCGCCATCGTCACCGGCGGCGCCAAGGGCATCGGCCGGCACTACTCGCTGGCGCTCGCCGCCGACGGCGCGCGCGTCATGATCGCCGATATTTCCGACGGCGAGGAGATCGCGGAGGAAATCGCCGCCAAGCACGGGGCGAATTCAGTGACCAGCGCCATCGCCGACGTCAGCGACGAAGGCTCTGTCAAGACACTGGTCGCGGCCACCATGGAGCGCTTCGGCAGGATCGACGTGCTGGTCAACAACGCCGCGCTGTTCGCACCGCTGCAGGAGACGAAGTGCACGGAGATCGACGTGGATCTCTGGGACAAGGTCATGGCGGTCAACCTGCGCGGGCCGTTCCTGATGGTGAAGCACGTCGTTCCGCACATGGTCGCGCGCGGCTATGGCAAGATCATCAATATCGGCTCGGGCAGCGCGCATCGCGGCATCCCCTGGATGCTGCACTACGTCACCAGCAAGGGCGGCATCATGGGGTTCACGCGGGCGCTCGCCCGCGAGCTCGGCACCAACGGCATCCGGGTCAACACGCTGGCGCCCGGCTTCACCCTGAGCGATACGGTGATGAACGAGAACCCGGGCCATGTGCAGACCGCCCGTGACCGCGCGGTCGAATCACGGTCGCTGCGGCGCGACCAGCATCCCCAGGATTTGCTGGGCGCCCTGGTGTTCCTCGCGTCGGCGGACAGCGATTTCATCACCGGCCAGACCCTGGCGGTAGACGGTGGCAATGTGAGTACCTGAGCCGCCCATTTGGCGGTGGGGGAGGCAAAATCCCGATATTACGGGCCTTCCGGAGGGAGATAGTTTCATTATATACTAATTGCCTGTTTTTGGATTATTCTAATCTGGACCACTCCAGACCCGACCAAGGGAGAGCGCAATGGCGAGCGCGACCGCAACCCACCCGGCAGAGACCAAGGCCCCCGGCCCCAAGCACAATATCGAGGCGATGCGGGAGGACTATTATCAGCGCATCGCCAAGCACGGCATGACGCCGCTCTGGAAGGTGATGAACAGTGTCGTCACCAAGGAGCCGGTCACCCGTTGCGCGCCGGTCATCTGGCATTATGACGACATCAAGCGTCTGGTGATGGAATCCGGTGGCTTGATCACGGCCGAAGAGGCCGAGCGCCGCGTGTTGATCCTGGAGAATCCGGGCATGCGGGGAGAATCGCGCGCCACCAACACGCTCTTTGCCGGCGTGCAGATGATCCTGCCTGGCGAAGTTGCTCCGGCCCATCGGCATGTCTCGTCGGCCATCCGCTTCGTGCTCGACGGCGAAGGCGCCTATACCGCGGTCGAGGGCGAGAAATCCTTCATGGCGCCCGGCGACTTCGTCATCACCGCGAACTGGGCGCCGCATGACCACGGCAACACCTCGGACAAGCCGATGCTGTGGCTGGACGTGCTCGACTTTCCGCAGGTCAATTTCTTCGAAGCCTCGTTTGCCGAGCATTTCGAGGAAGCGACGCAGTCCACCAATCGTGCGGACGGCGACTCGCTCGCCTTCTACGGCTCCGGCGTACTGCCGGACGGCGCACCGGCGCACATGAACCGCAGTCCGGTGATCAACTACACCTACGCGCGCACACGGCCGATCATCGACCGCATGAACAAGGCAGGCGACGTGGACAAACGTCATGGCGCCCGCGTGCGATATGCCAATCCCATCAACGGCGGCCCGGTGCTGCCGACCATGGGCGCCGGCCTCGCGCTCCTGCCGAAAGGCTTCAAAGGCGAAAAGTACCGGGCGACCGACGGCTCGATCTTCGTCTGCGTCGAGGGCAAGGGCACGACCACTGTCGACGGCAAGGTGCTGGAATGGGGACCGAACGACGTCTTCATCGTGCCGCCGTGGAAGCACTTCTCCCACAATGCCGAGAAGGAATCCGTGCTGTTCTCGATCTCCGACCGTCCCTCGCAGGAGGCGCTCGGGATCTGGCGCGAGGACACCCGCACGCACTAGTGTCCCGTTTCCGACGTTCGTATCATTTCGCAGCACCCGCTTTTACGAACGTCGGAAATTAAAGGGTCCGCCGGTCTAGACAGGCGCCGTGCGCCCTTTGTGTGCGGACCGCTCGTCCGCATTTCGCATCGACCTGAGTGGGCTGACACGAGCCTGTAAAGCGCAATAGTCTGTTGCGTCGAGCCAAGGTGGCCCGCTCGCGTCGAGCAGCGAATGACCGCATCCTTCGTTCACGAGATTCAATCCCAGCGCGTCGTGTTCGCAGCGGGCGCGATCGCGCGCGTCGCCGACGAAGCGGCGCGTCTCGGCATGAGCCGCGCTCTGGTGATCGCCACGCCCGGGAGCGGTGCGCGTCTCGGCGCCCGGCTGGTCGACATTCTGGGCGCGCGTGCGGCCGGGCTGCATGCGCAAGCGGTGGTCCACGTGCCGAAGGCGGTGGCGGAAGCGGGCCTCGCAGCGGCGGCGGATGCCGACGGTCTGGTGGCGGCCGGCGGCGGCGCGGCCATCGGGCTGGCCAAGATCATTGCCCGCGATCGCGCGCTACCTATTCTCGCCGTACCGACCACCTATTCCGGATCCGAAGCGACCGCGATCTGGGGAATGAGCGAGGGCGAGCGCAAGTTCACCGGCAAGGATGCGCGCGTCCTGCCCCGCACCATCGTCTACGATCCCGATCTGACCCTCGGTCTGCCTGCCGCGGTGAGCGCCGCCAGCGCCATGAACGCTATCGCCCACTGCGTCGAGGGGCTCTGGGTGTCCGACCGCACGCCGTTCCTGACGGCGCTCGCCAGCGACGCCACGCGCCGTTTCGCCGAGCATCTGCCGCGGGTGATCGCCGACGGCTCGGACCGTGACGCGCGCGCGGAATGCCTGATCGCGGCTTGGCTTGCCGGCACCGTGCTCACCGCCGGGACGGCGCTGCAACACAAGCTCGCGCACGTGCTCGGCGGGCTCGGCCTGCCGCACGCCGAGACCCACGCCATCATTCTTCCCCATGTGACGCGGTTCAACCTGGTGGCGGCGCCGGAAGCGCATGCCCGCCTGGCGGAGGCATTGAGCGGCGATCCGGGCGAGCGCCTTGCTCTCATGCTGCGGGGTTTCCCGATCCCGCAACGGCTGGCGGAGGTCGGGTTCGATCGCGCCAAGGTCGATTTCGTGTCGGGTGAAGTGGCGGCGATGTCGATCAGCGCCCCGCGCAAGGTCTCGGCCGACGACGTGCGCGCCGTGCTCGCGGCCGCGTATTAGACCAGACATTCAGCGCCGGTGCCGAGCGAGCGGGATGTCCTCATTCGTTTACAAGCGAGCAAAAAGCCAATGCGGGTCGTGGTTGTTGGGACCTCTGGTAGTGGCAAGACAGTGATGGCGAAACGCATCGCTTCAGCCCTCGACTTGCGGTTCATAGAACTCGACCGCCTCCATTGGGAGCCAAACTGGGAGGCGCTGACGGTGACAAATCCGGACGAGTTTGTCCGCAGGGTGGGCGCCGTCACATCTGACGACGGGTGGGTGTGCGATGGAAATTATGGTCTGGTCCGCGACCTGATTTGGCGGCGTGCGACCAATCTGGTCTGGCTGGACTATAGTCGCGCAGTCGTCATGTACCGTGTCATCAAACGATCGGTGGCGCGGGCGTTCGACCAAACGGAGCTCTGGGCCGGAAACAGAGAGGATTGGCGCCGCTGGTTGCGACCCAGCCACCCAATCAGATGGGCCTGGAGCACGTGGCGCGAACGGCGCTCACGGTTCGAGGAGCTCTTGAACGGTGAGCAGTACCGGCACTTGGCGGTACTGCGACTGCAAACTCCGTGCGACGCGGCAACGGTAATCGATCAAATCAAAATGGGTGAGGCGTAACGGGTCGTCCGTGCGGGCCTTGCACCAACGCGCCGATCGGCTTCAGTTCGAAGCTTTTTCGAGCGTTGCGCGGGCCGCCGCGCGGTCGCATCAGGCCCCGTGGCGTGGCGGCGGCTCGACCCGGAATCCGTCCGAGGGCTCGAGTGCGATCCGGTGGTCGGCCACTGCCGCGCCCCACCGCGCAGCCTGCGCCAGTCCGCCAAAGGAGAAGAAGTGCGGCGCGATCTCGCCGAGATGCCTGCGAGCGCGCGCCTCGGCAATGGTGCGGATCAGAATGTCGGGTGTCGACATGGCAAAAAGCTGCCGCACCAGGCCGGCTTGCCGCGCCAACCCCTGGGCGGAGGCCCGTACGCCGCAGCGCCGGGCATAGCGCAACAGCGTCGCGAGGTTGGTGGGACCGGGAAGGCCGACCCGCACCGGATACTCGATGCCGAAATCACGCAAGCGGCCGATCCATTTCAGGATCGCCTGCGCATCGAAGCAGAACTGGGTGACGATGTGCACCGCCATTCCGGTCGTCTCTGCGACATGAATCTTGTCCGCCAGGGACCGGTCGAGATCCTGCTCGGATATGCGCGGGTGACCGTCGGGATAACCTGCGATCCCGATTTCCACGATGCCATGGCGCTGCAAGGCGCCGCTGTCGATCACTTCGATCGAGCTGCGGAAGTCGCCGCTGGGCTGGTCGCGGTCGCCTGCGATCACCAGCACGCGCCGCACCCCTGCCTCGCCTGTGACCCGGTCGAGGAAATCCTCGAGGTCACGCGCCGTGGCGAAGTTGCGCACCGCAAGGTGCGGCACCGGCTCGAAGCCGGCCGCGCGCAAGCGCACCACAGCCTCGATGGCGTCCTGCGCAGGTCGCGTGGACACCGCGCTCACATAGACACGGGTGCCGGGGCGAGCAGCGGCGGCCAGAGCCGCGATCTCGTCCGCCGACGGCCGTGTCGCTTCGAGCGAGAAGTCGCGCGCGAAGTCGACGATCGCGCCGGCCGGATCGGCTTGATCCGCCAACTGGCTCACCGGGGAAGGGGTAGTGATGGACATCTGTGGCTGCCGCGAACCCGGTCTGCTCCGGAGAGAGTCCGGCGAAACATCACTCGCGCCGGCGCGAGATCACGTATGATTCGTCGTAGAACCAGAGCGCGCCGCGATCGCGCAGGACCTCGCGCGTCGATTCCAGATAACGGCCGTCGGCCACGACATCCCCGAGCCGGTCGTCCTCGACCTGCGCTACGTAGATCGCCGCATTCCACGCCGCGAACAGCGTCGAGGTACCGATCGACTGATCAGAAATCTCGCTCGGCAGGGTGTGCATGTCGTAGCGAAACAGGGAGCGGTTGTCGGCATAGGCGTTGAAGTTGAGGTCTCGCCCGGCAGGGCCGAGTTCGTGCTTCACCGCCTTCATGATCTGATGGCGATCGTGGAGGAACGGATTGTCGCCCGGCCACACCTTCTGGATGATCTCCATGCCGGGATCGTTGCCGTGGGAATGGATGGCGATGAGCCGGCCGCCCGGCCCGAGCGATTTTGCCAGCGGCGCGATCACGCGCTTGGCCTTGAAGTCGAGCGACGCGCGCGCGCGGTAGGGCTGCGAGGCGATCACCAGGTCGTAATTGGCGACCGTGCCGCCCGGACGCGGGATGATGGGGTCGAGCAGGAACTTGTGGTCCTCGCGATAGAGCACCAGCACGACCGGCCGCTCGTAGACCGGATTGCCGGTCTTGGCACTGACCCCGGCCTTCCAGTTCTGCGAGAGGAACGGTACCAGATCGGTGATCTGCTGCTCGAAGCGGTAGGCGGAATCTCCGGCCAGCGGCACTTCGTGCCACACCATGCTCGAGGCGGCGGAGAGCGACTTGACCGCCAGCCACGGCGCATCGGCATAAGCCAGATTGGTCAGCACCAGCACCGTGGCCGGATGCTCGAAAAACCGGTCCGACATCTTCTGCAAGGCGAGGCGGACGTCCTCGAGACTGATCTCCTTGCCGACGACGTAGAACGGCGTGTGCGGAAAGCGGTCATGCATGGCCCGCAGCACCCGGAGCAGGACCGTGCCGTCGCCCACGCCGGCGTCGAACACCCGCAGCGCCGGAGGGCGCGGGTGAATATTGGCGAGCTCGAGCCCGACCCGACTGGCCACCACCCACTTTTCGCTGCAGGTGTTGACGAACAGCAGGTATTTCTGCCGGTTGTCGAAGAAGCGGAAGTTGCGCTGTGGATCGCGCTCCCCGGCCGCGACCGCGGGCGACGAAGCCGGAACCCCCGGCGGCCGCGCCGGCCGATCGATGATCGCGGGACGCGCGGTGTTCGCGGCCATGCGGTTGTTGTCCATGAAGCCTCGGATGCGGTCGAGCGTCTCGGTCGTGATCCGTCCGCCATTGCGGAGCCGCGCGGTGAGCTTGCCGTCATTGACGGCGCGGCGGCCGAAGGTGGATTCCGCAAGCCCGCTGTGCCGACAATAGTCGGCGATCTCCTGCAGCAGCTCTTGGGCGTTCATGCCAAGACGCCTCGGTTGAGGGTTTCGCTCCGGTCCCGCGTGCGCCCGTTGCGAAGGGCTTATGTGATGCGCCGGACGGGGACAGCGAACCAATTGCGCCAATAAGCGTCAACCACAAAACATCCCATCCGCGCGGTGGGAGGCATGATGGGCAAATGCCCAATAGGCGGAAACGCTCATGTTTCGTTGCGAAAGATGCACCCTATGTACCACATCATGGGTCGCATATGGGGAGGTGGGAAGTGTCCCACCAGAGGGCCATGGCCGCCGGCCGTCAATTTGCCGCCGGCGAATCCAGCGCCCGCAGGACGCCGTCGGCGATCGCGGAGGTGCCATCGCGGCCGCCGAACTCGCACGCCTTGAGGCCGGCGGCAAAGGCGCGGTCGACGGCGCCCTCGATGGCACGGGCGGCCTGGGCGGCGCCCTCGTGGCCGTGACGATCGGCGAGCCAGTCCAGCATCATCGCGGCGGAGAGGATCATCGCGGTCGGATTGGCGAGTCCCTTGCCCATGATATCGGGCGCGGTGCCGTGACACGGCTGAAATACCGCGTGCTTGTCGCCGATGTCGGCCGAGGGCGCCATGCCCATGCCGCCGATCAGGCCGGCAGTGAGATCGGAGAGGATGTCGCCGAACATGTTCTCCATGACCAGTACGTCGAAATCCCATGGCCGCCGCACCAGCATGGCCGAGCATGCGTCGACATAGATGCGGTCGGTGTCGACCCCGGGATAACGGGCGGCGCATTCGTCGAAGATCTTGCGGAAAAAGGCGTAGGCCTTGAACGCATTCGCCTTGTCGACGCAGGCAAGCCGGCCGGGAGCGCCGCGCGCCTTGCGACGCTGCGCCAGGCGAAACGAGAAGTCGAACAGGCGCTCGGAGGTCTTGCGGGTGATGAGCAGGGTCTCGCGCGCTTCGGTTTCGGTGACCACGCCCTTGCCCATGGAGGCGAACAGGCCTTCGGTCGATTCGCGGATGAGGATGAGATCGATCCCACGCTCGGCCGCTCCCACGATCGGGCTCGGGATGTTCGGGATCAGCCGGCACGGCCGCACGCCGGCATAGAGATCGAAAATGAAACGCAGTTCCACCTGCGGCATGATCTCGGTGTTGTCGGGATAGCGGATGTGCGGCAGCCCGCAGGCGCCGAGCAGAATGGCGTCGGCCTGTTCGCAGAGCTTGACCGTGGACTCCGGCAGCGATGTGCCGGTGTCGCGATAATGGCCTGCGCCCGCCGGTGCCTCGGTGAAGCGCAGCTTCAGCCGCGGCGTCGAGGCAGCGACCTTGTTCAGGACCGCGAGGGCGGGGGCCATGACCTCGGGCCCGATGCCGTCGCCGGGCAGGACGGCGATGTGGAAGCTGTCATTGGCGAGCATGCGATGCTCTCCCCGGATGCCGGAAGGGTAGACATGCCATTCGATGCAACGATACGCTGGTTATGCGGATCGTATGCGGGCCGCAAGTCCGGCGCCGCATCAATGACAAGATTGCCACCTGGGAGGATACAATGAGTTCTCGCACATGGCTGCGCGCCGGCTTGCTAGCCGTCGCGGGTGCGGCCGCGCTCATGTTCGCGACGCCCGTGCTGGCGGTGTATCCGGAGCGGCCGATCACCCTTGTCGTTCCGTTCGCGGCCGGTGGCCCGACTGACATCATCTCGCGGCTGATGGCGGAGCCCATGAGCCGGGCGCTCGGCCAGCAGGTCATCGTCGAGAACGTGGTGGGAGCGGGCGGAACGGTCGGCGTCACCCGCGTCGCGAAGGCGCCGCCCGACGGCTACATGCTGCTCATGGGCAATCTCGGCACCCAGGCCGCCAGTGTCGGGCTCTATCCCAACCTGGCCTACGACCCGCGTACCGATTTC
>Ga0210380_10001132_pt1 | contig 11075 bp, 10 predicted proteins | sample PLM4_5_coexredo_FD_155476 | JGI IMG/M metagenome (GOLD analysis project Ga0210380, IMG submission 155476) | Groundwater sediment microbial communities from an aquifer in East River, Colorado, USA - PLM4_5_coex redo | ecosystem: Environmental > Terrestrial > Soil > Riparian zone | place: USA...
TGATGCCAGTGAATCCCGCACATCGGGATCGGATCGGGATCGTTCTTGTTGCGCGAAGTGAGCGTCAGGCCCAGCAGGCGGGCGCCCTCGACCGCGTCCTCCAGGAACATCTCGTAGAAGTCGCCGAGCCGGAAGAACAGGAACGCGTCCGGCTGCTCCGCCTTGGCCCGCTGGTATTGATCCATCAGCGGCGTGCGGGACGATTTGGACGTGCGGGAGGCGGCGGGGGCGGTCATGGGACCGCCGAGATTAGCGCATCAGTACGATGCGACGCACCGCGGATGATGCGCCCGTGCGCACATGGAGGAAATAGATGCCCGTGGGAACCGCGGTTCCGCCAGCGTCCCGCCCGTCCCAGCGCAGCTCATGGGCACCTGCCTCCCAGCGTTCTCCCCCCACCAGGGACGTGACCCGGCGTCCGGCGAGGTCGGCGATCGACGCTTCGACGGTGGTCGCTTCGGGCAGATCCAGATGCGTGCTGGACCCCACCCGCGCGGGATTCGGCCGGGGAGCACCGAGTGCAAGTGCCGCGGGCCGGATGTCCCCGACGTCCACGCGTCCGAACGGGCTCATGCTGACCGCATAGATGTCCTTGCCGGTGGTCGCGGCATTGCGTTCGTCGACCCACGCAACCAGGAGAAAGTTGCACATGTAGCCAACCGACGGCATCGTCTGCGCGCCCGCGACGTCACAGATCACGACGCCGTCCTCACCACCGGCGGGCCAGGTGCTCGGAAGCTGTCCATCACCCTGCAGATGACTGGCGCGGATATCGGGCGCCAGTTCCGGGCCGTCCCGGTCTTCCCACGCGATGTACACACCCGCTGCTCCGTCGTTGATCGCAGTCGCGTTCGACTGCGCGAACGGACGATCGCAGACCACCGTCCCATCCGCGTTCCAGCCCGGCGCAACCCCGCCGGCCCCGGTGATCCGCAGTGCACGAACGTCGTAGTTGGGCGACAACTCCTCGAACTGCCGGTTCCGCCCATCCTCCCAGACGGCGATCGCTCCCCCGCTGTTGTCGGTCACCAGACCCGCGAGCTGCTGATCCTGGAATGCCGTCGTGACGGGGAGTCCGCTCACCGGCCAGCCACTCGCGACCGCGCCTGAGCCGTTGACGTGCTGCGCGTAGATATCGGCGTCCGCCGGACTCCCGGTCGCGCGCAGATCATTCCATGCGACCAGGATGCCTCCGGCGCCATCGCTCACGACCCAGGGCTGCGACGCGGTCACCGCGGTTGCACCGCTGACCGCCAGCCCGTTCACCGGCCAGCCTGGGGCGGGGACTCCGGCATCCGTGATCCGCTGGACGTGGATGCCCCCGGTCTCCTGCTTCCACACCAAGTATGCACCGCCCGCGCCGTCGGCGACCATTCCGAGATCGCTGCAGAAATCCGGCACGATGCACACCGGGACGCCGTCCGGGGTCCAATTCGCGGTGACGGTGCTGACGACGCTGGTGAGCCGCTGCGCGTACACGTGACGGTCGGTTCCATTCCGCCGGTCGAGCCATCCGACGATCCACGACAAGGAATCCGAGCCCTGAGTGTACGCAGCGAGGACGATGCGCGGATCGGTCTGGAAACCCGGCGCGCTGCACAGCGGAATGTCGACCCCTGGCCAGCCCTGGCCGATTCCGTCCGGCTTCACGCGTAGATCGAGATCCCCCGAGCGCCCATCGACCCACACGACCATCGACAACGGCAGTGTGAAACCAGGAATCGGATTCCCTCCGAACCCACAACTGGTACCGGGCGAGGAGTAACCATCTTCGGGCGCGATCCGGAAATCGTATTGCCACTGGGGTGCCGCGACGAATGGCTGCGGAGTGTCGTAGAGCGCTCGCTCGTACGAAAAGTAGAGATCGGCGCCGGTGGAGTCGCGCCCGTCCATCCAGAACACGCGGCTCGCCGCATGACGGGGATTCGTCTGGTCACCGGGTGCGACGACGATCGGCCACGACGGGTACGTTTCAGCCGATGCGTTCGGAGCGGTGACGCACAACGCGACCAGGAGCAGCGCGAAAGGCTTCACGGGACACCTCGGCGGGATGGTGACGCTTTGAGGATAGCACCCGGCAGGCGGCACGGCGCTCCGTTTTCAGCGCGCGCGCGTCAGCTCCCAGGTCACTCCAAGCGCGCGTGCCGCCTGCTCACCGGCAACCTGAGCCTTCTTCGCGTCGGAGTAGGTTCCGACCCACACGGCGTGCACTGCCGCCAGCCCTTCGCCCTTGGTCACGACCTTCGCGTCGTCGAACCCGGCGCGCTGTGCCGCGGTCGCGAGCGAGCGGGCACGCGCGGGATCGAGGAACGTGCCGATCACCACCGCCACCGATCCGCCGCCCGCCTCGGCGGCCGTAACCCGGACGCGCCGCGCCTCGGCGGCTTCGATGCTGCGGGGATAGTCCTGGATCAGGCGTTCGCGGGCGCGCTCGGCGACCGCCGGGTGGCCGGCCGCTTCCTGGAGCGCCGCGTAGCGCTCGAGCAGCGGCGGCGTGTGCTCGCCCGCCGGCTCCTTCGCCGCCTCGTCGAGCGCTTCGATCGCACGGTCCGGGCGGCGGCTCAGCTCCCACGTCCGCGCGAGTGCGACCAGACCGGGCGCCCGCCACGGCGACGGCTCGCGCGTCATCTCCTCGAGCAATGAGCGCGCCTGGGCCGGCTGTCCGGCGCCGAGCCAGGCGATTCCCATCCAGTAGCGTGCCTCCGCCTTGCTCGCCGGATCGAGCCGAGCGGCCGCGCGTCCGAACGCGTCGACTGCCTCGCGGTACTCACCGCGCGACAGGTGGAGACGTCCGAGCATCATGGCGACGCGCGCGCCCGCGGGCCCGGGGCTCCGGGACTCGAGCTCGCGCAGCGGCGCGATCAAGCTGTCGGCGGAAATGGTCGACAGGGTGCCGGCGAGATCGCGCGTGACGGTCGGCGCAGCATGCGCGGGGCGGGCGATCACCAGCAGCCCGGCGATCACGCAGGAACGAAGCGAGGGGGAATTCGTCATGACCGCAGGATAGGGTGCGGCGGCCGGCTTCCGCCACCCGTCGAAACACGAACGGGGCGGACCCGAAGGCCCGCCCCGCCGCTTGCGTGCAGCCGACTACTCGTCGATGTCGTCGGTTTCCGACTTGCGGCTCTTGCCCGCCGGCTCGACCGGCTCTTCGGCCGGAGGATTGGCGGCGATCTTGGCGCGCACCTGGTTGCGGCGCGACGTCCACTCCGCGAGCGCGATGTCATCCTGATCCGACAGCCACGCCTTGACGCTCAGGATCAGCCGGTGGTTGGGAACGTCCACCCGCGTGACCTTCATCGTCATCGTTTCGCCGGTCTCGAACGCATCGTTCGGACGCTTGAGGTCGTCGATGCCGAGCTGCGAGAGCGGAACGAAGCCCTCGATGCCGTCGCCGACGTCCACGATCGCGCCGCGATCGAACAGACGGTTGATCGTGCCGTTCAGCTCCATGCCCGACGGGAAGCGGTCGGCGAGCAACGGCCACGGATCGTCCGACACCTGCTTGAGGCCGAGGCTGATCCGACGGTGCTCCTTGTCGATCGACAGCACCACCACCTCGACCGCCTCACCCTTCTTGAGCACTTCGCTCGGGTGGGCGACGCGCTTGGTCCACGACATGTCGGACACGTGCACGAGGCCGTCGATGCCTTCCTCGAGCTCCACGAACGCACCGAAGTTGGTCAGGTTGCGGACCTTGCCCTTGACGCGCATGCCGGGCGGGTACTTCTGGTCGAGCGTGAGCCACGGATCCGGCTCCACCTGCTTGAGGCCGAGCGAGATCTTCTCGTTGGCCTTGTCGACCTTGAGCACCACCGCCTCGATGATGTCGCCGATGTTGACCACCTTCGAGGGGTGCCGGACGTGACGCGTCCACGACATCTCGGACACGTGGATCAGGCCCTCGACGCCCTTCTCGAGCTCGACGAATGCGCCGTAGTCGGTGATCGACACGACCTTGCCCTTCACGCGGTCGCCGACCTTGTACTTGTCCTCGACGCCCTCCCACGGATACGCCTCGAGCTGCTTGAGGCCGAGCGAGATGCGCTCCTTCTCCGGGTCGAAGTTGAGAACCTTCACGCGCACCCGGTCACCGATCTTGACCAGCTCGGACGGATGCGAGACGCGGCCCCACGACATGTCGGTGATGTGGAGCAGGCCGTCGATGCCGCCCAGGTCCACGAACGCACCGAAGTCGGTGATGTTCTTGACCTGGCCCTCGCGGATCTGATCCTTCGCCAGGTCCTTGAGGATGGTGGCCTTCATGCGGTCGCGCTCTTCTTCGAGGACGGCGCGGCGCGAGACCACGATGTTCCGGCGGCGCTTGTTGAGCTTGATGATCTTGACCGAGACCGGCTGGCCGAGCAGGGCGTCCACGTTCTGGACCTGGCGCAGCGCGATCTGCGAGCCGGGCAGGAACGCCTCGACTCCGTACAGGTCGACCACCACACCACCCTTGATCTTGCGGACCAGCTTGCCCTCGACAACCTTCCCTTCGTCGTACGCCTCCTTGACGCGATCCCAGACGCGCACGAAGTCCGCGCGCTGCTTCGACAGCACCACGAGGCCGTCCTGGTTTTCCATCTTCTCCAGGAACACCTCGATCGTGTCTCCGACCTTGATCGAAGACGGATCCGGGAATTCGGAGAGCGCGATGACGCCCTCGCTCTTGAACCCAACGTCGACGAGCACTTCCTTCTCGTCCAGGCGCAGCACGACGCCACGCACGATCTCGCCCTCTCCGATCGAACGGAGGGACTCCTCGTAGTGGCTGAACATCTCCGCCCGCTGCTCCGGCGTGAGGTCTTCGTCCTCGTCGTAGTTGAGCGGAATCGGAGGGATGAAGGTTGCCCGCGACGGGATTTCCTTCGCAGGGTTGAGGGTCGATTCGGTTTCCAGCATGGATGGCCTTTCGTTCAACGAACTCGGTTGCGCCGAACGGCCCTATGCCGCCCCGCGTGACGCCGCGGTTCTCTGCCCCGTGCGGAGCACCGCAACCTCGCGCATCACCGCGTCGCCCACCTTCTGGTAGAGCGCGCGTCCCGGAGTGAGGTCCGACTCCGGCTCGACGTAATCCTTCCAGTGCCGCGGCCGCCCGAACCACAGGCTGAGACGCCCGCGCCGCGTCGCCCAGCGACCCGGCTTGTTGCTGCCGATGACGCTGCACGGAATGATCGACGCGTCGCCGTGCACCGCCAGCATGCCGACCCCGGGACGGGCGGGTCGCAGCTCACCATCGGTCGAGCGTGTCCCTTCCGGGAACACCAGCAGCGACTCACCGCCACGCAACAGATCGATCGCCCGGGACATGCCCGTGAGATCGGCCATTCCACGACGGATGGGTATCGCGTTCACCGCACGAATCAGGGGGCCGAACACCGGGGGTGCGAACAGTTCGGCTTTCGCCAGATAGTGCAGGTCGCCACGCGGCGTCGCCGCTCCGACCAACGGTGGGTCCCAGTAGGACTGGTGGTTCGCCGCGACGATCAGTGATCCCGTGCGAGGCACGTGCTCGCGACCGCGCAGCTCCCAGCCCGAAAGGAGGCCAAAGGCACCGTTCAGAAAATGTCGAATCGCATCATAGTGCAGCGACACAGAATCTCCTAGGCGGCCATCAGGACGCGCGATACGGGTCGCCGCCGCCCGCGCCGGCGTGCGGAATGCCGGGAAACGCGGGGTGGGCGCGAACGATCGTGAGGACCTGGGCGACCTGGTCCGCCACGTCGACGCCGGAAGTATCGAGCACCACGGCCCCGTCCGCCACCCGAAGTGGGCTGTCCCCCCGCGACCGGTCGCGCTCGTCGCGCCGCAGCAGCTCGGTGCGGACGTCCGCGAGGGGCACCGGGATCCCGCGACCCTCGAGTTCCTGCTGGCGTCTCATCGCGCGGGTGTCGGGATCCGCGTCCAGGTAGATCTTGACCTCGGCATCGGGGAACACGACCGAGCCGAGGTCGCGCCCCTCGCCCACCAGCGGGCCCAGCGACCGCAGCGCGCGCTGGGTCTCGATCAGGCGCCGGCGCACCACCGGCTGGGCGGCGAGCCGCGACGCCAGCTCGCTGACCTCCGGGGTCCGGATCTGGTCGCTCACCTCGCGGCCGTCGAGCCACACGTGCGCGTTCTCGGGCGAGCCCGACAGCGTCACGTCGGTGGTGCGGCCGAGCGTCTCGAGCGCCGCCTCGTCGTCGGCGGAGATTCCGGCGTCCTGCACCTTGAGGGCGAACGCGCGGTACAACGCTCCCGTGTCGACGTAGAGGAAGCCGAGCGCCTGCGCGGCCATGCGCGCGGTGGTGCTCTTGCCGGCAGCGGCCGGGCCGTCGATCGTGACCACGAAGCTCATTCGGTCGCCTCCACCGGTCCCGGCGCGATGTCGCCACCGAGCGCCCGCAGGTCGGCGACGAACGATGGATACGAGGTCGGGATCGCGCGCGCATCGTCGATCCGCACGCCCTCCTGCGACAACGATCCGAGGATCGCGAACGTCATCGCGATCCGGTGATCGCCGGCGCTCGCCACCTCGCCGCCCCGCAGCGCGCCGCCAGTGATCGCGAGGCCATCGGGCGTCTCGGCGACTGCGATCCCGATCTGCGCGAGTCCGGCGGCCAGCGTCGCGAGCCGGTCACTTTCCTTGACCCGCAGCTCCGATGCGCCCGCCAGTCGCGAGACGCCGTGCGCCGCGGCCGCCACGATCGTCCACGCCGGCACTTCGTCGATCCAGCGCGGCAGCCAGCCGGCCGGCGGGTCGAACGCCTGCAGCCGCTCGGGCCCGGTGACGGTCACGTCTCCGAACGGCTCGCCGCCGCTGATGCCGGTCTCGACGCGCGACACGGTCGCGCCCATTTCCTCGAGCACGTCGAGAAACCCGGTGCGGGTCGGATTGAGCCCGACGCCATGGGCGGTCACCCGCGCACCCGGACGCGCCGCCGCCGCGGCCAGGAAGAACGCGGCCGACGACAGGTCGCCCGGCACCCGCTGAACGCCCGCGCTGAGAGACGCCGACCCGCCGATCCGCACCCGTCGTCCATGATTGTCGAGCGGTGTGATCTCGATCCGCGCCCCGGCCGCCGCCAGCATGCGCTCGCCGTGGTCGCGCGCGGCGCCCGGAATCTCGAGCTCGGTGTCGCCGGACGCGCGAATCGCCGCGAGCGCGACGCAGGTCGCGACCTGTGCACTCGCGACCGGCAGCGTGTAGCGGATGCCGGTCAGGGCCGCGCCCTCAACCACCAGCGGCGGGAACCGGTCTCCGTCGCGCGCGGACAGCCGCGCGCCCATGAGACGCAGCGGCTCCACGATCCGCGCGACCGGACGTCGCTCGAGCGACGCGTCCCCGCTCAGCGTGCTCGCGAATGGATGCGAGGCCAGCACGCCCGGCAGCATGCGCATCGTGCTGCCGGAGTTGCCGCAGTCGATCGGCGCGCGAGCGGCGTGCAGCGTCCCCGCTTTGCGCAGCCGGACCGTCTCTCCCGACTCGCGCACTTCGAGGCCGAGCGCCTGGCACGCGGCGAGCGTGCCGCGGCAGTCCTCGCCCGGATTGGGCCGCTCGACCACGCTCTCGCCGTGCGCGAGCAGCGCGATCAGATAGGCGCGGTGCGTGATCGACTTGTCGCCGGGCGGCGTCACCGTGCCGGTGAGAGCCGGCCCCGGCCGAACCCGCAGCGCCGCCGAGAGCGCGCTCCCGCTCACGCGCTCCCTCCCGAACTCAACGGGCGCGGCTGCGCCCACTGGTCCGCGTCCGTCCGACCTTGGACGCCGCGGCCCGCCCGCGCACTGCCGTCTTGGCGCTGCGAACCGCGCGGACCGCCTTCTTCTTCGCGGCCTTCTTCGCCACCTTGGCCTTCGCACGCACCACGGCCTTGCGCACGCCGGTGCGGGCGGCCCGCACTGCCTTCTTCCGGGTCTGCCGCCGCGTCGCGGCCGATGGCGCACGCAGTGCTTTGAGATTGCGCAGGGTGACGAACTGTTCGATCAACTGGCGGTGATCGTCGTCGAGATCGAGGAAGCTGCACGCCACCTCGTAGCGACGCGCGGCGGTGGTGGCGGGATTCTGCTGGCAACGCACCACCACGGCTTCGCACTTGAGCATCCGATCGGTGATTTCGTCGGAGCTCCGGTCGGGCAGCACCAGCGTCACTCCGACCTTCGACAGCGGCGCGAGGTAGTGCGGCGAGAAACAGTACACGCCGCTCGACGACACGTTCTCGGTCTCGGTCACGAACTCCGGCAACGCGGTCTCGGCACGCGCGCCCATCAGCCTCATGCTGAGGTTGGCATCCGTGCGCGCGCTCGCGCGGCGCTCCATCCGCTGCGTGTGCTTCGACTGCGGCATGCTATCTCCTCCGCGCGCGGCGACCCCGTTTCGGGGGTCCGGTCACGAGCGCCAGGTCGCACTCCCGGGCCGGAACGTCCACGCGTGCGATCACCACCTCGATGGCATCTCCGAGGCTGAATCGGCGACGGGTGCGGCGGCCCACCAGCCGGACCCCGGCGGGGTCCAGCACGAATCGATCGTCGAGTTCCTGGGTGAGTCGGACGAAGCCCTCGACCGGCACGTCGTCGAGCTCGACCCAGAAGCCCACTGGGATCAGGCCGGCGATGATACCCGAAGCCCGGTCGCCCAGTCGCCCTTCGAGCATCCGCAGCGCCTTGACCTTCACCCCCTCGCGTTCGGCGACCGTCGCCTGCTGCTCCAGACCGCTGCACGTGATCGCCAGTACCTCGTTGGCGGCGGGATCCCACGCCCCGGTCTTCCGCTCCTCGATCCATTCGCGGACCCGGCGATGATTGTGCAGGTCCGGATAGCGGCGGATCGGCGAGGTGAAGTGGCAGTACTCGGCGGTTGCGAGCCCGAAGTGACCGAAGTCCCGTTCCAGGTAGCGCGCCCGCGGCAGCGAGCGCAGCACCAAACGGTGGAGCAGCCGGCGATGCGCCGGATCCAGGCGGGCTCGCAGCAGCGCCTGCAGCGCACGCGCCGGATCGTGCACCGCGCCGAGTCGCGGCAGGCCGAGCGCGCGCAACATCGCGTCCAGGTCGGTGAGCTTGTTGGCAACCGGCGCCTCGTGGACGCGGTAGAGCATGCCGCTGTTCCGGCGCGTCCCCTCCTCGCCCACGCACCGGTTGGCGAGCAGCATGAACTCCTCGATCAGCTCGTGACTCTCGAGGTGCGAACGCCGCTCGACCCGGATCGGAACCCCGTGCGGATCCACCCACGCCTTGACCTCGGGCACGTCGAGCTCGAGCGCGCCGGCGGCGAACCGGCGGCGCCGCAGCGCGCGCGCGAGCGTCATCAGCGTTTCGACCGCGTGCTGGAGATCGCGGCCGAGCTTGCTGGCACCGTCGAGCGCGTTCTGGACCTCGGGATAGGCGAGCCGGTGACGACTGCGGATCACGGTCGCGGCGAAGCGCCGCGAATGCAGCTTGCCGTCGGCATCGAGCACCGCGAACACCGACAGGCACAGGCGGTCCTGGTCGGGCCGCAGCGAGCACAGGTCGGACGACAGCCGCTCGGGCAGCATCGGCACCACGCCGCCCGGCAGGTAGCAGCTGGTCCCGCGCCGCAGTGCCTCCCGATCGAGCGCCGAGTCCGGCGTCACGTAATGGGAGACGTCGGCGATGTGGATGCCGACCTCCCACCGCGCATGCCCCAGCGAGCGCAGCGACAGCGCATCGTCGTGATCGCGCGCGTCCTCGGGATCGATCGTGAACGTGAGCAGGTCGCGCAGATCCTCGCGACCGCGGCGCTCGGCCGCCCCCGGCGGTGCGAACCCGTCCGCCTCGCCGATCGCGGCCTTCGGGAACCGGATCCGCAGCCGGTGCTGCGAGCTGACCGAGAGATCGTCCCACTCGGGACGGTCCTCGGCCCCGAGCACTTCGACCAGCACCGCCGGACCGTCGTCGGGGACCTCGGCGACCACGAAGTCGCCCGACTCGGGCGCGCGAGCGCCCGACCAGGTCAGCTCGCGCTGCCCCCCGCGCCAGCGGCGTGCGGGATCAAACGTCCATCGGCCGCGCGTGTGATACGCGCGGCCGACGAGTCGTGGGGCATCATCGCCGGGGTGAACCGGCGGACTAGCGGATGCGCTTCTTATGGCGATTCTTCCGGAGGCGCTTCTTCCGCTTGTGGGTGGCAATCTTCTTACGCTTCCGCTTCTTTCCGGATCCCATCCAGTCTCCTCGTGGGTACGCGGCCGGTCTACGAGTGGACCGGCTCGGGGGTCGTCACTTCGCCCGTCATGATCTGGGCTTTGAGTTCCTTGCTGGGCTTGAACACCGGAACCAGCTTGGCCGGCACCAGAACTTCGGAACCGCTGCGCGGGTTGCGGGCACGGCGGGCACGGCGCTCGCGCACCTTGAAGGTGCCGAAACCGCGAATCTCGAGATGCTTGCCGTCGCTGAGCGCGCGGCAGATCGCGTCCAGCATTCCATCGACGATGATCGCAGTGTGATTCTTCGAGACTCCGGTCTCGCCGGCGATCGCCTCCACCAGGTCAGCCTTGGTCATGTCGGCCCTCCGAAGATTGCAACCTCACGACGTGTGTTCCCGGCGCTGACATGCGCAATCGGATGAACCGCATGGACCTGTTCTCGGGACGTCCCGGGAGCCCTTCGCCAGAGCGAAGGAACTCAGGAGACGTTCGCTGCCGGCGCTACCACACGTGGGGCAATCCGGGGCTTCTGGATCCTGGCGGCTCTGCAGGATCTCGAACCGTTCGCCACACACCGAACAGCGAAACTCGAAGATGGGCATCCGTGGGCACCCTGCGCATGCTGCGGATCAAGGCGGGAATCTATCACGCCCCCCGACCGGCGGCCACATCGTCGACGATCCCCACCACCACCGTCCGGATCGGCCCACGCGGCTGCTGGAGCACCTGGGCCGCGGCGTTCCCCTCGTCCTCCACCAGCACGTGATCGCCGTCGCCCGCCTGCGCGGCATCGACCGCGATCACCCGGGGCCCGCGCGGGGCCCCATCCCCGGTCAGCGGCTGGACGAGGAGCAGCGTGTGGCCCGCGAGCGCCGGGTGCTTGATCGTGGCGACCACGTTGCCGACCACGCGCGCGAGGAACATCACCGCGCTCCC
>Ga0210380_10001135_pt1 | contig 11063 bp, 15 predicted proteins | sample PLM4_5_coexredo_FD_155476 | JGI IMG/M metagenome (GOLD analysis project Ga0210380, IMG submission 155476) | Groundwater sediment microbial communities from an aquifer in East River, Colorado, USA - PLM4_5_coex redo | ecosystem: Environmental > Terrestrial > Soil > Riparian zone | place: USA...
AGCTGCCAATCGCAACGCAGATGGCTGAGGTGCTCGCGGGCAATCGCAGCGCCGCAGCGGCCGTCGAGGAGCTGATGCTTCGTCCGCAGAAAACCGAAGTCACATAATGGGTTTTTTCGATCGCATCCGGGAAGGGCTCTCAAAAACCAAGCAGCAGATCGTTCAACGGTTCGACGAGATTGCGTCGCAGGCCGAGGCGCCCGCGCGCAAGGGACGCCCGATCGACGTTGACACCATCGACGCGCTCGAAGAGCTGCTCATCATGGCCGATGTCGGCGTTGCGGCCACGGGACGGATCATCGCGGCGGTCAAAACGAAAACTGCGGCAGGCGGAAGCCTGCGCGACGCGGTGAAAGACGAGATCCGCGCGATCTTCGCGTCTGTGCCGCCGCTACCCGCCGCCGCGTCGAACGGCCACCTCCCTCACGTGGTGCTCATCGTCGGCGTCAATGGCACCGGCAAGACGACGACCGTCGGCAAGCTTGCGCAGCTGCTGAAGTCGTCGGGCAAGCAGCCGCTCGTGGTCGCAGCCGATACGTTCCGCGCAGCAGCCGTGGAGCAGCTCGAGATCTGGGCCCGGCGGGCTGGTGTCGATTTGATCCGTGCGCGCGAAGGCACCGACCCTGCCGCCGTGGTCTTCGACGGCATTGCGTCAGGGAAAGCGAAGGGTCGCGATCCGATTCTTGTCGACACGGCGGGCCGCCTTCACACGAAGGTGAACTTGATGAACGAGCTGGACAAGATCCGCCGCATCGCCGCACGCGAGGTCGTCGGCGCGCCGCACGAAGTGCTGCTCGTGCTCGATGCGACGGTCGGCCAGAACGGCTTGAGTCAGGCGCGTGAGTTCATGAACGTGGCCGGCGTCAACGGCGTTGTGTTGACCAAGCTTGACGGTACTGCGAAGGGCGGCATCGCCATCGCGATCGCGTGCGAGCTGAATCTGCCGATTCGTTACGTCGGCGTCGGCGAGTCAATCGACGATCTCATTCCGTTTGACGTAAACGAGTACGTCGACGCCCTCTTCGAACAGAAGTGGTAAAAGAGGGTCTGACCCTCTTTTTACGCTTTGCGTAAGTGGCCGGCCTGAAGCCTAGAGCCTGAAGTCATGCTGTCCGATCTCGAGTACATGAATCGCGCGCTCGACCTTGCAGAGCGGGGTAAAGGGACGACGAGCCCGAACCCCATGGTCGGGGCGGTTGTGGTACGTGAAGATGGCGCGATTGTCGGCCAGGGGTATCACGAGCGCGCTGGTGAGGCCCACGCCGAAGTGCGCGCGCTCGATGAGGCCGGCGCTCTTGCCCGAGGCGCCTCGCTGTACTGCACGTTGGAGCCGTGCTCGCACATCGGCCGGACCGGCCCTTGCGTGGACCGCATCATGGCAGCCGGCGTGAGGCGGGTCGTGGCGGCGATCGCCGATCCCGATTCCCGTGTGAGTGGCCGCGGGTTCGAAATCCTGCGTCAAAAAGGCGTTGAGGTGCTGGTGGGTGTCGGTCGTGACCGCGCCCTCCGCTTGAATCGCCCCTACCTGACGTTCAAGGCCAAGCAGCGCCCGTTCGTCATCATGAAAGCGGCGACGAGCCTCGACAACCGGGTGGCGGCAAGGCCGGGGGAGCGCACGCAGATCACCTCGAGGGATGCGCTTCGGCACGCGCATGCGGTGCGCGCCGAGGTCGACGCGATTGCCGTCGGGTCTGGGACGATGATTGCCGACGACCCGTTGCTGACGGTGCGTGAAGTGCACCGCCAGCGCCCTTTGGCGCGTGTTCTCTTCGACCGGCGGCTGCGGATCGATCCGTCGGCGCGGGTGTTCTCGACGCTGGCCGCAGGACCGGTAATAATCGTCACCACGCCCGAGAGTATGGAAAGAAACTTCCGCCGGGCCCGCGATCTGGAACGCGCTGGTGCAGAACTGGAGCCGATAAGAAGCGGGGGGCTGGTTGACGCGTTCGGCCGGCTTGGCGATCGCCAGTTGCTCTCGCTCGTCCTCGAAGGGGGAGTGGCATTGCAGGCTGCGGCGTGGGACGCCGGACTCGTCGATGCGGTGCACGTTTACATCGCCCCCGTGACCCTGGGCGACGCCGCGTTGCCGTGGCTCGATTCCGTCACTGTCTCTATCGCGTCTCTCGTCGATCGTCACGTGATGCCGCTCGGCCCCGATGTATTCATGGAAGGTTATGTTCACGGGATTGATTGAATCCGTCGGCGAGATCGCCGAGGTTGCGACGATCGACGCCGGCTTCCGGTTGCGCGTCATGAGCGACATCGCGGCCGGACTGCATCCTGGTGAGAGCGTCTCCGTGAACGGCGTCTGCCTGACGGTCGTGGAGCAGAAGGCGGGATCGTTCTCAGCCGAAATCGGACCTGAAACCGCGAAGGTCACGAGTCTTGGCGGACTGAAAGCCGGATCGGCCGTAAACCTCGAGCGTGCGATGGCTGCGGACGGCCGGTTTGGCGGGCACATGGTGCTCGGGCATGTCGACGGGACGGGGACCGTGCAGTCTGTGCGCGCAGAAGCCGATTTCTGGTGGGTCAGCGTCGGCTATCCTGCCGCCCTCGCGCCGTATCTGATTCATCGCGGATCGATTGCGGTCGATGGCATCAGTCTCACCATCGCCAGGCTCGAAACGACGACCTTCGATGTGCAGATTGTTCCCTTCACCTGGTCACATACGAACTTACGCAGTGTGCGGACGGGCGATCGCGTCAACCTGGAATGCGACATGGTCGGCAAGTACGTGCTCCGCGCGCTGGAGCTGATGGGGACGAAGGTATGACTGCACCACTGAAGATTGCCAGGGGACGCAAGAAATCCGGGCCGTTCGCCCGCATCGAGGACGCAATCGAGGCGTTCCGTGCCGGCGAGATCATCATCGTGTGCGATGACGAAGATCGCGAGAACGAAGGCGACCTGACGCTCGCGGCCGAGAAGGTGACGCCGAAAGCGATCAACTTCATGGCGAAGCACGGCCGAGGCCTCATCTGCATGCCCATGACCGGCCAACGCCTCGACGAGCTCGAGATTCCGTTGATGGTCAATCAGAACACCGCACGCCTGGGCACGGCGTTCTGCGTGACGATCGAAGCCAAACACTCGACGAGCACCGGTATCTCCGCGGGCGATCGCGCGAATACGGTCCTTGCCGCCATCGACCCGAGGACGAAGCCATCGGACCTTGCGCGGCCGGGGCACATGTTCCCGCTCCGCGCGCAATCCGGGGGCGTGCTGGTTCGCGCCGGCCAGACGGAAGCGGCGGTCGATCTGGCGCGGATCGGGGGTCTGTATCCCGCCGGCGTCATCTGCGAAATCATGAATGACGATGGGTCCATGGCCCGCGTGCCCGAGCTGACGAAATTCGCCAAGCGGCACAAGCTGCTGATGATCACGATCGCCGATCTGATCAAGTACCGCATGCACAACGAGTCGATGGTGAAGGAAGTCGCGAAAGCCCGGCTTCCTACGGACTACGGCGAGTTCGAAGTGCACGCGTTCGAAAACCAGCTCGACAAGCAGACGCACATTGCGCTCGTGCTGGGGGATGTGGGCGACGGCGCCGACATCGTGGTGCGCGTGCACTCCCAATGCCTCACCGGCGACGTTCTGCACTCGCTCAGGTGTGACTGCGGCGGCCAGCTCGACGCCGCGATGCGGCGCATCGCGGAGGAGGGGCGGGGCGTGCTCCTCTATCTGAACCAGGAGGGACGCGGCATCGGGTTAGCCAACAAGATTCGCGCCTACGAGCTGCAGGATCAGGGACTGGATACGGTGGAAGCGAACGAGAAGCTCGGGTTCAAGGCCGACCAGCGCGATTACGGCATCGGCGTCCAGATTCTTCGCGAGCTCGGAGTACGCAGCATGCGTCTACTGAGTAATAATCCGCGCAAGCTGGTTGGCATCGAAGGATACGGGCTGAGCATCTCTGAGTGGGTGCCGCTGGAGATCCCGGCCTCGGACTCGACGCGTCGCTACCTCAAGACGAAGAAGGACAAGCTGGGGCACAAGTTGTCGTCGGTGTGAACGGAAGATGGAAAGTAGAAAGTGAAAAGTGAAAAGTGGAAAGTAAAAAGTAGGAGCCGCCATGATGAAACGCGTCTTCGGTCTCATTCTTCTCGTTGCCGGGTTCGCGGTCGTGTCGGCGCAGGAAGCGCCGCAGGATCAGCGCGTGCTCGCGCCTAAACTCACCAAGCTCAGCGAATACGTTGCGCCCCACAAGCCGCACACCAAGCTCGCCGAGGTGCTCGCCAAGCACAAAGGGCAGGCGGACTGGGTCGAGCCGATAGTCGACGACGACAACCTGCACGCCGACTACATTTCGATGGGGCCTGGTAAGAAGACGCCTCGCCGGATGAATGCCGACACGCGTGAGTGGTGGGTCATACAGGACGGCCAGATTCGCTTCACGATCGACGGCCAGCAACCCTTCGTCGCCTCGAAGGGGTACCTGGTTCAGGTGCCATACCGAAATATGTACACGATGGAGACGGTCGGCGATCGGCCGTCCCTCCGCTACGAAGTCAACATCGCAAAGGCCCGCAAGATGTATCCGATGGATGTGAAGCCCGCGGCTCTGCCGGGCTTCGACTTCGTTCCGGTTCGCGTCGTGGGCAAGGGCGCGTACGAGGAAGGCAACAAGCCGTTCGTCGACTTCAACGCTGTCGCGGCCGGCACTGACAAGACACGGCGCTTCGTGAACGACGATCGCGCGGTCGCCAACATCATTCTCGGGCCGGGGATCGCGCCGCCGCCGCTCACCAATAAGGGGCACTTTCACCCGGAGAGCGCCGAGTTCTGGTTCATCCTCCTCAACAAGATTCGGTACAACATCGAAGGTATGCCCGTCTTCGAGGCCGACCAGGGCGACATCGTTTACGTCCCGAAGATGCGGTTCCATCTGGCGAGCTTTGCCGGCACCGGGCCGTCCTGCCGTCTCGCCATGAACGGCTATACGGATTTGTCACATTCCTACGAGGCGGATCCGGCGAAATAGGGACAAAGGGCAGGGGGTGAGGGGCAAAAACTGATTGTCCTTTACCCCTCGCCCCTTACCCCTTTCATTGACAGTTTCCCCTCTAATCCGCTACGATAAGCGTTTGCGCTAGAGCACGTTAGCGCCCTTGGGGTTCCGGGTTTCACGTTCCGGTTCCTCGTTCGCGGGAAGCGCCTCGATGTCCGAGCGCGTCCTTTTTTCCGTAGAAGACGGCATCCAGTTCCAGCGCCCACCGCGAACGTGGAACTGGAACAGGAACCTTGAACCCGATCCATGTTCGACTCGCTCAGTAATCGCCTTCAAGACGTATTCAAGTCCCTGCGGGGTGAGACACGGCTCACGCCTGAAAACGTGGAGGCGGCGCTCCGCGAGATCCGCCTGGCCTTGCTCGAAGCTGACGTCAATTTCAAGGTCGTCAAGGCGTTCGTCGACCGCGTACGGGATCGGGCGCTCGGGCAGGACGTCCTTCGGAGCCTTTCGCCGTCGCAGCAGGTCGTCAAGATCGTGCGTGACGAGATGGTCGCGCTCTTCGGCGACACCGAAGGCGGGCTGAAGCCGAGCAACAAGCGGCCGCGCGTCATTCTGCTGCTGGGTCTGCAGGGCGCGGGCAAGACGACAACCGCCGGCAAGCTGGCGAAGTGGCTGACCAGGCAGGGCAAGCACGCGTTGCTCGTGTCGACCGACGTGAAACGCCCCGCGGCTATTCAGCAATTGACCGTCGTCGGGCAGAAGGCGGGTCTGGGAGTACGGGTGCACGATCCGGTTGGCCAGATGGACCCGGTCGCGCGCGCAAAAAGCGCTGTCGCAGAGGCGACGAACCTCGGCTATGACGTGGTCATCGTCGACTCCGCAGGCCGTCTGCACATCGACGACGAGTTGATGACCGAGCTCGAGGCCATCCGCGATACGACGCACGCGTCGGATCTGCTGTACGTCGCGGACGCGATGACGGGGCAGGACGCCATCAAGAGCGCAGGCGAGTTCAACCGCCGGCTCGGCGTCAGCGGTGTCATCCTGAGCAAGCTCGACGGCGACGCACGCGGTGGCGCGGCATTGTCGGTCGTCGCGGTCGTCGGCGTGCCGATCGCGTTCGTCGGCAGCGGGGAGCGTCTGGAAGATCTCGAGCAGTTCTATCCCGATCGACTCGTGTCCCGGCTGTTGGGCATGGGCGACGTGCTGTCGCTCATCGAGCGCGCCGAACAGGCCATCGACATCGACGAGGCGCAGAAGCTCGAGGAGAAGGTCCGGAAGGACGACTTCACGCTGGAGGACTTCCGGGATCAGCTGCAGGCGATCAAGAAGATGGGGCCACTCGAGCAGATCATCGGGATGCTCCCGGGCATGGGCAACATCAAGCAGCTCGCGCAGCAGAAGCCCGATGACAAGCAGATAGGGCGTATCGAAGCGATGATCAGCTCGATGACGCCGCACGAGCGGCGCCGGAGCGAGGTCATCAACGGGAGCCGGCGCAAGCGGATCGCGCGAGGCAGCGGGACGACGGTCGAGGAAGTGAACCGGCTGCTGAAGCAGTTCGTGCAGATGCGCAAGATGTTGAAGATGGTGGGCGGGATGTCGAGCGGGAAGCCTGACTGGAAGGCTCGCGCGAAGTTCGGTTCGATGATCGGGAAAATGAGGTAGAGGAGCAGTAATGGTAGTGATTCGCATGAGAAAGATGGGCTCGAAGAAGCGTCCGTTCTTCCGCGTTGTCGTGACCGACTCGCGTATTGCGCGCGACAGCAGCTTCGTGGAGATCGTCGGGCATTACAATCCGCGGACGAAGCCCGCGAAGGTCGACATCAATCGGGAACGGATCGACCACTGGGTCGGCAAAGGGGCGCAGCTTTCCGACACGGTACGGACGCTGTTGAAGCGGCATCTGACCGCGCCGCCGGCAGCAGCCGACGCAGCCGCGGCGGGCAAAACCGCGTAATGTCGGTCCGAGACGCTATCGAAACGGTGGCGAAGGCGCTTTCCGACGCACCGCAGCGCGTGTCAGTGACGGAGACGCAGCACCAGGGCACTACGCTCATCGAGGTGTCCGTGGCGCCTCCGGACGTCGGGAAGCTGATCGGCCGGCAGGGCCGCACGATTCAGGCGATGCGTACGATCGCCGCGATCGCAGGCGAGCGGGCGGGCAAGAAGGTCACGCTCGAAGTGCTCGACTAACTCGGCCAAGGCCGAAAAGCCCAGAGCTTGAAGTCGATGAGCGAGTGGGACGACATGGTGCTGGTCGGGCGCATCGCGCGCGCCCATGGAAATCGCGGGCAGGTCATTGTGGATCCGGCGACCGATTTTCCCGACGAGCGGTTCAAGCCCGGGTCCGTGTTGTCGTTGCGGCGCGACGACGCCATCGAGCGTGTAGAGGTCGAGAGTGTCCGGTTCCATCGCGGACGGCCAATTATCGGCCTCGCTGGCATCGGCACGATGAACGCCGCGGAAGCGTTGGCTGGTATGGAATTGCGCGTGAGCATCGACGCACTCCAGTCGCTTCCCGCTGGGTCGTATTACCACCACGATCTCATCGGGTGCTCCGTGGAGACTCCGAGTGGAGAGCCGATCGGCCGGGTCAAGGCAGTTGAAGGGGATGGCGCGGGAAGCCGGCTTGTCGTCGAGCGCTCCGATGGCGACGTGTTGATCCCGATGGTGGAAGGCATTTGCGTGGACATCGACGTTGCGGGCAGGAAAGTCACGGTCGAGCCCCCGGAAGGGCTGCTCGACCTGAACGTAACGAAGCGCCAACGATTCTAGTTTTTAGATTGTAATTTCCCGATTCTGATGCGTTTCGATATCGTCACGATTTTTCCTCGGATGATCGAGGCGGCGCTTGCCGAGGGAATTCTCGCAAGGGCGATTCAGCGCAATGTGCTGACGGTTCGCGCGCGGGACTTGCGCGAGTTCACCGAGGACCGGCACCGGACCGTCGACGACGTTCCGTATGGCGGCGGTCCAGGCATGGTCTTGAAGCCTGAGCCGCTGTTCAAGGCGGTTGACGCGATACGGCAGGATGCGGGAGAGCCGCAGGCGATCGTGCTGGTATCGCCGCAGGGGAAGCGCTTCACTCAAGTTGAGGCGGCGCGCCTGGCAGGTCTCGATCGAGTCGTGATGCTCTGCGGCCGGTACGAAGGCATCGACGATCGCGTGCGCGAGAATCTTGCCACCGAGGAGTTGTCGATCGGCGACTACGTGCTGAGCGGGGGCGAACTGCCGGCCCTTGTCGTCGTCGATGCGGTCGCCAGGCTGATTCCGGGGGTCGTTGGAGACGAGGATTCCGTCGCGGGTGATTCGTTTTCGCGGGGTCTTCTCGATTACCCGCACTACACGCGACCGGCGGAGTTTCGAGAGTGGAAAGTTCCCGACGTGCTGGTCTCGGGCCATCACGGCGAGATTCGGAAATGGCGTAAGCGTCAGGCGCTCGAGCTGACGCTGCTGCGCCGGCCGGATCTGCTGGCCGACGCGGAGCTGGATGTGGAAGAGCAGGAAATCCTGCGAGAGTTGATGGAAGCGAAGAAGGGAGTCGCCCATGGGCGCGATTGAAGTCGTAGAGAAGACGCAGATGACCGAGCGGCCGCAGATGCAGGCCGGAGACACCGTGAAAGTGCACGTCAAGGTGCGCGAGGGTGACAAAGAGCGCATCCAGGTGTTCGAAGGCATCATCATCGGCATGCACCGGGGCGGCGTCCGGGCGTCATTCACCGTGCGGAAAGTGTCCTTCGGACAGGGCGTGGAACGCATATTCCCGCTGCACTCGCCGGTTATTCAGAAGGTCGAAGTCGTGCGGTCGGCGAAAGTCCGCCGCGCGAAGCTCTACTTCCTCCGCGATCTGAAGGGCAAGGCGGCGCGGATGCGCGAGGGCGCGAAATAAAGCCGCGTGGGGTTCGTAGGGCTCGTGGGTGGCGTGGGAAAATGCACGCGACCTACACGGCCTACGCGACCTACGCTTCCCAGGCGATGACTCGCGTAGCCGCAACGCGGACGCTCGAGAACGTCCTGCGCAAGCTCGGCTTCAACCGCGTGTGCGGCGTCGACGAAGTCGGCCGCGGATGCCTGGCGGGACCAGTCGTGGCCGGCGCTGTTGTGCTGCACCCGGACAGGCATATTGCGGGGCTCAGCGACTCGAAGACCGTGCCGCCGGCCGAACGCGAGGCGCTGTTCGAACAGATCACCGCTCGAGCGCTTGCGTGGGCGGTGGCGGAGGCGTCTCCGGTCGAGATCGACGCCATCAATATTCATCAGGCGTCGCTGCAGGCGATGCGGCGCGCAGTCATGTCGCTCGCGCCTCTGCCGGATCTCGTGCTTGTCGACGCCTTTCGGATTCCGGACTTGCTGATGGCCCAGCGCGGCGTCGTGCACGGCGACCAGCGGTGTTCCGCGATTGCGGCGGCGTCGATACTTGCCAAAGTGACGCGTGATCGGCAAATGCGGGAACTGCACGTGCACGACCCGCGTTACGGTTTTGATCGGCACAAAGGCTACGCGACGGCCGATCACCTTGCCGCCGTCAGGCAGTTCGGGTATTCCGCGGTGCACCGGCGCTCGTTCAGTCCGCCTACGCTGCCGCTCGAGTTTGATACGATTGATTGACGCTCCCTCTACATGACCTAGTCTCCTGTTCGTTTTCCAGGATTGCTGCCTGTGCCATTTGACCGCGAGGGAACGCTCCGCAAGGCGGAGAAGCTGCTCCGCCAGGGAAAGCTCGACCTGGCCATCGCGGAGTATCGTGCGGTGATTGACGATCAGCCCGCCGACTGGAATACCGCCAACACGCTTGGAGACCTGTACGTGCGCGCCGGGCAGGTCGACAGGGCCATGCTGCTCGAGCTGCAGGCGGACGCCGGCGAGTACCGAGACATTTCGAAGCGTCTCGAGCAGCTCAAAGTGCAAATGGGCAGCTGATGTTGAAGCGCCTGCTGCTGGTTGCGTACTTCATCGAGGTCGGTCTTCTTCTGGTCCTCGTTCCATGGTCGTCATTCTGGGAACGCAACTATTTCCTGACGGCGCTTCCCACACTGCACGAGATCATTCGCAATAACTACGTTCGGGGAGCGGTGTCCGGCCTCGGTGTCGTGAATCTCCTGATGGGGTTCGACGAGCTCGCGTCGCTGCTGCTCGACCGCCGCCGCATGGAGACGATGGAGACGATCGAGCAATCATGATCTGCCTCGTGACCGACCGCCGGCGGCTGTCCACGGGCCCCGACGCAACCGATCGGCTGGTTGACCTCGTCGGCGCGGCCGCGAGCGCAGGTATCGATCTGATCCAGGTTCGTGAGCGCGACCTCGAGGGACGAGATCTGGCCGCGCTCGTGTCCCGATGCATCGCCGCGGCGGACCGCAGCGCCACGAAGGTGCTCGTCAATGATCGCATCGACATTGCCGCTGCCACCGGCGCACACGGGGTACACCTGCGCGGCGACTCGGTCAGCGTCGCCGCTGCGCGATCGCTGCTTGGAGAGCAGGCGCTGGTGGGCCGATCGGTTCACACCATCGACGAGGCGGCGGCAGCGGCGAAGGTCGCTGATTACCTGATCTTCGGCGCCCTGTTTCGGACGGCGTCGAAAGATGCCGGTCATCCCACTGCGAGCCTGGATGACTTGCGATCGGCGTGCCGCGTCGCAAGCGGGGTACCCATCCTTGCGATCGGCGGCATGACGGTCCCGCGCGCGTCCGAAGTTGCTCGCGCCGGCGCTGCAGGTCTCGCTGGTATCGGCATCTTCGTGCCGCCGCCGGGCGTGTCTGCGGATCGTCATCTGCACACCGTTGTCGCGGAGCTGCGGCGTTCGTTTGACACGTGCGAGGCCGTTCCCGTACATTGACCGTCCGCCTCCGCCGGGGCTACGGCGAGACCCGCCGAGCGCTTCGCGCGAAGGCGGGCATAATATCTGATGCCCCAGGGTTCCCCAGCCCGAACGGTTGGCGCACGACTACGCGAAGCCCGTGAAAAGCGGGGCGTTTCTCTTCGGCAGATCGCAGTCAGCACCCGCATCTCGGTGATGTCGCTCGAAGCGCTCGAGCGCAGCGATCTCTCTCGCCTGCCTGGCGGTATTTTCACGCGCGCCTTTATCCGCGCCTACGCGCAGGA
>Ga0210380_10001136_pt1 | contig 11061 bp, 8 predicted proteins | sample PLM4_5_coexredo_FD_155476 | JGI IMG/M metagenome (GOLD analysis project Ga0210380, IMG submission 155476) | Groundwater sediment microbial communities from an aquifer in East River, Colorado, USA - PLM4_5_coex redo | ecosystem: Environmental > Terrestrial > Soil > Riparian zone | place: USA...
GGCCTCTTCCTCCTGCGCTATTCCGAGCCGATCGGACCCGTGTACGCCGTCAGTGATCCGTCCTTCTGCATCATCGTTCAGGGCAGCAAGGAGTTGCTCCTCGGCGATGAGCGCTTCCGTTACGACCCGCTCCACTACCTGCTCATCTCGGCTGGACTGCCGGTGGTGAGCCGCCTCGTCGAAGCGTCGAAGGAACGCCCGTACCTTGCTGTCCGCATCGACCTCGATCCCGCCATCGTTACGGCGGTCCTGATGGAGACCGGACTCCTTGTTTCGCGGACGAATGGGCCGGTCAAGGCAATGGCCGTCAGCCGGCTCGACGCGGACTTGTTGGATAGCGTCGTGCGGCTCGTTCGCCTCATCGAGGCACCGCGGGACTACGCCGCACTCGCCCCCCTTGCGGCCCGCGAGATCGTGTACCGACTCGCGCTCGGAGAGCAGGGCGCGCGGCTTCGCCAGATCGCCCGGATCGGTGGGCGTGCGCACAAGATCACGAAGGCAATCGGTCTGATCCGCAAGGACTACGACAAGCCTCTTCGCATCGCCGGCCTCGCGCGGCAACTCGGGATGAGCGCTTCGGGCCTCCATCACCACTTCAAGTCGGTCACCGCGATGAGCCCGCTGCAGTTTCAGAAGCAGATCCGGCTTCAGGAGGCTCGTCGGCTGCTGCTCACTGGCGACTTTGACGCCGCGACCGCTGGATACGAGGTGGGCTACGACGATGCATCCCACTTCAACCGGGAGTACAAGCGCCTCTTCGGTGAGCCGCCGCTACGCGACGTCGAACGGTTACGAGGCTGAGCCCTCACTTCTTCGGCGGCGCCTCCACGTCCGAGAAGACCAACACCTGTTCCGGCAGCCGAGCTCCACGGATCGCGATGGCAGAAACAGCTCCATTCAGTTCGGCGAGTTCGGTCGACGACAGGCGAACTTCAGCGGCGCCGATGTTCTCGGTCATGTGCGCCATCTGAGTCGTTCCGGGGATGGGTACGATCCATGGTTTCTGCGCCAGCAGCCAGGCGAGCGCAATCTGGGCGGGCGTGGCGCGCTTCTGTGTTGCCCACCGCTTGACCAGTACGACGAGAGCCAGATTGTGCGGCAGGTTCTCTGGTGAGAAACGAGACTCGATCCCGCGAATGTCCCCCGGTGCGAAGCGAGTATTTGTGTCAATGGCGCCGCTGAGGAATCCGACTCCGAGCGGGCTCCACGGCACGAATCCGACACCGAGTTCCTGGCAGAGCGGAATGATCACACGTTCAGGGCCACGCCAGAGCATGGAGTACTCGTTCTGAACGGCGGTGATCGGCAGCGCGGCGTGCGCGCGGCGCAACGTCTTCTCGCCCATCTCGGACAGCCCCCAGTGCAGGACCTTGCCTTGCGCCATCAGTTCCTTGACCGCCTCGGCGACGTCCTCGATCGGGACCTCGGGATCGACCCGGTGCTGGTAAAGGAGATCGATGCGGTCGGTCCGGAGGCGCTTGAGCATCCCTTCCACGGCAAGCTTGATGTGCGCCGGCTTGCTGTTCAGCCCCGGGCGACGCTCGCCAGTCTCGAGGTCGATGTTCCAGCCGAACTTTGATGTGATCGCCACCTTGTCTCGGAACGGCGCGATACCCTCGCCGAGGATGCGTTCGACCTCGTGAGGACCGTACGCCTCGGCTGCGTCGAAAAAGGTGACGCCCCGATCAAAGGCAGTCCGAATGATGTTGATCATCTCGGGTCGGCTCGGAATCGTGGTGTGATACGTGCGGCTCATGTTCTGAACGCCGAGCCCTATGCTGGAGACCTCTAGCTTGCCAAGTCTGCGGCGCCCGATCGCCGTGGTTGCAGGGGTCCTGCCCGTTGCTGCCTGAGCAACCGACTGCGTGGCCACACCCCCAAACACCGGAGTTGCGGCGAGGCTTCCCAGGGACAGCAGGAAGGAGCGTCGTCCCATTGCTCTTCTGCGTTCTGTTGGCATGTCTGAACGTCCTCTCTTTGCCTTGGCTACACTTTCAGCGACTTTTCATGGGCGACGCCGTCCAGGCCGGACCATAGACAAGAAGCGCCCCAAAGTAAGCAAGCGAGGCTCAGCATTGGCTACCGGTTGGCTACCGCCTGAGGGTTCTTGAGCGTCCACCTCAGTCCAGCCGTGTCTCCCAAAGAGCAGCGCCCCGAGTGCACGTAATCACTCGGGGCGCTAAGCATTTGCTTGTGGCGATGCATGTTCCGGCGCAACAGGCGAAAAACCCGTCGAGTCGATTAGGAAACCGCTGCTCTATCCGTTGAGCTACGGGGCCACGGCGTAGGAGTAATCCCTGGGAAACCTGCTGCGATCAGGCGAGCGGCGTGGAGACGCCGAGCTTGAATCCGTCGAGGTCCTTGAATTGAAACATGCGAACACCCCACGGACGGTCCGCGGGCTCGTTCAGCAGCGTTCCGCCCGCGGCCTTGATCCGGGTTGCCGCTGCCTCCACATCCGCGGTGGTGCCCACGTTGATCTGCAGGTAGAAGCCCTGTCCTTTGATCCGGTCCCAGCCCAGCTGGCCGTCATCCTGATTGAGAACAATGCTGCAATCGCCCGACGTGACGACGGCGCCGGCGAGCTTTCCCGCGTTCTCGTACGTCCGAGCCACCGTGAAGCCGACGGCTTCGCGCCAGAAGCGGATCGAGGCTTCGACGTCCTTGCAGGTGATCGAGCAGCTCAGCTCTTTGGCATTGATCGTCGCCGTGGTGTCGAGCATGGTGTTCTCCCATAGTGTGATCTGAAGTCAGGATCGATCGATCCCGGTGAGGCGGCGACTGTACACGGAGAGATGGCGCGTCGTAAGTCGGCCCGCCGCCCGACAAAGGAAGCGCCCGAGGGTGATCAGATCACTCCCGCTCCAGCATCGCCAGCACCGAGACCGGACGGTCTCGCTCCCGTTCGCGCTGTGCTCGCTCCGAATCCGGAAGAGACAGCTCAACTCCACCTGGAGTATGGGGGCGACGCCGTTACGCGGCGGCTCTGGCAGAGTCGCGGGGCAAGCGAACGCGGAACGTCGTTCCCTCGCTCTCGGACGACGTCGCCGTGATCAAGCCACCATGCGAGCGTGCGATCTCCTGCGCGATGAAGAGTCCGAGCCCGAGACCATGGGTCTGGAATCGAGGCTCAGATCGACCCTTGCGAAACGCGTCGAAGATGTAAGGCAACGTCGTCGGAGGAATGGGCTCGCCTCGATTGAAGATGTCGATGACGACCTCGTCCTCCCCGCCTTCGATTCGCACAACGATCGCCGACTTCGGCTCCCCATGCTGGACCGCGTTGCGGAGGAGGTTCACGAGCAGCTGGTACATTCGATCGCGATCCCACACGCCCTTCAGATCGCCTCGCACGTCCACCTGCATGGGCCGATCCGGATGCGTAAGCTCCGTTTCGCCGACCACCTGCCGGCAGACGTCGTTCATGTCGAAGCGCTTGGGATCGATCGGAATCCCTCCTCCCAGCCGGCTTCGGGTCAAATCGAGCAACTGATCGATCAGCCGCTCTGCCTGCGATGCGCTCCTCGTAATCTTCCTCGCCAGCTCGGTCTCGATCTCACCAAGGCCCTCGCGTTGAAGCAGCAGGTACGCGGCCATCTGGATCGTGCTCAGCGGGTTGCGAAGGTCGTGACCGACAACGCCCATCAGCTGCTCGCGGAACTCGGCGATCTCGCCGAGGCGGGCTCTTTCGAGCGCGACGGCCGCCTGATCCGCGAGCGATGACATGAGCCACTCGTCCTGCTTTGCGTCATTCGAAGGTGTGGGTCGAATCACGACGAGCAGCCCCTTGATCGCTCCAGCGATGACCAACGGAACACCGAGGAAGCCTTCGGGCGATGCCCCGAGCAGCGCCGCAAGGCGCGGGACCAGCCCCTCATTCAGAGGCTCATGAAACCCCCGGGCCAGGGCGGGGTCGACGCCGTGCGAGGCACGCAGAGCCAGCAGACCCGCCTCGTTCGCGACCAGAAGCAGCGACCCGTCCGCCGAGAGCAGGGCGGCCGCGTGGTCGACCGTCAACTGGAACAACTCGTCGACCGATGCGGCGGAGGTCAGCGCGCGGCTCACTTCGGTAAGTGTCATGATCTGCTGCAGCCGGTGCTCCTCGGTTCGAACGAGGTTCATGGCACGGTCACCCCATCGATGAGAAGTCCCTTGGCACCGATCTGAATCTTGCGCGGCTGGAGGTCATGGGCGACGCCGCGCGCCTTCGCAATCCGCAGCGTGCGCCCGAAGACGCCGTCGCGTGGCTGGATCTCGAGGAAGACGATGCTGTCGGTCATGTGGCTGAGCCGGCCATGACCCTCGTCGGTGGCCATGTGGGGTGGGTCCGTCTCGAGGGTCAAGATGCTACTCACGCCCATGACCGCGAAGTGCTGGACCAATGCATAGAGATAATCGTGCATTCGCGTGTGGTCGCTCGCGGCGATGGCTAGGTCGCCGATCGCGTCGATCACCACGCGGCGGATCCCTCCCTGGCGAAGCGTTTGGAAAATGTTGACGACGATTCGGTCGATGGACAGCTCGACCGCGGAGTAGTAGAGCAACTTCAGGCGAGCTCGTGCGTCGTGGTCGAGTGCCCCGCCGATCTCCTCCATCTGGTGCGCAAGCTGGGTGGGGTTCTCCTGAAAGTTGACGAGCAAGCCGCCCTCGCCCCGGCGGAGTCCTTCGACGATGAACTGAATGGCCATGGTCGTCTTACCGGAGCCGGTGGGTCCGGCGAGAAGCGTGGCGCTCCCGGTTGGGAAGCCACCCCCGAGCATGGAATCGAGTCCCGGGACGCCCGAGGTTGTACGGCGAACGTCGCGCTTGTACGAAGCCGCCTCGACCGGGCTGACGAGGCGTGGATAGACATTCACCCCGTCGGCGGAGATGTCGAAGGCGTGAAACCCCTGCTGGTAGGAACTGCCGCGAAGCTTGACCACGCGAAGGTATCGTTCGTCGCGTCTTCCCAGGGAATTCCTCGCCAGCTCGATGATCCCGTCCGCTACCGCAAATTCGGGGAAGATCGCAATGTCTTCAGCCCGGTATTCTCCGACGAGAAGGACGGTTGTTTGGTACGCCGCGAGGAGTCCCGCGACCTCGTACAGCATCAGACGCATTTCCTGCGTCGACGTCGCCAGATCGTGGATCGCCTTGAAGGAGTCGATCACGATGATCTTGGGCGTGGTCGTCTTGATTGCGGCCTTGATCCTGGGTAGCAGAGCGCCGACCCCGTTCGCCGCCAGCTCCGCGCCCAGCCCCTCGTACCGAACGGCCCCTCCCATCTTTGCAGGATCGAAGAATCGAAACTGCTGAAGGTACCGGATCACCTTGTCGAGCGGCTCGGAGAGCGTGGTGAGGTAGAGGATCGGCCGCTTTTCGTCGTCCGCATTGGCAAAGACGAACTCCTCGGCGAGCGCGGTCTTTCCCGACCCTGGCGCTCCCATGATGATGTTGATCGAGTTCGCGGGGATCCCACCTCCGAGGATCTCGTCGAGTTCGCGGCTGCCGGTCGAGAGTCGAGCGATGTCAACGTCCGTCTCGTGGGACATGACGGGAATATCTGTTTCAGGGTGCATGTTGAAGTCTCCCGAGTCGTGCACTTCGCGCCGCGAGGAGCTGCCGCACCGTGTTCACGAGCGCATGCTCGGCGAGAGGTTTCAGAAGGAAGGCATCTGCCCCCGCTTCTCGTGCCCGATCGCGCGCGGCCAGGATGCTGAAGATGAGCACGGCGATATCGCGCGTCAGAGGATCCGCCTTGAGTTGACGGCAGAGGGCGAGGCCGTCGAGCACGGGGACGAGAATCTCCGTGATCACAATGTCCGGGACGGCCTCTCGAATCTGTTCCAGCGCAGCCTCTCCGTCGTTGGCGAACGCGACGGAATAGCCGGCCTGATTCAGGAAATGCGCCTCGAGCTCGCGGACGTGAGGGTCACGATCAACGACCAGGATGAGTGCCTGGCCTGCTTTTCCCACCTCGTGCTTGTCCGCCATGCGCCTTTCATTGTGCCCCCCGATCCAAAAGCGGCGCCGCGCAGACCCGGCAAACCGGGGTGGCGAGCCTGGCCGCGGCGGCTCCGCGGATCGAAGTTCACTGCGCATGCACTGTCTGCCTGGGCGCGCCGCGATACAAGCGCAATCGCATGACAGTCACTGACACTGTCACTGCCACAATCGCCAGCATAGCCGCCCGTACGGACTTACCGCCGTTCGATCTCGCGCGGTACGCACGGTGTCGCCACCGTCTTGTGAGCGGCCACGCATGGCAGCTGACCCGTAGTCAGTCGATCGTCGCCATCCGTCGTGGGAGACCGAACTCTCGACCCGTCGCCACGACGATCGCCGCTGCCGCCACGACGTTCACTCCCGCGAGGGCCCAGAAGTAGGTCACTCGATCCGGCTCTGAGAACAGAGGCAGGAAGAACTGTCCGGCCGTGTTGGCGGACGTGTGGTAGATCCAGGCGGTCAGGCCGCTCTCGCGTCCATGGTGGTACACGAAGTTGGTGACAACCGCGGACGTGATCGCCGCCACCAGATAAGGGACGGCTACGGTGGACTCGGACAGTGCGATCGGAAGATGCCACCCGGCCAGCAGCACCCCCAGGATCAGGGAGTTCGTCAGGCGTGAGCGTCGAGCGGAAAACTCGGGCAGCGCGAACCCTCTCCAGCCGGTCTCCTCGAACAGCGTGTCGCCGGTGATCAGAAGCATGCCGAACAACTGAAGCGATCGGTACCAGGGTCCGATCGTGACGGGGGTCGCGAACCGTGCACCGAGGGCGACGGTAGCCGCGACCGTGGCCAGTCCGATCGTCACTGGGATCAGAAACGCGGCCGCCATCCAGATCGGGCGGACGCGCCAACGGAGCATTCGGCCCGCGAGCATTCGCAGACGGGTCCCTCCTCCCGTGACCGCCGCGAGGAGGAGCGCCGCCAGCAACGGGCCGAGGGTGAAGACCGATGGGCCATGGAGAATCTGGAAGGACGCCCACGAAATGGCATAGGCGAGCGCGAAGAAGAGAGCCAATTGCCGCGGCCTTAGCAAAGTCAGCAACTCACTCTTCCAACCAGGGAACGCGTTGGAGAATGTCGAGCGTGGGCTTGGCTCGCTCGGCGACGACCTTGCGCATCTGATCGAGTTGCTTCCGGTCGATCACGCGGCCTCGGACGACGACGGTTTCGATCCGGTCTGCGTTCGCGATGTCCTGCAGCGGGTCTGCGGCCAGCAGCACGAGGTCAGCGATCTTCCCCCGGCTGACGGAGCCGCTCGTCTTGCTCGAGCCGATGGTCTCGGCGGGGAGGATCGTCGCACTGCGCAAAGCTTCCATGGGCGATAGGCCTGCCTCGACGAACAGCTTGAGCTCGCGATGCAGGTCGAGGCCGGGATACGTGAAGATGCCGCCGATGTCCGTGCCCGCCAGGATGACCACTCCTTTGTCGTGAGCGTCCTTCGTCATCTGCTGAAGGGTCTTGACGCTTTCGTAGAAGTCCTTGCTCTGCGTCGTATCGAACTGGGACTTCGGCCAATCCGCCTTCCACCGCAGCGCGAGCTCTGGAGTCACGTGATCGAGATAGGGATTCGATTCGGGCTTCTGGATGTACGCGTAGGCCTCCGCGCCAGCCAGGTAGCTCACCAGCGTCGGGACGATCGCAGTGCCGTTCTTCCTGAACGTCGCGAATTCCTGGTCGTAACGCTGCTGCGCCATCTCCTCGTTCTCTTTCGGGACGCCCTTGTGGGCGTACTCCCAGACACCGGTCATGTGTTCGATCGTCTTCTGTCCGGCATTGCTGACCACCACCGGATCGAGCGCGACCGGCGTGTGCCCGAACACGGGCAGTTTGCGTTTCTTTGCCTCGGCTACGATGGCATCGAATGTGTCACGCGTGAGGCGCGCATGGACCTTGATCGCATCGACGTGGAGGTCGGCGAGCATGTTTACCGCCTGGCGCGCCTGCTCGGGGGTCTCCACTACGATTTGATGCGGCGAGGCATTGGCCACCTTTCCGCCCGTCACGATCATGCCGACGGTATGGATGGTGGGGCCCTCTCGCTTGCCGCTCGCGATTTCGTCGCGGACGCTCAGTACGGCTCGGATCGCTTCTTCACGGGGAAGGTTTTCCCACTTGTCCCCGTTGCGCCTTCCCGCGAGCGAGCCCATATCGCGCAGCGTGGTCACGCCATGCACGATGTTGAGGTCGAGCGTCGACTGATCATGGGTGAAGTGGGCGTGCATGTCCCACAGCCCGGGAATCAGGAACATGCCGGTGCCGTCGATTGTCTTCGTGCCTCGGGGGAGCCGCGCGCCCGAGGTGGGTGCGACGTCGACGATCCTGTCCCCATCGAACACAACGGTCGTTCCGGGCACCGAGCGCTTCTCGACGACGTCGACCAAGGTGACATTGACGATCGCGGTTCGCGTCTGCGCCCACGAAGCAGCGGGGAGAAGTAGAAGGGCGAGGGCGAGCACAAGTGGCATGGGGTTCTCCGAACTGGCGATGACAGGTCGTGTCGGGGTAGCTGGCACGGAGTTCGACCGGAGTTTGCTTGCGGTCGACGAGCATCTCGGACGAACGTCGCTTCCAGCCATACGAATGCGGCGTCCCGAAAATGGTACTTCCTCGGTGTCCTACCCCCAGAAGTACATGCCCTTGACGCGAGGGTCGCCGCCAACCTTCCCGGTCACTGCCCCGTCCAACGATTGGATTGAGGTCATCCCTGCCCTTTGTCGTCCGATCGTGTGAGGTTTTCCATGCGTACACCTTTCCGCGTCGCTCTGGGCGTAACTGCGATGCTCGCGGCGTTCTCGTGTCCCCTGCTCGCCAAGGATGACGTGTACGTCTCCATCAACCAGTTGGATGACGAGTGGGTGGAGCGCGCCAAGGCCAACCCCGAGAGCGATCACGGATGGGATCAGTCGTGTGACGGCCACTGGAGCGACGGCAGAGTCTCGCACTGCGAGGTGCGGTCGTTCTCGTATTCCCGCAACTCGAAGATCGTCGCGATCAACGGCGGCGACAATGGCGGCATGGCCGTGCTGGGCTGGGATCGAGACTCCGTTCGCATTCTCTATCGCGTGACGGCCCGGGCACGCACGGAGGAGCGGGCTCGTGAGCTCGCGGCGGAGATCCAGCTCGAGCTGACCAAGGGCTGGCTGCGGCCCGAGGGACCTCCCCAAACGTCGCGAGCGGAGTGGTGGTCGGTCGAGATCAAGGCGTGGGTGCCACGCACGAGCGATCTGGCGCTCCAGACTCACAACGGTCCGGCGAGCGTTCGCGAGGTCCGCGGAACGATGGACCTGAACTCCATCAACGGTCCCCTATCGCTCGTGGATCTGGCGGGCGCAGTTCAGGCGCGGGTCGAAAATGGACCGCTGTACGTGGCGCTCGCAGGGTCGCACTGGGACGGAGCGGGCCTCGATGCGGAGGCGCTGAATGGCCCGCTGACCTTTGAGCTGCCGGCCGACTACTCGGCCCGCCTCGAGACGGGAACCCGCTACGGTCCGGAGTCGTTCGACTATGCGATCGGGTCCCGACGACAGCACGCCTGGATCAAGACCACGCTGGGCAACGGGGGATCCCCGGTGCGTGTGGTCACGACCAATGGACCGTTCCAGATGGGGAAACGGTAGCCGCTACCGCCGCAGCCGCACAGCACGCTCAGCCGTGGACGCCCGCGGCCTCGCTGCCGGTGCGCTCAACGAATTCGACGTACGATCCTCCGTACTCGAACGGCGGCCGGGGCGGCACGCCGTTGCCATCACCCGGATGTAACTCGAGCACGCGGTTGCTCAGGCCCCGCAGGAACGTGCGGTCGTGGCTCACGAACAGCATCGTGCCCTCGTAGTCCTTAAGCGCATCCACCAGCATCTCCTTGGTGTCGAGATCGAGGTGGTTGGTGGGTTCGTCGAGAATCATGAAGTTGGGCGGATCGAACAGCATCCGGGCCAGCACGAGGCGCGACTTCTCGCCGCCCGAGAGCACCCGGATCGGCTTGTCGACGTCGGTTCCCGAGAACTGGAAGGCACCGAGCAGGTTCTTGAGCGCGCCCTGACCGGCCTGCGGGAAGTCGTGCTGGATCTGCTCGAACACGGTCAGCGTCGGGTCGAGCAGATCGAGCGACTGCTGAGCGAAGTAGCCCACCTTGAGGGAGGCGCCGAGTCGCACCGTGCCGGCGTCGGGAGCAATCGCGCCTGCCACCAGACGCAACAGCGTGGTCTTGCCCGCCCCGTTGCGCCCCATGACGCACCAGCGCTCGGTGCGCCGGATGTTGAAGTCGAAGTCCTCGTAGATCACGCGCTCGCCGTATGCCTTGCGGATCCCGCGCAGCGCGACCACGTCCTCCCCCGAGCGCGGTGGTGGCACGAACCGGAACTCGACGACCTTGCGGCTGCGTGGCAGCTCGACGATCTCGATCTTCTCGAGCTTCTTCACCCGGCTCTGCACCTGGGCGGCCTTCGCCGCGTGGGCCTGGAACCGCTCGATGAAACGCCGTTCCTTGGCCAGCATCGCCTGCTGGCGGGCGTGAGCCGCCTCACGGTTGGAGTTCGCGATCGCACGGGCACGCACATAGAAGTCGTAGTCGCCGGTGTAGGTCGTGAACTCGCCGCCGTCGATCTCGACGATGCGATCGACGATGCGGTTCATGAAGTCCTTGTCGTGGCAGGTCATCAGCACTGCGCCGGGGTAGTCCCGGATAAAGCGCTCGAGCCACAGGATCGACTCGATGTCGAGGTGGTTGGTGGGCTCGTCCATCAGCAAGACGTCTGGCCTGCCGAGCAGGATGCGGGCGAGACCCACCCGCATTCTCCATCCACCCGATAAGGCGCCAGCATCGCCGTCGATCTGCGTGCCGTCGAAGCCGAGTCCCTGAAGGATCTCGCGCGCGCGGGTTTCGAGGTCGTAGCCGCCGCCCCGCTCGTACTCCTCCTGCACGTGTCCGAACCGCTCGAGGATCCGATCCAGATCGGATGCCCGCTCGGGATCGGCCAACGCGGATTCCAGGCCCTTGAGTTCATGGTGGAGGTCGCCCAGCACGCCGCTGCTGGCGATGGTCTCGTCCAGTACGGACCGGCCCGACATCTCGGC
>Ga0210380_10001138_pt1 | contig 11054 bp, 13 predicted proteins | sample PLM4_5_coexredo_FD_155476 | JGI IMG/M metagenome (GOLD analysis project Ga0210380, IMG submission 155476) | Groundwater sediment microbial communities from an aquifer in East River, Colorado, USA - PLM4_5_coex redo | ecosystem: Environmental > Terrestrial > Soil > Riparian zone | place: USA...
CTTAGGCGCCCCACACCTCGCGCGCGGTCTGCACGATCAGCTCGAGCTTTCTCCATTGCTGGTCCTGGGACAGCGCGTTGCCATGATGCGTGCTGGAAAAACCGCACTGCGGCGACAGGCACAGGTCTGCCAGCGGCACGAACCTCGCCGCCTCGGCGATGCGGCGCTTGAGCACGGCCCGGTCCTCGATCTGGCCCACCTTGGTGGTGACGAGGCCGAGCACCACTTTCTTTCCTTGCGGCAGCGCGCGCAGCGGCTCGAACGTGCCGGCGCGGCTTGAATCGAATTCCATGAAAAAGCCGTCCACGTTCGCGGAGAACATCGCTTCGGCCACCGGGTCGTAGCCGCCCTCGGCCACCCAGGCGCTCTTGAAGTTGCCGCGGCAGGTGTGCATGGTGACCGTCATGCCGGCGGGCTTGTCCTTGAGCGCGGCGTTGATCGTGTCGGCGTAGCGCCGCGGCAGCGTCGCAGGGTCGTCGCCGTTCCTGCGGCAGGTCTCCTGGATCTTCGGGTCGCAGAGATAGGCGAAGGCCGTGTCGTCCAGCTGCAGGTAGGTGCAACCGGCCTTCGCCAGGTACGCGATCGCCCGGCGGTAGGCCGCGGCGACGTCCACCCAGAATTCCTCGAGGTCCGGGTAGGCCTGCCTCGAGATCGCATTCCGCCCGCCGCGCAGGTGCAGCATCGAAGGCGAGGGGATGGTGAACTTCGGCGTGGCCTTGGCGATGGATTTCAAGTAGGTGAAGTGTTCCACCATGATCGGCCGCGAGCAGCCGACCTTGCCGGTGACGGTGGCGATCGGCGGCTGCTCCTCGGTGCCGCCGAACTTCGGCCCCGGGTTGACCTTGTTGGTGACCCCGTCGAGCTGGGCGAGGAAGTCGAGGTGCCACCAGTCGCGGCGGAACTCTCCGTCGGTGACCGCCTGCAGGCCGATCGACTCCTGCTTCTTCACCGTCTCGCGAATGGCGCGGTCCTCGATCTCCTTCAGTTTCTCTGCGCCCAGGGCGCCCTGTTTCCACTGCGCGCGCGCGTTGGAGAGTTCCACCGGGCGCAGCAGGCTGCCGACCTGGTCGGCGCGGTAGGGGGGCTTCATCTTGTCAGGCTCAATCCGCTTCTCGTCACACGGCCGTGCAGTTCACGACCAAGCACCTGCTCGCAATACTCGGCGGTGGCGAGCAATCCGTCCAGATCGATGCCGGTGGCGATGCCCATGGTTTCGAATAGATTCACCAGGTCCTCGGTGCACACGTTTCCCGTATGGCCGCCGCCGTATTTCACTTTGGCCGGATGCCCGCCTACGCCGCCGAAGGAGGAATCGAAGAGTCGCACGCCTGCATCGTACGCCGCCACGTAGTTGGCGAGCCCCGTGCCGCGCGTGTCGTGGAAGTGCGCGATGAGGGTCGCTGAGGGCGGCATGCGCTTTAGCATCGCGGCAACCGACTTCGGCGTCGCAATGCCGGTGGTATCGCCGAGCGCAACGTGCGCCACGCCGAGAGCGACGAAACGCGCCACGTCCGCGGCCACCACGCCCGGATCCACCCTGCCCTCGAACGGGCAGCCGAAGGCCACCGAAACGGTGCCCACCATCCGAAAACGCCCGCCGGCCTGGCGCACCATCTCCTCGACGTTCGCCCACTGCTCCGCGCGCGTGCGCTTGAGGTTCTTCTGCGTATGCGCCTCGCTGGCCGAGACGAGCAGGCTGATCTCGTTGACGCCGAAGCCCGCATCGAGATCGGCAAGCGCGCGCTCCACGGCCCGCGGATTCGCGCAGGTGGCCTTGTAATGCACGCCCTCGCGCCGAGGCAAGACCCTGAGCAGCTCGCTCGCGTCGGCGAATTGCGGCACCACCTTCGGGTTGGAGTAGGAGGTGGCCTCGATGCGCGCGAAGCCCAGCGCGGCGAAGCGCTCGATGAGCGCGCGCTTCGCGGCGGTAGGCACGAAGGCGGGCTCGTGCTGCAGGCCGTCGCGCGCGAAGCACTCGCACAGGGTCACGGCGCTCATAGTTGACATCATCAACTAACCGGCGCTAGGCTGTCAACGATGCACACCGTCATCGCGCCGCGTGACGAGCGCACCCAGCCGGTCCGCGTCGTTCCCGGCTATCCGCAGACCCCCTGGCGCAACCCGAAGCAGCCACTCATCCGGCGCCCGCTGACCCTTTCGGAGCTCACGGGCCCGACCGAAGTCGCCAAGCGCGTGAAGCTGCTTGGCGGCGACATCGCCGGCCACGGCGACAGGCAGGCGATCGGCCAGCTGATGCACCTCAGGTTGCGCCTGGTCGACGAGGACGGTTCGCCGGTCGGCGGCACGATGGTCGAGATCTGGCAGGCGAACGGCGCCGGGCGCTACATCCATCCGAACGACGACGACCACGCGCCGGTGGACGCGAACTTCTACGGCGCGGCGCGCCTGCTCAGCGACGAGACGGGCGCGATCGACCTGCGCACGGTAAAGCCCGGCGCCTACCCGGTGCCCACGAAGGATGGCTGGTGGCGGCCGCCGCACATCCACTTCTCGATTTTCGGCAGGGTGTGGCTCTCGCGCCTGGTGACGCAGATGTACTTCCCGGGCGACCCGCTCAACGGCCAGGACCGCATCCTGAACGCGGTGCCCGACGCGCAGGCGCGCGAGCGGCTGATCGCGCGCCTCGTGCCGCCCACGGGCGAACCGCACAACGCGCTCGTCTTCGAGCACGAGATCGTCCTGCGCGGCCGCAAGGCGACGCCGGCGCAGCCATGATTCCGACCGGCGAAGCCACCATCGGGCCGTTCTTCCCGCCGCGTTACGTGGACGCGGGGGCGAACGACCTGACGCAGTTAGACGGGCACAAGGCGCAGGGCGAGGCAATCGAGATTGCGGGCGTCGTGCGCCAGGAGGACGGCGCGCCGCTCGACAACCTGGTGCTCGAGATCTGGCAGGCAGACGCGAAGGGCATCTACCGCCATCCCGCCGATCCGCGCCATCGCGAGGCCGATCCGAAGTTCTTCGGCTGGGGGCGGGCAGCAACCGACAAGGAAGGCCGCTACGCGTTTCGCACCGTGCGTCCGGGCGCGGCCCAGGGTCGCGCGCGCCACGTGAACTTCATGGTGATGTTCTCCGGGCTGATGCGCATCCTCAAGACCACCATGTTCTTTCCCGGCGAGCAGGCGAACGACGCGGATCCCGTCTACAAGGCCGTGCCCGCGGCGCGCCGCCGCCTGCTGGTGGCGCGCGAGGAGCCCGCGGGCCGTTACCACTTCGACCTCAAGCTGCGCGGCGAGAATGAAACACCGTTCTTCGACGATTGACACGCCCGGCATCCGGGACCTGCTCTCCTACCGCCTGCACGTCGTGGCGAACCTGCTCTCGCGCGGCGCCGAGCTGCGCTACCGGCGTGAATTCGGCGTCAGCCTGTGGGAGTGGCGCACGGTGGCACTGCTTGGCGGGGCGAACGGCGCGCAATCCCTGAACGAGCTGGCGCGCGCCGCCGGCATCGACAAGAGCCAGATGAGCCGCGTGGTGTCCGGCCTCGCCGCGCGGGGCCTGGTGCTGCGCGCGATCGACGCCAAGGACGCGCGCGGCGTGCGGCTCACGCTCACGCGCGCCGGGCGCAAGCTCTGCGACGGCCTGATCCGCGCGGCGGCGGACCGCAACGACGCGTTCCTGGACTGCCTGAGCGCGAAGGAGCACGCCGCCTTCGACGAGGCGCTCGCCAAGCTTGCCGCGCGGGCGCGCAAATTCATCGAGCGCGAGCGATCGGCGCAGTGAAGACGCGCATCACCGAGCTGCTCGGCATCCGCTACCCGGTGTTCCAGGCGGCGATGAGCTGGGCCTCGTCCAATGCGCCGCTGGTGGTGGCAGTGTCGAACGCCGGCGCCATGGGCGTGATCGCGGCGGGCCCCATGCGCCCGGAAGACTTCCGGCGCGCGCTCGCCGACATCAGAGCCGGTACCGACAAGCCTTACGGCGTGAATATTCCGCTCAACGGTGCGCGCGCCGCGGAACTGCTCGAAATCGCGTTCGAAGCGCGCATCCCGGTGATGGTCGCCTCGCAGGGCGGGCCGAAGGAGCAGTTGCCGCGTTTTCGCGCCATCGGCACCAAGTGGCTGCATGTGGTGGCCTCCGTCGAGCACGCGCTGAAGGCGCAGGCCGCGGGCGTGGACGCGCTGGTGGTGGATGGTGCGGAAGCGGGCGGCCATCCGCCGCCCTCGGAGGTGACGACGCTGGTGCTCGTGCGCCGCGTGGTGAAGGGAGTGAAGCTGCCGGTGGTGGCGAGCGGCGGCGTGGCCGACGGCGCGGGGATCGCCGCGCTGCTCGCGCTCGGGGCGGATGCGGTGCAACTGGGCACGCGCTTCATCGCCACGCCGGAAGCGAGCGTGCACGAGAACTACAAGCGAGCGGTGCTCGCGGCGGACGTGGACGGCTCTACGCTCATTGCGCGCGGGCGCCTGCCGATCCGCCAGCTGAAGAACGCCTTCTCGGCGAAATACGAAGCTGCGGAAAAGGCGGGCGCTACGAAAGAGGAACTGGAGGCGCTGTTCAAGTCCTCCAGCCTCAAGCAGGCGGCGCTCGACGGGGACGTCGAGTGGGGCAAGGTCGAAGCCGGCCAGTCGGCGGGACTGGTGGACGACATCCTCCCGGCCGCCGAGGTGGTGAGGCGCCTGATCGCCGAACTGGAGGAGGCGCGCAAGCGCCTCGCCTCGCTGTGATCCTGCTTGAGGATCGCGGCGCCGTGCGCATCCTGACGATGAACCGCCCGGAGAAGCGCAACGCGCTCAATACTGCGCTCACGCAAGCGCTGCTCGATGCGCTGCGAGCGGCCGATGCCGATGATGCGATCGGCTGTGTCGTGCTGACCGGTGCGGGGCAAGGTTTCTGCGCGGGCGCCGATCTCGCCGAATTCAAGGATCTGACGCCCGAGAAGCAGTACCTTGTCGAAGCGCGCGCCGAGCTCACCATGCAGCTGCACCTTGCGTTCCCGAAAATGGCGAAGCCGGTGGTGACCGCGATCAACGGCGCGGCGATGGGCGGCGGCGCAGGCCTCGCCATCGCGGGCGACCTCGCGGTAATGGCCGAGGACGCAGCGCTCGGCTATCCGGAAACGAAGCACGGCATCGTCGGCGCCATCGTGATGGCGAACCTGGTGCGCCAGGCGGGCCGCAAGGCGGCGTTCGAGCTGGTCGGGTTGGGCGAGCCGGTGGACGCGCAGCGCGCGCTGGCGCTGGGGCTGGTGAACCGTGTCGTGCCGTCCGCGGAGCTGATGGCCGCGGCGCTGCAGTTCGCGCAGAAGCTCGCCGCGATCAGCCGCCCGGCGATGCAGCTCACCAAGCAGCTATTCCACGAGGCGGCCGACCTGCCGCTCGCCGAAGCCCTTGCGCGCGGACGCCAAGCCAACCAGAGGATGCGTTCGTTCCGCAAGCCATGAACCATGGGAATCGCTTATGCCCTGCTGGCGATGATGTGTTTCGCCACGAACATCGTGATCACCCGCTTCGCGGTGGCGCGCCTGCCGGTGGAGGCGGGGTTTTTTGTGGTGCTCGCAACGAATGTCCTGTTTCCGGCGGCGCTGTTCGCGGCGGAACTGGGCGCGCGCGAGGCGCCCTACGCGTGGCACTGGAAAGGGGCAGGCCTGTTTGCGATCGGTGGGGTGATCGGCACCTTCCTCGGCCGCAGGTTCCTGTTCGATACGGTGAAGCTGCTCGGGCCCTCGCGTGCGAGCGTGTTCCACTCCACCGCGCCGGCTTTTGCACTGATCGGCGCCTGGCTGCTCGCCGGCGAGATCCTCGGCGCCTACGAGATCGCGCTCATGCTGGTGGTGTGGGCGGGCCTGTGGCTCACGCAACCGCGCGCCGGCTCCCTGCAGGCGCTCGCGCCCGAACTCCTGCGCAAGGGATTCGCCGCGGGACTGGTCACGGTCGCCGGCTTTGGATTCGGCAACGTGCTGCGGGGCCTTGCGATGCGCGTCTGGGAAGAGGCGGCGCTTGGCACAGTCATCGCCTCGATGGCGGCGCTCGCCTGCCAATTCGCAGTGACGCGGAATTGGGAAAAAATCGGCGCGCAACTGCGCGGCGCCGAGCGCAACGCGATCTGGCTGTATATCGGCTGCGGGGTGTTCACTTCGCTTGGCTCGATCTTCATCTCGCTCGCCATGACGCGCATCGAGATCGCGCTGGCGGTCCTCGTGGTGCACACCACGCCGCTGGTCATCTTCCCGGTGAGCGTGTTCCTGCTGAAGAACCGCGAGGAACTGACGCCGCGCACCGTCGTTGGCGCGCTGGTCGTGCTCGCCGGCATCGCGTTCCTGGCCCTGCGCTGAGATGAAGCCGCTCCAGCACCTGACGATCCTCGACCTGTCGCGCGTGCTCGCCTGCCCGTTCGCGAGCATGATCCTCGCCGAGCTCGGCGCCACGGTGATCAAGGTCGAGCAGCCGGGCGCGGGCGACGAGACGCGCGGCTTCGAGCCGCAGCTCGCGCAGGACAGCGCCTACTACTTCGCCTGCAACCGCTCCAAGGCCTCGATCACCGTGAACCTGCGCTCGGACGACGGCAGGAAGATCATCCGCGAGCTTGCGCAGCAGGCCGATGTCTTCGTGGAAAACTTTCCCGTCGGCACGCTCGGCCGGCAAGGCCTGGACTACGCGACGCTCTCGGCGCTCAACCCGAAGCTGGTCTACGTCTCGTGCACCGGTTTCGGCCAGACCGGTCCCTATGCGCACAAGAAAGGCTACGACACCGTGTTCCAGGCGATGGGCGGGCTGATGAGCCTCACCGGCGAGAAGGGCGGCGGTCCCGTGAAGCCAGGGTTGCCGGTCGCCGACCTCACCTCAGGCCTGTGGGTGGCGATCGCGATCCTCGCCGCGCTTGCCGGGTGCGAGCAGACCGGCCGTGGCGCACACGTGGATTTCTCCATGCTGGACGGGCAGGTGAGCCTGCTCACGCTCGCCGCCGCCAGGTATTTCGCCTTGGGCGAAGTGCCCCCACGCCTGGGCACCGAACATCCGGGCCGCGTGCCCACCGCGACATTCCGCTGCAAGGACGGCAAGTATGCGCACATCACTGCCAGCGACCAGCACTGGGCGCCGCTGTGCAGCGCGCTTGGGATAAGAGAAATGGGGTCTGACCCCATTTATTCTTCCAACGCGGCGCGCCTGGCGCGACGCGACGAGGTGATGTCCGCGCTCACGGCAGCGGTCGCCAGGCTCACGCGCGCCGAGTTGATCGCGAAACTGGATGCGGTGGAGGTGCCCGTCGGGCCGGTGAACGACGTCGCCGAGGTTCTCGCCGACCCGCACGTGCGCGCGCGCAGGCTCATCGGCAGCTTCGACTATCCGGGCGTGGGCGAATTCAAGGCGCTGGCGCTGCCCTACAAGTTCCTCGGCTGGGACGACCCGCAGATCGGCCGCCCGCCCGCACTCGGCGAGCACACCGAGGAAATCCTCAAGCAACGCCTGGGCTACTCCGAGGATCGGATCGCCGAGTTGCGCAAGGCGAAGGCCATATGACTGTCCTCTACGGCGTAAAGGACGGCGTGGCGACGATCACGCTCGACCGGCCCGCGAGCCGCAACGCGCTCAACCTCGCCATGTGCGCGGAACTGCTCGCCGCCGCGCAGTCGGCGGCGGCCGATGCTTCGGTCAAGCTCGTGCTGGTGCGCGCCAACGGCCCGGTGTTCTGCGCCGGCGCCGACCTGAAGGAACGCCGGGGCATGAACGAGGCGCAGGTGCGCGAGCGTCGCATGCAGGCGTTTGCAGCGTACTCGGCGCTCGAAGCCCTGCCGATGCCCGCCATCGCCGTGCTCGAAGGCCCCGCAGTCGGCTCGGGCTGCGAGATCGCGGCCGCCTGCGATTTCATCGTGGCGACGCCCGCGGCGTCGTTCCGGGTGCCGGAAGCGATCCGCGGCACGGTCGGCGCGACACAGCGCCTGCCGCGCATCCTGGGCAAGCGGCTGGCAAAGGACCTGTTGTTCACCGGCAGGACGTTGCACGCCGAAGAGGCGCAGCGCCACGGCCTGGTGTCCCGGTTGATCGCTGCGGAGCAGCTCGAGGCGGTCCTCGCGGAGATCTCGAAGACCATCGTCGAGGCGCCGGCGCAGACCTTGCGCCTCGCCAAGCGCAGCGTGGATCGCGGCATGGAGCTCGATGCGAAAGGCGCGCTGGAGACCGAAACCGCGGCGATCGAGGAGCAGCTCGCCTCCGGCGACTGGATGGGGAAACGGTGAGCGATTGGCGGCCGAAGACGCTGGGCGAGGTGCTCGCGGCGCAGCGGCGCGGCGCCGAGGCGCTGGTCACGCCGACGCGGCGCCTGCGCTACGGCGAACTATGGCAAGCCGCGCAGAGCGTCGCGCGTGCCATGCACGGCCTGGGGTTGCGCCGCGGCGACCACGCCGCGATCCTGATGGGGAACGACGAATGCTGGTTGACGCTGTTCTACGGCGCGGCGCTGCTCGGCGTGGTCAGCGTGCCGGTGAACACGCGCTTCAAGGCCGCCGAGCTCGAGTTCTGCCTGAAGCAGGCCGACTGCAAGGCGATCTTCCTCGCGCGCAAGTTCCTCCACAACGATTACGCGGCAATGCTGCGCGAAATCGAGGGCCGGCTGCCCCTGCTCAAGCACAAGGTGGAGCTGGGCGAGTCTTCGTGGCGCGACTTTGCCGCGCTCGATCGCGGGCAGCCAATCCCCGGCCGCGTGACACCGGGTGATCTCCTGTTGATCCAGTTTACCTCCGGCACCACTGCCTATCCCAAGGGTGTGATGCTGACCCATGACAACATGCTGAGGAACGCGTGGGCCGCGGGCATGCGCATGGGCGTGAAGGCTGGCGACCGCTACTTCAACTGCCGCCCGTTCTTCCACGTGGGCGGCTCGACGCTCTCGGCGCTGGTGTCCCTAGTATATGGTGCATGCCTGGTCACGCTGCCCGCTTTCGAGGCGGGCGCGGCGCTCGCGATGATGGAGAAGGAGCGCTGCACGCTCACTTCGGGCAACGACACCATCTTCCAGATGCTGATGGGGCATGGGGATTTTCCGCAGCGAAAACTGTACTTGCGCGGCGGTTGGGCGGCGGCGGGGCCGCAGACCATGCGGCAGATCATCGACGTGCTCGGCGCGAAGCACATCTGCGCCGCCTACGGCCTGTCGGAAGCTTCGCCCAACGTTGTGATGAGCGACTGGCGCGACTCCGAGGAGCTGCGCGTGCTGGGACTCGCCACGCCTCATGCGCAGATGCATCTGCGCACCGTGGACGGCGAGATCCAGGTACGCGGGTGGAGCGTGATGCGCGGCTACTACAACAATGCGGAGGCGAGCGCGAACGCCTTCACCGAGGACGGGTGGCTACGCACGGGAGACCTGGGCGAGCTGTACCCGGGCGGGCGCCTGAGGATGGCGGGGCGGCTGAAGGACGTGTTCCGCGTGGGCGGCGAGAACGTGGCGCCGGCGGAGGTGGAGGAGGTGCTGCTCGGGCATCCCGCGGTGGAGACTGCGCAGGTGGTTGGCGTGCCGGACGCGCGGCTGGGCGAGGTGCCTTGCGCCTATGTCTCCCTGAAGGCAGGCCAAGAGGTCACCGCAGAAGCGCTCATCGCCTGGACCAAGGCGCGCTGCGCCAACTTTCGCGTGCCGCGCTACGTTAAGATCGTCCATGATTTCGAGTCCATCGGCATGACGGCGAGCGGCAAGGTGCAGAAGGCGAAGCTGCGCGCGCAGGCGCTGCGCGATTTCAAGCTGCCATGAACGCACGCACCCTGCTGGCCGGGTTGCTCGCGCTGGGCGCCATGCCGGCCGCCGCGCAGGCGCCGCTCAAGCTGCCGAGCACGCAAGGCGAGATTCGCGCGCTGATGCGCGAGACCAACGATCCGATATGCGTGCGCTGCGGCGTGGTCACCTCGGTGCGCGTGCTGGAGGCTGGCGGCGCGGGCGCGGACCCGCAGTCCAATGCTGCGCCGCTTCCCGGCAGCAGCGGCCTGGATCCCGGGGTAGGAACCGTGCCGATCGGCACCACCGAGCGGGCGAGAGCCGAGCGCGACAGGCTGCGCCAGGAGAGCGCGCCGCGCCACGAGGTCACCGTGCGCTACGACGATGGCAGCTACGGGCGCATCGAACTTGGGCACGACCCCCGGCTCAAGCCGGGCGATCGGGTGAGAGTCGCAGGCGGGTCGGTCGAGCGCTATCCGTAGTCAAGGAATTCAACCTGAAACTGGAGAACCCATGATCGATCTGTACGCCGCAGGCACGTCCAACGGCATGCGCGCCCGCATCGCGCTCGAGGAATGCGGCCTGCCCTATGCCTTTCATCCGATCGCGCTGGAAAAGGGCGAGCATAAGAGCGCCGCCTTCCTCGCCATGAACCCGAACGGCCAGATCCCGGTGATCGTGGACCGGGACGGCCCGGGCGGCAAGCCGCTGACGCTGTCGCAGTCCACCGCGATCCTGCTCTATTGCGCCGAGAAGTCGGGCAAGTTCATGCCGAAGGATGCGACGGCGCGCGCCGTGATGCTGGAGACGCTGATGATCGCCTCGACCGACGTCACGCCGATCTTCGGCGCCTATTTCGGCGTCGTGCGCTCCAAGGAGCCGCATGCGCCGACGGCGCAGATGTTCAAGGACCGCCTGCGCGCCTTCTTCAAGGTCTGGGACGACCTGCTCGGCCGACGCAAGTACTGCGCCGGCGAGGAAGTCACCATCGCGGACTTTTCGCTCTACGCGGGATACGCCCGCATCAAGGGCGTGGTGCCCGAAGTCCTCGAAGGCCTGGAGCGTGTCGGGCGCTGGGCGGAGGCCATGGCCGCGCGGCCGGCGATCCAGCGCGCGACAAAGGCCTGACGTCGGGTGGGCCATTGGCCCACCCTACAATGGTTCGATGCACGGCCGCGCCGTCGTCGTCCTCTCGCAAGGCCTGACGTAGGGTGGGCCAATGGCCCAGCCTACAATGGTTCGATGCGCGGCCGCGCCGTCGTCGTCCTCTCGCAAGGCCTGACGTAGGGTGGGCCAATGGCCCACCCTACAATGGTTCGATGCGCGGCCGCGCCGTCGTCGTCCTCTCGCTTGCCGCCTTCGCCAGCGCCGCCGCGCTGCGCGCCACCGAC
>Ga0210380_10001140_pt1 | contig 11032 bp, 12 predicted proteins | sample PLM4_5_coexredo_FD_155476 | JGI IMG/M metagenome (GOLD analysis project Ga0210380, IMG submission 155476) | Groundwater sediment microbial communities from an aquifer in East River, Colorado, USA - PLM4_5_coex redo | ecosystem: Environmental > Terrestrial > Soil > Riparian zone | place: USA...
CGCGGATCCGTGGGGACTGACCGCCGCCGACATCATGAACCGCACGCCGACCACGATCGGCGCCGATGCGCTGGTCGCGGCTGCGGTCCGGATGATGGAGGAACGCCCCGCCGGTCCGATCACCGCCCTGGTGGTCGTGGATCCGGACGGCGCCGCGCTCGGGGTTCTGCACCTCCACGACTGCCTGCGCGCCGGCTGAGCCGCGCGCGTTCGTCCGCCGTTCGTCACGCCCGACCGAATTCCCGACAGGCGCCCCGGTTTGAGTCGAGATCCAACGTCAAGTTCATGAATCGCGCGCCGATAACTCCCATCGACAGGGTGTGGCACAGGCTGTGCTTGCGGCTCCATCAGCGTTGGGTTAGCGTCGCCGTCGCAGGCCAAAACCTTCACCTGAGACCGGCGGTCCCAATGCGCACCCCGTTCCGCACACGAGTGGTTTCCGTACCCCTCGCGTTGCTGCCGTGGGGTGCGTTGATGCTGTTGGGAGCGTCGCTGCTGACGACGGGGTGTGAATCCCGGAGCCAGGTGAATCCGAGTCCGTCCTCGGCGGAGATGCCCGATCAGGAGGTCAGCGACTTCGTGCTGAGCGAGACCGATCAGGGCAAATTGGAGTGGAAATTGTACGCACGGTCGGCCGCGACCTTCCAGGCGCGCAATACCGTCGTGGCCCACAGCGTGCGTGTCGACTTCTACGACGCCGACGGGAAGCGCAGCTCGACCCTGACCGCCCGGGAGGGGGAGCTGAACCAGGTCCAGCGCGACATGCTGGCGCGCGGCAACGTCGTCCTCCAGACCGTCGAAGGAACCCGGATGTCCACCGACCACCTGCGCTTCCTCAACAAGACGCAGAAGATCGTGACCGACGCGTTCGTGCGCGTGGAGCGGGCGGGCGACGTGCTGACCGGGGTCGGCTTCGAGAGTGACCCGCAGCTGCGCCACTTTGAGTTCAAGAAGCAGGTGAACGCGGTGGTGCGCACCAAGTCGGGTGGCCTGCTCGAGTCGCGCGGGGACGGCAAGTGACCGACGTGCTCGACGCTCCGGTCGCCGCCACTCCCGCCGAGTCCGCGCCCGGCCCCGGCCTGGTTGCCGAGGGTCTCGAGCGCTACTACGGCAAGTGGCGTGTGGTCAGTGACGTGACGATCGACGTCCGGCGCGGCGAGGTGGTGGGCCTGCTGGGTCCCAACGGGGCCGGCAAGACCACCTCCTTCTACATGATCGTCGGACTGCTCAAGCCGAGCCGCGGGCGGATCCTGCTCGAGGGCAAGGACATCACCGACGAGCCGGTCTTCCGCCGCGCCCGCATGGGGCTCGGCTACCTCGCGCAGGAACCGAGCATCTTCCGCCGCCTGACGGTCAAAGAGAACGTGCTGGCGGTGCTCGAGACCATGACGATGAAGAAGAAGGATCGTGACGAGCGGCTCGCCATGCTGCTCGACGAGCTCAACCTCACGCATCTCGCCGATCGCCAGGCCCACAAGCTGTCGGGCGGCGAGCGGCGCCGGGTCGAGATCACCCGCGCGCTCGCGCGCGAGCCGAAGTTCATGCTGCTCGACGAGCCGTTCGTCGGCATCGATCCGATCGCGGTTTCCGAGATCCAGGACATTGTCGCCCGACTGCGCGCGCGCGGTCTCGGCGTACTGATCACCGACCACAACGTGCGGGAAACACTGCGCATCACCGACCGCGCGTACATCATCTACGACGGACGAATCCTCCTGCAGGGATCCGCGGAACAGCTCGCCAACGACGAGCAGGCGCGCAGGATCTACCTCGGCGAGCGGTTCACTCTGTAAAGAGACGGAGTCCGAAGCCATGGAGATGAAACACTCGCTGCAGCTGACGCAGAAGCCGGCGCTGATCATGACCCAGCGCCTGCAGCAGGCGCTCAAGCTGCTCCAGGTGCCGACGCTCGAGCTCCAGCAGATCCTCAAGCAGGAGATCATGCAGAATCCGATGCTCGAGGAAGTGGACGACGTGGTCGAGAGCGAGGACATCGCGAAGGAGGACTCGGCCGACGAGCAGAACAACGAGGAAGCGGCCGATCCGACCGAGGAAGACGCGATCGACTGGTCGGAGTACATGCAGGACGGCGCGTTCGACCGCGCCTACGTCCCGCAGGGCGAGACCAACCCCGAGTTCCTCGAGAAGGTCCAGGTCACGCGCACTTCGCTGGCCGAGAGCCTGCTCGAACAGATTCACTTCCTCGACCTGACCAAGACCCAGCTCGGGATCGCCGACTTCCTGATCGGCTCGCTCGACGACCGTGGCTACCTGTCGACTCCGCTCGACGAGGTCGCGCAGGCGACCGGCGCGACGCTGCCCGAGATCGAGGCGGTGCTGGGCGTGATCCAGGCACTCGAGCCGATCGGCGTCGGCGCGCGGGATCTGCGCGAATGCCTGCTCATCCAGCTGTCTTCGCACGGTCAGGAGGGCAGCCTGCAGTGGCGGCTGATCCATGACCAGTTCGACAACCTGGTGAACCGCCGGTTCCCCGAGATCGCGCGTCAGCTCAAGTGCACGGTCGAGGAGGTGCAGGCGGCGGCCGACGTGGTCGCGACTCTGAATCCCAAGCCGGGCCTCGAGGTGTCGAGCGAGGAGACCAAGTACGTGGTACCCGATCTGATCGTCGAACGGATCGACGACGAGTACCTGGTGCTGCTCAACGACCGCAATGTGCCGCGGCTGCGGATCTCGTCCGCCTACGAGAGCGTCTTGCGCGAGAAGAAGAACGCGAACCGCGACTCCGACCAGGCCAAGACCCGCGAGTACATCCAGGGCAAGCTGAACTCGGCGCGCTGGCTGATCCAGACCATCGAGCAGCGCCGGCGCACCATGATCAAGGTGATGAACTGCATCATCCGCGAGCAGCGCGAGTTCTTCGACAAGGGCATCGGTTTCCTGCGTCCGCTCACGCTGCAGCAGGTGGCGCGGCAGATCGACATGCACGAATCGACCGTGAGTCGCGTGTGCAGCGGCAAGTATGTTCAGACCCCGCGCGGAGTGTTCGAGCTCAAGTTCTTCTTCTCCAGCGGTCTCGAGACCGAGGACGGGGAGGACATCTCGGCGCGCACCGCGAAGGACATCATCAAGACCCTGATCGACGAGGAGGACAAGAAGGAGCCGCTCTCCGACCAGCGCATCGCTGAGCTCCTGCACGAAAAGGGGCTCAAGATTGCGCGGCGTACCGTTGCCAAGTACCGCGAGCAGCTCAACATCCTGCCGGCGCGCTTCCGGCGCCGGGTCGCCTGACCCGGGTCCGCACCGCCGATTTGCCGGCAGCCCCAGCGGAGGGGATGTCATGAACATCATCACCACAGCCCGCCACTTCACTCTCGACACCGAAGATCGCGAGTTCGCCCATCAGCGTCTGGAGCGCGTCGCGCGCTTCCTGCGCGACGGTGAGCGCAACCGGGTCGAGGCCCATCTCACCATCACCGCCGAGAAGAACGAGAACCGCCATGTGGCGGAGATCCTGCTGCGCGTGCGTCGCCACGAGCTGGTGAGCCGCGAGGAGGGCACCGATCCCCGCGACGCGGTCGAGCTGGCAGTCGACGGACTCGAGCGCCAGATGCGCCGGATCGCCGACCGGACCGCCGAGCGGCGCAAGGGCGACCGCCAGCGCACCGCCGACGCGGTCCCCACGCCGTCCCCGGTGCCGGCCGACGACGACGAATACGACTGGCTGACCGACGGCACGGTGGAGGACTAACGCCCCCGTGGAAGCCGTCAGTGTGGCCCGCCTGTTCGAGGATCAGCGTCAGGAGCTGCAGCTCGAACCGTTGACCGAATCACTCGCCTCGCGTCTCGAGATCACGATCAGCGACATCCATCGCCCCGGCATGGCGCTGATGGGGTTCGTCGAGAATTTCCTGCCCGAGCGCATCCAGATCCTCGCCCAGACCGAGCTCACCTATCTCGCCACGCTCACGCCCGACGCGGTGCGCCAGGCGATCGACCGGCTGTTCCAGTTCGACATGCCGTTGATCGTGGTGTGCAAGGGACTCGAGGTTCCGCCCTACCTGCTCCAGCGCGCGAACAGCTCGCAGGTGCCGGTGCTGCGGACCACTCAGAGCACCACTCCGTTCATCCATTCGCTGACCGCGTACCTCGACTACATGTTCGCGCCCCAGAACACGGTGCACGGCTCGCTGGTCGACACCTACGGGGTCGGGCTGCTGTTCACCGGACGCAGCGCGATCGGCAAGTCGGAGACGGCGCTCGACCTGGTCGAGCGCGGGCACCGGCTGGTGGCCGACGACGTGGTCACGATCACGCGCCGCCACGGCGACGTCCTGATCGGCACCGGCAACCAACTCCTGCGCCACCACATGGAGATCCGCGGCCTCGGGATCATCGACGTGCAGGCGGTGTTCGGCATCCGCTCGATCCGCCTGCAGAAGCGCGTCGAGGTCGAGGTCAAGCTGGTCGAGTGGTCGGCGGAGGAGGAGTACGAGCGGGTCGGGATCGACGAGCGCAAGACCAGCTACCTCGGGGTCGAGATCCCGCAGGTGCAGGTGCCGATCACGCCCGGCAAGAACATCACGGTGATCGCCGAGGTGGTCGCACTCAATTACCTGGTGCGGGTGACCGGCGGCTACTCGCCGGCCGAGCGGCTCAACCAGCACCTGATCGAGCTGATGAAGCGGAAGAGCGCCGCCAAGGCGTGGGTCCGGGAGGACACCGAGTGAGCCGGGTTCCCGCATTGATCGTCATGCACGCCGACCTCGCCGAAGCGCTGCTGCGCGCGGCCGCGACCCTGTACGGTCCGGTCGAGGGCGTCGAGGTGATGTCGAACCAGGGACTGTCGCGTGCGCAGCTCGAAGCCGAGATTGCCTCCCGCGTCGCCGGTTGGAACGGCGGCGGGCTGGTGCTCACCGACCTGTGGGGTGGCTCGTGTCACACGTGCGGCGCGAGCGCCGCGCGGGGCCGCGAAGTCATCGTCATCAGTGGTCTCAATCTTCCGATCCTCCTCGACTACCTGCACAACCGCGATACGAGCGACTCGACCGAGCTGGCGGAGCGTCTGCTTCGCAAGGGGCAGGACAGCATCCGCCTCCAGCGCGCGCCTTCATGAGCTGGGTCCTGGTGCGGGTCGACGACCGCCTCATCCACGGTCAGGTGGTGATCGCGTGGGGCGGACGCATGCATCCCGCCCGGATCTGGGTCGCCGACGACGCGATCGCAGCCAGCGACTGGGAGCGCGATCTGCTGGTCTCCGCCGCGCCGGACGCCGAGGTGCGCGTGACCTCGATCGCCGACGCCGCGGCCGGGTGGGCGGCCGAAGCCGCCGCCAGTGGCGGCGCATTCCTGCTGGTGCGCGACCTGCCCGCCGCGCTCGCGCTGCGCGAGGCGGGCGCCACCTTCGATCGGCTCAACCTCGGCGGTCTCCACTACGCGCCGGGAAAGTCCAAGGTGAACGAGTACGTCTATCTCGACGATCGCGACCGCGCGTGCGCACGCGCGCTCGCGGCGCGCGGGGTGACGCTCGAGGTGCAGGACGTCCCGGCCGCGCGTCCGCAGCCCCTGACCGCGCTCGATCCGGCATGCGTTCCGTGAGCGCCCGGTCGTGAACGTCGCCCCGCTCGCGACCGTCGCGCTCGGCGGCGTGGCCGCGCTCGATGCCGAGCCGGTCGCGCAGACGCTGCTGTCGCAGCCGCTCGTCACCGCCACCGTGCTCGGCTACCTGTGGGGCGACTGGGCGACCGCATTCGAGGTCGGAATCGTCCTCCAGGTGCTCGCCGCCAGCACGCTGCCGGTCGGATCGCGCACGCCCGAGGACTACGCGACCGGCGGTGTGGTCGGAGTCGGCCTCGCACTCGCGCTCGCGAGCAGCCAGCCGTTCACGATCGCCAAGCAGGGCTGCGCGATGATGGGCGTGCTGGTCGGGATGGTGGTGGCAACCGCCGGCATCCCGCTGCTCAAGTGGAAGCGCCGGCACAACGAGGGGCTCGCGCGCTGGTGCGAGGAGGCGGTGCGCGCCGGCGACCTGCGCGCGCCGGGACGCGCCCAGGGTGCGGCCGTTGTTCTGTCGTTCGCGCTCGGTGTAACGTACACGGCTCTCTGTCTCGGCCTCGGACTCATGCTGCTCGACGGCCTGGTGGCGAAGGAGTCGCTGCGACTCGCGCGCGCCTGGACGCTCGCGCGACCACTGTGGCTGGGACTTGGCCTCGCGCAGGTGCTGAACGCGTTCCTTCAGCGCCGGCTGACGCGCGGCGTCGCATTCGGAACCGCACTGCTGGGCGCGTGGATGTTCTTCATGATCGGGGGTCATTGACGTGAGCCGCATCCAGCCCTCCGATCTTCGGCGCGTCGCATGGCGCACCCTGTTGCTGCAGGCGGCGTTCAACTATGAGCGCCAGCAGGGCATCGGGTGGGCGTACGCGATCGATCCCGCGCTGCGGCGTCTCTATCCCGACGAGGCGACCCGGCGCGAGCGGCTGGCCGAACACACCGCGTACTTCAACACCCAGCCGACGCTCGCCTCGTTCGCGCTCGGCGCGGTGACCGCGCTCGAGGAACAGCGCGCCGCCGGTGATCCGGTCGACGCGGCCACCATCGCGCGGGTCAAGAGTGCGCTCGGCGCCGCGCTCGCCGCGATCGGCGACCGCCTGTTCTGGTTCACGCTGCGGCCGTTCGCCGCCTGCCTGGGCGTGCTGTTCGCGGTGCTCGGCAGCCCGTTCGGAGCGATCGCCCTGCTGCTCAGCTACAACGCCGTCCACCTGGTGCTTCGATTCGCCGGCGTCGGGATCGGGCACGCGGAGGGTCCCGCGGTGCTGGGCGGCGGCCTGCGCGACCGGCTCGAAGCGCTGGTCCGGCGGCTCGGGCTGCTCGGCAGCGTGCTGATCGGCGTGCTGGTTGCCGCGCTGCTGGCGCCGGGCGGCGAACCGGCGAGTCTCACGTTCCAGGCCACGCTGATCGGCGGCCTGCTGTTCGGCATCCTCGCGGCGCTCCGCTCGCGCCCGTCCCCGACCCAGTGGGCGCTCGGCCTCGGAGCGCTGTGCCTGCTGGTCGGATTCCGTCACTGACCCATGGTCGAAGCCGATCTGGTGGTGCTCAATGAATCGGGGCTGCACGTGCGGACGTGCGGCAAGTTCGTGCACGTGGCCGGACGCTTCAAGTCGGAGATCTTCGTCCGCCATGGCGACTTCGAGGTCAACGGCAAGAGCATCCTCGGGCTGATCGGGCTCGCCGCCGAGTCGGGCAGCGTGCTGCACCTGCGCGTGAGCGGTCCCGACGAGCAGGAGGCGGTGAACGCGCTCAAGGAACTGATCGACAGCCGGTTCGGGGGCATGGATTGAAGCGGCTGACCGGGATCGCCGCGTCGAGCGGGATCGGGATCGGACCGGCGTGGGTGATCGCCAGCGAGGAGCTGGCGATCCGCGAGTTCCCGATCGCGCCCGAGCGCGCGGACGACGAGGTCGCGTTCTTCGATCGCGCGCTCGAAAGCGCTCGCAAGGATCTGCGCAGCATCCGCAGCGGGATCGCCGCCGAGCTCGGCGAGGACGAGGCGGCGATCTACGAAGCCCACCTCATGATCCTCGACGATCCCGAGCTGCGGAAGGCGGTCGAGGACGGGATCCGGGTCAGGAACCGCAACGCCGGGATCGTGTTCCGCGACTTCATGACCTCGATCGCCGCACGGCTCGAACGGGTCGAGGACGAGTACCTGCGCGAGCGGCGCGCGGACCTGCTCGACGTCGAGCGCCGCGTGCTGCGCTACCTGGTGGGTGGCGGCCAGCGCGGGCTCGCGCTGCCCGACCAGCCGTCGGTGCTGGTCGCGCACGACGTCGGTCCGAGCGAGGTCGCGCTGCTCGACCGCCAGCGCGTGCTGGGCCTGGTGACCGAGGTCGGAGGCCGCACGTCGCACAGCGCGATCGTGGCGCGCGGGCGCGGGATCCCGGCAGTGGTCGGGGTCAAGAACGTCACCCAGCAGCTGCGCAACGGCGACGTGATCGTGGTCGACGGCTTCCGGGGCGAGGTGGTGACGAGCCCCGACGAGGACGCGCTCGGACACTCGCGCTCGCGCCGCGACCGGCTCGATCAGGCGACCCTCGAGCTGGCGGCGCTGCGCGATCTGCCGGCGGTCACGCGCGACGGCCACAAGATCGAGCTGGGCGTGAACATCGAGCTGCCGGGCGAGGTCGAGCAGGTGCTCGAGTGCGGCGCCGACAGCGTCGGGCTGTACCGCACCGAGTTCTTCTACCTCGACCGCGCCGAGCTGCCGAGCGAAGAGGAGCAGTTCCGCGCGTACCGGACAGTGGTCGAGCGGATCCGCCCGCGCCCGGTGATCTTCCGCACCATGGACCTCGGCGGTGACAAGGTCGCGTCGTACCTCGGCGCCACCCACGAGACCAACCCGTTCCTCGGCTACCGCGGGATCCGGCTCGCGCTCCATCATCCGGAGATGTTCCGCGCGCAGATCCGCGCGATCTACCGGGCGAGCGCGTACGGCAAGGCGCGCATCATGTTCCCGATGATCTCGACCTTCGAGGAGCTGGAGAGCGCGATGGGACTGTGCCGCGAGGTTGCCAACGAGCTTGCGCGCACCGGGGTTCCGTTCGACCGCGAGCTGCCGGTCGGGATGATGATCGAGACGCCGAGCGCGGTGTGGGTCGCCGACTGGATGGCGCGCGAGGCGCAGTTCCTGTCAATCGGCACCAACGACCTGATCCAGTACACGCTGGCGATCGATCGCGACAACCCGGAGCTCGGCGATCTCTACCAGCCGCTCCATCCCTCGGTGCTGCGCAGCATCCGGCACACGGTCGAGGGCGCACGCGCGTCCGGCCGCTGGACCGGCGTGTGCGGCGAGATGGCCGGCGACCCGCGCCAGGCGGTGCTGCTGGTCGGCCTCGGGATCGACGAGCTGAGCGTGCCGTGCATCGACCTGCCGCGGGTCAAGGCGGCGATCCGCAGCGTGACGCGCGAGCAGGCGGGCGCGATCGCGTGCGCGGCGCTCGCTCTGCCGTCGGCGACCGCGATCGAGAACCATCTGCGCGAGCACCTCGATCCGCTGCTGCCGGCCGCGGTGCTGGCGAGCGGGAGCGCCGGGTGACGCTCGAACCTCCGTTCGACGCGATCGATCGCGGCGGCATGGCCGCGCGGATCGAGGCGATCCCCGACCAGATCGAGCAGCAGCTCGAGCGCCTGCACGGATTCCGCTGGCAGCTGCCGGCGGCGCCCGAGTGGCTCGCGGTCGGCGCGATGGGCGGCTCGGCGATCGCGGCCGAGTTGTCGGCCGCGCTGTACGACGACCGGCTTCCGCGTCCGCTCCTACGGGTGCGCGATTCCGCGTGGCCCGCGTACGTCCGGTTGGGAGGAGTCGCGCTCCTGAGCTCGTATTCGGGCGGCACCGAGGAAACGCTCGCGCTCTACCGCGAGGCGGGGGAGCGGCGGGTTCAGCGGGTGGTGATGACGACTGGCGGAACGCTCGGCGAATGGGCGGCGCGCGACCGCGTGAGCGCGGCCCCGTTGCCGCCCGGCTCGCCTCCGCGCGCCGCGCTCTATGCCGGCTGGGTGACGACCACGCACCTGCTCGAAGCGCTCGGCTGGGTCGATGGGCCGGCCCGCGAATGGAAGGATGCGGCCGCCGCGATCCGCACCCGGCAGGGGGAGATCGGGGTCGCGGTGCCCGAGCACGACAACCCGGCCAAGCAGCTCGCGCGCGCGCTGTTCGGGCGCCGGGTGCTGGTGTACGGAGCCGAGCGCCGGACCGGCGCGCTCGCCACCCGCATGCGGCACCAGCTGAACGAAAATGCTAAGCTGCTCGGCCATTCGGCCGCGGTGCCGGAGCTCAACCACAACGAAATCGTGGGGTGGGAAGCTCCTGGTGACGAGTGGAAGGACACCGCGGTGGTGGTGTGGGAGGACGCCGAGGACGCACCCGACGTGGCCGCGCGGCTGGCGCTCACGGCGGAGTTCGCGGCGGATCGCGGGGCCTCGGTGCACCGGCTCGCGACTCCCGCAGGAGCGCGGCTCACCCGGCTCGCCGGCGCGGTTGCGTTCATCGACTACGTGAGTCTCTACCTGGCGGTCCTGCGCGGGGTCGACCCGACGCCGATTGCCAGTATCGACGAGTTCAAGCGCCGCCTGGCCGCACGGGCGGCACGAGCCTGACGCTTCGATCCAGCCTGGTGGCGTTTCGAGGCGACGACACAATCGAACCCATCGACATGCGCCGTTCCGGGCCCCGGTCCGGCGCGCGTCGCGAGCCCCATCGTCCGGAGGGAGCCCCCATGGCTGCGCGTCACCTGTTCACGTCCGAGTCGGTCACCGAGGGTCATCCAGACAAGATCGCGGACCAGATCTCCGATGCGGTGCTCGACGAAATGCTGCGGCAGGATCGCATGAGCCGCGTGGCGTGCGAGACGCTGGTCACCACCGGACTCGCGGTGGTGGCGGGCGAGATCTCGAGCCGCTCCTACGTCGAGATCCCCGAGCTGGTGCGGCGGGTGATCGGCGAGATCGGCTACGACAGCGCCGAGTACGGATTCGACAGTCACACCTGTGCGGTCATGACCACGATCGACAACCAGTCGCCCGACATCGCGATGGGCGTGAACACCGGCGGCGCCGGCGACCAGGGCCTGATGTTCGGCTTCGCGTGCCGGGAGACCAAGCAGCTGATGCCGCTGCCGATCATGCTCGCGCACGCGCTCACCCGCCGACTCGCCTACGTGCGGCGCAAGGGGATCGTTCCCTACCTGCGCCCGGACGGTAAGTCGCAGGTCACGGTCGAGTACGACGGGCTGCAGCCGATCAAGGTCGACACGGTGGTGGTGTCGAGCCAGCATGCCGATGGGATCGCGCTGACGACGATCCGCCGCGACATCAAGAAGCACGTGATCGATCCGGTGCTGCCGAAGAAGTTCGTGAAGGGGCGGCTGACCACCCACATCAATCCGACCGGATCGTTCGTGAAGGGCGGGCCGATGGCCGACACCGGGCTGACCGGGCGCAAGATCATCGTCGACACCTACGGCGGGGTCGGCAGCCACGGCGGCGGCGCGTTCTCGGGCAAGGACCCGACAAA
>Ga0210380_10001141_pt1 | contig 11027 bp, 10 predicted proteins | sample PLM4_5_coexredo_FD_155476 | JGI IMG/M metagenome (GOLD analysis project Ga0210380, IMG submission 155476) | Groundwater sediment microbial communities from an aquifer in East River, Colorado, USA - PLM4_5_coex redo | ecosystem: Environmental > Terrestrial > Soil > Riparian zone | place: USA...
GAATGGGCTGCGTCTGGAATTCATCGACGATCCCGCCGGTCCCGAACTTCCCGCGGCGCATCACATTCACTATTTTGTCGCCAATGCGCAGGCCGGGACTGATGGTCGCGCCTGGTATATGAAGACGTTTGGAGCCACGGAGAATTCCCGGCGCAATGGCGCGGTTCCCAGCGCATTGCTGACGACTCCAGACAAATGGATCTCCATCGACTTCACGGCTGCCGGTGGAGGAGGACGTGGGGGAGGTGCTCCTCGTGGTGCAGGTGGAGGTGCTCCAACGGCTCCGGGTGCCGCACCGGCACCCGCACCGGCGCCGGCTCCTGCTCCGGCAGCTGCGGCAGGTCCGGTATCCAACAAGGGTACGGTCCTTGATCGTTTCGCGCTTGAGGTAAAAGGTATCGATGCCTTTGTGAAGAAGATTGAAGCCGAGGGCGTGAAGGTCACAAAGCCGGTTTCGACGAATGCCGATGGTCTCAAGACCGCCATGATTGTCGATGTTCTCGGAAACGACGTCGAATTGATCGAGGGCCTGGCAGGGAAGTAAGAGCAGGAGCTGAGACACCCTTGATCCTGAATACGAGCGGGATTCGAGCAGCAGTTGCCGCGGTCTGGATACCGGGTAATGATTCGGGATCAGGATTGTCTGACACGGATATCGGCCATCGCTGGCGAGAGGACTAGTGCAAGCAGGAGCCAGGAATCCTCCTGCTTCACAGTCCGTCGAATTGGCTGCTGAAATCACCGTCGGTAACGCAACGGCCCCGCTGGTCACGGGTTGGAGTTCCAGGCCGCCGGGACCCGAATTTCTTCCGACTTAGTGTTCTTTGTAGAACGCCGCACCCGCCAGCGTGGCCAGTGGAGCCTCAAAGAATCCCCAGGCAACCGGAATCCACGCAAGGTTTGGAGGAATGATTCCGGCATAGCCCGCGCCAAGATAGACTCCAGACCACACATGAGCGAGCAGCCATACGGTGGAACCGGCAATTAACGCCGCACGCGGCCCCGCGCCAAATCGTGGACGAATGGCCGCATATAACCAGACTGCAACGATACCCAAAAGAAATGTTGTGGAGATGAGCATTAGCAGGTTCCCGGAAGCACCTGGAATTGCGATTCCGAATTTCTCATACAGCAGTCCGGTTTCGTCACCAAGAATCGCCGCGTGAAGCGCTGCTTCGCCACCATTCATAATCAGTCCCGCAATGAAACCGCCCAGCAGGATTCGTGAGGAGTTCATACGAGGCATCGGTCCCTCCAAATTTAAGATCGCCTGACTTGCCGGGGATCCTAACATTCTGCCGTGCCCCAACCAACGGGGCAATCCAGGCACACGGACTCTCACTGTATTTATTCGAGACTTTTAGAAGTAGGCCGCACTGATCGTGCCTGCCAGAGATCAGTTTGCGTTGGCTGACAAGAAAGACATAGAGTGCGAAGTAGCAGAGTTACGATCGCAGGCTGGGTACTTCTTGAGCTTTTGTTTCCGTGGCGGATTTTCCAACGAAGAACTTCAACCCACGGAGATAGGACTTCAAATCCGTTTGCGTGGTGCGCAGCTGAAGTAACCGGCTCAGCGGTACAGAATCCACAGTAAATGAGTGTTCCAGCTCCGCCTCTAATTCAGAAATCTGTTTTTCGATTCGTTCGATCTCGCTGAAACCGTCAGGAGAGTGAGATCCGGCCTTTAACTGTTCGATCTCCTTCTTCAATGATTCGATGGTGTTCGCGGAATCGCCGTCGGAACGTTCAATCAGAGGTTTGCGTTCCAGTTCGAATTGGCAGCGCAATTCCTCGGAGATCTGGCTACTGAGGAGTTCGGTGATCTCGACGATGCGTCTTCGAAAAGTTGTGGAATACCACTCCTCCAGAATGCGTACGTTTCCGGCTAGATGTTCCAATTCCGGTGGATTGGAAAATGATTCCGCAGGATTTCGCGAAATGCCATTCCCAATATTTGTTCGTTCCTCAAGCATGACTGCTTCCTAGTAGAAACAAAGGGCGCAGAGGAGACAACAACCAATTTTGTGTTGAATTTGACCTCAGCACGGAAAGCTCTTTAACGACTTAAATATTCCCAGTCAGGTACCGCTCGATCTGGAATTCCAAACCCATGGCGGCAGCCATCGTCTGCCTTAACATCTGTCGATATGGATCCGGCTCACGATGGTCCTCCACCTGCCGCCAGGCAAGGTCGTTGGCAGCTGCAATGAGGTCCTTTGCGTCCTGTGGAGATAATTCAAGTGTCAGAGCAGACTCCAGCCAGTTGTCTTCTCCGTATACAATTCCGGTCCGGATGTAACAAACCGCCCCGATAGGTTCAAAGACCATACCTTCAGGGCCACTCTTGCAGACACCGCGAAGCCTGCGCCGAGACTTGACGCGCCGTTCAGGAGAATCAGGGATGTGCGTATGGGAGACAAGTCTCCATTCGAATAAGTGGCCAACCTTCTTCAACTCATCCACCAGTTCCCTTGCGTTCATTCGGTTCCCCTAATTATTTTCTCGTCAAACCCGGCCGGAAACGAAGATCCCGGACGGGGATGCCGTAGAGCGAGTGTAGTGAAAGGGCGTACCAATTACACGCAAGTTGCGTTCGATGGATCTTCCGAAAATAGCCCAGAAAAACATTGGTGTACTCCGAATGACCCGTGCCCATAATTGCGGTTATAGGAGGCTATTGTGCACGAAGAACAGGCTCACATGGATGTATCGAAGGATTCGTTTTCCAAACCCATGCCGTTTCTGGACCGGCTCGCTGTGGGTGTCCGCGCTCTTGAAGAATGGTACTCCACGGACTTTGAACGACGCGTTACCGAAATTACAGGAGTGCTGAGAAACCAGATCAGCGAAGAATTGCGCGCGCAATTCACTACCGAATTGAACGCATCGGCGGAGCGTACTCGAAAGCAATACGAAGAGCGTGCTTACATGCAGTTCGAGAGGTGGGAATCTGAACGGCAGTCGCTGAAGAAGGAAATCGAAGAAATACAGAGCCGACTTCCCGGTAAAGAATTCCTGAATGAAATCGCGGCTACCGAATCGGCCATCGGCAGGTCTCAGGAAGAATTCAGACTTGATTCCGATCGTGACGTCACCAGCGCCGATGCTTTGGGACAGCTTCTACAAAAGAGAGCCCAGCAGTTGGAACTGCAGGCGTATCTGAAGGGACTCAAGTTCGTTGTCGAGCGGACAGGTATTCAAAACCGCGCGACCGAATCCGGGTTCAACGAGAATGCGCCGGTAATCAGTCCTTCGATGACAACTTACTAATTGGCACCTCGTCGATTTTAGACAAGCTGGAATCAAATGATGTCCGACGAAAATCCGGCAGGGAAGGCCGCGAATCTGTGCACGACGGCTTTGCCTCCCGATGAAAGGATTCCGCAAGATCGAGCTTTTCGTCGGCCGCTTTAGTCGCGTTGGCGAAATCAGCCTGGTGACAGTTCTTGCCTACGCGCTTTGATATAGGACACGAACGGTCGCCGGCAGTTTGCCGTCATTTCCGGTCCGCGGATTCAAATATAAAGCCATATCGGAACGTTTTTGTTTCCGTAAAGACCGGTGGCAAACCTCCGTTAACGTAGCTTGCTCGGAAAGCATAGTTCCCTACGCGGTCGATGCCAGATACACCTTCAGGTCTGCCTGGAAATAGTGTTTGCCGCGTACAATCGCCCTGGAAATTCGCACTCACGCCTAGATTGCCTTCGACAAAACTAGCCACCAGTTTGACTGGCATATCAACGGTTAACGGACACTTCATAGGATCCGCAACTTTCCGGACAGAAACTCGCGAGTATTTGCCGGAAGGCAGGCAGCTGAGTTGTCTGCACGCCGATTTCGGAAAAAGTGCCTCGAAGCTTTTCAGGATCATCGACTTCGGTCTCACACAGTACGGGATTGAAGCTGCGAACGTGAATGCTGTTGGTAACGGCAGCGAGAGCGAAAGCAGCGCGAGCGATTGCGGCTGGACGCGCTGTAGCGATGTTTGTTCGGACTTGATGTGAATTGATGTATCGAAAGATCGACAGTTTCATTTTCTGGGTATCGATCGTTCCAGAGACGACCTTGGAAAAGCAGATCCAAATCTTAACGGGAAAAAACGGCAGTATATTACAGGCCGACTCTGGGCATTATAGCGTCGCAGGGCATGTCGGTTTGAAATTGCAGTCGAGCCTTACCTCAGAGCGGGGACTGCCTTTGGAGGAGTCGGAGCAGATAAGAAAAGCACAAGCGGCTGATGAATTACGTTTGTGGAAACTGTAAATCCTGAGCTTGAGAAGAAATCCGGACGGACTGACTTTCGGTCGCCAGTTGCCCCTAGAGTTCGCGGCGGCCTTCAAGAGCTTTGGCCATCGTCACTTCGTCGGCGTATTCCAGGTCTCCACCTACAGGTAATCCCAGACCGAGCCGCGTGACTCGAATTCCCAGGGGCTTGATGAGGTGCGACAAATAGAGCGCCGTCGTTTCGCCCTCGACGTTCGGATTTGTCGCGACAATCACTTCTTCCACGAGGCCGGATTCGAGTCTCCGGAGCAGCGATGTCATCGTAAGCTGGTCGGGCGTGATTCCTTTCAGGGGGGAAAGCGATCCCATCAGGACGTGGTACCGGCCATTGAATGCGTGGGTCCGTTCCACAGCCAGAATATTGTTGGATTCCTCTACGATGCAAAGCGACTTATCGGATCGTGTAGGTAGTGAGCAGTACTGACACGGATCCACGTCGGTGAGATTGTTGCAAATGGAACAACAGCGAATCGACCTCTTTACTTCGAGTATGGCTTCGGCAATCTGACCGGCGTCGGCAGAGTCCATCTTGAGGATGAAGAATGCCAGGCGTTGTGCGGACTTTGCCCCGATTCCGGGAAGTTTCTTGAATTGATCGATAAGCCGGCTGACTGGTTCCGCGACGTCGCCCATTTCTAAAACATACCCGGGATTTTCAGACCGGATGTGAGTCCGCCAAGCTGCCCACTCAACACTTCATCCACTTTGCGAACGCATTCGTTGACTGCGGCCACAATAAGGTCCTGCAACATTTCCTTGTCCGACGAAGCAAACACTTCCGGATCGATCTGGATGGAAACGAGCTGTTTGTTGCCATTCATTTTCAGGGAGACCATGCCCCCACCGGCTGTGGCTTCCACAACCGTGGCATCCATCTGCTTCTGCAGTTGTTCCTGCATTTTCTGGGCTTGCTTCATCATTTGCTGCATGTTCATTGCGATTCTCCTTTCGAAGGCTTTACCTGCGCGACATCTCCCCGGAATACTTCAAGAAATCGCCTCACAAGTGGTTCGTCTTTGGCTGCGTCTAAATTAGTGCCTGAATCCGCGCGCGTTGATATGGGATTCGAAGGCACGGGCTCTTTCGCAACCGAAGGACTCACTGGAGTTGCTGTCTGCCGAGCTGGTGTCGGCACTGACGGAGGCGCCTGAATTATGGGAAGAGCTGGACGGGCCGGCGAAGCCGGCAGAGGTGGCTTAACGTATGGTGTCACGGAGGAAACACCTTGTCGAAAATCTCGAATCACGTCTTCGATGTCACGGACGCGACCGGCAAGAGCCAGTTTTACCAGTCCAGCTTCCAGATGAAGACGAGGCTGTGATGTCCATTTGATTTCGCCTTCCAGGCGAAGCAGCATGTCGAAGTTGCGCACCAGTTCCTGCTCCGAAAACCGCTCACTTTCGCTGGCGAGCGCTTTCTTGTCTTCGGGGCCAGCCAGGACTTTGTCATCCAGACTGAGCTTCATCATTAACAGATCGCGCATTCTCCCTATGCATTCTCGGACGTATTGCTGAATGCTCAGTCCCTGTTCGACAACGATATTGATGCATTCCAGAAGCTCGCGTGGATCCTGCTCCGCCAGTGCAGCAGAGGTCCGATCGAGAATTTCATTCGGGATAAAACCCAGGACATCCCGAACATCGTCCTGCGCAATATCCTGCCCACCGAAGGAAATGATCTGGTCCAACAGAGACTGCGCGTCGCGCATACTGCCCTCGGCGGCCTTGACGATGTAACTCAGGCCACGGTCGTCAATTTTCGCTCCTTCCCGATTTGCGATCTGGCGCAAATGTGCTTGAATTTCCGGTGCAGATATCGTACGAAACGTGAAAATTTGACAACGGGAAATAATGGTTGCCGGAAGTTTGTGGCGTTCTGTTGTTGCCATGATGAACACCACATGAGTTGGAGGCTCTTCCAGGACTTTCAGCAGTGCGTTAAAGGCAGGCGTCGAGAGCATGTGAACTTCATCGATGATGAATATCTTGTAACGGTCGCGAGAGGGGGCGTACCGCGCGCTGTCTCGAAGCTCCCGGATGTCATCGACGCCATTGTTGGAAGCGCCATCGATTTCCAGTACGTCCATGGACTGTGCCGCCGCGATTTCAATGCAGGATGGACATTCACCACAGGGCTCCGTCGAAGGGCCTTTAATACAATTGAGTCCCTTGGCCAGGATGCGCGCCGTGGTTGTTTTCCCGACACCACGGGGACCGGAGAAGAGATAGGCATGGCCTACTCGACCCGTCTGGATCGCGTTCTGAAGGGTTCGGACAATGGGCTTTTGCCCGACCACCTCGTCGAAAATCTGGGGGCGAAATTTTCGGGCAATGACCTGGTATTTCATAGTGGTGCGGCCGCCGTAGCTGGTCAGGCCCGGGGGATACTGTGGCACATTAGATGATCCGCTGCCGTTGCTTCCTTCCGGACCTGGCGGGGTTCACGGGGTCCAATTGCACAGCCCCCCTCAGCCTGATACGGAGAGAGTGGGATTCGAACCCACGGTGGAGTTTCCCCCACACACGCTTTCCAAGCGTGCTCCTTCAACCACTCGGACATCTCTCCAGACTTCAGAGCCTTCCGACTCTACCACAAACATCCTTCATTTGATCCGGACGATACGAACCGTTCGAGACTGCATGTCGCCACTGATTTCCTGAAGCTGCCGGATCAGGTCCAGCGTGTCGATGGAGTGGGGATTGTCCGGGAAATTGGTGAGGTGACCGATCGACTTGGCGATCTGGCCTCGTGCCCCGGTCCTGTTGCCTCGCTGCAGATGATGGAGCCCGACTGCCGCCTGGATCAACCCCTGGTAAAATCTCCGGAGCGGCCCCTGGGTAATTCTCCAGAGATCTTCCCAGTCTTCATGGGCCTGGTAGTAGCTCCCGGAATTAAAAAAAAGGAGGCCTTTTTCGAAGAGGTCGTAGCTTGGCACGGATGGTAACTTATTGATATATATAAAGTTAGAGCATGGGGGTGTCTGAACAGGACTCCTAGGATAACGGAGTCTCCTTATGGATTCAACTTCTTTCTAGAGGGCGGCGATTCAAAGCTTGCAATCGTATGCTCCCCCGGTATGATCTGTGGGTGCAGACTTGAATATCGAGTCGGACACCTCAATCTAAATCCCGCGGGTTCCCCAATTTTCTTTAAGTATCCCGATCCAGATTCACCCTGATCTCACCCCGCGGATCGTTAATTCTGGGAGGAATCAGATGATGCAGCCCATAGCTTTCTGTAGTCGATGTCGCGGAATGAAAGTTGGATATAACAAGCGTTACGTGTTTCATTGCCTGCTATGTCGGAACTGGATCCCTAGAACTTCCAAGCTATTGATTTTAAGTGCCGTATTGTTGTCGTTCATTTTCAAGTACCCTGTTTCGACCGGAGTATTGCTAAAAGACATCAGTCAGCCTGAGCAGGGTGGTGTCCTAGAAGCCAGCTTCATGCCTCCCGTTCCTGAATCGGGTCAGGTGGCTTCAATAAACGAACTCCTTGCGCGATATGGCGTCGATCCCAGTCAGAGGGACCGCGTAGCAAAGGCAATTGCAGCCAGCAGCCTCAAGTACAAGGTGGATCCAAAGTTAGTGACCAGTGTGGTTATTGTGGAGAGTGGAGCGAACCCGTTTGCAGTCTCCAACAGCGATGCCGTTGGCATTATGCAGATTCATCTTCCGACCTGGGGAATCCTGGCCGACCAGCAGGGAATCAATCTCTTTAAGATTGAAGATAATGCGGATCTTGGAGTTCGCATTCTCAGCGGATATATCAAAAGTTACGGCGTCTGGGGTGGAGTGGCCCACTATCTGGGACAGAAGGATGATCCCGAGTCGCGACGTGCCGCCGCCGAATATGTTCAAAAGGTTCAAAAGGTATACGGAATTAATCCTCCTCAATATCCCATACCCGATCAAGCCACCCTTCAATAGTAAATCCGATGCAGTGGTGCTCTCCGGCGGCCTAGGCGACGTTTCGCCGCCTGGGCGTGGTACTAATGGATCCATCTCTCTCCATTTCTGTTTTCCCACTTGGCCATAATCGGATTCATGTCTTCATTCCATAGAGCTTAGTGGCATTTGGCATGGTATCTGCTCTGAATCTGATAGGAATTGAATAAGATGTTCTTGACAGTGACGCGCTCACATTTTATAGTCACGTGCGTCATAGTAACAAGTCACGTTCTGGAGGAAGTCAGAAAATGAGCAAGATTATCGGAATCGATTTAGGGACTACCAATTCGGTCGTTGCAGTCATGGAAGGCGGAGAGCCGGTTGTGATTGCTAATCAGGAAGGCGGTCGGACCACCCCTTCGGTTGTTGCGTTTACCAAAGCAGGAGAGCGGCTGGTTGGGCAGGTTGCCAAACGCCAGGCGGTCACCAATGCCGAAAACACCGTCTACTCGATCAAACGGTTCATGGGGCGCCGTTATGACGAAGTGAACGAAGAAATGAAAATGGTTCCCTACAAGGTCGCTTCCTCGAACGGAGAGGCGCGCGTGGTCATCAACGGAAAAGAAAACTCTCCGCCTGAAGTATCGGCAATGATTCTTCAAAAGTTGAAATCCGCAGCGGAAGACTATCTTGGCCAGAAAGTGGACAAAGCCGTGATAACAGTCCCCGCCTATTTCAACGACGCGCAACGCCAGTCGACCAAGGATGCAGGCCGCATCGCCGGTTTGGAAGTGCTTCGAATCATCAATGAACCTACTGCAGCGGCGCTCGCGTACGGTCTGGACAAGAAGAAGGACGAAACCATCGCCGTATACGACTTCGGCGGTGGCACATTTGACATTTCGATCCTTGAAGTTGGTGAAGGAGTCGTAGAGGTCAAGTCGACCAATGGGGATACGCATCTGGGCGGCGACAACATCGATCAGCGAATAATTGACTGGATCATTGAGGAGTTCAAGAAAGACCAGGGCATCGATTTGTCCAAGGACAAGATGGCGCTTCAAAGGTTGAAGGAGGCAGCGGAAAAGGGGAAGTGCGAACTATCCACGGTCCAGGAAACCGAAATCACCTTGCCGTTCATTACAGCGGATGCTTCCGGTCCCAAGCACCTCAATTTGAAGCTGACGCGGCCGAAGTTTGAATCACTGGTTGAGGACATCCTTCAGAGAACCTCCGGACCTTCTCGCCAGGCGCTTCAGGATGCCGGAGTCAAATTGAGCGAAATTGACGAAGTGGTCCTTGTCGGTGGAAGCACGCGTATTCCGAGGGTTCAGCAGATTGTGAAAGAACTGTTCGGCAAGGAGCCGCACAAGGGTGTTAACCCGGACGAAGTTGTTGCGGTGGGAGCTGCAGTGCAGGCAGGCGTGCTGGGGGGAGAAGTCAAAGACGTCTTGTTGCTGGACGTAACGCCATTGTCCCTGGGTATCGAAACGCTGGGCGGTGTTTTTACACGCTTGATCGAGAGGAATACCACTATTCCAACCCGCAAGAGCGAAACGTTTTCGACCGCGGCAGACAATCAAACGTCTGTCGAGATTCACGTTCTTCAGGGCGAGAGACCGATGGCCCGAGACAACCGGACGCTTGGCAGATTCCATCTGGTTGGGATACCTCCGGCTCAACGTGGCGTTCCCCAAATTGAAGTGACCTTTGACATCGATGCCAACGGAATCGTCAACGTCTCGGCGAAGGACAACGGCACCGGTAAAGAACAAAAAATCACGATTACATCGTCAAGCGGTTTGAACAAGGACGATATCGACAAGATGATGAAAGAAGCGGAATCCCACGCCGATGAAGACAAGCGGAAACGAGAAGAGATTGAAGCGAAGAATCGCGCGGACTCCACGGTCTATCAGGTAGAGAAGGCATTGGCGGAAAACCGGGGCAAGATTGCGGAATCCGACGCCAAGGCGGTCGATGCGGCTCTCGCGGATGCGAAGAAGGCACTGGAAGAAGGCGGCGTGGATCGCATCAACAAGGCAGTGGAAGCTCTGAATCAGGCTTCGCACAAGGTTTTCGAGGCCATGTACCGATCCGGTGCACCGAATCCGGACGGAGGCGCTCCAGGCTCAGATGGGTCCGCGTCGAAAGAGCCGAAGGCCGATGGGGACGTGATTGATGCTGAATACGTCGACGTTGACGACAAGAAGAAGGACTAGGCGGTATCGGGATGGATGGCAGAGACGATCTGTATCTGATTCTTGAAGTCGCTCGGGCAGCCTCCGTTGCCGACATCAAGAAATCCTTTCGAAGGCTTGCACGGCGATTTCACCCGGATGTGAATCCGGGTGATCGCAGTGCGGAAGAGCGCTTCAAGAGGATTTCCGAGGCATATGAAGTCCTGAGCCATCCTGACAAGCGCCACTTTTATGATGAAAACGGCTTTTATACCGAAGGAGTCGCCGAGCGAAATGGTGGGGCAACGGCGTGGGGGTTCACATTTCAGGGGTTTAATTTTTCAGGATCCCCCGAGAGTCCGTTATCTGAAGTATTTGGTCAGTATTTCACTCGCCGCCCGGCTTCGCGATCGCCGGCCCGCGGAGCCGATCTGGAGTATCAGATTTCGATCAGCTTTGCGGATTCCATTAGCGGTCTGAAGTCTCGAATAAGCGTCCGGCGTTATCGTGCGTGTTCATGTGTAGTGCCGGTGTCTTCCGCGGCATCGCGCGACAGCGGATGTGCAACGTGCGGGGGTACCGGGAAAGTTGCGCGGATTAAGGGACGGCTTCAATTTTCTGCGATCTGTACGGAATGCAATGGGAGCGGACGCGTTCGCCGAACTTGTGAGGA
>Ga0210380_10001142_pt1 | contig 11026 bp, 11 predicted proteins | sample PLM4_5_coexredo_FD_155476 | JGI IMG/M metagenome (GOLD analysis project Ga0210380, IMG submission 155476) | Groundwater sediment microbial communities from an aquifer in East River, Colorado, USA - PLM4_5_coex redo | ecosystem: Environmental > Terrestrial > Soil > Riparian zone | place: USA...
TCACGCCGGGAGGCGAGCGGATCGGCTTTATCAGTTCCGACCAGGGCACATCCAATTGCGAGCTCGGCGCAGACGGCTACCTCTACATGGCCTCGTCGACCGGAGTGCTGAGGGTCAGGACCAAGGCCAAAAAGCTGCTTTTCAAAGTGACCTAACTTTGAGCTTGGTTCCGTGCACGCGGCGCCGCCTGCGGCGCCGCGTGCCCAATGGTCAGCCCTTGACGATGTTGTGAACCTCGAAGATGTCCGGCGGGTTGGCGAACTGGATGCCGGCGCCGGCGAGGATCGGCATCAGACGCTTACCGAATGCCTCAAACTGCTCCCGCGAGTTCCAGATCTCGCTGACCTTCAGGTTCCCATCTGAACCGAAGCAGACGTGGTAGTCGAGCCCGGCGGGTGGCCACTCGCCGGCGTTCTTGATTTGGCGAATCGTCTCGTCGTACTTCTTGGCACTGAGGGCGATGGGACTGAAGCGAACAACGATGCTCATGATATGAACCTCCGTGATCGGGGTCGCGAATAAATCCGGTGTGATCGTGAAGCGACACGTCGTCGCTCCGAGTCATACGACCGCAGCGGTGTGGCGAGAGTCTTCGCTTCACGCAGAAAGCGCGCGAGGTGATCGGCGTCGTGCGCAAACGCCTCGGGCAGTATAGCGGTTAGGGTCGCGCGGAGACGATTCGTCCTCGTACACGGCCTACCCGCCCTCGGTCATGTCCCTCAGTCGTGTGTGAGAGACGTCGGCCGGCGGCCGCCCTGCGCAATTCGGGTGGCGGTCGTACGTAGAAACTCCCAACCCCGCAAGGCCCGCGCCTTGGGAGCTGGGAGTTTGGAGTTGACGTCGATCGACTCGCGCCTACTGCCCGATCGCGTTGCTCGCCGTCGCCTGCGGTGACAGCACGTTGCTCGCCGTCGCCTGCGAAATCAGCTTGTCCGCGTCGTTCTGCAGCAGGAAGCCGGCCGACACGGCCTTCGCCGCCGCCGCCCGCACCGCGGTCACGTAGCCGTTGTGATCGGTGTAGCGCTCCTCGAGCGAGAGCCGCGGATCGTTGTTCGCCATCCGCTCGGCCTTCGTGCGCGCAAACGGGATCATGCCCGCAGCGTAGTTGCAGATCTTCCCCTGATGGAAGCCGGTGGCCACGATGTTCCACCCGAGATACGTGCCGAGCGGCGCGTCGCGCAGCACCACGGGCACGCCGCCCAGCTCGTTGCCGTCGGCGTCCACGCGCGGCACCTTCATCTTGATCACGCGCTTGATCGTCGGCGGCACCTTCGTCCGCACGCCCGAGCCGTCAACGGGATCGATCCCCGGACCCCAGTCGTAGTCGAGACCGGCGTTGATCAGACCGTTCGGCGCATCGGCCGGGAGCCCAGGAATCGTCGGGAAGCCGGTGGCCGCCTTGGTTGGTTCCACGAGATAGCCACCAGCCAGTGTCGGGTACATGCTCGCCGGCGGCGGCGTGCCCTTCATCACCCAGTTGCGGAAGTGGACGCGCAGCGCGCTCACCGTCTCGGTGTGCGGCACGGGATTGCCCGCGAGAATGCCGGTGCCGAAGTTGGGACCCGGGCACTGCGGTGGCGCCGCGGGCGTCACGTTGAAGCCGCCGTTGCCGCCGCCGTGCGCGGTGCTCGGAATGTAGTAACGCCGCACGTTGGCCGGCAGCGGAATGTCCTTGTCGGCGCTGGTGCCGACGAGCGCAGGGCTCAGATTGAGCGCCCACGCCTCGGCCGACCCGTAGTGCTCCAGAATCTTCGGGCACGTCTTGGTGGCCGTGCAGCGATCGAGCATGCCCTTGGCCGGCAGGCCACGCACGCTGTCGGGATAGTCAGCCCACCACTGCGGACCTTCACCACCCGACTCGTACAGCTTCTGCGCACCGTCCGGCATCGCAAACCGCGTGTTCAACGAGATGCGCTTGCCCGCGATAATCGGCCACGCGCCGTCGTCCACCTGCCGGTTCGCCTCGTCCTGGTTGAAGCCGAGGTGAATGAACGCGCGCAGGAAGTTGCCCGCCTGCGACTGACCGCGGCTAACGCTCCACGTCACGCCGCCGCCCACCGGGTTTGCGGTGCCCTCATCGTCCTTGGTGGCGTACTTGAAGAAGGAAGCGACGTCGCGGAAGGCCGCGAAGCCGATGCCGAGCACGTAGTCGTCGTTCGAGGTGAAGATCACCTGATAGAGCAGCTTGGGATCGAAGCCGCCCTTCACGCAGATCTGCGTGGGGTCTGGCGTGCCAGGGAACGGACTGTCGGCGCTGCACTTCGCCCACGCCCAGTCGGTGGCTGGCACCTTCACTTCGCCAATCACCTTGCCGTCCACGGTTTCGCTCGTGTGAGTGGTCAACGTGGCCTTGGTCGTGTCGAGCGTCGCCGGCTTGTACGGCACGGGGTTGGCGTTGACGATCATCGGCTGCGAGTTGAGCCCGCGCGCGTTTACGATGCGTCCGAAGACCAGGCCGCTCACGGGCGAGCCGTCGGCATTCTTCGCGATCGGGACGATCACCCAGTCGTTGTCGGGACCCGGGACGGTGCGACCCGAGTTGTCGCCCTGCCACCCGCTGCTCAGGCCAATGTCGCCGAAGATCCGCTCCTCATTGCTGATGTTGAGACGGCCGCCGCGGTTAGGCACGCCGTGCCACATCAGATGGCTGCTCTTCGACATGTCGATGGGCTTCACCAGAAAGAAGCTGGCGATGTACTCGACCATGCCGCGCGCGTTTTTCGGCGCGAGGGCGATATCGGTGATGAGGGCGTTGTGCGGATCCTTGGGATCCAGTTCGCCAAACACGCGCCCCGCCAGCGTCTCATACTGGCCGGCGGCGCCGTACGCCGCGCCGTCGAAGGCCGGCGATTCCTTCTTCTCGACCACGATCTTCTTGACGTGCGCATCCGACACGGACGGCAGCACCAGCGTGGCGGCGAACAGTACCAGGGTAAGTCCTGCGGCTCGACGAATAGTGCTCGACATTCATCTCTCCTGTCAGACGGTTAGAACCCAGGGGACAAGGACTGGCGCGAATGTTAGCTCATTTGGGCCACAGCCAGGCGAACACAACCCCCGTGGCCAGCCCATACAGCAGGCTATCGCCCATGGACCTGAGGTCGCCGCCCAGCTATCTCACAAAGGCGGCGCGTGCTGCCGCCAGGCCGTTGAGCGCAGCCGGAAATCCAGCGTAGATGGCCATCTGTTCGATCACTTCCACGATTTCTTCGCGGGTGGCCCCAACGCCGAGTGCGGTGACGATCTCGGCCTCGAGCCTGGCCGGTGCGTTGGCCACAGCCGTGAGCGCTGACACCGCGATCAGGTGCCGCGTCCTGTCGTCGAATCCCGCGCGCCCCTCCCACGGGATCCCCTGTCGCCAGCACGCCACGGCATCGTCCACGGTGCGCAGCGAGTCGGCGCCGATCCCACGCGCCTCGAACACTTCGCGTACGGTGCCGAGGCTCCGTGCGACAGCGGGAGACGCCGTCGTCGCGCCGGTGAAGACGACGGCGTCCAACACATCCGCCGGCTGCCAGCCCAAGTTGAGCGCGCCATCGATGTGCCAGCGCAACTGAAAGGCGGCGGTGCCCATCGCGCCGAGCGCGGCCACGGTGCAGAGCTGACGCTGTTTGAGCGCGATCCCGGATCGCGACAGCACTTCGCCATACGCGAAGTCGATCGCAAAGCGCACGAGATCGGGCGCGAGGTCGGTAAGAGCCAGCAGTGGTGCCGCAGCGTCCGGGCCCCCGATGCGTTGAAGCGTGCTCAGGCCGCGGGCGTGGCGGTCACGTTCGAACGGGACAGGGGACAGGGCCAAGGGACAGGTTACGGCAGTCCCAGGAGCGTGGCCGGGTTGCGCCGCGCCATGCGATCGATGTCCTGCTCGGAGATGCCACGCGCGCGCATCGCGCCCAGGAACGCGCCATAGCCCTGCGCCGGCAGCGGGTTGCCCTGCTGGCCAAGGTCGGACGACAGGATGCAGAACTCGGCGCCGATCTGCTTGATCGCAGCGGCGAATCGATCCATGCGCGCCTTCCCGTCGGCGTCGCCGATGTTGCCCCCGACGAACTCCACGAACGCCCCCAGCTTGGCAGCCTCCTGCATCTGCGCCACGTTCATGACAATCGGCTCGTTCATCGCGTGCGTCACGACCATGTGGCGCACACCCTGCTCCTTTCCTTCGCGCAGCAGCATGAGCCCTTCCTGCGCCGACGAGTGTCCCGTAGCCAGCACCAGGCTGTGCTTCACGATCGACGCGATGACCTGCTTCACCGCCGGCAGCAACACGCCGCTCTTGGCCACGCTCACGAACGGACGGTTCTCTTTCGAGAACGTCACCTGGTTCTCGGAATCGAAGGTCGGGAACCACACCATCCGCCCGAACCCGCCCGTCGTCGCCGCCATGTATTCCACGGCGGCGGGATTGATGCCGCCAACGGTGAGGTTCAGGTCAACGCCGCCGAACACCTCGATGCCCGGCACTTCCTTGCGGACGATGTAGGCGAGCCCCGAGGTGAACTCGTAGTGGTTCTTGATGACGATGCCCCGCATGCCGGCCGCCTTGGCCTGCCGCGCCGCATCGACCGCGTTCACCGATCGAGGCCGGCTGTCGGGCTCGCTGTGCACGTGGATGTCGATCGACCCGCGCAGCAGGTTGGCGGTCGCGGCGTCCTGACCTCCCCCACGCGCGCCCCCAGCCACGACCACCGACACGCCGAGCGCCGCAACCAACACGAGCCACCTGCGCATGGATCTCCTCATTGCAGGCGGACCTGAAAGTCCGCCTGTACGCCGTTCTACTTACTGAAGGGCCGCCTCAACGCTGTCTACTTGGTGGCCAGCGGCTGCTTGCTGACGGTCTGGTCCACGAGCGGAATCGTCACCACGATGCGGTCTTCGATGTTCTGCGTGATGTGCCCCTTGCCAGTGGTGTCCTCGATCAGGTTGATGTTGCCCGGACCGATCGGCACCTTCTCGCCCTGGCCCACGGTCAGTTCGGCGCGCCCGCTGAGCGTGATCACGAACTGCCGTGCCGGGCCGACGTGCCAGTCGCCGGCCGGGCCCTTCGGCCGGCTGCTGAACTGCGCGCCGGTCGCCTTCATCAGCTCGGTCACGCCGTTGTTCGCCTTCAACTCGATCCGCTCGGCGTGGCTCAAGCCGTCGGCGCCGGTGTAGATGCGGGTGATCATGATCGGCGGCTTGGGCGCCGCCTGTGCTGAGACGACGCTCCGATCGGTGTGGGCGATGCCCAACAGGACAAAGAATGCGACGAGGGCGACGACGGCCAGATATCTGCTGACTGATCTCACGGCGTTCTCCCTTCGTCCCCAACCGCGCTGAAGCCCGAAGGGCGAAGGCGGGCGGGACGAGGGGAGTCTACGTCAGAGCTTCGCCAGGGCCAACCCCTCGAACTGCACCTCGAGCTGGTGATTCACGCGCACGCCGTACAGACCGTCGGTCTGCGCCACCGCCCCGCTTCTGGGCATCGTATGGACCCGGGTGCCGTTCACGAGGTACTCGATCGAGTTGGCGAGCACACGCACCTCGAGGACGTTGGTGGACGTTCCCCCGGCGGCGGGCTTTCTCACGGCGGCATGCGGCGTCCTGGCCACTACGTCCTCGGTCGTGGCATCGCCGGCGCGGCGCTTGACGAGCCACGTCCCGTCCTGCGCGACCAGGAAGTACAGATACGTCTGCCGGGGGCCCTCGAGATCGCGGCCGCCGAAGACGAGGCCGTAGAAGTTGGTGTGGCCGCTCGGCTTCATCAACGTGAACGTCGCCTTCAGCGAATAGGCGCCGGCAGCGGCGTTGGCCGGATGCCAGTAGACCGCGGCCTGAGGGTTCACCGCGTGGAACCCGGCGGCGGTCTTGGTGAACCGGATCCGACCGGGCGCATCCGGATCCGACGCGCTCGTGCTCTCGTCGGCGCGCAGCTTCCATCCGCCTGGCGCCTGCGCGGCAAGCGGGACGGTGGCGAGCGCGGCACACAGGGCGGCACACAGGTAGCGTGTCATTGGCATCTCCTCAAACGTTGGGTGTCAGCGGTTGGACGTCGCGGGCGCGAATACGGTCTTTGCCGGCTGGCCGCTAGAGGACTTTCGCCTGGCGCATCACCCGTTCGGCCTTCTGCCGGATTTCCGTGGCGACGGCAAACGGATCGCCCTGCTGGAATTTCGGCAGGAACAGCTCGACCGACAGCGGCCCCGCGTAGCCCTTGTCGGCCAACTTGGCGAGAATGCGGTTCAGCGGCGCCACACCATCGCCGGGAATAATGCGGGTCGTGTTGTCGAACAGTTCGCGGGGTATGTCGGGCACGTCCTGGAAGTGCACGTGTCCGATCTCGCGCGGACGAATCAGATCGAGGTCCTCGAGCTTACTCATACCCGAATAGAAGTGATAGATGTCGAGCAGCGGCATCATGTTCGGGTGCGCCGCCTCGCGCGTCAGCTTGAGCAGCGTCGGTAGCGTCGAGATGAAGGTCGACGCGCGGACCGCTTCTGGCATGGCGGTCAGATTGAACTGCTTCGCGATCTCCCCCACCTCACGCAGGTTGCCCGGAGCGGCCTTGTAGTCGTCTTCGGTGAATTTCGCGGTGGTGCCGGCGGGCGAGTAGATATGCGTCGTACCGAGGGCAGAGAACTGCTCGCAGCGGCGCCTGAAACTATCGAGCGCCATCGCGCGGTTCGGATTCGGTTCCCAGAGGCCACCCACTCCGCACGCGCCCGAGACCATGGTCAGGCCGTTGTCGGTGAGCACGCGCTTGGCGGCCGGCAGCGAATCGTTCTGCAGGAATCCGTCGAGCAGCGCGTTGGTGATCTCGACCTGCTTGATGCCGGCGCGGGCCCAGCCCTCGAGCGACCGGCGATAGCCGGCGCCAGACGAGGTGTTCTGGTGGATGGCGAGTGTCATCTTCGACGCCGCCGCAACCTCGCGCGCGGCCATCAGGGCCGCCGGCGCCATGAGCATCGCGCGTCGTGACAGCATCTCAGCACTCCTCTCGTCTACCGCGTGCCCGCCGCCTGCTTCTGCTCCAGCGCCAGCTGCGCGGCGCGCGCGCAGCCCTCCATCACCTGAAAATAGCGCTGCACCCAGTCGGCGCCGATCTCGTACGGGTGCGGACCGGTGCCGCGCCCTGCGAGCATCCGGTTCTTGTTCACCGCGTTGTCGAACTCCGAATGGTTGGCGAGAAGAACGGTGGCGCCGCTCGCCTTGGCACGGTCGGCCATGTGCTTCGCCGAGTCGATGTAGATCTGGAAGTTCCTGATGCCGGGGTCTGCCGTGTTGTTGACGAAGTTGAACGCCGTGCCGCCCGAGTACGCCACGTTCACCGTCCGGCCCCGGTCGAGCACGCTGAACGTGTACGACATCGTTCCGGGCGTGTGGCCGGGCGTGAGCCAGATGGTCACCGTCGTGCCGCCCAGCGTGATCTTCATCCCGTCGGTGGCGACGATGTCGCGCGTGGGCGCCATGGTCTTGTAGCGGTTGGGAAAGCGGGCGACGGTGTCCCAGTCGGGCGCGCCCATCACCACCCGGGCGCCGTACTGCTTCTGAATCATCTCGGCGCCGCCAATGTGGTCGCCGTGCGCGTGCGAGATGAGCAGGTACTTGATATTGCGCGGGTCGAGGCCGAGCTTGCGAAGGCCGCCGACGACCAGCTCTTCGGAGTTGTACGGAAAGATCGTGTCGATGAGGATGATGCCCTCGCTGGTCGTGAGCGCCCAGGACGAGTGCACCTTGCCGCCCACGAAGTAGAGGTTGTCGAGGACCTTGGCCGGCTCGGCAAACCAGGTGTCGCGCGCGGGGGCCTTGGACGGATCGACAACGTAGTTGGGCAACTCGTCGCGCGTGTCCTCGCCGCCGCTTTGCGGCAGCAGGCACGTCCGCACCAGCGTGCCCAGGAATTCGAAGCCGGCCGCGTTCTTGGCCGACTGCACCGCCGCGCGAATCTCGGCGTCGAAACTTCGCGCGCCGCCCTGCCGGGCATGCACCGCGCCGGCCGCGAGTCCGGCGACGAGCACCGCGGCGCCCAGTGTTGCCGTGAGCGATCTCATGTGCCCTCCACGCGCAGCATGGTACTCAAACCAACGAGCGCTGGCTCCAGTATCTGATCGTCGATCGCCCCGCCATTCCCAATCCAACCGCGAGGGTCACGTCCCGGACGGCGGTTCCCGACGTCGTTCCCAGCGCGGCCGCCGAGCAGAGGAGCGCCAGCACACCCCAGCCCGGCCCGAACCAGATCGAGACCGGAGCCGGCCCGTCGCGCCTGCGCAGCACGGGAAGTGCGGCGCACGTCGAGGCATACATGAGCAATCGAGCCACAGCCGAGAACGTCGCCAGATAAACGAACGTGCCCGATACGGTCAGGAGCCAGACGAGTAGTGCGCTCGTCACGATCGCCGCACCCGGCGTTCGCCACCGCGGATGCACGGCCGCCAGCATGCCCGGCAGATCGCCCTGCGCGGCCAGCGCATAGAGCACGCGGGGCGACCCGATCATCCACACACTCAGCGTGCCCGCGCACGCGATGATCGCGGTTACCGCCACGGCAGTCGCACCGCGCTGGCCGACGAGCGCGGCTGCTGCATCCGCGAGCGGTCGGGGCGCGTGCGCCAGGTCCGGTACCAGACGAACGCACGCGACCATCAGAAGCGTGTAGAGCACACCGGCCCCGGCCAGACCACCCAGGATCCCGACCGGCAGATCCTGGCGCGGATGGCGCGCCTCCCCGGTCAGGATCGCGGCCTGCTCGAACCCCATGCAGGCAAAGAACGCGACGAGCACGGCGCCGCCGAGCCCATCGACGCCGCTCGGCGCGGGCAACGGTGCCACCTTCGATCCCCCGAACCCCAGACCGGCTACCGCCAGAAGCACCAGCGGCACCAGTTTCGCGACGGTGAGTACGTTGCTGATCAGCGCTCCCCGAACGACGCCGCGAAGGTTGATGGCGGCGAGCAGGCCGATGAAGAGCGCGACGACTGTCGTGCGGACCGCTGTCGCCTCGAGCGTCGGCCACAACCCGGCGCCGTAGTCGAGCATCACGACGGCGATCGCGCCAAAGGCGGCCAGGCGCGAAAGGTACATCAACCAGCCGACGACGAACCCGGCGAGCGGGCCAAAGGCGTCGCCGGCGTAGACCATCGGTCCGCCGGTCACGTCGTAGCGGCTCGCGACCTCGACCAGACACAGCGCCATCGCGGAGGCGAGCGCGACGGTCACGAGCAGCACGGCCGGACTCCAGCTGCCCGCGCCCGCCGCGAGCGCCGCCGGCAGCGTGAAGATGCCGGCACCGACCACGTTGTTGAGGGTCAGCGCGACGACGTCGACGCGGCCCAGGCCGCGCAGGAGCGCGGGCGCTACGGCAGCCGCAGGAGACCCGCTCGCGCGCACTCTCCCACCATCGTCAGATAGCTCTTCACACTGTCGTTGCCGATCACGTACGGATGCGGATCGCCGGCCTTCCGCTTCGCCAGCGTGGCGAGCTTCACCTTCGAGCTGTCCTGGTTCGGATGGTTGGCGATGAGCACGTCGGCGTTGGCTCGCGTCACCGCGTCGCGGAAGTGATCGGCCGAGCTGGCATACACGGGGAACCAGTAGCGCCGCGGCTTGTCGGGTGTGATCGTGAAGTTGAAGCCGGTGCCGCCCCACTCGGCGGCGATGTGAGGCCGTCCCTGATCCTTGACCGGAATCAGCGTCGAGATCGTGCCCGGGGTGTGGCCGGGCGTGAGGTACATCGTGAGCGTCGTATCGCCGAGCGTGAGCGTCTGGCCATCGACGACCACTATGTCGCGCTTGGCTTTCGGCCACGACTGCGTGTTTCGCGCGATGAGATCCCAGTCGGCCTCCGACATGAGGACGCGCGCGCCGAACCGATCCTGCAACAGGCGGGCGCCGCCCGCGTGGTCGCTATGGCCGTGGCTGACGAGGACGTACTTGATGTTCTTCGGGTCGAGACCGAGCGTCGTGAGGCCGTTGACGATTTCGTCTTCGACCGAATAGTCGAAGAGCGCGTCCACGACGATGATCCCCGCCGAGGTATTGACGGCCCAGGCCGAGTACTCGGACTGTCCGAGGTAATAGAGGTTGTCGAACACCTTCACCGGCGCCACGTGCCACTGCGCTCGCGGGGGCGGACCCTGCGGCTGCGCGGGTGGTGCGGCTCCGCGTTGCGGGGCGGCGGCCGGAGCCGGCGCTGGCGCGGCGCACAGCGTGTCGAAGACCGCCGTGTGCGCCTGCCCTGCCGCGGCCCTGGCGACTGCCACGTGTGCGTCGGCCGAATCGGCACCTGCCTGTCCGGCCACGCGCGCACCGCCCGACGCGATGACGAGGCCGAGCGCCATCAGTAAGCCCACCGAGTACGTCTTCAGTGCGTTCATTGCCAGCCTCCTGTCGCAATCGTTGACGTGTCGAACTATTCGAGCCTGGTCAGACGGATGACGGCGCCGGCCGGTTTCTGCGTGAGCGTCAGCGTGTTTCCCGCAATCGCGAACTCGTACTGGTTGCCGGCCCCGCCGATGGCAAACGCGCTCTTGGCCACCATGGCTTTCGTGGCCAGCGTGTTTCCGGTCACCGTGTACGTGCCGGTGTTGAGATAGAGCGCATTGAACACCGCCACCTTGTCCGCATCAGTCGCCTTGTCATTCGACGGATAGGCGGGCAGCGGCGTGCTGCCGTTGATCCGCGCGAAGCTGTAATGTTGGCGCGAGAACACGTACAGGCCCGGCTGAGGATTCGTGATGGGCGGTCCGTTCCCGTCGGCAATCTCCGTGACCCGCCAGGCACCGACGAGCGGGCTGACGGCTGTGGACTGGCCAGCGAGCCCGACCGCGACCATGGAGAGCAGTGCGGCAACGGCAATGATCAACTTCATCGGACACCTCCTGGAACAGCGTCTCTCGACCTGTTCACCGCCCACGGGATTCGCTGAGGGCGCCCTATTCTCACGCTAGCAGCAGACCACGGCAAATGTTTGTTGGGGGCGCCCACGTGGACTGGCGGACGATCAGTGGCGCGTCAGTCGTCGCGCTTCCGCCAGGTCGTCGTCTCG
>Ga0210380_10001145_pt1 | contig 11017 bp, 10 predicted proteins | sample PLM4_5_coexredo_FD_155476 | JGI IMG/M metagenome (GOLD analysis project Ga0210380, IMG submission 155476) | Groundwater sediment microbial communities from an aquifer in East River, Colorado, USA - PLM4_5_coex redo | ecosystem: Environmental > Terrestrial > Soil > Riparian zone | place: USA...
AACGAGTTCCTCTGCACGAAGAAGAGCTACGGCGACTTCGAACTGAAGGTGAAGTTCAAGCTCACCGGGGACAAGGCCAAGGCGAACGCCGGGGTGCAGTTCCGCACCAAGCGCATTCCGAACCACCACGAGGTCAGCGGCTACCAGGCGGACGTGGGGCAGAACTACTGGGGCGCGCTGTACGACGAATCGCGCCGCAACAAGGTGCTGGTGCAGCCGGACGCAAAGCTCATCGCGGAGATCGTAAAGGCCGACGACTGGAACGAATACACGATCCGCTGCGAAGGTCCGCGGATTCGCCTCTGGCTCAACGGCAAGCTCACGGTGGATTACACGGAGGCGGACGAGAAGATCGAGCGCGAGGGCATCATCGGGTTGCAGATCCACGGCGGCGCGAAAGCGAAGGCCTACTACAAGGACATCCGCCTCACGGACCTGAGCGGGAAGTGAGTCCGATCAGGCCGGCCCGGCAACGAGCGCGAGCATTTCCCTCTCAGAAGTCGTCGTAGAACCACCACCACGGGCCATATAGGTGCTCGTGGCGCGAAACAAAGTGAGGCGGCGAACCACTTGGACAATAGACGATGCCCTCCGAGTCGAGGAATCCCTTCGCCGTGTAGAAATAGACCTCGTCTTCGTCGACCATGATGCGTCTTACCACGAACAATCCGATTCGTTCCTGGTTCAGAAGTCGAACGGATTCAGGATCGCGGCTCGCGCGTTCGGCACGTTCGGTGAGAACCCTATCGCAAAGCCAAACCCGTCCTGCAAGATCGCGATTGGTCAGCGAGAGACAAACGGAAAGTAGCCCAAGGGCGGGAACGGAGATCCACCAAAGCGTGATCTTCCTCGCTCCAGAACCGCTTGGCGGGGCTGCAATCGAGAGCGTGCACCAGGACACGGCAAGGGCGATTCCTGCACTCAGGAGAAAGCAGTCCCAGCAGATGCCGATCCCCGCATCAGTCACTTGAGGAAGGGCCGCAACGAACCACAACCAGGCGCCAATAATAATCGCTCGACGCATCCTTGTCTCGATCCTCACCGGTTGAACAGAAACTCGCGGCTGTTGATCAGCACCCAGAGCACGTCCTGCAGGCCCTCGGCCGGGGTCGGGGCGGACTTCACCCAGCTTTCGGCCTTCGCCAGTTCATCTTTCGTCGGCGCACGAGACCACGTCGCCAGCCAGAGTTCCTCGATCGCCTTTGGAGCCGGGGTCTTCGCCGCGATCAGCTTCTCGACGCGGCCGGTCTTGTTCGCGATCTTGTTGTTCAGGAACGCGCCGTTGAGCAGGTGCATCGCCTGCGCGATGTTCGGCTTCGTCGTCCGTTCGCATTCGCAGAGCACCTGCCGGGCGGGGCGGCCGAACGTGTCCATCAGGTAGGAGTTCACCTCGCTGTCCGGCAATTGGATGGCCCGCGTGCCGAGCGGCAGGCCGGCGTACTTCTCGCGCGTCCCGGTGGCGAAGTCGAGTGCGTCCGCCAGTTGCTCTGCGGTGAGCCGCTTCACCGTGTACCGCGTGAAGTGGACGTTCGCCCCGTCCGCCGCGTTCTCCGGGATCGGCGCCGAATCGAGTTGATACGCCCGGCTCGCGAAGATCGTGCGGAGCAGATGCTTCAGGCTGAACTTCGACTTCACGAGATCGTCCGCGAGGGCGTCGAGCAGTTCGGGGTTGCTGGCCGGGTTCGTGGCCCGCATGTCGTCGAGCGGTTCGACCAGCCCGCGGCCCATCAGGTAGCCCCAGAACCGGTTGGCGATGTTGCGGCTGAACATGCGGTTGTCCGGCGAACCGAGCCAGTCCGCGAGCTTCTTGCGGCGATCGAACTCGTCCTCGTAGCTGGTGGCCGGGTTGCCGTCGAGCGGCATCGGTTTCACGACGCCGCGCTTCCGCGGATGCGTCGCTTCTCCAGCTGGCCGCAGGAACACGACGGTCTCCGCGCCGAAGAGGCCGAACTCCTGGCTGTTCTTCGTGCCGAGACGCGAGAAGAACGCGACGAGGCCGTAGTAATCGTCCTGGCTCCATTTCTCGAACGGGTGGTGATGGCACTTCGCGCAGCCGACGCGGATGCCGAGGAAGACCTGGGCGGTGGTCTCGGCCCATTCGTCCGCCCCGCGGCCGATGCGGTAGAAGTTCGCCGGCCCTTCGAGGAACGTGCTCCCTTCGGCGGTCACGATATCCCGCGCGAACGCGTCGATCGGCACACTGTCCCGCACCTGCGCCCGCACCCAGTTGTGGAAACTCCACATGCCCTTTTCCTGGAGGGCGGTGCGGTTGATGCGGAGCAGGTCTCCCCACTTCAAGGCCCACCAGTCGGTGAACTCGCCGCGTTCCAGCACCTTGTCGATGGCCTTGTCTCGCTTCTTCGGGTCCGTGTCCGCGGTGAACTTGCGAATCTCGTCCGGGGTGGGCAGCGTGCCGATCGCATCCAGGAACAGGCGGCGGAGGAACTCCTCGTCCGAGCAGAGCGGCGAGGGCACGAGCCCGAGTTCCTTCCACTTCGCGACGAGCTTCGTGTCGATGAAGTTGTTCGCCGGCACCGCGGGGTAGTTCGCAATCTTCGCGAACGGCAGCGACACCTGCGACACTTCGGCCTGCCCGCCGAAGCGGATCATCACGTGCGTCTCGCCCTTCTCCTTCGCGGTGATCAAGCCATGCGGCGAAACGGATGCGACGGAATCGTTCAGCGCGTCGAACTGTGCCACGGGCGTGACGTCTTCGCGGGTGCCGTCGGACCACGTGGCGATGACCGCGAGTTGCTGTTGTTCGCCAGTCTGCATCACGCGGCTGGTCGGGAAGATCTCCAGTTTCGCGACCTCGAGTTCGCCGCGCTTCGGGTCGGGTTTCTCCGGCGGCGGGGCGCCGTCTTCCAGCCAGGCCTTGATGCGGTTGTAGTCGCGGCCGCCGAGTTTCAGTTTCTCGCCGCCGCCGTGCTCCATGACGAGCGCGGGTTTCGCCAGGAAGATGCTGCGTTCGGGGTCGCTGGGCACAATGCGGCGGCCTTCGTTGCTCTGCACGATCTGCTGGTGATCGGATTGCGGATCGAAGGCGAACAGCGAGAGGCGAAAGCCGCCCTTGCCGTGCTGCGAGCCGTGGCAGCCGCCGCTGTTGCAACCGGCCTTCGTGAGGATTGGCTCGATCTCGCGCGTGAAGTTCACCGGCACATCGGCGGCCGCCTTTACCACCGTCACGGGAATCGAGGCCTTCATCCCGTTCGCCTCGATGTTGATTGATGTGCTGCCGTCCGCAGCGGGTCGCACGATGCCATTCTTGTCCACGGTCGCGGTCTTCTCGCTGGCGGTGGCGTACGTCGCGGTCCGGGTCATATCCCACTTGCGGCCATCGGCCCAGACGCCGAGCACGACGATCCGTTGCTCGTCGCGCGGCCCGGAGAGGCGGATCTCCTTCGGGAATACGATCAGTTCTTTAGGCGCTCCGGGGGGAGCTGATGCGCCTGGCGAGCCGGCCGCGTCAGCGGCCGGAGTCTGGAATGCGAGAGACAGCAGCACCGTAACTGAGTAACCGAAGCGAGTCATTGCGGACCCCGGAACGGAAATGGGGCGTGGCGGGAAGTAGGCTTATCGTCTCGGATTGGCGGCGATGCGTCAAGAAGAAGCACCGATCATCGCTTCTTCGAAGCTCAGCGAAATGGGCTCATCGTGATCCGCGACCGCGGGCCAGAAGATGCGCACGCTCGTGCCCCACTCCGTGGACGACTCCAGTTCGACGTGGCCGCCGGCAGCCTGGACGATGTCGCGGACCGTGGCAAGCCCGAGGCCGGTGCCTCGCGCACCCTTCGTTGTGAAGAACCGCGCGAAGGCGCGGTCCTTCACATCGTCCGTCATGCCGCTGCCGGTGTCGGTGACCGTGACGGCGACGTATTCGCCCGGCGGGCAGGTTGCGGGCCAGCCGCGGCGGTCCGCGCTCACGGTCGCATTCGCGGTGCGGACCGTGACGATGCCGGTCTCCTCGATGGCATCGCGGGCGTTGGCCACGAGGTTGAGCACGACGCGGTCGAACTCGGTGCGATCGGCGCGAATGGAGGCGATGCCGGGCGCGAGGATCAGGTCGAGTTCGATGCGTTCGCCGGCGAGGTGGACGAGCATCCGTTCGCTGTCGCGGAGGGCGGCGTTCGGATCCAGCGTTCCGGGTATCGAATCGGCTCGCGGGTTCGAGTACGCGACGAGTTGTTGCGCGACGCGGGCCGCCGTGTGGCCGCTGGAAACGATCAGATCCACGGATTCGCGGAGCGCACTCTCCGGCAGGATGTGCTCGCGCAGGAGTTCTGCGTGGCCGGTGACGAGGGTGAGGAGGTTGTTGAGGTCGTGGGCGGCGCCGGCGAGCGAGGCCGCGACCGCCGCGGGAACGTTTTCGTTTCGCGGAGCGGGTATTCTGAGCTTGCCGAAGGGCCGGGGGGTATCGACCGGCGAGTTGGAAGTCCTTTCCTGGAGCGGCCCGCCTGTCCGCGCGTCGTGGAGCAGGAGCGCCTCGATCGCCTGCGTGCGCTGCTCGTTCTGCGAGAGGCGCTCGGCGAGTTCCCGCCACTGGACATCGGAGGTCGTCATGCGGCCTCCCGACTCGCGAACCCGCAAGCGACTTCGTTGCTCTTCGCGTCGCCGCGCGGTACGTTCTTCCCCATCTCCTTCGCGAGGGCTCCCCGATGCGCCGCCTGCTTCTCACTCTGATGCTTGTCCCCGCCGCGAGCCTGTTCGCCGCGGACGACTACACCTACGGCCCCGATTCCTCCCCGCAGGACGGAGTTCCCCAGGGCAAAGTGACGGGGCCGATCAAGTGGACCAGCAAGGTCTACGAAGGAACGGTGCGCGATTACTGGGTCTACGTGCCGGCTCAGTACACGCCGGAGAAGCCGGCGTGCGTCATGGTCTTCCAGGACGGCGGGGGTTACGTGAACGCCAAGGGGCAGTTCCGCGTGCCGGTCGTGTTCGACAACCTGATTCATAAGAAGGAAATGCCCGTGACTGTGGGCATCTTCGTTCAGCCCGGCGAATTCCCCAGCGCCGAGCCGAAGGGGAAGAGCCGCTCCAACCGCAGCTTCGAATACGACACCGTTTCCAATCAGTATGCCAGTTTCCTCGAAAAGGAACTCCTGCCCGAAGTGGGGAAGACGGTGAAACTCCGTGACGATGTTGCGGGTCGTGCCATCTGCGGGATCAGTTCCGGCGGGATCTGCGCCTTCACAGTCGCGTGGGAGCGGCCGGACCTGTTCTCGAAGGTACTCAGCCACGTCGGCAGCTTCACGAACATCCGCGGCGGCGACGTCTACCCCGGCCTCATCCGCAAGACCGAGAAGAAGCCGATCCGCGTCTATCTGCAGGACGGCAGCGGCGACCTGGACAACCTGCACGGCTCCTGGCCGCTCGCGAATCTGAACATGGCCGCGAGCCTGAAGCACATGGGCTACGACTACACCCTCGCCTTCGGCGACGGCGGCCACAACGGCAAGCACGGTGGCGTGATCCTGCCGGAAAGCCTCAAATGGCTCTGGCGCGATGGGAAGTGAATTGGAAGACTACTTCTTCGGCGCTTCGTTCACGGTGGCCACGAACGCGCCGATCTTGTGTTCGTCGAAGCGCCGCTTGAGTTGCTTCGCCATTTCGTAAACGCGCTCGCTGGGCAGGTCCTTCTCGCAGGCGACGCGCACTTCCGGCGGGCGGACACGGCCGGCCAGGATCTTGTCCAGCGCCGCGAGCGCCTCCTCGGGGTTCCCGAGCTTTGTGTATTCCTTCTTCGCCGGGGTCGCCCCTTCCCGGATCGAATAGTTCACTTCCGTGTCGCTCGCCTTCTCGATGGAGATGGTGATCGATTCGGGGTCGGCGTGGAGTTCGCCACCGTAACGCATCTCGGGCACGTCCACCGGCGAGAGCGCACCCGCCGCCGAGACCATGATGAAGAACACCAGCAGAACCATGCTGATGTCGATGAGCGGGATCATGTCCACGTCGTCGTCGGATTCGCCGGGCTTGCGGCCGGCGATGAGCGTCTCTTCTTCGGGCGGTTCGAGCAGGTGAATCGGGGTGGCGGCCGGCTCTTCTCCGGGCGCGACGGGCGCCGGCACGAACGCCGGACGCGGAATGTAGTCCACGAAGTACGGCCACTCGTGTACGGCTTTCCACGCTGACTCCGTGCCGGCCGGGCGCAGCCGATCATCCCTGCCCAGCCGGCCTTGCTGCGTCCAATCCGCGACCACGTTGTACGGCACGGCCTTGTACACCGTGTTGACGGCGACGAACCACACGTCGAACGACTTGGGGGGCTTGAGAGCGGCCATGTCGTGATCTTACTGAACTTGCGAAGCGGAGCCGTACGGGAATAACCGGCGAAGAGGTGGAATGTTGGTTTACTTCTTCTCGGTCGCTTTCGGCCGGTCGTAATCCTGGTACTTGCCTTTGTCGCGGCCGCCGCCGCAACCGAGGAGGAAGGTGGTGAGAAGGAGAACGGTGAGGAGGTGACGGAGTTTCACGAGGCGCTCCGGAAATGCCAGAGGCCGACCGCCGAGCGGCCGGCCCCGGTCTCAGACTCGGCTCGGAATTACTTCTTGGTGCCGGTGGTGGGGCTGCCGCCGCCGCAGCCGACGACCGAAACGACGCTCAGAGCCAGGACCAGGGCAACCAGAATGCGCTTCATCGTAAAGACTCCTCGAAAAGTGTGGCCACACAGAAGAAAAGTGAGAGGGTTTCGGAATCCGGGTTGGCCGAATCGCGAATCTCTCAGACGGTGGGCGAGTTCGGAGCCGCCTCCCCAGCTTCTTCATGCGTTCGCAACTCGTTTCGGAGTCACGGTTTGCAGGAACTCAGCCGGGCCAACCGACGACCGCCGGTCTCACCACGAACACATAGATACGGACCGGGCAAACTTATTCCCGGAAAAAATTACAATTCCCAAGTTGCGCTGCAGGGTGAAGAGCTCCTTTTCATGCCGCACCTCTTGCGGCGAATACGTCCCAATAAGACGAATGGGTCCCATCCTCGGGAATAAAACTCTCCCTTCGGGTTCCTGTTAGATGAGGGCGCGCGATGGCCGGCGGGTTGCACGACCTGATCGACGCGCACTACCAGGCGCTGTACCGCTACGCCTACCGGCTCTCGGGTTCCGCCGCGGACGCCGAGGACCTGACCCAGGAAGCCTTCGGCAAGGCCCTCACGCGGCTCTCGCAACTGCGCGAGCCGGAAAAGGCTCGCGGCTGGCTGTTCCGGATTCTGCGGAACGGGTACCTCCGCCGGATTCGCGACGAGAAGCGGCACCGGATCGTGCCGCTCGACGCTGTGGGGGATGTCGCCGAGCGCCCGGCCGAGCCGCCGCCCGACCTTGACCCGGCCAAGCTTCAGCTGGCATTAAATGAACTGGATGAAGCGTTCCGGACGCCAATCATCCTCTACTATTTCGAAGAGTTCAGTTACCGGGACATCGCGGAGCAGATGGATTTGCCAATCGGAACGGTGATGTCCCGCCTGGCGCGAGCCAAGGCGTATTTGCGAACCGCGTTAACGGGCGAGAAGCCGGATTAAACCGGCACGCGGATAACGCGGATGGGAGCGCGGATTTACGCGGATCGGAAAATGAACGGTTCTGAAATCCGCGTTAGTCCGCGTTCGGCTCCGCGTCATCCGCGTGCCTCTTGAGGTCGATCATGAACTGCCGGGAGGCTCTATTCTTTCTGCGATTCCGCCGGCCGGGCGTTCCCGGCGCGGGGGAGCTTGCGCCGGAAGATGCGGCCGCCCTGGATCGGCACATTGGCTCGTGCCCGGCGTGTGCCGCCGAGGCGCGTACGGCCGCGGCGTTTGACGCCGCCATCGGCTCCGCGATGCGGGCCGTCGAGGTTCCCGCTGGCCTGCGCGAGCGGCTGTTCGTGGCGGCGTCCGTGCAGCGGGGCACGCGGCTCCGCCGCCGCACTTATCAGTTCGCGGCCCTCGCCGCGTCGCTCTTCCTCGTCATCGGGCTGGCCGCCGGCATCTTCACCGCGACCCGACCCGAACCGGACGCCTTCGCACTCGTGGAACGTGCCAGCCGCCTCGAAGTCACGATGCGGTTCGACCCGAACATGAATTTCGTCGGGGCCGGGTTCGATCAGGCCCAGACGAACGAGACCGCTCTCAATGCCTGGCTCAAGGCCGAACGGCTTCCCGCCCTGCCGCAGCCGGACGGCCAGTCCTTCGACATGAGCCTCATCGTGTCGCAGCACTGGGAAGACGTGCAGGGCCGGCAGGTGCCGGTGGTGCTCTTCCGCGGCCGCGACGGCGGGTTCGCCAAGGTCTACGCCTTCCGCTCCACCCAGTTCAACGTGAAACACCTCGAAGACGGCAACGGCCTCGCGGAGTCGAACTGCCAGGCCCGTTACTTCAAGCCGCTGCGCGATGTGGCCTTCGTGGTGGTGTTCACTGGCCGCGATCTGTCGCAGTTCCTCGCCGGGCACCGCGGCGGCGCGAACGGTGTCGCCCGCGCCTGAATCGCATATCCTGACACGATCCGTTCGTACACCACATCGCGGGGTCGCATCCATGTCCCGTTCGTTTGCCGTCGGGCTCGTGCTGGTTCTTGCCGGGTTCAGCCGGGCCGACGCGCCCAAGCCGCCGCCGGACCTCGTCGAGTACGTCGCCAAAGATGACAAGGCCTTTACCTGGAAACAGACCGGCAAGCTCGATGTCGACGGCAGCGCGGTCTACGAACTCGAACTCACTTCGCAGAAGTGGCAGAATCTGACCTGGACGCACAAGCTGCAGGTGTTCGTGCCGAAGGGCGTGAAGCCGCAGAGCACGATGGTGCTGTGGAACCAGGGTGGCACGCCTAATGCCGCGAGCGGAATGCTCGGCCTCGAGATCGCGAAGAAAGTCGGGGCGCCGGTCGCGTTCCTCTACGGCATCCCGAACCAGCCGCTGTTCGGCGGCAAGCGCGAAGACGCCCTCATCGCCGAGACCTTCGTCAAGTTCCTCGAAACGAAGGATTCCTCCTGGCCGCTCCTCTTCCCCATGGTGAAAAGCCTCGTGAAGAGCATGGACGCGTTGCAGGCGTTTGCGAAGGAGGAATGGAAGTTCGACGTGACGCACTTCGTGGTGACGGGGGCGTCCAAGCGCGGGTGGACGAGTTGGCTCACCGCCGCGACCGGCGACAAACGCGTCAAGGCCATCGCCCCGCTCGTCATCGACACGCTGAACATGCCCGTGCAGATGAAGAACCAGGTCGCCGCCTTCGGCAAGCCGAGCCTGATGATCAAGGACTACACCGATCGCAACCTCGTTCCGATTCCGGACACCGGCGAAGGGCAGAGACTTTGGAAGATGGTGGACCCATGGGTGTACCGCGACCAGATCGTCGTGCCGAAGATGATCATCAACGGCACGAACGACCCGTACTGGCCGCTCGACGCGCTCAACACGTACTGGGACGACCTGAAGGGCGAGAAGCATTTGCTCTACGTGCCGAACGCAGGCCACGACCTCCGCGAAGCGGACAAGGACGGCAGGAAGCAACTCTTCCCCGAGCGGTCGTTGAACACGCTCTCGGCATTCTGCAAGTGCCAGATCTTCGATAAGCCGATGCCGAAGGTGGAGTGGAAATATCAGCCGGTCGAAACCGGCGTCACCTACGAAGTGACGAGTGTGCGAGGCCCGAGGAGTCAGCGGATGTGGTACGCCGATTCGGACACGCGAGACTTCCGAAGGGCTCTCTGGAAAGAGCAGTTGCTATCGGAAAGCAAGGAACCGTTCAGCGGGAAGGTTGCCACGTCTTCCGGCATCAAGTTCCCAACACAGGGCTTCCGCGCGGTCTTCGTCGAAACCGTCATGGAGATCGACGGGCTTCTCTTCCCGCTTTCGACGCAGATTCGGATCCTCGAAGCGAAGAAGTAATGGCTTGGAACTTCGCCGAAGAATTGAATCAGTGGGGTCCTCAAAGCCCACGGGCAGCTGCCCGTGGGCTTGCTCATGCCTACTGCAAGCACGTCGCGCGGTCGCACTACGAGAACTTCACGGTTGTTTCGTTCCTGCTTCCGCGGCGGCTCGTCCTTCACTTCCACGCCGTGTACGCCTACTGCCGCTGGGCGGACGACCTCGCGGACGAAACCGGCGGCGGCGCCGAGTCGCTGCTACTCCTCGACTGGTGGCGCAACGAGCTCCTCGCCTGCTATGGCGGTTCGCCGCGGCACCCCGTCATGATCGCCATTCGCGAAACCATCCAGCGCTTCGCCATTCCGCCGGAACTGTTCCTGAACCTGCTGGTCGCCTTCGAGCAGGACCAGCGGGTGAAGCGTTACGACACCTTTGTGCAACTGATTGGGTACTGCCGCAACTCGGCGAACCCCGTCGGCCGGCTCGTGCTCTATCTCTTCGAATGTTTCGATGAGCGCCGCGCGGCACTCGCCGATGAGGTGTGTACGGGGCTGCAACTGGCGAACTTCTGGCAGGACGTGGCCCGCGACTTCGCCATCGGCCGCGTCTACCTGCCCGCCGAGGATCGAGCGCGTTTCGGCTACACGGATGACGATCTCAATGCACGGCGCTTCACTCCGGCGTTCCGCGACCTGATGAAGTTCGAGGTGGAACGGACGAAGGGCTACTTCGACCGCGGGGAGGAATTGTTGCGACTGTTGCCGCGCGAGGCGCGAATCGATGTGGATCTGTTCATCGCCGGCGGCCGCGCCGTTCTCCGCTCGATCGAACGCATCGGGTTCGACGTGTGGACCACGCGGCCCAAGGTCGGCAAGCTCCAGAAAATGAAACTCCTGGCCCGGGCCGTGTGGAAGCGAATGCTGTGACTATCGGCGCCGGGCGGCATTCGGGAGGGCGCGCTGCGGCATCGCGCGCGGCAGGCCTGCAGCGCGACTCATACCGGCGAACGGAGTCACCGGCCGAGCCGCGCTTCCGATAACGATCGGATACGACGAAGGCCGCACACCGCCCGGCAGTGCCACCGGGTTGCCGGGAAGTGTGACGGGCCCACCGGGCAGCCGAACAGGGTTCCCCGGCAGATTCACCGGCGGCCCCGGCAATCGGACGGGTTGCTGGGCGA
>Ga0210380_10001146_pt1 | contig 11012 bp, 15 predicted proteins | sample PLM4_5_coexredo_FD_155476 | JGI IMG/M metagenome (GOLD analysis project Ga0210380, IMG submission 155476) | Groundwater sediment microbial communities from an aquifer in East River, Colorado, USA - PLM4_5_coex redo | ecosystem: Environmental > Terrestrial > Soil > Riparian zone | place: USA...
CGCGCCAAGCTGTTCACCGTGATGGAGAACCGGCCCGCCATCGAGCAATGGCGCGCGACCTTGACCCTGACCGAACGGCTGCGGCTGAACCATCCAACCGCGGTGCTGCGCAAATGGCAGAACGCCACCAAGGAGCCCAAGCCGCCCAAGCCGACGCTTACCGACAGCGTTCGCGCACTGGACGAGGAGCAGCACGCCGCCAACGACAAGATCGCCGAGCTGCAACGGGAAAGGGACGACCTGAAAGCGCGCGTTGCGGAACTGGAAGAAGAGAACGCGGGGTTGCGCGACCAACCTGCGGACGTTCTGCGCGAGCGCATGGCCGCGCTCGTGCGCCATCTGCCCAAAGAAGACCGAATGACCGAGATCAGCCGAACCATGAAGGCTGTCGATCTCAACATCCACGACTGGGTAAGCACGATGACGATCGGGAAAAAGGGACGAGGCAAGCGGTGACATGGGTAAGCGTTCAGACTTCGATCGAATCCCGCGCGACTTCTACCCCACCCCGGCCGCAGCGGTGCCACCGCTGATTCCTCACCTGCGGGGCGTGCGTACGTTCGCCGAGCCGTGCTGTGGCGACGGCGCCCTGGTGCGCCATTTGGAAGCCCACGGGCTGCGCTGCGTCTGTGCGGGCGACATTGCGGATGGTCGGGATGCGCTGACCATCATCGATATGGGCGAGCCGGATGCAATCATTACAAACCCGCCCTACACCCGCCCGCTGATGCATGCGTTGATCCAGCACCTGCAGCAGATCGCACCGACCTGGCTGTTGCTCGATCTCGACTGGGCCGCGACCAAGCAGGCGATCCCCCACCTCACCAACTGCAGCGACATCGTCACCATTGGCCGGCTGAAGTGGATTATGGAATCCAAATATACCGGCAAAGACAACTATGGCTGGTACCGATTCGACGCACGCCACAGCGCTGGGCCGTTCTTCCACGCGCAAGGCGCACCACCAGCAGCGCTGCATGGCAGCCGCTGCACTCAATGCGGCACGGCCTACCGATCACCACGATCTGACTCACGGTTCTGCTCTGATGCATGTAGGCAACGCGCTTATCGTGAGCGGCTAAGTGTAACGCAAGCGTAACGAAGGAGGGAACGATCATGCGTTGGCGCTGTGGTGACTGCAAAGGTTCGCTGGACAAGCTTCGCAGCGCACCGATGGTTCGCGACGACCTATGGCGAGCAATCGCATGTGATCGTGATCGTCGGCTCTGCGATGCCTGCTTGCGCCACCGTATGCGGCGCGTCCTCGGCCGCACGTTGTGCCTCGATGACTTAACGACCTGCCGGTTCAACGTGATGACCGGGCATCTCCACGAACTGACCTCGCCGGGAAAACAGCGGGCCGACTACGAGGCCGGCGTGTATGCGTTCGAACGCCACCAACAGGCTTTGCAGTCTACGCCAGGCGCCAGCGCTATGACATCCGACGATGAGCTACCGTGCTTCAAATGCGAACACCCCGACGCTTGGAAAGTGCGCAAGCAAATAATTGAGGTGGTGATGGGTGTGATGGACGGCACACCATTGCCGCCGCCACCGGACCATCGTGGAGGCGACCTGCCGGTGGATTGCTGTCAGCGAAAGCCGAGGCTTGTTGCGCCGTGACGCTCGCCGTCACGCCGACCGGGGGGAACCCTTGAAAAATGGCGTTTTGGCTCGCTATGAGCGCCCCCCTTCTCGAAAACAGACTTAATTTCAATTTTTTCCACCGACGGTTGCGGTTGAACGGTGTGTCATCCGGGTTGACCCTGTGGTGATCGCCGACGAATGGCAGATGTTCGATGTCGGTCATTCGGGGGATTGTGTGTTTGTGTTTGCCTCGCGAGTCGCCCGGGCGTAAAATGCTCGTGCTCGCGATAATGCGCCGTCTGATCAACGGACCGCACCCCGAGCAAAGGCACGTGCCCAGCAATTTCAACGCTGGCGCCAATGGCGCCCGGAGGGCTGTGCCGTGAATGAACTCAATGCAGAAGTAGGTTTGCTCAAGCGCCAGGTTCGCGACGTGCAGAGCGTCACGGGCAATGTCCAGCACCTTGTCCGCAAGCTGATCGACCTTCGCACACCAGACGATCGGCCAGGCGGGCTGTGCGTGCGCAGTGCAGTCGCCAGTTGGTTCGTACATCTCGGCCGCCATGCCGAGGCCCGGACAGCCTTCACGGGCGATCGTGACCTTGACCGGCTGTCGGAGTTTAGAAGTGCTGTGACCCCAGCCATGACCAGTGTTCCTACTTGGGCCGCTGAACTGGCAACCACAGTAACCGGCGACCTGGCCGACCGCTTGATTCCGGAATCCGTGTTTAGTCAGCTCCGCGGGCTGGGCACCGGGTACACGATCGCGGGTGGCGCGCTGATCCGTGTGCCGACCTGGTCGCCGACGACGACCGGCGGATTCATCGCCGAAGGGGCGCCGATCCCGGTCTCAAAATTCTCGTTTGGAAGTCTCACGCTAGGGCCGAAGAAGGCCGCGAACATCGTGGCGCTAAGTGACGAGCTGGCGATGGGATCGCCGCTCGATGTCGAAGCCACGCTGCGCACAATTCTCAGCGAAGCCCTTCAATTGATGATCGACGGCGTGTTGCTCGGTAGCACCGCGGTGACGACGGCCGCCCCTGCGGGCCTGCTCAACGGCGTCACGCCGCTCACTGCAAGTGCCGGCGGCGGCAGCGCTGCGCTGATGGGCGACATCAAGCAGCTCGCCAACGCGATCGCACCCGCACTGAAGCCGGTGTTGATCATGAACCCGACACAGGCGGCGGCGCTTGGGTTGCTCGCGCCGGTCTCGTCGCTTGCCCTGCTTGTCGCTCCGACGCTTGCGGCCGGCACGGTGATCGCGATCGACGCGGCGGCATTTGCGAGTGCGCTCGGCGTTCCTGCGTTTCGCGTGTCACAGAACGCGGCTGTACACGAGGACACCGTGCCGTTGCCGCTCGCCACCGGGGCGCAAGGATCGGCTGTGGTCGCGACACCGATGCGCTCGACATTTCAGACCGACACGACCGCGTTGCGAACGATCATCCTGTGTGACTGGACGCTGCGTCGCACGGGCGCGGTTGCCACCATCACGGGTGCAACATGGTGATCACTCCCGCCGAGCACGTGCCGATGTCACCCACCGACCGTGTCCTGGCCGATCGCTTATGTGAGTTGCTTCAGGAACTGCTGTGCGACCGGCCGCTTTGGCAGTCGGTTGCCATCTTGGAGACTCTAACAAAAATGCAGGGCGAGCAGCCTGCGGCTGCCGCCGAACCCTCGGTGCATTGATGGACAACGATCGACCGACACGACAAGAGATCCAGGAGCGGTACGGCTGGCAGCCTGGCGAGAGGGAGCAGCTTGAGCGCGAGCAGGCCGAGCGGCAGGCCCGCATCGATCGCGAGCGCATGAACGAAGCGCGCCAGACTGCGCAGCCGGCGGCCGACATCAAAACGATCCGAGAACGGCGCGATGTCGAAGCCGCGACGGCGAAATACTGGAAAGACTACATAGAGAAACAGATAGCCCAGCAGACCCGGGCAATTTTCAAGGCGATCGCCCCGGTGGTTGTCGCCGAGGAGAAGGCGCGCGCGCGGGCTGATGACGGTGAAGAGCGGGACCGCAAGTCGCAATGCGAAGACATTTGCCGACGGTTCGCCGACCATCCGAAAATTGAAGAATTTGTGAGGTTGCGCGTGAAGGTCGCCTCCCTGGAGGAACGGCTCGCGGCGCTTGAGGCTGCACCGGCTGCCAGGACGTTGAAGTCGGTGGGCTGAGGAATGCCCGATGCCCGAGACGTTGGCCGAGCTGCTCGCGCGAATGGCGAGGCTCGAAACCGAGATCAAGCGCATGCAGCAACGGCTGGAACGCCTCGAGGCGGCGCGCGATCGGCGCCAGGCCGAGGCCGAGTATGAAATTCCGTTGATCGGTTAGCCCGCACTCACACGCCCCCGCTTTCGATCCTTCGCAGCACCGCCTCGAAACCGCTGTCGGGCTTGCGCTTTCGTGACACCGAATAGCGCGGCGGTCGCGGGATCTTAGGCGGTGCTGGCGCCGGCTCGACGTCGATGTGTTCGGGGTGGCCGTCGATTCCCGAAATGAATGCGAGCGTGATCGGCTGGCCGAGTCGCCGGTAGACGGTTCTGCGAATCTGCACGGTAGTGCGCCCCTGTGCTAAGGTTGCGGGCGCGTAGCGTTTCCCCGTGTCGATTCCAGCCCAGCGGTGGTCCCCCTGCCGCTGGGTTTTCTATTACGTCAGGCGGTGCCTTGCACAGCGCGCCGCCGTGGGTTTGGATAAACGGCCCGGACGTGACGGTCAGCGCCGCGCCCGAGCCTAACCCCAGCCAAGGGAGGAACCAATGGCCGAGGCTACCGACCAGTCTATGCCCATATCCCGAGCCGAACAGGATGAGTGGTTCGTGACGTTCTATACGGCTGCGACGCCCGCTCAGCGCACCATTCTTCGCGAGTTTATGGAGCGAATCGTCAACGGGGAGGGAACCGACGAGGTCAGTGTTGCGCGGTTTAGGAAGCGCTTCGGAAAACCCTCGGCACAGCTTCTCGCGGCGCTGGACGCGGTGGAGTATCGACAAGCGGTTGAACGCGGGCGCCCGGCCTAGCGTGCCGCGCGAGGACAATACGTCCTCAACATTCAGGACAATTTGTCCTACCGCCGGCAACCTTGCCAGTGTGCATTTTGCACAGCCGCCAGATTCCCAAATTGGGAAGTTGCAAATTCTGCAACCCCGCGCCTCGTTTATGCCTTCACGCATAAAAATGCTTACAGGCATATTTCAGCAGGCCGACTACGCATCGTGCGTAGCATCAACACGGATCGTGTTGATCTCAACACGCCGCATGTACGCCGGGCGTACATTTCTGCCGCATACGATTCGCGTATGGCAGTTGCCAACAACCGGAGGTTAGCAAAAGCGAACCATGGTGCGCTTTTGCCACCGTCCTGGCGCACGCTCTATGAGCGCCATCCGAAGCGACGACGTCGCGTAGATAGGCCCGCAGCCTGCGCTGCGTCGCGCCTGGTGCGTTTTCCGGGGCGGGCCTATCCCCGGGGGCAGCCCCCTGGGCCGCGCCAGCGCCTGGGCCGCTGCCGTTAGCCCTTGGTTAGCCCGAGCGTTTCGGCAGCCCGGGCAAAATGCCGTAAAGCCTTTAAAACACGAACGATAATGCTCGACACCGGCGGGCCGGCATTATGCCGTCGAAGCACAGTAAATGCCGGTAAGCCCAATAAAACCCGCCTAACGACCCCCCCAAAATACCCACAGCTATTAGCCTATTGTTAGCCGGCTTTATCCGGCTTAATACTAAGCCAGCGTTAGCCGTCTGTTAGCCCAAAAGGAAATTGGATGTCCCGCACGCTGTCCGACAAGGGCGTGGCCGCCCTCAAGCCGCGCCCCAACCGCTACGTCAAACCCGACCCCCAATTGCTCGGCCATTACGTCCGGGTGATGCCGAGCGGCGCCAAGTCGTTCGTGACGGTGGCCCGCACGCCCTCGGGCAAGCAGGTTTGGACCACCATTGGCGCGGCTGACGCACTGGGGATCGAGGACGCGCGCGAGCGGGCCCGCGAGGCCATCAATCGTGTCCGCGGCGGGCTTCCAGCGATTCCGGCGCAGGCGGCGACGGTTGGCGATGTGGCCGCCAGTTGGTGCAAGCGCCATGTCGAGGCCAACGGGCTGCGCACCGCCCGCAACATTGGCCGCCTGCTGGACAAGCATGTGCTGCCCGCCTGGCGTGATCGCGAGTTCACCGGAATCCGGCGCTCGGACATCACCGGACTGCTCGACAAGGTCGAGGACGGCCACGGCGCGCGGCAGGCTGACGTTGTTCTGACCATCATCCGGTCGCTCTGCAATTGGTACGCCGCCCGGCATGACGATTACGCGGTGCCGGTGGTGCGCGCCATGAAACGGCAAAGCGCAACCGCGCAGGCGCGAAGCCGGGTTCTCGATGACGATGAGATTCGCGCCCTGTGGCATGCGGCCGAAACCAGCGGCAAGCTCGGCGCGATGGTGCGGCTGGCGCTCCTGACCGCGCAGCGGCGCGCCAAGGTCGCCGGCATGCGCTGGGCCGATATTTCAGACGCGGGCGAGTGGAGTATTCCCACGGAGCCGCGCGAAAAGCATGCGGGCGGTGTGCTGGTCTTGCCGAAGGTGGCGCTCAATATCGTCCGCGCGCAGCCGCAGATGGGCGACAATCCCCATGTGTTTGCCGCCAGCCGGGGCAATGGTCCGCTCGGCAATATCCACCAATTGAAGCTCGCGCTTGAAGCCAAACTGCCGAAAGGCACCGCCGCTTGGACACTGCACGATCTGCGCCGCACCGCTCGCTCGCTGATGAGCCGGGCTGGCGTTTCCAGCGAGCACGCCGAGCGCGTCATGGGCCACGCCATCGGCGGCGTTGAGGGCATCTATGACCGGCACGGCTACAAGGATGAAAAAGCCGCCGCTCTAGCGCGGCTCGCGGCGCTGATCGACGGAATCGTTAACCCGCGCCCGAATGTCGTGCCGATCTCCAAGCGCACGACGCGTCGATGACCGAGAAGCTGTCGCGGCGAGAGTCGCGCATCCGGGCGGAGTTGGATTTTCTCAAGCCCATCTGGGAGAGCTCGCCCAAATACGGCAAAGGCGCCGCCCTCGCGGCCTTCGATCTATGCGCACTTAACGAGGTGCCGTTTCCGCGTTGGCTGGCGCGCGCCATAGGCGAGGAATTGAGACGTGGCGCATCCAAGCAGTCTTTGCATTTTCAACGGTGGCGTGAAGTGCGCAAGATGCGCGACACTCGTGCGCCCGAGCCAGATTGGACAAAGATGCGACCGGGCCGAGTTTACCCGGCCAATGAAGTGCCGCTTCGAGAAATAGGCCACGACGAGACGTTTAGATGGGTGGAGGACCGGCTCAGGAAAACGCCGGCACACGGCTCAGCGAATTCGATCGAGCGGAGCTACTACATTATTGAAAATGATCTGCCCGAGAGGCTGCGATACAAGCCCACATACACGAAGCGCTCGCGCTGAATCACTAACCCAACATTTCCGATATTCGTGGGCTTAGTAGGGGTCGCTCGTCTGGCGTAATTGGGTTTCCGGAAGCACAAACCGGGAGCATCCCATGCAACGCCGCCTGCGTTATGCCGATCTTGAAGCACTCGGCATTGTCCGCAATCGCGTCACGCTCAGAAGTTGGATTATCAATTGCGGGTTTCCCAGGGGCCAGATGACAGGCCCGAATTCCCGAACCTGGACCGAAGACGAGGTTCAAGGCTGGGTTGATAACCGCCCGATTGGGAAAAAGCCGACACCGGCCATCAAACGGCGGCCCGGCCGCCCGCGCAAGAGCGCCACCACCGAGCTCACCGCCACCTGAAACGTAACGCCGCCCTGGTGAGGGGCGGCGTTTTCATTGGGGCGGAAGAGGGGACGCCTCCACCATCATCGGGTTCGTGCAGTTGCGTGGCAGCACTGCTCTAGCCCGAAAACCGACCGGCTCGCAATGGCCGGAGACGAGGGCAAGGGCCATGTCAGCAGCCGTACCAATCCAAGCCGTGCCAATCGCCAGGCCGGGCTGGGACACTTGGGGCGACGAGGTACCGCCGCTAGAGGCCGCGCCATGACCGAGCGCCGCCGCCTGCCTAATCGTCGCAGTTCTGAAACTTTCGATATCGAGAGTCAGGGGCTGCAATTCACGGTGTCGGCATCGCGATTCGCGGACGGCACACTCGCCGAAGTTTTTATTACCAATCACAAGGCCGGTTCACAGGCCGGAATCAACGCGGCGGACGCGGCGGTGGTGTGCAGCATTGCTTTGCAATTTGGAGTCCCTCTGCAAACGATCCGCCGCGCGCTCATGCGCGACTCGCAAGGCCGGGCTTCAGGGCCGCTCGGTGCCGCGCTCGACAAGCTCGAGGGCGCGCCATGACCGCCTGTCGCAACCCTCGCCCTCTCGCCAATCCGGGCGAGGTGTTCCTCGCCCGAGCGGCGGCGCGCGACCGGCTATTTCAGTCCGGGGACATGGACCTCGACGAAGCGATCGACGGTCTACTCGATGTGCTTGCGCAGCTGAGGCCCTGTCCCTGTCAGAGCGAAAGCTATCGCCGAATGATGGCACCGGCTCCCCGGTCGAGAAGGCGGCGTTCGTCATGAGCAAGCAAAACATCGACGAGATGTCGAACGACGAGCTCGACGACCTCGTTTTAACTTCGGACCAAGATCGTGAGCTGGAAGTGGCACCGCCCGGCCAGCCCATGCCGAACGTGCGGCGGTTTCTCGCGGCAAAGTTTCATCATCAAGATCACCTCCTGCTCGTTCACCAGGGCGGCCAGTTCTACGAATGGAACGGCCGCTGCTGGCCGGCAATCGAAGACAAGATTCTGCATTCGCGGCTGTATCGCTGGTTTGAGACCCGCTGGTACATCGACCAATCCAAAAAGGTGCCGACCCAGAAGCCGTTCGCGCCTACGCTGCGCAAGGTCGCGGACCTGGTTGATGCCACAAAGGCAATTACGATCATCGAGACCTCGATTCCGACGCCATCATGGTTCGGTGCATCCGACGTTCCGGCGAATGAACTTATCGCCGCCGAGAACGGCTTGATCCACTGGCCGACTCGCAAACTCCGACCGCATACCCCTCACTTCTACGTGCATCACGCCGTGCCGTTTGCCTTCGCCCCGAACGCACCCAGTCCGGCGCGCTGGCTGGCGTTTCTGCGAGAACTGTGGGGCGACGACGACGAGTCGATCAATTGCTTGCAGGAGATGTTCGGCTATCTGCTGAGCGGCGACACCTCGCAACAAAAGATGTTTCTGCTCGTCGGTCCGAAGCGTGGCGGCAAGGGAACGATCGGCCGGGTGCTCACGAGATTGCTGGGCCGCCACAACGTCGCGGGCCCGACGCTTTCCACCCTCGGGACGAACTTCGGCTTGCAGGATCTCATCGCCAAGCCGGTGGCTATCGTTTCGGATGCTCGCCTGGGGGCCAAGTCGGACCACTCGTTGATCACCGAGCGCTTGTTGTCGGTGTCCGGCGAGGACTTGCAGAACGTCGACCGCAAGTTCCAGTCGCCATGGTCCGGCCAGTTGCCGACGCGCTTCGTCATCCTCACCAACGAATTGCCCCGGTTGTCCGACTCGTCCGGTGCACTGGCCAGCCGATTCATCGTGCTGATGTTGGAGCGGAGTTTTTACAATAAGGAAAACCCCAAGCTGACCGACGAGCTCAGCGAGGAGATCGCCGGCATCTTCAACTGGGCTCTTGATGGTCTCCATCAATTACGCGCGCGCGGACGATTCCAACCGCCGACCACGAGCAAGGAGGCAATCCTAGCTTTGGAGGACTTGGCCAGCCCGGTTGGGGCCTTCATGCGGGAGCGCTGCAGGATCGGGGCGCAGGAGACTGTCGAAGCCGGCCTGATGTACCAGACGTACCGGACCTGGTGCGAGGAACATGGCCGACATGCCGTCAATCAGCAGGTCTTCGGACGCGACCTTCGGGCAGTCCGGCCGGAAGTCCGGGTCCGGCAGCTCGGTTCTGACCGGCACCGGCACTATGCCGGTATCGGCTTAAGGACCGCCGACAACGCACCAGCGCCGCAATGGGAAAACACGCGTGAGTCGCGTGAGTCAGCGTCCGACAACAGCACTTCCTCACGCGACTCACGCGTGAATATGCATTGCAGCGCTCGTACGTGCGCGCACTGCGGTATGGCCGAAACCGAGGGTTCGCCTCTGCTGACGGTGGCCGTCAACGGCACCGATGCGCCGGTGCACCGCGGGTGCATGGCTGGCTGGCGGGCTGCTCAATGAGCCGAATGACCGCGGCGGCCAGGCCGGACGCCGGCAAAACAGGAGGACCAACCATGCACAGCTCCAACAAGGATGAAAGATACTGGATCGCGATCAACGGCTCTTCATGTGCCATGTCATGGATGCCGATGCGCAATCCGTTGCTGACACCGACGCCCGAACAGATGCTTGGCTTCCCAACTCACGAAGAAGCAAAACGGGCACAGCGCATTTGTTTAGAGGCTCCGATGAAAGAGGTTCGGAATTTTCTGGCGGGTCTTTCGGCCGACGTGAAATCAGGCCGCATCCGCGTCATTCAGCCAAAACATCCGCAACCGCCAACTGCTGGCCAGTCGATGTGGACCGAGAGCACCGAAGTGCATCAAGCCGTACAGCACGCACACATCAAGACCACGAGCAATTGAGACGCCGCGATGACCGCAGCCGACACAACAAAACCGCAGCCCATCCGGGTGCAACGAAAAAGATCGAAGGGCTGGAGGATGCCGCCGAACACGGTGAGCGTCACCCGTCCGGGCAAGTGGGGAAACCCGTTCGAGATGGACACACCCAAAATGGTGAGGGATGGGGATAGAGAAACCGTCATTCGCAAATTCGAGGAGACGACACTGCCGACGCTCGATTTGCGTCCGTTGCGCGGCAAAAATCTAGCCTGCTATTGCGCGCTGGACGCCATGTGCCACGCCGACATCCTGCTGCGTGAGGCAAACAAGCCGGTGCCCGGGCAAAGCGCTCTCATTCAAATGGGAGCGAATCACAATGAATAACCCGTTGACACCTGGGTTTCACAGGTTATAACTGGGACGGTCCCACTTATAACTGGATGTAAGGAATCATGAACAAGCGACTAGACGACGAAAGCGAACGCACCGTACGGCAAGGCACCGCCGCCTGGAGCCGCATCAAGAAAGAGAAGAACTGGAACGACTACATGGCAATTGGCGAGGCCCTGCAGATCGGCCGCACCTTTGCAATGAACGACGCCAACACCAATGCGCCAGCCGGCAAGGGCTACAACCTCGCGTTCAACCAGTTCCTGCAGGACGCCAAGCTCAACGATATGGATGCATCCGACCGCGCCAAGCTGTTCACCGTGATGGAGAACCGGCCCGCCATCGAGCAATGGCGCGCGACCTTGACCCTGACCGAACGGCTGCGGCTGAACCATCCAACCGCGGTGCTGCGCAAATGGCAGAACGCCA
>Ga0210380_10001147_pt1 | contig 11001 bp, 7 predicted proteins | sample PLM4_5_coexredo_FD_155476 | JGI IMG/M metagenome (GOLD analysis project Ga0210380, IMG submission 155476) | Groundwater sediment microbial communities from an aquifer in East River, Colorado, USA - PLM4_5_coex redo | ecosystem: Environmental > Terrestrial > Soil > Riparian zone | place: USA...
CTGACCTACTTCCTCACCTTCATGCCGGAATACGCGAACGCGAACGGGTACAGCATCTTCACGCATTCGTGGACGGTCGGGGTCGAGCTGAAGTTTTATCTGTTGTTTCCGCCGCTCGTGTTCTTGATGATTAAGGACGCGAATTGGCGTTTCGCCGTCACGGCGGTCATGGCCGCGCTCTTGACCGCGGAGGGATCGTTCAACGCGCAGTCCTATTGCGCCATCCTGTTCGGCGTCATGCTGGCGCTTGCACTGGAGCGGCCGCGCGGCTACGCGGTCATCGCCAGCCTGACCCGGGTTCCTGTCGTCGTTCCTTTAGGATTTGTCGTCGCGCTGTTCGTGATGCTTCGTTACACCGAGCAGCTTACCGCGGTGGCCATGGTCGCGACCTACCTGGCCGCCTACGCAATTGTGCAACAAGGCGCGCTGTTGCGGGTTCTGGCGTGGCCACCGCTGGTCTATCTGGGCCAGCGGTCCTACGGCGCCTATCTGCTTCACTTTCTGGCGATCCGAATCGGATATCTGGCATTCGGCAACGACACGGTTGCCGGCGGCTTTCTCACCGCCTGCTTTTGCCTGGCCGTCACGGTGCCGGCGGCGGAGCTGATGTATCGGGCGATTGAAGGACCTGCCATGGAATACGGCCGCCGGCTGTTGCAGCGGCCGGGCCCGGCCGCCGCCGCTGACAGCCCAAGGCGTGATTTATGAGTCCGCGCCTTGGCGAGCCGCCTCGGTCGGCGGCAGCGATGCGGCGCGCGATGCGCGGCCATTCTCGACCAGCGCCGCAAGCTTCTTCTGTCCGTCGCCGTTGGGCTGCGCCATGCCGGCCGACATGATCAGCGTCATCGCCTGCTCGACCGTGATGTCGAGCTCGATCACCTGGGCGCGCGGCGCGTAGAAGAAAAAGCCGGTGGTCGGGTTCGGCGTGCACGGCAGGAAGCAGGACACGTACTCGTCGCCCGGCAACCGCGAGGCGATGTCCGAACTGGGTGGCGAGGCAATGAACACCACCGACCACATGCCGGTCGGAAATTCCGCCAGCGCCACCTTGCCGAAGCTCGAACCGGACTTCGCGAACAGCGTCTCGAAGATCTGCTTCATGGTCTTGTAGATCGGCCGCACGATCGGCATGCGGTTGAGCAGGTTTTCGCCGAACTCGACAAAGGTGCGGCCGACGAGGTTTGCGGTGAGGAAGCCAAGCAGCGTTAGCGCAAACAGGGCGATGATCACGCCGTATCCCGGCACCCGGAACGGCAGATAAGTCTCGGTGCGAAGCCCGCCCGGAATGAACGGCCGCATCGCATCGTCCACCCAGTTGACGAACCACCAGGTCAGATTGATCGTGATGTAGATCGGCCCGACCAGGATCAGCCCGGTGAGGAAATAATTACGCAGCCTGCTGGCAACGCTATGATGCGGCGGCGCGCCCGGCGGCTCCGGCGGGTTCAAATTCTGGTCGCTCACCATCATCGCTTGGCGCTCATTCGACGGTGACGGACTTCGCAAGATTGCGCGGCTGGTCCACGTCGGTGCCGATGTTCACGGCCGTATGATAGGCGATGAGCTGGACCGGGATGGCATAGACGATAGGCGTAACGGTATTAGCCATGTCGGGCAGCACCAGGGTCGAGAGCGACAGCGCGCTGGCTTCCGCCGCGCCCTTCGGATCGGTGATCAGGATGATCTTGCCGCCCCGCGCCGCCACCTCCTGCATGTTCGACACGGTCTTCTCGAACACGCCCTCGCGGCGAGAGCTCTTGTCGAACGGCGCGACGACAACCACCGGCATGGACTCGTCGATCAGCGCGATCGGTCCATGCTTGAGCTCGCCCGCGGCGTAGCCTTCGGCGTGGATGTAGGAAATCTCCTTCAGTTTCAGCGCGCCTTCGAGGGCGATCGGATAAGCCGTGCCGCGGCCAAGATAGAGCACGTCCTTGGATTTGGCGAGATCGCGCGCCAGCGCCTCGATCTGCGGCTCCAGCCGCAGCGCCTCGGACAGATGCCGCGGCACCTCGATCATGGCGCGCACGAGATTGCGTTCGTCCTCGTCCGACAACACGCCGCGGATGCGGCCGGCGGCGATGGCGAGGCAGAGCAGCGCGGCAAGCTGACAGGTGAATGCCTTGGTCGAGGCGACGCCGATCTCGGGGCCCGCCAGCGTCGGTATCACCACGTCGCTCTCGCGGGCGATGGTCGAGGTCGGCACGTTGACGATCGACAGCACGTGCTGCTTCTGCTCTTTCGCATAGCGCAGCGTCGCTAGCGTGTCGGCGGTTTCGCCCGATTGCGAGACGAACACCGCGAGATTGCCCGGCGAAAATGGCGCCTCGCGGTAGCGGAATTCGGAGGCGACGTCGATCTCGACCGGCAGCCGGGCGAAACGCTCGAACCAGTATTTGGCGACAAGGCCCGCGTAGTAGGCGGTGCCGCAGGCTGAGATCGCCACCCGCTCGATCTTTGTGAAATCGAACGGCAGCTCCATCGGCAGCGACACCCGCTCGTTGCCCATGTCGAGGTAGTGCGCCAGCGTATGCCCCACGACTTCGGGCTGCTCGTGGATTTCCTTCGCCATGAAGTGGCGGTGGTTGCCCTTGTCTACCAGAAAGGCCGAGGCATTCGATTTCAGCACCGCGCGCTCAACCACATGTCCATTGGCGTCGTGCACTTCGACACTCTTGCGCGTCACCACGGCCCAGTCGCCGTCCTCAAGATAGCTGATGGTGTCGGTGAAGGGCGCGAGCGCGATTGCATCCGAGCCGAGGAACATTTCGCCGTCGCCGTAGCCGACCGCGAGCGGCGAGCCCTTGCGGGCGCCGATCAGAAGGTCTTCCTCGCCGGCGAACAGGAAGGCGAGCGCGAAGGCGCCGCGGAGCCGCGGCAGCGCGGCCTTGACCGCCTCGACCGGGGTCTTGCCGCCCTTCATCTCGTCGGTGACCAGATGCGCGATCACCTCGGTGTCGGTCTCGCTGCGAAACGCCGCGCCTTTTTTCTCAAGCTCTTCGCGTAGCTCGCGAAAATTCTCGATGATGCCGTTGTGCACGACCGCGAGCTTCTCGGTGGCGTGCGGATGGGCGTTGTTCTCGGTCGGCTTGCCGTGGGTGGCCCAGCGGGTGTGGCCGATGCCGATGGTGCCCATCAGCGGCGCGCTGTGCAGCCGCGCCTCGAGGTTGCGGAGCTTGCCCTCGGCCCTGCGGCGTGTCAGCGCGCCGCCTTCGAGTGTGGCGATGCCGGCTGAATCGTAGCCGCGATATTCCAGGCGTTTGAGCGCGTCGACGAGCTGCCCCGCCACCGCCTCACGCCCGAGTATCCCAACAATTCCGCACAAGTGGCTCTACCCCCCCGCCGCATCCGGCACACCCTCTTATGCGCCGCCGCCGGTTTCCGGAAAATCAAAATGCGTGTGCCCTTGTGTCAAAAATCGGGGTCACGGTGACAGGGGAGCTAAACCTGCGTTCTATCTGTGGCTTACGCGTTGTTTTTTAACAGGGGACTTAAGGCCGCGGGTCCGGCATCGCTGTCTCCGGCAGCAACGCCGTCAGAGCCACCCTTGTCAAACTTCTCAAATCTATTGACACAAGCGCCTATATCTCGCGAGTGAATGAACTGATCGCGCGGGTCTCGCAACAATAGCGCAATCCGACGCTTACACCTTCTTCCTAACGAGAGACTTCAGCTCCCGCAGGCGCTTTGCCCAGCCTTCCTTGACGGTTTGCCGGCCCCGTCCCAAGGCCAGTGCGCCCGCGGGCACGTCGGTGGTGATCACCGAGCCCGATCCGACATAGGCGCCCTCGCCGATCTTGACCGGCGCCACCAGCGACGAATTCGAGCCGATGAAGGCCGCTTTGCCGATGTTGGTGCGGTGCTTGGCCGCGCCGTCGTAATTGCAGGTGATGGTGCCGGCGCCGATGTTGGCGCCTGCGCCGACCCGGGCGTCGCCGATATACGAGAGGTGATTGGCCTTGGCGCCGGCCTCGATCAGCGCCTCCTTGACCTCGACGAAATTGCCGATCTGCACATTCTCTTCGAGCCTTGCGCCGGGCCGCAGCCGCGCATAGGGGCCGACGATGGCGTTCTTGCCGACATGGGCGCCCGCCAGATGCGAGAACGAGCGGATGGTCGCACCCTCCTCCACCGTGACACCGGGGCCGAACACCACATAGGGCTCGACCGTGACATCCTTGCTGAGCTTGGTGTCCGCCGCGAGGTAAACCGTGTCGGGGGCGACGAAGGTGACGCCAGCTTCGAGCGCCGCCTGCCGCAGCCGCTGCTGCATGGTGGCCTCGGTAGCCGCCAGTTGCGCCTTGGTGTTGATGCCGGTCACTTCATCCTCCGTCACTTCGAGCGCGACCGCCCTGAGCTTCATGTCGCGCGCAATCTTCACCGCGTCGGTCAGATAGAACTCGCCTTTGCGGTTGGCGTTGCCGATCCGCTCCAGGATTTTCAGCGCCTTCCTGCCGTCGAATGCCATCAGCCCGCCGTTGCAGAGAGCGATGGCGCGCTCCTGTTCGGTGGCGTCGGCGTGCTCGACGATGGCGATGAGTTCCATCCCCTGCGTCACCAGGCGGCCGTAGCCGGTCGGGTCGGCGGGCTTGAAGCCCAGAACCGCGACCGCCGCGCCGTCCGCAATCGCGCCGCGAAGCTTTTCCAGCGTCTGCGGTCGAATGAGCGGCGTATCGCCGAACACCACCACAATGTCGTCAGCGCCCTGTTCGATGGCGGCCTTGGCCGCCAGAACCGCATGCGCGGTGCCGCGGCGCTCCTTTTGCACGAACAGCTGTGAATCGGCGAAGTTCGCGCGCGCATCGGCCGAAACATCGTCATGCTCGGGGCCGACCACGACTGCTATCGCCGTGTTCTCGGGCATCTTCAGCGCGCTCAGCACATGACCGAGCAGCGAACGGCCAGCCACCATGTGCAGCACTTTCGGCCGCAAGGATCGCATCCTCGTGCCTTCTCCCGCCGCGAGCACTATTGTCAGGCAGGTTCGCCCGCTCATCTCGATTCCCTTCAGGTCGCGGCGGTCATAGCAGGATGCGCCAGCAGGGGCACGTTCGAGAGGAACCTGCTGACGTTTTCAACAAGGTGATTCGGGGCAGCGTCGTGGCCCCGGTGGCTGATAACGAGGCAAAGCTTGGCCAAAGCGAAAACGGGCGCGGAATTTGCGCCACCACGGCAGACATTCGCGATGCAGGACCTTTGGCGGATCGCCGTGTGGGGCCTCGCTGCCACAGCCCGGAACGACCGAACCCGGCCGTGACCGTCTGCATATGGCCGTCGCCGAAATCCACGAAATCCTCATTCCGTCAGGCGCCAAGCGGCTTCGCCCGCTCGACGCCCGCGAAGGCCGGCGGCTGGCCGAAACCGTGCGCGTACTCGCCGCCGACCGCGAACGGCTGCTCGATCGGGTCGCCACACTTGAACAAGGCCTTGACGGCATTACAGGCTCGATTGCCCGGGTCGAGAAGGCCGTAAAGACGCCGGCGGAAGCGGTTTCTGTCGTGGCGGAGCCCGCTCCGCCGCCAAGTCCGCCGGAGCCCGAGGGCACGTCAAGTGTGCCCCCCTGGGCGAACGTGCCCCTTCAAGTGCCGATGCCGCCGCAACCGCCCGTATCGAGCGTCAGCAAGCCCGAGTTCGGCCTCGATCTCAGCAGCGCCAGCACGGTTGAGGCGTTGCGCACCGCCTGGAACGCGGCGCTTCGCCGCCACGGCCCGCTGCTGGAGGGCCTGCATCCAGTGGTGCAGATGCGCGAGCGGCCCCGCCCAGGTGCAGTAGAAGTGCGCCTGATCGCCGGGCCCATCCCGAACGCCGCGACGGCAGCCCGGCTCTGCACCGCGATGACCGCGGCGGGCGCGATCTGCGCGCCCGCGCTGTTCGACGGCCAGCGGCTCGCCGGACGCCAAAACATTCTGCATAATCGCGGGCCATGAGCCGTCCGCTGTACCGTCCATCCCCCCGCCAAGCCGCCTGCCTTATCGTGTTGGCGCTTGCCGCGCTGTCCTATGGTTTTTTCATGCGCTACCGGGTCATCGAGCAATCGGCGGTGAGCATCGCCTGCCAGGGCGGCGGCGCGAACTGGCTGTGCGCCAGCCGCCGCACCACCATCGCGCTGTTCACGCCGCAGGTGTTCGGAATCGTGGCGCTGGGCGCCGCACTGCTCAACCTGCTGCGGCCGTCGGTGGTGTTCTGGGGGCTCGTATTACTCTCCAGCGGTATAGGTATCGTGCTCTACAACACGTCGCTGTCGGCGCTTGCCGTGGCGCTGCTGATCGTCAGCCTGGCGCGGCCCGTGCCCGAAGCAAGCTGAAAGCCAGCAGGGCGAGAGCCCCGGCAAACCACAGCGCCTGCCAATTGGCCAGCGTCTCATTCCAGACGATCAAGACCGCGCAGAAGGCCAGCACCGCGCCTGCGACTGTTTCCGCCAGCACGCGGGCGCGAGCGCCGGTTGGTCGCGGAGCGAAACTGAGCAGCAGGAAAGGCATTGCCGCGGCCGTCAACGGCGCGAACGGGAAATCGCGGTAGCGCGGATCAAACGACAGCGCGAGTGCCGATTGTACCGCCAGCACGGTCAGCGCCATCAACAGAAGCCCAATCGTCAGTAGAACCGGATCGCGGACCCGATCCCGCCGCGGACCAAGGATCATTGCGAACGCTGGCGGTGCTGTCCGCCGGGCCATTGCGGCCGCGCCCACGATCGGAACGGCGATAGCAAGGGCGGCGAACGAAAGATTGCGGAGCCACCCACCAATGTCTAAACTCTCGATCGGCACGTTCTCGATGGTCCATCCGACCAGTGTGCTGGCGACGGCAGCATTCAACGCAATCGCGATCCACGCGCCGAGCCCGATCTCGCGTGCACCGGTGCTTCGTGGCCGCGCACCGATCGCAGCCGCGAACACCATTGCCGCCAGTGCCAAACCACCTGCGGCCTGGACTGGCCAATGCGGATGGTTTGACACCGGCAGTCCCCAGGCAAATTTCTGCCGGCGCGTCGCGTCGTCGAACAGACCCCAATGGCCGCCGACGGTGCCCTCCAGCGCGCGCTTCCACGGCTGATCGAACGCCTCGATGACGTTGACGCGGAAGCGCTCGCGCTTGCCGCGCTCGAGCACGTCGGCGATGACCCGCGCCTGATTGGCAGGCGACGGCAGCGCGGCCTCGCGCATACGGCCGGCGCTTGGCCAGCCGACCTCGCCGATCACGATCTCCTTGCCGGGAAAGTTTTCGATTACGCGCTTACGGATCGTATCGACATGATCCGCGGCGGCCCGCGCCGCGACCGGATCGTCTTCCCAATACGGCAGGATATGGATCGTGACGAAATCGACGACATTTGCCAGCTCGCGATAGCGCAGCCAGAACTCCCAGACGTCAGCGTAGGTCACCTGCATCTTGACCCGCGACTTCACGCCACGGATCGTCTCGGCCAGCATCGCCGGCGACACCTCTCCGCGCAGTAGCACTTCGTTGCCGACGATGATTGCACGTACGACGTCCGGAAACCGGTTTGCCAGCGCAACGCCGGTGCTGATTTGATACTGCGTGCGGTCGGTATGACCCGACACCCAAAGGCCGAGCAGCACTTTCAGGCCATACCGTTGCGCGATCTCCGGAACCTGGTCGAGGCCGAAATCGACGGAATAGGTGCGGACGCAATCCGAAACCTTCGCCAATTGCGCTAGGTCCTGCTCGATCTGGGCGGGCGCGATCTTAGTGGAAAGATCGAGCGGGCTCTGAGCACCGCGGAACGGCGCATAGGAAACGCAATAGAGCTTCTCGCCGACAGCGAGCGGCGACGGCGGCATCGGCACCGGCGAACCGAGCCACCACCAAGCCGCGACGATGATCGCGGCCGTCAAAGTGAACAGACTGACAGGTTTACGCATCCGATCCGGCCGCGAGATTTCCGCGCCTGTCTACAGGAGCTAGCTGGCTCCGCTGACATGCTGCGACACTTTAATCAAGTACACGTCGGGCGCTGGACAAAGTCTGCAGGTTTGGCAATCTCCCTCGTCAACGGGTCGCGCGGCGCAAGCCGCAAATCGGACCCAATCGGTGTTCAGACAACGCGACAGAACATTCGCGAAACAGCAACGACCCCAAACTCAACCGGTCCGGCCAATGTCCCCCTTGTTGCGTCTCAGCCTCGCCATCCTCCTGACGGCGGTGCCTGTTTTTGCGTCCCAACCAACCTTCGCCCAAAGCGGCGATACCAAGAACGCTGACAAACCAGCGGCCGCCCAGTCGGCCGATCCAGCCAAGGACGCCCAGCGTCAGGTCGACGAGTTCGCCGAGGCGACCCGTCTGGTGACCGGCCCGGCCGGCAATCCGGAATGCGTCTGGCTCGGCCGGCGGGTGGTCGGTCTGATGTGGCGGGACGATATGGACACCGCCTTTCGCCACCTCGATCTTTACGACCGCTTTGGCTGCCCTGGCCCCCACATCCAGGCGGCGTTCCGCTGCGTGGTCCGTCAGGGCAACAATATCGACCCGAAATCGCCTCCAAGTCTAAATGCCAGGGTGCATGCCTGCTGGCTGAATCCCACAGCCTCGCAGACGGCGGCCGCCGCCCCCGCTGCAGCGCCGGCTTCGTCGGGTTCGGGAGTGCAAAATTCGGCGCCAGCTCCCGCGGCCGCTGGAACCCCTACCAAAGATCAGCGTTAGCAGCAGGGGCAATTCGGGACGGGCATCCGTCATCAATTAGCCATGACGTTGAAAGTATAGTGTTATGGCCTCCACCGAGGTATGCTGTTCCGCAGCAATGGCCCACTCAGGGGACGGGTTGGCGCCAGACTTTCTAAGCCCCGCTTGGTTGCTTTAATGCGAGTCGTCGTTTTTGTCGGCGTTCTCATTGCTTGCATACACGCCAGCGTGTGGGCTGTTTCTCGGGACATCATCAGTGCTCCCGCTTTCAATGGCCAGCTCGCCAGCGTCTCCTACACACCGTTCGATGGGTCGGCTCATCCCGACAGCGGCCGTCGCTCTAGCGCCGACCAGATCCGCGCCGATCTGAAAGCGATCACGCCCTACACCCGGATGATCCGCACCTATTCGTCCACTGGCGGCGCCGAGCTTATCCCCGAGGTCGCCCGCGAATTTGGCCTGCGCGTTTCGATCGGCGCCTGGATCGACAAAAATACCGATCGGAACGAGCGCGAGATGCGCGCCGTAATCGATCTCGCCAAGAGGCATCGCAACGTCGACAGTGTCGTGGTCGGCAACGAGACGATTTTCCGCGGCGAACAAACCACCGACGAGCTCATCAGAAAAATTCAACGCGTCAAGCGCGAGACCTCGGTCCCAGTCACCACCGGCGAAATCTGGAATGCCTGGATCGAGCATCCGGAGCTTGTCTCGGCCGTGGACTTCATCGCTGCGCACGTACTGCCGTACTGGGAAGGCATCTCGGAAACCGCCGCGGTCGATCAGGCCATCCGCATTTACGATCAGCTTCGCCAAGCCTATCCCGGCAAGCGCATCGTGATCGCCGAGTTCGGCTGGCCGAGCGCGGGCTACAACCGCCGCGACGCCAATCCCGATCCGCTGGTGCAGGCTCGCGTGCTGCGCAGTTTCGTCGCCCGGGCCGAGTCGCTCGGCATCGACTACAACATCATCGAGGCCTACGACCAGCCGTGGAAGACCTTCGAAGGCGGCGTCGGCCCCTACTGGGGCATGTTCGACACCACGCGCCAGCCGAAGTTCTCCTGGACCGGGTCGATCACCGACCCCGATCACTGGAAGCTCGCCGGCATTGCACTGCTGATCGGCGTGCTGCTGTCGCTGCCGATCCTTTCACTGGCGGCGGCAACCGCCGGCCAGACCGCGCTGCTCGCAGCAGCGGCTCATATCGTCGGAGCGTGGTTTGCGATCCTGTTCGCCTATTGGAACGGGCACTATTTCGTGGTGGGCGCGGCCATCGCCTACGGGTTGGCGCTCCTGCTCTTGATCCCGCTGATCTTCATCGCAATGAAGCGCATCGAGGAAGTCGCCAACGTCGCCTTCGGAACGAAGCCGCGCCGCCTGATCGTGTCGCCGCCACTCGTCCCCGAACCGCAGTTTGCGCCGAAGGTTTCGATTCACATTCCGGCCTATCGCGAGCCGCCGGAGATGCTTAAGCAGACGCTTGATGCGGTGGCGCAGCTTGAATATGCGAACTTCGAGTGCATCCTCGTCATCAACAACACTCCCGACCCGGCGCTGTGGCGTCCGGTCGAGGAGCATTGCAAGACACTCGGCGATCGCTTCAAGTTCATGCGCGAGGATAGTCTTGCCGGCTTCAAGGCGGGCGCGCTGCGGCTGGCGCTCTGCCACACCGCGACCGACGCCGAGATCATCGGCGTGCTCGACGCCGACTACGTGGTGGACCCGAACTGGCTCAAAGATCTCGTGCCAGTGTTCGCCGATGCCAAGGTCGGCATGATCCAGGCGCCACAGGACCACCGCGACGGCAAGCGCAGCGCCATGCATCACGCCATGAACGGCGAATATGCCGGCTTCTTCGATATCGGCATGGTGCAGCGGAACGAGAAGAACGCCATCATCGCTCACGGCACGATGTGCCTCATCCGCCGTTCGGCGCTCGTCGCCGCCGGAAACTGGTCGAGCGACACGATCTGCGAGGACACCGATCTCGGGTTGACCATCCTCGAGCTTGGCTTCACCGCGCATTACACCAACCGGCGCTACGGCTACGGCCTGCTGCCCGACAGCTATCTCGCCTACAAGCGCCAGCGTGACCGCTGGGCCTATGGCGGCTTCCAGATCATGAAGAAGCACTGGCGCCGCTTCCTGCCCGGCCGGAGCCTGCTCAACCGCGAGCAGAAGCGCGAATTTGCGCTCGGCTGGCTGTCCTGGCTCGGCGCCGAGAGCGTCGGCGTCCTGGTCGCGCTGCTGAACCTGATCTGGGTGCCGTTCGTCGCCATTGTCGGCATCGCGATCCCCGACAAGATTCTAACCATCCCGATCCTTGCCGCATTCGCGGTCGCGGTCCTGCATTTCGTCTCG
>Ga0210380_10001148_pt1 | contig 10999 bp, 12 predicted proteins | sample PLM4_5_coexredo_FD_155476 | JGI IMG/M metagenome (GOLD analysis project Ga0210380, IMG submission 155476) | Groundwater sediment microbial communities from an aquifer in East River, Colorado, USA - PLM4_5_coex redo | ecosystem: Environmental > Terrestrial > Soil > Riparian zone | place: USA...
GGAGAGCTCTTCGAACGCGGCGCCCGTCGCGTTGGCGACGATCCTGGCGAGCGTCGTCTTGCCGCTTCCCGGCGGCCCGTAGAGGATCGTCGAGCGGACGCGGTCCTCCTCGATCGCGAGCCGAAGCGCCGAGCCCGGCCCGAGGACGTGCTCCTGGCCCACGAACTCGTCGAGCGAGCGAGGCCTCAGGCGAAGCGGGAGCGGCGCGATGTCGGGGATCCGCTCCCTGGCGGCATCGGAGAAGAGGTCGCTCACCCACGCAGTATGCTCCGGCGACCCGTGCCCGAAGTCGAGGACTTCTCCGAGCCGATCCTCCCGGGGAGCGCCCCCAGCGACTACGAGCGGTATCTGCGGACGGACGAGCTCCTCGCCCTCCAGAAGGCGCCCGACGAGCTCTCGCACCGCGACGAGCTCCTCTTCATGACGGTGCACCAGTCCTCCGAGCTCTGGTTGAAGCTCGCGGCCTTCGAGGTCGAGACCGCCGTCGGCCTGATCCGCGACGCCGAGCTCCCCGGAGCGTTCAGGCTTCTGCGCCGGGCGCACGACTGCCTGAAGAACACGATCGGCGCGCTCGACATGCTCGAGCACATGTCGCCCTGGGAGTACACGGCGTTCGTCAGGCCCCTGCTCGGCCACGGGAGCGGCTTCGACTCACCGGGCTTCCGCGAGGTGCGCCGGGTCTCGCCGATGCTGGGCGACGTCTTCCACCGGCTCCGTCGGGACAAAGGCCTCTCGCTCGTCGACCTGTACGTCCACGGCCGCGAGCACGAGGAGCTGTACCAGCTCGCCGAGGCGCTCGTGGAGTGGGACGAGCGTGTCACGCTCTGGCGTGTGCGGCACTTCAAGGTCGTCGAGCGGATCATCGGCGCAGGCGCGATCGGCACGCAGGGCACGCCGGTCGAGCTGCTCGGCCGCCTGATCCACTCGCGGCTCTATCCGGAGCTCTGGGACGTGCGGAACGAGCTGACCGACCGGGCGAACCGCAGCTGATGGCCGTCTCGACCCTGCGCGGCGAGGTGACCGAGCTCCTGCAGGAGCTGATCCGCATCGACACGGTCAACCCGCCGGGCAACGAGACGGCCGCGGCGGAGCTCCTGCGCGAGTACCTGGAGTCGAACGGCGTGCGCTGCGAGTTCTACGCGCGGACGCCCGAGCGCGCGAACCTCGTCGCGCGCATCGCCGGCACCGGAGACGGGCCGCGCCTCGCGCTCCTCTCGCACACGGACACCGTGCTCGCCGACGCCTCGGAATGGGAGCGTGGCCCGTGGTCGGGCGACGTCCACGAGGGCGAGGTGTGGGGGCGTGGCGCGCTCGACATGAAGGGCGAAGTGGCCGCGAATGCGGTGGCGATGGCGTCGCTCGCGCGCGACGGCTTCGAGCCTCGTGGCGACCTGATCTTCGTCGCGGCCGCCGACGAGGAGGTGAACGTCGGCTTCGGCCTCTCGTGGCTCTGCGAGGCGCACCCAGAGGCGGTGCGGGCCGAGTACGCGCTGAACGAGGGCGGCGGCGATCGCGTCGAGCTCGGCGGCAAGCCCTTCTACCTCGTCTCGACCGCGGAGAAGATGAGCGCGCCGTTCGTGATCCGCACGCGCGGGCGCGCGGGGCACGGCTCGGTGCCGAGCATCGCCGACAACGCGCTGCTCAAAGCCGCCCCGCTCATCGAGCGGCTCGGCGCCTACAAGCATCCGCCGCAGCACACACCGGAGACCGAGGCGTTCTTCCGCGCGGTCACCGGCGAGGTGCCGCCGATCGGACAGGCGCTCGAGCGCGCGGGCGAGCTGCACCCGATGTTCGGGCTGCTGCTCGAGGCGCTCGTCGGCCCGACGTACGCGCCGACCATGATCGAGGCGTCGAAGAAGCGGAACGTCATCCCGAGCCTGTGCGAGATTACGGTCGACTCGCGGCTCCTGCCGGGCCAGACGCCCGCGGAGTCCGAGGCGATCGTGCGCTCCGTGCTCGGCGACGGCGACTACGAGCTCGACTGGATCGAGGCGTCGGGTGGCACGCGCTCGCCGGTCGAGTCGCCGCTCTGGGACACGCTCGAGACGTGGGTGCGTAAGAACGACCCGGAAGCCGGCCTGGCGCCGATGTGCCTGTCCGGCTTCACCGACAGCCACTGGATGCGCGAAGCGTTCGGCACCATCGCGTACGGCTTCTTCCCGATGCGCGCGATGGACGCCGAGGTCGCCACACTGCTCATCCACTCGGCGAACGAGCGGATCCCGGTCGACGACCTCGAGTTCGCGGTCGACTTCTACCGGGACGCCGCGCAGCACTTCTCCGGCTAGCCTGGAGCCATGGCCGACAAGCTCAGGCTCGGAGGGATGGCGCTGCCGAACGGCGTGCTCGTGCACGGCCCGACCTCGTGGGGCTGCGCGATCCGGCGACCGGACGGGACGATCGACGTTGCGGCGGAGCGCAAGCGCTTCGTCAGCGACGAACGGACGCCGCCGTTGCTGCGCGGACCGCTGAAGCTGCTCGAGGCGATGGCGGTGCTCCCGTCGGTGCGGCGCGCGCTGCCAAGTGCGCGATTGCCGTTCGAGCGGCCTGCGGTGATCGCGGCGATGCTCGCCAGCGCCGTCGGCCTGCGCGCCGTTCGCGGCTCGCGGCTCGGGACCGCGACGCAGGAGGTTCTGTCCGCCGCGTTTTCGTTCGCGCCTGCGGTACTCGCGCTCCGGAGCTCGGACCTCGCGGCGTACCACGGCGCGGAACACGTTTCCATCGGCACCTACGAGCACGACGAGCCTCGCGCGAAGGAGCACGAGCGCTGCGGCTCGCACCTCGTCGGCCCGATCCTGTTCACGGCGACGCTCGGAAACGTGCTCGCGTCGAAGGCGCCCCCGCGCGTTCGTCCGCTCGCACGCACAGGTGCGACGCTCGCTTCACTCGCAGTGTCGACCGAGATCTTCTCGTGGATGGTGCGCAACCCCGAACATCCCGTTGCCCGCGTGCTCGCGCGGCCCGGGCACGAGCTGCAGCATCGCGTCGGCACCGACGAGCCTTCCGCCGAGCAGCTCGAGGTCGCGAACGCGGCGCTCGACGCCTGCCTCGCCCTCGAAGGAGCGTGACCCCGTCGCTCGTCGCCCGAGCGGCCGCGCTCGCGGCGTCGCTCGGGTTCGAGAACTCGTGCACGCCGGAGACCGGCCGCCTGCTGCACGTGCTCGCGGGGATGCGCGGTCGCGAGCGTGTCGGGGAGACCGGAACCGGCGTCGGGTACGGCGCGGCCTGGATCGTCTCGGCGCTCGACCCCGCGGTGCCGTTCTTCACCGCTGAGCTCGACGAGGCCCGCGCGGCCACCGCCGCGGAGCTCTTTCGCGACGACGAGAACGCGCACGTGCTCGACGGCGACTGGCACGACGTGCTCGGCTCGCACGCGCCGTTCGACCTGCTCTTCCACGACGGCTCGAAGCGACAACCGGAGCTCGACGGCGAGGAGACGCTCCGCCTCCTGGCCCCGAGAGGATTGATCGTGATGGACGACCTGAGCCCGGGCCGGACCGGGCCCGACGCAGTGCGTGACTTCTGGCTCAAGCATCCCGACGTGGCCGCAACCGAGCTCAAGGTCTCGCCGAGCGAGGCCGTGATCGTCGCCGTCCGCACCCGCTAAGGCTCGACCCGGTTCCTGCCGACACCTCCTTCGTGGACCCAGCGCCCGTCTCTCCGCCTGAAGATCCGTCGTTCTGGGACCGCGTCGGCGACGTCATCTCGCAGATTCCGGCCGTCACGCAGACGTGGCTGCCGGTCTTCTTCCTGCTCCTGATGATCGTGATCGTCTGGCTGCTCTGGCGGACGATGCAGCTGATGCCGAAGATCAAGCCCGCGCGACAGGACGCGCAGGGCAAGTCCTCGATCCGCTGGGAGGACGTCGCGGGTCTGCCCGAGGCGAAGGCAGAGCTGCAGGAGGTCGTCGACTTCCTGCGCCACCCGGAGCGCTTCGAGCGGCTCGGTGCGCGCGTGCCGCGCGGGATCCTGCTCTACGGCCCTCCGGGCACCGGCAAGACGTTGCTCGCGAAGGCGGTCGCCCACGAGTCGGGCGCGCAGTTCTTCTCGCAGAGCGCGTCGGCGTTCGTCGAGATGTTCGCCGGCCTCGGCGCAGCGCGCATCCGCAAGCTCTTCGACGACGCACGCAAGAACGCGCCGTCGATCATCTTCATCGACGAGCTCGATGCCGTCGGAACCGCTCGCACCGGCGGCGGCTTCAACCGCGAGCAGGACCAGACGCTCAACCAGCTGCTCGTCGAGTTGGACGGTTTCGGCGAAGCGGCACAGGTCGTCGTGATGGGCGCGTCCAACCGCATCCAGGATCTCGACCAGGCGCTGCTGCGGCCGGGACGCTTCGACCGTCAGCTGCTCGTCTCACCGCCCGACCTCGCCGGGCGCGAGGCGATTCTCCGCGTCCACACGCGCGGCAAGCCGCTCGCTGCCGACGTCGACCTCGAGCAGATCGCGAAGCAGACCGCCGGGCTCGCCGGAGCCGACCTCGCGAACATCGCGAACGAGGCAGCGATCTTCGCGGGCCGCCACGAGGCGCAGTACATCTCGCATGTCGACTTCGACAACGCGATCGAGCGCGTCGTCGCAGGCTTGCAGCAAAAGAAGGTGCTCACCGAAAAGGAGCGGCGCATCCTGTCGTACCACGAGGCGGGACACGCGCTGATGTCGTTCCTGATGGGCGAGGTCGCGCCGGTGCAGAAAGTGACGATCGTCGCTCGCGGCCAGGCGCTCGGCTACACGCTGAATCTTCCGTCCGAGGACCGCTACATGGAGACGAAGGAAGAGCTCGTCGACGTGATGAAGATCTGTCTTGCCGGACGCGCGGCCGAGCAGGTCGTCTTCGGTCGCGTGACGAACGGCGCCGCGAGCGACCTCGAGAAGGCGACGCAGATCGCGCGCTCGATGGTCTTCGAGTGGGGCATGTCCGACGGCGTCTCCTCGCGCACGCTTCGTGCCGACAACTACGCGCTCTCGGAGGAGACGAAGCGTCTCCGCGACCAGGAGCAGGCGCTGCTGACCGACGGGGCCTACAGCGAAGCGATCCGCCTGATCGAGAAGCACCGCCACTCGCTCGACCGCCTCTCGAACGCGCTCCTCGAGAAGGAAACGCTGCTCCGTGAGGAGCTCGTGGCGATGCTCGGCGACCTCATCGCCGAGTCCAGGGCCTCCGAGCTCGTCGGCGTGAAACAGGTCATCTCGCTGCCCGAGTAGCCCCCGGTAGGATCGCCCCGTGGAGGCGAAGGGGATCCATCATCTCGGCGTCGCCGTCGAGGATCTCGACGAGGCGGTGACGACCTACGAGCGCCTGTTCGGCGCACGCGTCGAGCACCGCGAAACGGTGCCGGACCAGGGCGTCGAGGCGGCGTCGCTGCGGGTCGGCGAGAGCAGGGTCGAGCTGCTCGCCTCGCTCGGCGACGACACACCGGTCGGAAAGTTCCTGGCCAAGCGCGGGCCGGGCATGCACCACGTTGCGTATTCCGTCGCTGACCTACCCGCATCGCTGGCCGAGCTGGAGCGTGCAGGCGCAGAGCTGATCGACGACCGGCCTCGCCGCGGCCTGTTCGGGCTCGAGGTCGCCTTCGTCCACCCCGACGCCGCGCACGGCGTCCTCGCAGAGCTGGTGAGCGATGCCGGCTGACGACAAGGTCCGGGTCGAGGTCGCCTACCAGGGCGGCCAGTCGTTCACGACGCTGATGTCGAACGAGGCGGCCGACGAGCTGGAGCGCCGGCTTGCGTCGGGCGAGGAGAGCGTGCTCACGATCGACGCCGAGGACGGCCGCTACGCCGTCGTGCTCGGCCACATCGCCTACGTGAAGCGGTTCCTGCGGGAGTCCCGAGTCGGCTTCGGGTCTCCGGGGCCCTAGTTACGCAGCCCAGCGGCACGGGCAGACCTCAGCGAATGGCGGAACGGACGACGGAGCGGCCCAAGGAGTCGGGGGCGCAGATCAGGAGGCTGGTCGAGCGCGGGCAACAGGGTGACCGCGCGGCGCTCGAAGAGCTGTACCTGATCCACTTCGACCGGATCTACAGCTACCTGCACATGACGGTCGGGAACCGGCACGACGCCGAGGACCTGACCACGCAGACCTTCCTGCGGATGCTCGAGTCGATCGGCAAGTTCCGGTTTCAGTCGGCACCGTTCTCGGCCTGGCTCTTTCGGATCGCGCACAACCTCTCGATGGACCACTTCCGCGCGTCGCGCCGCGTGCAGCCCGAGGAGGAAGTGCCGGAGCCGATCGGCCACGAGCAGGACTCCGCCGAGGTGGAGGCGCTGCACTCGATCGGTCGCCAGAGCCTGCTCAAGCTGATCGAGGACCTCTCCGACGAGCAGCAGCAGGTGCTGACGCTCAAGTTCGTCTTCAGCTTCTCGAACGGCGAGGTCGCGACGATCCTCGGCAAAACGGAGGGCGCGGTGAAGTCGCTGCAGCATCGCGCGCTTGCGTCCTTGCAGAGACAGATCACGACCGACTAGGTGGCACTCCAGGTCGGGATCGTGGGGCTGCCGAACGCGGGCAAGACGTCGCTCTTCCGCGCGCTCACCGGCGCGGAGACGACGGGCCGCGACAACGTCGGCATGGCCGCCGTCCCCGACGATCGGCTGCGTCAGCTCGCGGAGACTGTCGGCGCGAAGAAAGTCACGCCCGCCGCGGTGCGCGTTGTCGACGTCCCGGGGACCGGAGCAGAGCTGCTCGGGAACCTGCGCCAGGTCGATCTCATCCTCGCCGTGCTCGACGGGTGGTCGGGCACGCGCGATGCGCGCAGCGACTCGGAGGAGCTCACGCTCGAGTTGCTCGCCGCCGACCGGGACCACGTCCAGCGCAGGCTCGAGCGCGTCGCGAAGCAAGCGAAGTCGGGGGACACCAAGCTTCGCGCGGAGGTCGAGAACCTCGAGCAGCTGGCGGCGCACCTCGAGGACCTTCAGGCCGTGAGCGAGCTGGCCGGCGACGTCGAGATTCCCGCGGAGCTCGAGCTGCTGACGATCAAGCCGATCATGGAGATCGTCAACGGGCCGGACGGAACCGACCTCAAGCTCGAGGCGGAGCTCGCGGAGCTCTCCGACGAGGACGCTGCGTCGTTTCGCGAGGGCGAGTCGGCTCTGGGCTCGGTCGTGCGCGGGCTCGTCGAGACGCTCGACCTGATCACGTTCTTCACCGCGGGCGAGAAGGAGACGCGCGCGTGGACGCTCCACAAGGGCGAGACGGCGCTCGACGCCGCCGAGACGATCCACAGCGACATCGCACGCGGCTTCATTCGCGCCGAGGTGATTCGCTGGGACGACCTCGTCGCGGCCGGTTCGCACTCGGACGCACGCCGTCAGGGACTCGAGCGCGTCGAAGGAAAGACGTACGAGGTCCAGGACGGCGACGTCCTGAACGTCCGCTTCAACGTCTAACGCAATCGATCCGCGAGGTAGCGCAGGCCGATCGGGTAGCGGTACTCGATCCCCGCATGCGTGGCGTCGAAGAGCTCAGCGTGGAGATCGAGCACGCCGATCGCCGTCAGCTCGCGGCGGATCCACTCCAACACGAGATCGAGGTACCACTCGTCGCGCGTGCCCGCGTCGTAGTAGATCGCCCGCATCCCGCGAAGCGCGTCGGCATATCGCGGGATCATCGTCGGGTAGTCCCACTCGGCCCAGCGCTCCCAGAGCTCCGGGATCACCTTCGCCGTTGCCGGGTCGTACGGAAGACGCACGGTGCCGTCCTCGTCCGCCGAGTACGCGGCGGAGAAGCCCCACTGGAGCAGGATGTGCAGGTCGTGCGGGTGCTCGAGCGGCGCCTGCGACGAGCGCAGCTCCTCGAGGAAGCGTTCGATCGAGCCGCCGTACGCGTCGCGGAGCCGCCGTGCCGCGAGCCGGAAGAACGGCCGGATGGAGACCTCGAACAGGCCTCCGCCCGCGTGGCTCGCGTAGCCGGAGAAGAGATCGGGCCGCAGCATCGCGGTGACCGCGGCGCCCTGGCCCCCGCTCGATTTGCCCGCCACGCCGCGAAACCCGTTCGTTTCGTAGCGCTCGTCCACGAAGGGGACGATCTCGTCGCAGAGGTACGAGTGGTAGCGGCCCGAGCCGTGCGAGTCGACGAACTGCGAACCGCCGACCGACGTCCACGCGTCGACGAACACGATCCGCGCGTCGATCTGCTCGCTATCCAGGAGCTCGAAGATCGTCGGTCGGAACGCGGTGCGATTCCGCCACATGTCGACCTGTCCGGTGTACCCCTGCAGAACGTAGATCGCCGGGCCGCCGTCGTAGCCCGGCGGGGTGTAGACCCAGAGCGGCCGGACGTGCGGGTCGCCGAGCGGATTGCCGCGCAGCACTTTGCTCTCGATCGTCAGCTCGTCGAGCGGCATCTCAGGCAGCCGCCGCGATCAGCCCGACACCGGTGAGTGCAACCGCCCCGCCGAGTGCCTGCGACCGTGCGGGACGCTCTCGCAGGATCGCAACCGCGAGCAGGATCGTGACGACCGGATAGAGGGACGCGAGGACGGACACGAGGCTGACGAAGCCCTCGTTCAAGGCAAGAGCGAGCGCGAGGTTCGCGCCGACGTCGAACAGCCCGATCGCAACGAGCACCGGAAGGTCCCCCGCCGGCGCGCGCAGCGCGCTTCGCGAGATTGCCACGGTGACGGCAAGCGTTGCCGCCGCCGCGCGTGCGACGACGACAGCCCAGTACGCATCGTCTGCGCTTGCGCGGTCGATGAACACAAAGTACGAGCCGAACCCGAGCGCCGCGAGCAAGGCGAGCGGCACGCCGGCCGAAAGCCCACCGGACGAGCCAGGCTCTCGGGAGACGAGCACGACGCCGACGAGCGCGAACACGACGCCCGCGAGCGCGATCCCACCGGGACGCTCGCCACGCGCGAGCCCGACGGTGACCGGCACGACGGCTGCTGCGGCCGAGATCGGGGCGATCACCCCGATCGCTCCGATCGCCATGCCGCGGTAGAGACAGGCGAGCCCGAGCGCGCCGGCCATCCCTGCTGCTACCGCAGCGGCGATCGCGGTGCGGCCGAGGAACGCGCCGCCGGCGAAGTTTGCAACGACGAGAATCCCGACGAGCCCGGCGGCCTGCGAGATCGCGAGCACGGTGAGCGTCGCGAGGCGACGGGAGGTGACTCCGCCGAAGAAGTCTCCCACCCCCCACAGTACGCTCGCCCCGAGGGCGAGTCCGATCGCGGTCACGCGTGGTCTACGGGCCGCGTCGCTGCGACGGCGTCGAGCTGGTTTGCGTGGTAGAGCGCCGCAGCCTCGGCGGTGCGGGCGGCGCGGAGGTCGTGGTGGCACGCGACCGCGTGCAGGAGCTCTGCGCGCGCGTCCGGGGCGAGCGCGCTTCCGCGTTCCTCGATCAACCTGAGGCCGAGGTGCACGTGCCCGAGCAGCCGTCCCTCCTCGGTCGGCCTGAACGCCGGCGCCGGCCCCAGTTCGCGCGTACGGCCGACGTCGTGGAGGAGCGCGGCTGCGATCAGGAGGTCCGTGCGGAGCCGCGGATGCAGCTGAGCGGTCTCGCGGCAGATCGTCGCCACCCCGACCGTGTGCTCGAGCAGCCCGCCGGCGTACGAGTGGTGACCGTCGAGCGTCGCCGGCAGCGTGCGAAAGCGTTCGCGGATCGCGGCGTCGTCGACGAACTGCGCGACCGTGGCGCGCAGCCCCGGATGCGCGACCTCGCCCGCGAGGAACTCGAGGAACCCGTCGAGCTCGTCTCGATCGCGCCGAATCGTCGGGGTGAGTGCCGCCGGGTCGGTCGCGGGTGCCTTCTCGAGCGAGCGCACCTCGACCTGAAGCCGGTCGCGGAAGCGTTCGACCCGGCCGAGCACACGAACCGCGTCTCCCTCGTCGAAGCGGGCGTCGAGCAGGTCGACGTCGTTCCAGATCCGCGCGTCCACACGGCCGCTCGGATCGACGAGCTCCAGCGCGAGGTAGGCGGCGCCGCCCTTCGTCCTCAGCCGCTGCTTGCGGGCGACGGCGTAGACGCCCTCGACGACCCGGTCCTCGGCCAGGTCGGCGATCGCGTTCATGAGCCTGATCCTAGGGTACGGTCCGGGCGTGGCCGAACTTCGACCCTTCGCCGCGCTGCGCTACGACGAGGAGCACGCCGGGCCGCTCGAGTCGCTTGTCGCGCCTCCCTACGACGTGTTGTCCGAAGACGAGCGGGAGGCGTACCTCGAGAAGAGCCCGTACAACGTCGTGCATCTCACGCTGCCCGACTCGGAAGAGCAGGCGGCAAGCGACTTCGCGGCCTGGCGCCAGGAAGGCGTGCTGCGAGAGGAGTCGCCGTCCTTCTGGGCGCTCGAGCAGGACTACGTCGGCCCGGACGGCGTCGCGCGGACGCGCCGCGGGATCGTGGCGTCGCTCAAGGTCGAGCCCTACGAGCGTGGCGTCGTCCTGCCACACGAGCGCACGCACCGCGAGGCGAGGGAGGGCAGGCTGCGGCTCGTCCGCGCCGTCGGTGCGCAGCTCGAGCCGATCTTCCTGCTCTACGAAGGCCTGCCGCCCGTCGCGCACCCGCAGGGCGAGCCCGAGCTCGAGGTCGACGGCGCGAAGCTCTGGCGGCTGGCCGAAACCGACGCGATCGTCGAGGCGTTCGCCGACCGCCAGCTGATGATCGCCGACGGCCACCACCGCTACGAGACGACGGTGGAGTACGCGCAAGCCGGCGGCTCTCCCTGGATGATGGTCGTGCTGGTCTCGACGAGCGACCCCGGCCTGACGATCTTCCCGACTCATCGCACCGCGGCCGAGTTCGACGCAAGTAACAGTTTGTTACTTACCGACGGGCACGACCCGCGCGCAGCGCTCGAGTCGCTTCCCCCAGACAAGCCTGCCGCGGTCGTGTACACGCGCGATCGGGTCGCGGTCGCGGAGGGCGAGCCGGGACAGCTCGACACGCAGCTCGTCGAGGGGCTCGCTCCCGACGTGGGCTACACCGCCTACGTCGACGAGGCGATCGCCGCGGTCGACGAGGGCCGCGCCGACGCGGCGTTCCTGCTTCGCCCGACGAGGATCGAG
>Ga0210380_10001149_pt1 | contig 10996 bp, 9 predicted proteins | sample PLM4_5_coexredo_FD_155476 | JGI IMG/M metagenome (GOLD analysis project Ga0210380, IMG submission 155476) | Groundwater sediment microbial communities from an aquifer in East River, Colorado, USA - PLM4_5_coex redo | ecosystem: Environmental > Terrestrial > Soil > Riparian zone | place: USA...
CGCCGAAAACCACGTCATAGACCGGCGCCCATCGCCCATAAGCCTTCGTCACCATGTCCTTGGGGAGCTCAGCATGCGTCATCGATGTCATGATCTTGCTTGGCCTTTCTTGCGTTCAAAGCTGGATTGGAAATGTTCGACCTGCGAATTAGCCATTCGCCGTTACCGCAACGGTCGAAGGCAACGGAGAAAGGCCGGCATTGCCCGGCATAATTTGCTTGATGTTGCCGACGAACTGCCGGGCGCTGTTCTCCCAGGAGTGCGCCAGCGCGTAATCGCGGCAGGCCTGCCGGGACATATTGAGCGCATCGAGACAGGCCACCCGCAAATCCTCGTTCAGCGCGCCGATCGGATTATTCGCGACCACGTCCTTGGGGCCGGTCACTGGAAAAGCGGCGACCGGAACTCCCGAGGCGAGCGCCTCAAGCTGCACCACGCCGAACGTGTCGGTCCGACTTGGAAACACGAAGACGTCGGCGGCGGCGAGATGTCCGGAGAGCTTGCCGTTTTCCAGGAGCCCGAGGAACTTCGCGTCAGGAAACCGTTGCCGCAGTTCGGCCTCCTGAGGGCCCGCCCCGATCACCACCTTGGTGCCCGGCAGATCGAGCGAAAGAAACGATTCGAGATTCTTCTCAACGGCGATCCGCCCGACGCTAATGAAGATCGGTCGGGGCAGATCGAGCTTGATGGCACGATCGGGGCTGAACAGATAGGTGTCGACGCCGCGCGTCCACATGCCGATATTTTTGAATCCCCGCCCGCTCAGCTCCGCCGTCAGCGACGACGTCGCCACCATGGTCACGGCCGATGCCCCATGAAATCGACGCAACGCGGCATAGATCCAGCGTTCCGGGATCGGCCAGCGCGCCGAAATATATTCAGGAAACCGCGTCGTATAGCTTGTTGTGAACGGCTGGCCGTGGGTTCGACACCAGGCGCGAGCCATGATTCCGATGGTGCCTTCCGTCGCGATGTGAATCGCGTCGGGCCTGGCCTGCTCGATGCGCCGCGCGATCCTGCGTGGGCTCGGCAGTGCCAGGCGCAATCCTGGGTAGGTCGGGACCTGCACCGAGGGAAATCCCTCGGGCGACAGGAATTCGATGGTGACGCCGAGTTTTTCGGCGGCGCGAGCGAGCGAGGTCAGGGTTCGCACGACGCCATTGACTTGCGGATGCCAGGCATCCGTCGCGATCAATATCCGCATGAAGCCACCTGTCGTCGCCGATCCGATCCATGGTCGAATCGGTTGCGACAACAATTGCCAATTCATGTCTCAATCGTGTGACGGCGATACGTCCAGGCCTCACGCCGAAAGTCGCGGATTGTAACAAAAGTGTTGCAACCGGATGAGACTGTGCGCCTCCGAATCATCCACCGTCGCGGGATCGATTCAGCGGAGGCCCATGCGCGAGCGGATTAGGGCCTTCACACGGGCCTTTCAGCGAAGCAACGGTTGGCACAAAGTCGGAATGGCAGTTGGCCTCGTGATCGTTGCATTTGCGCTCACGACATTGTTTCACCTGTTGCGAGACATCGAAATCGACAAGGTCGTCGTCGCGTTGCGGCTGACGTCGCCGTATCAAATCCTTATTGCCGGCGGATTTGTCGCTGCAAGCTACGTCACCCTGACGTTTTACGATTACTTCTCGTTGCGCACGATCGGCCGCCGCGAGGTGCCGTATCGGATCGCCGCCATGGCAAGCTTCATCAGCTACACGATCGGGCACAATCTTGGCGCGACGGTCTTCACCGCCGGCGCCATCCGGTTTCGCATCTACTCCGCCTGGGGCCTGTGCATTGCCGATGTGGTCAAAATCGCCTTTATCACCGGGCTGACGTTCTGGCTGGGCAACGCATTCGTCCTCGGCGCCGGTCTGCTTTGGGCGCCCGAAGCAGCCAGCGCCATCACCCAACTGCCGCCGTGGCTCAACCGCGCCATTGCGTTGTCGGGTCTTGCAATCATCACAGGCTATCTGCTCTGGCTGTTCCCCGGGCCGCGCACCATCGGGCGCGGCGGCTGGCGGATCACGCTGCCCTGCGCGCGGCTGACCCTCGTTCAGATCGGCATCGGCGTGGTGGATCTGACAGCAGGTGCGCTCGCCATGCACGCCCTGCTGCCCGCCGATCCGCCGATCGATTTCGTCACAGTTCTGGTGATCTTCGTCACGGCGACCTTGCTCGGCTTCCTGAGCCATGCCCCCGGCAGCCTTGGTGTGTTCGAGGCGGCGATGATCGTTGCGCTACCGCAATTGCAAAAGGAGGAGTTGCTGGCATCGCTGCTGATCTTCCGGGTTTTGTATTTCATGTTGCCGTTTTGCGCGGCCGTGCTGCTGCTAAGCGCGCGCGAAGGCTGGCTGGCGGCGAGAGTCTCTGCCGGCAAGGCTTGTGTAGCCGCGGCGGAGGATCGACAGTTGTCTTGAAACTAGACCGGCGTCTTCCGCAGCCTGGTCGCTGACGGACCTCTTGGGAGTGCTGCAGGAGCTGCATGCCAAGGGCATCGACCTGTATTTACATCAGCAGGGGCTCGACACGTCCACGCCGTCCGGTCGCGCGCTGTTTCAAATGCTCGGAGTATTCGCCGAATTTGAACGCGCGATGATCCGGGAACGTGTCATGGCCGGGCTGGCACGGGCAAAGGCCGAGGGGACGCGATTTGGTCGGCCCGCAACCAATGATGCAATCAAGGTCAAAGCGATCCGCGCCGCCCGCGCCGCCGGTAAGAGCATCCGCACCATTGCGCATGAGTACGGCGCTGGTATCGGGACGGTCTCGCGCCTAACCGCATAGAAGGGAGTGCATCGCCACGACCGACTACGGACCACTCGGCAATGAGGCGCGACACCCTGGGTGCGCGATTCCGCCCCCTGGCGCCCCCCGAAATCGCGAGCGGAAATGGGCGCAACACCTCTCGGGAAATTTTTCCGTCGCGAGAGCAGAAGCGCAGGTTTATCCTACACCTTACCCAAGCGTTGCGAGCGTCAGCTCGTCATTGACGAGAAGTCTACGGAGCGCAAGATCGGTGCCACGTCGCCCTGCGGTATTGAGTTGGATGAAAATGGCCATGATCGCCACGCCGCCGTTCCGACGCGCCCAGGTATCGATCCGCCAGCTCTACGAGGGCGGCTCGGACCGGGCGCATCGATTCCGCTACACGCTGCTCGCTTTCGATCTGGTCACGCTGCTGTTCATCGTCGCGACCTCGTTCGTGCCGGGCAACGCCGTCATCGAGACGCTCGATGTCGTGTTCGGCCTCGTCATCCTGGGGGACTTCGGCGCGCGCCTGCTGATCAGCCGCCACCGCCTGCGCGACCTACTGCGCCCGACCACATTGGCCGACATCGCGGCGATCGTGTCGTTCCTCGCGCCGCTGGTGGGCGAGGGCGCGGGCTTCCTGCGCATCCTACGCACTTTGCGGCTGCTGCGCAGCTACCAGCTGCTGGCGCGGCTGCGTCGCGACTCCGCGTATTTCCGCGACAACGAGGAGATCATCATCGCGGTCGCCAATTTCGTGGTGTTCCTGTTCGTGATGACCGGCTTCGTCTACGAGACGCAGCACGCCAGCAATCCGCACATCATCAACTATGCGGACGCGCTGTATTTCACCGTCACGGCGCTGACCACCACCGGTTTCGGCGACATCACGCTGCCGGGCACCACCGGGCGGCTCATCTCGGTCGCCATCATGATCTTCGGCGTGACGCTGTTCTTCGGGCTGGCCAAGGCGGTGCTGCGTCCGAACAAGGTGCGCTTCCCCTGCCCGACCTGCGGCCTGCTGCGTCACGATCCCGACGCGGTGCACTGCAAGGCCTGCGGGCAGGTGCTGAACATTCCGAACGAGGAGGAATAGACCCCATAGGGCCAAGCTCCGCGCCGTCGCGCCGCTTGGGTCGCTCGTCGTGCGTCGTCATCGCTTCGGTCATCGCATCACCATCTGTGTCGCGGCGATCATAAGCCGGGAGACATCCGCACTGCACCTGCGGATTTTCAGAGGACAGACTTGTTGAGGTCATGCCGTCACGCGGACCCGGCGGAGGGTTTCGCTCTCCACAGTACCTTGGCGACCGACTGCGGAGGGGACACCATCCTTCAACGGTCCCCGCCAGCCGTCGCGCATCACGTCATCGCCGCGACACGGCGCGAGCCATCAACCCGCGCGGAGCCCGGATCACCATCAGGGCTGACGGCGAATGCTTTCATTTCCGTCATAGAACTTCAGCTTCCGCATGAGCAAAGGCATGGTGAGCCCCTGCGCGACGACTGAAAAGACAACTACCCCAAATGCTGTGGCCAGTATTTCATTGTAGAACGGGAAAGAAGGCGGAACGGCAAGGGCTAATGCCAATGCCAGTGCCCCTCGCAGTCCACCCCACCAGAGGACGTGCTGCTCGCGCAGGGGTATGGCCCATGTCGAAGGCCGAAAGAGCAAACATACCGGATAAACCGAAAGTGCTCGCCCCGCGAGAACCAAGCTGATTGCGAGCGATAGAGCCCTCGCATCGACGCGGATAAGAGTTGCGAGACTTAGACCAATCAAAAGGAAAATCAGGGAGTTTGCTATGAACGCGCCGAACTCCCATAGGTCGATCACGAAGGAACGAGCACTGGAGGAAAAGATACTTCGGCTCTTATCTTCCCTGAGAGCACCCAGATTGCCCATAAGAAGACCGGCTGCGACGGTTGCAAGCACACCCGAGAAATGGAAATTTTCTGCAAGCAGAAACGATCCGTAAGCAGTAACAACCGTCAGTGTGGCTAGCACCAAATGGTCAGAAGTTCGTCCAGCGAGCACAATAGCCGCAGCGCCACAGCTAACTCCCACCAAGATGCCTCCGCCCGTCATAAAAGCTAGGGTGCGTCCCACGGCCACCGCGCTTAGCTGCGAACTGCCAGTCGCCTGTGCCCAAGTAAGAACAAGCGCAAACAAGACCGCTGCAACACCGTCATTGAGAAGGCTTTCACTCTCAACCAACAGGCGGAGACGGCCCTTGACGCCGGTGTCCTTGAACATGGCAAGAACGGCAATCGGATCGGTCGCAGCAATCAGCACCCCAAAGACGACAGCGGGTGCCACTGGCCAAGCCAAGAATTTTACCATGCCTGCCGCGACAACACCTGCTGAGATCACCACACCGAGCGTTGAGAGCACGACAACTGGTAGCATATCCTGTCGAAGCTCGCGCCAGCGGATACTCAGTGCGGCTTCAAACAAGAGCGGCGGAAGGATAACTAAAAAAATGAAGTCGTGTGTAAGCATTGCACCCGTGTCGAGCCCCGCCACGGCAAGACCCTGCCCGGCAAGGACGAGCCCTACCGTGTAGGGTAGACGCATGCGCCGGATGATGATCGCGACGATAATAGCTACGCCGAGGAAGCTAATGGTGTGAGTGAGAGAAGTATCCATTGTTTCGATTGTAGCGCAGCGCGGCAGTGAGCGTCACCGCGAAATCGACGCGCGTCCATCACCATCACAATCACCGCGACGGGGACAGGCGACACCGCCCCGCGTCAGCGTCGAGGCTGCACCAGCGGCACCACACCAATCCATTGCTGCCGAGATGATGATGACCTCGGCAAGGCCGTGCGGCACATGGAGGCGCTTCAATACCGCAATCAGCTTCATCACCAACACCAACTGGCAGAACTACGGCGCGCTCGTGCGGCTGGTGCCGCAGTGGTACGCCGACGCGGGATCGATCTCGATCTACTACGCCAGCCGGAGGCAGGTGCCGGCCAAGACGCGCGTCTTTGTCGATTTCGTCGCGGAAGCATTTCGACGTCAGCGACTTGCGGAACGGTTTGCTGGCAGCATTGGCTAGTTGGGCATTGTGCAGTCCGCTAATGGGAGGGTCCGGCCGTGCTCCTGGCCCCCAGCGATAGACGCTGGGAGGGGACCGCATTCACCCCATCGCGACCCAACATCGCCAAAGAAAGCCGTTTGCACCCTAACGAAAGTTGCTTGTATTTTGGTGCGGGCGGCCACCCACGAAATCATCCGCAACTCGGGCGGGGAGTATGTAGGTGGAGACGCGCATCACAATACAGCCGAAACTTTGAAAGCTACGAACGGAATAAGAAAGAGTGTATCAGCATTGCCGCGAAATGCATCAACTCTCAGCTGAATGTCCGCCTTGTGCCATTAGTGGACTTGAGCGGGCTCGCTCAGCGCACCAAACGGTTGCGCATTGCATGGGTTGCGGGCGGCCTGCCCGCGCCTACATAGACACAGGTCGGGGAGGAGTGTGCCACATGTCCACACTTTTCGCCTTTTTTCATCACGTCGCGGCTTTTACGCTGGTATCGGCGCTCGCAGTCGAATTTGTACTCGTCCGCCAGGAGTTGACGTTGGCCACCGCTCGCAGGTTGCCGATCGCCGATGCGGTGCTCGGGGCGTCGGCCGGCTTTCTCTTCGTCGTCGGTCTGTCGCGCGTGTTCTTCTTCGAGAAGGGCGCCGGGTATTATTTTCACGAGCACGCTTTCTTGACCAAATTCTCTGTCTTTATCGCCGTCGCACTGCTGTCGATCATCCCGACGATCGAATTCTTTTCATGGCGCAAGCCGGTGCGTGCCGGGCAACTGCCGCCAGTGGGCGAGCAGAGATTGCGTTTCATTCGCAAAATCATTCACATTGAATTGGTCGCCGTTGTCGTAATCCTGCTGTGTGCGGCGATCATGGCGCGTTGATAGGGCTGAAAGCGGCATCGTTGCTGCAAGCTGGCCGATGTCCGTTGTGGGTCATTCGCGTCGATTTAGACCTGTCCGCGCCACGTCCGCTTTGCCCCCCGATAGCGACCAAAAGCGGACGTGCCGGATTGGTCGCTAAGTGCCAATCGCGCCATTTTGGTCGCTGCCCTTGAACAGCTGGAACTAACAGCGGTGAAAATTTCCGCTAGGACCCTTGAGGCCCTATCCAAGTACCCGGCGGCAAAGCCGGAAGTTCCGCCGCGAGTCCGTCCAACATGCCCTGCACGAGTCTGTCGCCCAATGCGCCGGCCTTTTTCTTCGGGCCGACGAGCCCATCGGCCAGCAGTAGAGTAAGTCCATGGACGAGAGACCAACACACCAAAATAGCACCGGCAATCTGCCGTTCGTTGCGCGCGGTATGCGGGATTGCGCGTCCCAGGCCTCCCGCGACGATCACGCCCGCAAGCAGAGCTTTGGTCTTCTCCGCTTCAGCCAGTTCGATCGCGGGGCGGCTACGATTGGGCCCTCCCAGATAGCCTCCAAACATCAAGTTATAGAGGGCGGGGTTTTCAACACCGTGAGCAATGTAAGCGCGCAACATCGCAAACAACTGCTCACGAGCATTGTCGAGACCCGCAATTTCGGTCGTCATTCGCTTCGTCAGCGTCTCGAACCCCGCCGCCGATACAGCCGCCAATAGCTCACGTTTGTCGGCAAAGTGCTTGTAAGGGGCGTTGTGGCTCACACCCGCGCGACGGGCGAGTTCACGTAGGGAAAACTCCAGGCTTTGGGTTTCCTGCAAGATTTCCATGGCGGCCGTAACGATCGCGCGACGCAGATCGCCATGGTGATAGGGACGCTCGGCGGATTGACGTTTGGGCATGTTCGGTAAACCTCTGAGTTCTGTTGACAATTAGGCGGCAAAGTTGGCGATGTCAACATATGCATAGCAGGCATTCCGTAATCGATGAAGACCCAATGTGGACATTGGCAACTTCCGATACTATTGAAGTTGGCAACGTCAACATAAAGTTCTGTTGGAGCTCGAAACATGCGGCCCTGCTTTCTTCTTCTTACGGTTTTGGTGATCCTTGTCGGTTGCAAGCCAGAGGACACGCCGGCGGCCCTTCAGCTGGTCCGCACGCTTGTCGCCGATCCCAAATCTATCGGCGAAGACCGCCACGCGATCGGCGAGGTCAAGCCGCGTTACGAGAGCGATGTGTCGTTCCGCGTCGCCGGCAAGGTGCTGTCTCGGCGCGTCGATGTCGGAGCTTGGGTCAAACAAGGCGATACGCTGGCGTCGCTTGATACCCAGGACTATCAGAACCGCCTCCGCTCAGCGGAAGCAGACGTCCGTTCGGCCGAGGCCGCGCTTGTCGAGGCCCAAGCCACGGAGGCACGCCAAGCAAAGCTTCTAAAAGACGGCTGGACACCGATAGCGACCTATGACACCGCGCTGCGCAACTTCCGTGCAGCCGAAGCCAAGGTTCACGCTGTAAAGGCGAATCTCGATCTCACGCGTGACCAGCTCAACTACACTGAGCTCAAGGCCGATTTCGACGGCGTAATTACCGCCGTCGGCGCGGAAGCGGGCCAGAATGTGAATGCGGGCCAAATGGTGGTGAAGCTGGCCCGACCGGACGATAAAGACGCTGTCTTCAACATCGCGGAAACGGCCTTCACTGATATCGATGACCCGCATCCCGAAGTCCTCGTCTGGCCGCTGTCCAACCCAGACCTCACCGTCGCGGGGGTAGTGCGGGAGATTTCTCCGGTCGCCGACCCGGCGACGCGCACCTACACCGTGAAAGTCACGCTGAAGGGTTCGCCGCTGCAACTGCGCTTTGGCATGAGCATCGGTGGCCGCTTGAAAGGGCGTACCGCTCTCGCGGTCGCACTGCCCCTCTCTGCACTGTTTGAAAAGGACGGCTCGCCGGCTGTCTGGGTGCTTGATCCGCAATCGAGCAGTCTGATCCTGAGGCCCATCGCGGTCGCGCGCTATGAGGCAAATACCGTCGTTGTCGCCGGCGGGGTGGTCAAAGGGGACATCATCGTCACCGCGGGCGTGAACAGGCTGACAGTCGGCCAGAAGGTCCGCCTCGCCGAAGCAAACTTGGTCGGGAGTCATGACCAATGAAAACCTTCAACCTCTCCCGCTGGGCGCTACAGCATAAGAGCTTTGTCATCTACCTGATGCTGGTGGTCGCGCTCGCCGGGATTTTTGAATATCGGCGGCTCGGGCGTGACGAGGACCCGCCCTTCACCATCAAGACGATGGTCGTGAAGACGTTGTGGCCTGGGGCCACCACGCTGGAGACGATGCAGCAAGTCACGGACCGGATCGAGAAGAAGCTCGAAGAGCTGCCGAACATCGACTATCAAAAAAGCTACACCAAGCCGGGCGAGTCGGTGGTGTTCGTGTATCTGAAGGACTCCACCCGGGCCTCAGACGTGCCCGATCTCTGGTATCAGGTACGAAAGAAAGTCGGCGACATCAAACAGACCTTGCCACAAGGCGTGCAGGGTCCCTTCTTCAACGACGAGTTCGGCGATACCTATGCCCTGATCTTCGCGATGACTTCGGATGGCTTCTCGCACCGGGAACTGCGTGATTATGCCGAACGCGTACGCGCCGAGCTGCTCAGCGTTCCCGACGTTGCGAAGATTGATCTCCTTGGCACCCAAGACGAGAAAATCTATCTGGAATTCTCAACCCAGCAGCTCGCCGCCATGGGGCTCGACATTTCCGAGCTGATCCAGATTTTGCAGGCGCAAAACGCAATCCAACCGAGCGGGACAGTGGACTCAGTTGCAGAGAAGATCGCGATCCGTGTCTCAGGTCAGTTCACGTCCGAAGAAAGCCTGAAAGCCATCAACTTCCGCTTCAATGGCCGATTCTTCCGGCTGAGCGACATCACCAAGGTGCAACGAGCCTACGCTGACCCACAGCAGCCGATATTCCGTTACAACGGCCGCGAGGCTGTCGGCCTCGCCATCTCGATGCGAAAAAATGGCGACGTGCTGGCATTCGGCGAACATCTCAAAGACCGCCTCGCCAAGGCGGCGACTGACCTGCCAGCCGGAATCGAATCTCACTTGGTGGCGAATCAGCCGGAGGTCGTTGAGGAGGCGGTCGGCGAGTTCATCAAGACCCTGATCGAAGCCGTTGCCATCGTCTTGGCCGTGAGCTTCCTGTCGCTGGGCTGGCGCCCTGGCATCGTCGTCGCGATCGCGATTCCGTTGGTCCTTGCCATCACGTTCGTTGCCATGAAGCTTGCCGGGGTGAGCCTTCAGCGCATCTCCCTCGGCGCGCTGATCATCGGGCTCGGGCTTCTGGTCGACGACGCCATGATCGCGGTGGAGATGATGATCAAGAAACTCGAGGAGGGCTGCGACAAGGTCACCGCCGCAACGTTTGCCTATACCTCCACAGCCTTCCCGATGTTGACCGGAACGCTCGTCACGATCACGGGCTTCGTCCCCGTGGGCTTCGCGGCGAGCAGTGCCGGCGAATACACCTTCACGCTGTTCGCTGTCGTTGGCATCGCTCTGATCGCTTCCTGGTTTGTGGCCGTGCTGTTTACGCCGCTGACAGGTGTTTTCATCCTCCCCAACACGATGAAAGGCCACGGCCATGAGCCGTCGCGTTTCGCCCGCGCGTTCCACAGCGTGCTCGATCGCGTGCTGCATCTGAAGTACTGGGTGATCGGCGCGTCCGTTGCGCTTTTCGTCGCCTCGCTCGTCGGCATGCAGTTCGTGCAGCAGCAGTTCTTTCCGAGCTCTGACCGTCCCGAATTGCTTGTCGATCTTACGCTCCCGCAAGGGTCGTCCATCAACGCAACGCGAAAAGTGGTCGATGATCTGGAGAAAATTCTGAAGACCGACCCCGAGATTGAACATTGGTCCTTCTATATCGGCAGCGGCGCCATCCGTTTCTACTTGCCGCTCGACCAGCAGCTCGCGAATGACTTCTTCGCACAAGCCGTAATTGTCACCAAGGGATTCAAGGTCCGCCCGGCCGTGCACGAGCGCATCCTTGTCGCATTGCGACGGCCGGAATTCGAGCAGGTACAACCGCGCGTTAGCGCTTTGGAGCTGGGGCCGCCGGTCGGCTGGCCGCTCAAGTTCCGGATCAGCGGTCCCGAGCCGATGAAGGTGCGCGAAATCGCTCAGAACTTCGCAACATTGCTTGGCAAAACTCCACAGGCGCGGAACATCAACTTCGATTGGAACGAGCCGTCCAAGGTGGTTCGCGTCGAGGTGGAGCAGGACCGCGCTCGGGCGCTCGGCATCAGTTCGCAAGCATTAAGCCAAA
>Ga0210380_10001150_pt1 | contig 10992 bp, 9 predicted proteins | sample PLM4_5_coexredo_FD_155476 | JGI IMG/M metagenome (GOLD analysis project Ga0210380, IMG submission 155476) | Groundwater sediment microbial communities from an aquifer in East River, Colorado, USA - PLM4_5_coex redo | ecosystem: Environmental > Terrestrial > Soil > Riparian zone | place: USA...
CGTCGGGCGGGACGCAGCCGGCGATGGTGCGCGTCCCGGCCGGCTCCTATCTGCCGCTGTATGCGGCGCCACCTCCGGACTCGGCTCCCAGCGCTGCACTTCGCGCGCCCAGGCGCAGGCCAGTGGTCGCGTTCACGATGGACATCCGGCCGGTGACCAACGCCGAGTTCCTGGCGTTCGTGCGCGAGCATCCCCAATGGCGGCGGTCGCGCGTCGCTCCCCTGTTCGCCGACGGCTCCTACCTGCGGCACTGGCGATCCGATCTCGAGCTCGGCGACCTGGCCCCGCCGGACGGCCCGGTCGTCAACGTGTCGTGGTTCGCCGCGCGCGCCTACCTGAAGGCCCGCGGGAAAGCCCTGCCGACCGTGGACCAGTGGGAGTACGCCGCGGCGGCGAGCGAGACGAAAGCCGACGCCTCACGCGATTCTGCGTTCCTCGCACGGCTGCGCGCCTGGTACGCGCGGCCCACCGCCGACCGGGTCCCGAACGTCGGCTCCACGTTCCGCAATGCGTACGGGATCGACGATCTGCACGGGCTGGTATGGGAGTGGACGCTGGATTTCAACTCGGCGCTGGTGTCGGGCGAGTCGCGCGCGGACGGATCGGTCGACCGCACGCTCTATTGCGGCGGCGGCGCGGCCTCGGCTTCCGACTTCGAGGACTACGCCGCGTTCATGCGCTACGCGTTCCGCAGCAGCCTGCAGGCCAACTACTGCGTCGCCAACCTGGGATTCCGCGGGGTGATGACGGACCGGGAGCCAACGCCATGAGCCCGGTCACCCGTCTGCGCGCGGCGACCGCGCTCACGCTCGTACTGATCGCCGGCGTCTCGTGCGGGCGCGGTGCGGACACGCGGCGCTCCGCCACCGGGCAATCGGCGAACGCGCCCGAGGCGCCCGCGCCGTCGATCTACGGGCTCGACTTGGCGCTGACCGATCAGAACGGCCGTCCGGTCGCCCTGTCGGACCTGCGCGGTCGCGTGTGGGTGGCGGCCATGATGTACAGCAGCTGCAAGACCGTCTGCCCGCGCGTGACCAAGGACATGAAGGGCATCGAGTCCCGTCTCGCCGGCGCCGATCCGGAACGTGTCTCCTACGCGTTGTTTTCGCTCGACCCTGGTCACGACTCGCCCGCCGCGCTCCGCGCGTATGCTCGCGAGCACGGGCTCGACACGGAGCGCTGGCGGCTGTTCGTCACCTCGGAGGATGGCGTGCGCGATCTGGCGGCGGTGCTCGGCGTGAAGTACCGGGCCGAGGACGGCGGAGAGATCGCGCACTCGGCGATGATCTTCGTCATCAACCGCGACGGCGTCATCACCCACCGGCAGGTCGGACTCGGCCAGGACGCGAACGACCTGGTCGCCGCGGTCGCCGCGGCGAGCCGATAGCGGATGCTTCCCTTGTCCCGACGCATCGCCGGGATCGCGTTCGCCCTGCTGCCATGGCTCGTGAGCCCCGGCCATGCGCAGACCACTCCAACACACTCAAGGCTCGAGAGTCTCATCGCGACCGCGCAGGTCCAGCGCTGGGACACGCTCGCGATCGGCGAACGCGTCGCGTGCTTCGGACAAGCGCTGGAGGGGACTCCCTACGTCGCGGGCACGCTCGAAGGCCCGGGGCCGGAGGCATGCCGCGTCACGACCGATGGCTTCGACTGCGTGACGTTCATGGAGCTGGCGCTCGATCTCGCGCGAACGGTCCGCACCGGTCATGAGTCGACCGCCGAGGACGTTACCGATGCCATCACATTCACGCGCTATCGCGGTGGCCGGCTCGGCGGCTACACGTCACGGCTCCACTACACGTCCGAATGGATCGCCGACAACATCGCCAAGGGAGTGCTCGAGGACGTGACCCCGTCGCTCGGCGGGGTGCGGTTCCCGCTGAAGGTCGGTTTCATGTCGGCGCATCCGGAGAGCTATCCGGCGCTCTCGGCCAACTCCGCCCTGGTCGATTCCATGCGCCGGATCGAGCGCCGGATCAACAAAGCCCGCCGGACGCACGTGCCCCGGGATCGCGTGGCGGCGATCGAGCCGAAGCTCCAGACCGGTGACCTGGTCGCGATCACGACGTCCACCCAGGGGCTGGACTACGCCCACACCGGCATCATCGTTCGCGACAGCAAAGGCGCGCGCCTGCTGCATGCCTCGTCGAAGAACGGCCGGGTCATGCTCGACGACCGCATCGGCGCCTACCTGGCTCGTGCCCCGCGGAGTTTCACGGGCATCACCGTGCTCCGGCCGATCCTCCGGGAGCGCTGACACAGCATCCTGCTTGCCTGAATCGCGCGAGAACTCTACGTTAGTGGCATCCACCGTCTCTTAGCGGACGCACATCCAGGGTCCGATCCGGGCCCGTGCGGGGCGACAGACGGCGACAAACCGAAGCGATTCCATACTTTCGATAGGCGGTGCAACGATGGCAGGACGAGGACCTCAGACATACCTCAAACGTCAGAAGGAACAGCAGCGTGCAGCGCGGGCGCTTGCGAAGCGTACGGCGAAGCAGGAGCGTCGAGCGGCCCGGACGTCCGAGGGCGGTTCAGACAAGGCCTTCGACGAGTTCGACATGCCGACCGACATGATGGATCAGGACGCGGCATCGGACGACGCAGCACCCGACGACGAGAACAAGCCGGGCGACGAGAACAAAGCGGACTGAGGCAGTCCGCTCAACGATCCGTCAGTTCTTGTCGGATCCCACCGTCGCCTGTTCGCGCTCTTCCCGCAGCTTCTTCCCGAACTGGCTGTGTCGCCGCGCGATCTCGCGTGCCGCGGGAGTGGTCGGGCGCGCCGGCTCCGGGTCCCGCAGGATCAGCGTCCCGAGGGTCAGATCCGCCAGCGGCAGGACGACGTTGAAGTTCTTCCCCATGTGCACGTGATGCAGCCGATGATGCTTCTCGATGAATCGGAAGGGCGCTGAACGCTCGATCCATCCGATCATCGGACGGTGCATCAGGTAGTGGAAACCCTCGTAGGCCGCGTAGTAGACGAGGATCGTGGCGGCGATCGTGATCAGACACGCCACGTACGGGAACGCGATGCCTGCGGCGCTCATCCCCCACCACACTCCCAGCCACGGCACCAGATTCACCGCGACCAGCAGCGGGCCTCCCCACCACTGGAAGGTGAGGGCTTCCTCCTGCTCCTCGTCGTGGACCTGGAAGGTGTCGTCGTGCTTGCAGAGCTGGTGATGAACCAGCGTGTGCGCCGTGAACATCTGCGGGGGAAGCCAGGGTCGATGCAGCCAGTAACGGTGATAGACCCATTCAAAATAGCTCGCCTGAACGACGCCCACGACAACGGCTGACAGAATGATGAGTAGGGGGTGGACGGGAAGCTCCTGGCTCGGGAAGAAATGCTCGGAGGGTGGTGGTTTCGTCCCTGACACCCTCGGGTTCGCTGTCGATTCCGGCCAACGGCGACGCATCGAAACCGCGCGGCAGGCCCAGACTCTACGCGATCCTCCGACTGGGAGCGAAGTTTGCTTGACGAATATCTCCTAATGCATTAGTACTAAGCCCGTCGCACATCCAGGAGCGTTCATGCCCAGGCCGTTTCCCAACCCCACAGAAGGCGAGCTCGCGATCCTCCACGTCCTGTGGTCGCGGGGCGAATCGATGACGGTGCGGGAAGTTCACGCGGTGCTGATGCTCGGCAAGAACACCGCGTACACCACCGTACTCAAGATGCTCACGATCATGGCGGACAAGGGGCTGGTGCAGCGCGATGAATCGGCGCGCCGCCATACGTATCGCCCCACCCAGGCGGAGACGACTGTGCAGGCATCGATGCTCCGGGACCTGATGAAGCGCGCATTCTCCGGTTCCGCGGTCACCCTGATGCAGCGGGCACTCGACGATCAGATCGCGAGCGCGGACGATCTGCAGGCGATCTCCCGACTCATCGCCCAGGCCAAAACGAAGCAGAGGGACGCGTGAAAGAGTATCTTTGCCGCATCTTCGATCCGGGCGTCCGTCGCGAATTGTTCAGGCGAGGCTGAGCTCCATGGCCAACGATCAACGCTTTTCGATCACTCGATTTTCCCTTCTGGCCGTGCTCCAGCTCGTCGCGATGTTCTTCGCGCTGCGGCTTCTGGTCCCGACGGTCTGGGCCCGGAACATGGCCGCCGGGCCATGGGCGCTGATTTTCGTCTTTCTGGGCGTGCACCTGTTCATCGCCTTCTTCGAATGGTTCTTCCATCGTTACGTGCTTCACCGCATGACCGCCCGGTGGCTGCACGTCTTCGCGAAGGCGCATCGGCACCACCACAGCCTGACAGCGATTCGCCTTCGGCCGGTGGAGCAGGGCTCGGACCGGTTCGTCTTGAATGAGTACCCGATCACCCGCGAGGAGCAGCATCCGGATTCGGCGTTCCCGGCTTATGCCCTGCTCGGGTTCTGGGCGCTGTTCACGCCGCTCCTGGCCGGCTTGCAGATCCTGTGGCCGCAGCTCCCATTCCTGTTCGGAGGCTATGCGGCGATCGCATGGTCGATGATTCTGTACGAAGTCATTCACGCGATCGAGCACTGGCCGTACGAGTGGTGGTCGAAGGCGACCGAGCATCCGCGGTTCGGACGCTTCTGGCAGCGCCTCTATGGCTTCCACCACATGCACCACGCGAACATCGGCTGCAACGAGGGGATCGGCGGCTTCTTCGCCCTGCCGGTTCCGGACTGGTGTTTCGGCACCTATCACCAGCCGAAGGAGCTCCTGCTCCACGACCGGTTGGCAACCGCCAGGGATTTTGCGATCGGCGAGCCTCACGGGTGGGTTCGATGGCTCGACCGCTGGGCCCAGCGTCGCGAGACCACCATCGTTCGTCGACCGAAGTGAGCTAGCTCCCGCTCTTCACCGCTGCGCGCTCGAGCACCGCCGGATAGTCGATCCCGTCGTAGCGCACCAGCCCGACCAGCCGCTCGCCGGCCAGGCGACCGGTGAATGACCAGGGTCGTCCGTTCGCGGTCCAGTGCAGCACCATCTCATCGGCGCTCGTTCGCGTGCCGCTCGCGGGCGCGGTCGTGGTTCCGAGTCCCACGGCGGTCACGGTGCCTTCCCACTTCGCACCATGGAGTGCGGCGTCGATCGACAGGCCGAGTCGCCGGAACTGCCACCCGATCGTGCCTTTCCAGGCGCCCGCGAGTCGGGCGCCGGCCGGCGCCTTCGCCAGCGCGGCCTCCAGCACCGGATCCCGGTTCGCCTGCCAGTCCGCGAACCGCATCGTGATCGGAAGGTGGGGCGTGATGCCGTCACGCTTGTCCTGGGGACCGGTGAGCTGCCAGTAGAGACTCGACACGCGGACCGTGAGCCCGCTCTTCGGCAGCACCACGCGCCGCGAATCGCCGTACGAGTTCGGATGGCCGCCGGTCTTCTCGCCTGCCAGCAGCATCGCGGTCCGCAGTTCGAGGTCGGCGGACATCATGACGGCGGCCGAGAAGCTGCCCCGGTCGATCAGCCCCCACATCGCACCCGGCCGCTGCAACCGGTCGCAGCGGATCAGGTGCTGGACCAGCGGGCGGTTGAGACCCCCGTCTCCCCCGACGTTGCCACGCAGGTCGAGCACCAGCCGGTCGGCGCGCGTCGCCTCGATCGCGCCGAACAGTGAATCGGCGAACTGCGCGACCGACTCGTCGGGATCGTCCATCACCTGGCGGTAGCGCGCGTAGACCGTCCGGGTTCCAGGCACCTGGGTGAACCAGTGATTGCGTTCGGGCTGGCGATCCCGCAACGGGCGGTCGCTGCCGGGGCGCGCGTCGAGCCACACGGGCGCGGCGGTCAAGGGCACGAGTTCCGCCTCGATGCGCCGGCCATCCGCGCGCTCGACCACGATTGGCGCGCGTTCGCGATCCGCGATTACCCCGCGCGCATGCAGGATCTCCGGGCACACGAGCCAGCTGGGCATCAGGTCACGCACCTGACTGTCGTTGTCGCGCTGAATCGCCGGCTCGACCGCGGTCATCGCCTGCGTGGTGGACATCGTGCCGAGGCTCACGACCCGTGCGCCCAGCAGTTCTCGGTGCGCGGAGTCGGCTCGGATCACGTACAGCGTGTCGTCGAACAGCCCCAGGCGGATCGGGTACGTGCGAAATACGAGTCCCGGGATTTTGGGCTGGGCAGTGGTGGAATGGCCGGTGAAGAACCCGGATGTGCTGTCGAACGGCAGCGTGAGCCGTGTGTGTCCGTCATGGACCATCGCCACGATCCGCGCAAGCTCGACCACGATCTGGTGGTGATCCAGATCCGGGACGCGGCGACTCAGCGAGTCGAGCGCCGCGCGATACGCCTCGCGGGAGACGGTATGGAAGAAGTTCGGGTGACGGAGCGGCAGGCTGTCGGCCGCGAACTGCAGGTCGGTCCGCCAGCGCGGGACCCAGTCCGCGGGAATGCGGTCCGCATGAGCAGCGCTCGCGAACGAGCACAGCGCAACCAGCAGCAGCCAGGTGCGCGCCACGCTATGGCGTCCGCTCGCCCACGTGGTCCTCGCCGCCGTAACGCAGATTGACGCGCGTCGCCTTCCCATCGGCGCCGAGCGTGAACGTGGCCCGTCCATCCCCGAGCGGCATGTAGAACTCGGTCGGCGAGAACGCGATGAGGCCGGCGGTGTAGCGGCCCTCGAGCGCCGCGGACACCATCTCGCCATCGTTCTTCACCGTCAGCGACTTCCCGTCGCCCATCCGATACACACCCTCGAGCGGTGCGACCTGATCCGGAGTCAACGTCACCACCGTGCCCTGCACCGGCATGTCCCACGAGGTCCCGAGGGTGATCGCGGTGACGTCGCGCATGATCCGGTCGAGGCGCGTGCGATCGAGATTGCTGAGCGTGATGATGGTGATCGAATCGGCGGGGAACTTGACGAAGTCGGACACGTGGCCCGGCAGGATGCCGTTGTGGCGGTAGCGGGTGCGTTCGAATGCAGGCCCGATGAACCAGCCATACCCATAGCCGTCGAGTCCCGGCGTGAACACTTCGGCGACCTCGGCGGCCGGCACCAGGGCGCCGCCGTCCAGGACGCGACTCCAGCGCAGCAGGTCGTCGACCGTGGCGTACATGCCCCCGTCGCCTGCCGGCGGTGAAAGCGGCAGGTGCGCGACACCCTTCAGATGGCCTTCCGTGAGCGGGATCCCCGCGAGCAGACGCGGCCACGGGAGATCTCCGTGTGTGTAGCCCTGGGCGAGGCTCTTCGGAGCCTCTCCGCCATCGCGCACACCGGAGTGGGTCATGCCGGCCGGCTTCAGGAGCTCACGGGTCATGAACTTCGGGAACGACTCCTTCGCCGCCCGCTCGATCACCAGCGCTAGCAGGTTGTACCCGGTGTTGCTGTAGTGGAATTTGGTTCCGGGTGGGAAATCGAGCGGCTTGGCGCGCGCCTCCTCGATGATCCGGCGGGTCGCGTCGCGACTCAGCATGAACTCCATGTAGCGGGGCGAGCCGATCTCGAGCGCTTCCTCGTAGTCCGGAATCCCCGAAGTGTGCCGCATGAGCTGCTGCACCGTGATCGGGCGCCAGGCGGCCGGGCAGTCCGGCACCCATTGCGCCAGCGAGTCCTCGAGCCGGAGCCGGCCGCGGTCGCGCAGCTTCAGCGCGGCCATCGCGGTGAACATCTTGGAGATCGACGCGATTTCCTGCGGCGTCTCGGGCGTGAAGGGCGTTCGCGCCTCGACGTCCGCAAAGCCGTAGCCCTTGCGGAAGATCACGCGATCGCCGCGCGCGATCAGAACTGCGCCACTGAACCGACCGAGCGCGGTCCGGGCAGACAGATAGCGGCCAGCGCGGGCGGCAATCGAATCGGCATCGGGCAGCTCAGGAGCGGGAACGGCGGCAAACAGCGCGAAAGCCAGGCAGGCGAGCATGCGGGGTTCCGGTGGCCGATCAGTGGGCGACGCCAGCACTCCCTTGGACGGGGAGATGGTGTTCAGGGTTGGGACGAGACGCACCGCTACCGCAGCGGGCGTGAAGGAGTCGTGTGGTCGATGAACACGATCCCGTCGAATTCGAGCGGGGCGATCGCCTGCAGCTCGAACCCGTAGTCGTACGCGGCGTAGCCGATGTGTCGGATCGGACGTGGCACGCGTAACCAGGCTCCATCCGACCCGGCGCGTGCCGCCTGGAGATCGACAATCCAGCCGACCCCAGCGCCCGGGCGTTTCAGCGCATGAAGGGCAGCCTCCAGACTCCCGGGGGGTCCCGGGAAGGCCGCCGCATCGATCCGGGTGTAGTCGCGGAAGCTGCGAGTTGCGCCGTACGCTCCGTCGTACGTGAGAAGCGAAACCGCCCGATACGCACCCGGGTGGGTCCGCGCCAGATAGGCACCCATCTGAGCCCCGCCATTGAAGCTTCGCTCCCGATCCCCTCCGCGGCTCACGTGCACGTCGTGCGCCCACACCACAGTCCGGGCGGGCGCGAGCGTGTGCAGCGCCCAATCGAGATTCGCGGCCATCAGGCTGTCCCGGTCGGGCGAGTTGAGCGTGCTGTTGAGCCGCGCGGCCTGCCGCAGCAGGTTGGCGGACTGGATCGTCCACTCGACCTGGAGCGAATCGGTCCGGGTGACCGCGCGGGCGAGCCATGCCGTGCGGCGACCGCTCACGTCCCGCCACAGGTCCTCGAGCTGCTGTTGCCAGCGGGCTCGCGTCGTGTCAGGCACCACGGGTGTCGCAAATGAGGTCTGCGCCCGATACTCCGAGCTGGCATGGTCGAGGCGTGGCAGCAGGGCGGGCTCGACCCGACCCAGGAATGCGCGCAGGGAATCCGCCGGCAGCTTGTGATCCTGCATGTCGTACCCGACGAAGCGCACCATCTTGTCTGGATGCGCCACGTTCCAGGCGCGCACCCAATTGATCAGGGCCAGCATCTCTTCGGTGTTCCAGACCGCGAACATCGCGCGGATCACGCGCTGCGCTTCCCCCTCGCCGGTCTGGACGAACCGATTGATGCGTTCGACCGACAGCTGATTGGCTTCGACCGCAAACATCCGGAATCCGTGCCTGCGCACCAGGTGCTCGACCAGCCGGTGCTTGGCCTGGAAGAACTCCCGGGTTCCATGGGTCGATTCGCCGAGCCCGATGATCTGCGCATTCCCGACGATCGAGTCGAACGGCCGCAGGTCGGAGTCGTCGGCGTCGTCCCCGGGGTCGACCGTTCGCAGAGGGGTGGCGTAGTCTGCCAGCCAGCGCAGATTGGATGCACTCGGGGAGCTCGCCGCGGCCGGGAGGGCGGTGAGATCGTCGCCATCCCGTTCGAGCGACAGATCGTCGAACCACGCCGTGCCGGTGCCCTCGAGTGCCGCGATCATCACGATCGAATGAATGGCGGGATCGTTCGGAACCGTGATGCGCAGCTCGTGGCGCTGCCAGCCGGCACCGGACTCCGTGTGCTGCGCGGTATCCGCAGCCGCGACCGCCAGATTCCGCCAGGCTTCGAGCGTGACGAGTGCCCGTCCCCGCACGGATTGCGCGCGGGTCCACGCCCTCAGCCGCAGCGTCCGGCCGCGCGCGAAGTCGGCGGGCACCTGGAGGGTCAGGTTCTGGACCGCAGCGCCTGCGGCGGAATCGGCAACGGCGATCCGCAGACTGCGGTCCCCGTGATGCCGTACCTGATCGTCGAGAACGAACGTCCCGGACGCGCCACCCGAGAACGCAGACCATCCGAGCGCCCATCCCCACGGCATGGTGGAATCGGCGACGCTGGCAGTTTCGAAGTCGAGGTTGAGCGGCCGCTGAGCGACTGCGGGCACTGAGCCCATCATCGACAGCAGGATCGCGGCGGTCCATGCCACAGGATGTGCGGCTCGCATTTCGCTATTGTAGCCGGACTGCAAGACGATATCGCCCCGCGCCCGGAGGATCCCCCGATGATCGATGTCCGCCCGTGCACCACCGCCGATGAAATCGTGCAGGCCATCACCCCGGTCTTCCACTACTTCGGTGTCGTGCCCAATTCGCCCGATCAGGACCGGTTCGTTCCGTTCGTCGAGCCGTCGCGGGCGTTCATCGTCCACGAGAGCGGCGAAGCGGTCGCGGGCTGCGCGTCCTTTCCGTTCGAGCTGACGGTTCCCGGTGGCGTCGTGCGCGCGGCGGGACTCTCGGTGGTCGGCGTCCGGCCCACCCACCGTCGGCGCGGCATTCTGCGCCAGATGATGCGCGCCCAGCTCGATGACGTGCATCGCCGTGGCGAGCCGGTCGGCTACCTGTGGGCGTCGGAGGACACCATCTACGGCCAGTTCGGCTACGGGCTGGCCTCGCTCGCGGTCGGCCTGGACGTCGCGAAGGCGGACACCGCGTTCGCGCGACCGTTCGTCTCGCGTGCCGAGCTCCGCATGGTGGAGACCGACGCGGCGCTCGAGCCCATGTCCCAGGTCTACGACCGCGTGCGACGCGAACACCCCGGCATGGTCAGCCGCAACCCGGATTGGTGGCGCCACCGGCGCCTCGCCGATCCCGAGCACCGGCGGATGGGCGGCGGGGTCCTGAACCGGGTCGTGCTGTCTTACGACGGCCGCCCCGAGGGCTACGCGCTGTATCGCATCCATCAGGAAATGGCACTCGGCTCCACCAATGGCTTCGTCAGCGTGATCGAAGCGATCGGCGCGACTGACGAGGCGACCCGCGACATCTGGCGTTTCTTGTTCGACATCGACTGGGTCGCACGGGTGAAAGCCTCCCTCCTGCCGATCGATCATCCGCTCATCCTGCTGGCGGCCCGGCCGCGCGAGCTGAAGCTGCGCGCCCACGACGGCGTGTGGGTGCGTCTGGTCGACGTCGAGGGGGCGCTCGCGGCGCGGCGGCTGGGGCCCGGCGAGCCGGTCGTCATCGAGGTTGCGGACGAGTTCTGCCCATGGAACGCCGGCCGCTGGACCGTGAGCGCCGAAGGCGCGAAGCGCACGACCGCGAACCCCGATCTCGCGTGTGACGTGACGGCACTCGGGTCCGCCTACCTCGGCGGCTTCACCTTCCGGCAACTCGCGCGCGCCGGGCGCGTGCAGGAAACGCGAACCG
>Ga0210380_10001154_pt1 | contig 10972 bp, 9 predicted proteins | sample PLM4_5_coexredo_FD_155476 | JGI IMG/M metagenome (GOLD analysis project Ga0210380, IMG submission 155476) | Groundwater sediment microbial communities from an aquifer in East River, Colorado, USA - PLM4_5_coex redo | ecosystem: Environmental > Terrestrial > Soil > Riparian zone | place: USA...
CGCGGGATGAGCAGAAGCAACGCCTCGAGAAGCGGCTGGCCGAGATCCGGGCCGAGTACCGCGAGCGATCGGACAAGCTCCATCAGGCGTGGGAGCTCACGAAATCCGCGCTCCGCTGAGCGCACGCTGAGTCCTCGCACGGCGGACGAAGCGCCGTGCGGGGACCGTTGAAACGTTCTCACAACTTACTGCGTGAAAAGGAGCATCTTATGGCGAACTCGATGGCGAACTCGATGACGAACCCGATCGCCGGCGATATCCACAAGGCGACGACGTGGTCGATCGTGGTCAGTGTGCTGATGATCGCCGCTGGTGTGCTGGCGATCTTCTCGCCTGCGATCGCCGGCATCGCCGTCACTGTCTTTTTCGGATGGCTGCTGATCTTCAGCGGCATTCTGCACCTCGCGTATACGTGGCAGGCGGGCCGCCCCAGCGCGGTCATCGGGGAGATTCTGCTCGGGATTCTCTACGGCGGGATCGGCTTCTACCTGCTCGCTCGGCCAGTCGCCGGCCTGGAGTCGCTGACGCTGGTGCTAGCGTTCTACCTGGTGCTCGAGGGCGTGTTGGAGTCCGTGCTGTCGTTTCAGCGGCGGCCGCTCCCGGGCAGTGGCTGGTTGCTGGTCGACGGCATCGTGACGCTCGTGCTGGCCGCGATGATCGGGAGCGCCTGGCCGATCAGCTCGGTCTGGGCGATCGGCACACTCGTCGGCGTCAGCATGTTCTTCAGCGGCATCACGCGGCTGATGCTCTCGGTCGCCGTGCGCCGAATCGTGGCATAACGGCAGGAGACGGCATCGCCGGTCGCTCTGCTGGAGCCGTAACGCATTGGAGGTCCCATGCACCGTCGCGCACTGCTGCTCGCACTCAGCCTGATTTCAAGCGCCATCGTTCAGGCGGTGGTTGCGCGCGTTCCGTTGAACATCTTCACGGACCTCGGGCTGACGTCGCAACAGATCGTGACCATCGACGCCGGCCGTCCGGTGGCGAAGGTCCTCCCGTGGGGCGGTCCGTCCGAGGTGTACGTGTTCGGCGCGGTGCACGTGGAGGGGTCACCCGACACGTACCTCGAGGCCGCGCGTGACATCGACCGGCTGAGCGGCACGCCGGGATACCAGGGTATCGGCGAGATCCGCGAAGACGCGACGGTCGCGGATCTCAGCGCACTCCCGTTCGACCCGGACGATGTGAAGGCGCTCAAGAACTGCCGCGACGGCTCGTGCGACGTGCAGTTGCCGATCAGTGGGATTCAACGGTTTCGCGACGGCGTGGACTGGTCGCGGCCCGATGCGGCGGATCAGGCCAACGCCCTCGCCCGTTCGGGGGTGCTGCAACTGGTGCAGGCGTATCGAGGTGGCGGCAACGAGGCGCTCGGCGAGTATCGGGACAAGCAGCATCCGGCGCGTCTTGCCGACCAGTTCCGGACGATGATCGGCCGCGCATCGGCGCTGCCCGACGTGCTGCCAGAGCTACGCCGCTATCTCCTCGAATACCCGAACGCCGAGCTCGCCGGCGCCGACAGCTTCTTCTACTGGGAGAAGGTGTCGTTCGGACTGAAGCCCACGATTCGGGTGAATCACGCCGTCATCTATCGCGGCCGCTCACAGGGCCGCGACTTCGGCGTCGTCGCGATCAAGCAGCTGTACGCGACGCACTACTTCCATACCGCGCTGGACATGTCGGTGTGCGTCGACGACGGAGCGACGGTGGCCCCGCACGGTTTCTATCTGCTGACGCTGAAAGGCTCAGAACAGGAAGGGTTGACTGGCCTCAAAGGCTCGATTCTCCGGAAGGTCGTCGTCGACAAGACGCGCTCGTCGCTCGAAAGCGCGCTCGCCTCGATCAAGCGCTCCGTCGAACAGTCCGCGCCCCGTCGCTGAGATGGATGCCCGCATGTCTGACGCCTCACAACATCCCTCGACGTTCACACAGCGTGCGCTCAAGTGGACAGTGTTCCTCGCCGCGACCGCGCTGCTCGTCTACTTCTGTCTGTTGATCGTGAGGCCGTTTCTGAACGTGATTGCTTGGTCGTCGGTCTTGGTGATCACGTTTCATCCCGTGTACCAGCGGCTCGTGCGGAAGACAGGACGCGAGTCGTTGAGCGCGTTCGTCTGCAGCCTGATGGTAGCGGTGGCCTTCGTCATTCCCCTCCTGTTTATCACGGCTGTCGCCATCGATCAGTTCCTGCGGCTCGGCGCCAGCCTGCAGGAGGTGTTCACGGACGAAACCGGCATCAAGGCCGGGGGGCCGCTGCGGCAGGCCTACGAGTGGCTCAGTGATCGGCTGGGACTCGATGGCGCCGCAATCGTGGTGTGGGCCCGACAGAACGCGAGCGAGTTGACGCGCGTGGTTGCTGGATACACGCTGGCGGCCGCGCAAAACGTGGCCGGCGCCGTCGTGTCGTTCGTCTTCGTCATCTTCGCGATGTTTCTGCTGTTCCGCGACGGAGACCGGATCGTTGCGAGGATTCCTGATCTGCTTCCCTTCGAACGGGCGCGAAGTGAAGCGTTGCTTACTCGGGTACGCGACGTCATCTACGGCAGCGTGTATGGCGTCGTCGTCATCGCGGTCGTCCAGGGCGCGCTCTGCGGCGGCATGTTCTGGATCCTCGGGATTCCATCCGCCGCGCTGTGGGGCATGGTCACCGTGGTCACGAGTGTGCTTCCAGTGGTCGGTGCGGCTGGAGTCTGGGCGCCCGGTGCCGTGTACCTGGCCGCGACCGGGCATTGGACGCGCGCGATCATCCTCGCTGTGTTTGGAATGGCCGTGATCAGCACCATCGATAATTTCCTGAGGCCCAGACTCGTCGGCGGCCGCGTCGGGCTGAGCGAGCTCGTGATGTTCTTCTCAGTGCTCGGCGGGCTGCGGGTGTTTGGAGTGCTAGGCATCGTGCTCGGACCTGTCCTCTTTGCGATCGCTGCGGGGATCCTGGACGTCTTGCGCAACGAAACAGTCATGTCCGGCGGTGCGAAGACACAGTCGGTCGATAGACGCTCCTGAACCGGCAGATCGCTCTCGACCGATGGCGTCGCCGCGCGCGACTCGTGCTGCCCGTGAGGGCGCCCTCTCCGTGCTACTGGGTCCGCTCGCGTGATCCTCGAAACCCTCAAGAACATACTGCTCGGGATTTCCGGGCTGCTCCTCATCTCCTTTCTGGATTCCGCGGGCGTTCCCCTTCCCGGCGGAGCAGACCTGGTGGTGAGGCTGCTCTCTTGGCAGCGTCCTGCGCACCTCTTCCTTATCGCCGTCGTCGCCGCTCCGGGCTCGGTTCTCGGCTCCCTCATCCCCTAGTGATCGGCGCCAGAGGATGTCCGGACGAATGCGCCGAAGATCTGGGAGTGCGTGGAGGTGTACCCGTACATCGCGCCGAAAAGCGACACCCGACTGTCTGGATCGAAGACGTGCATGTAGGCGCCCAGTCCGCCAATTGCGGTACCGAGCTTCGGGCTCGACGAGAACATGGGCACCAGCAGCCACGGCGACCGCGGCTTGCTCTCCGCGGCCGGCTGCTCCGACGGGTCTGGTGAAGGCTGTTGCGCAAATGCCGTCCCCGATAATCCGACGGCTACCAAGAGCAGCGACAGTCGAGTCACGAGATGTCTCATGGCTGCGGCGCCTTCTTCAGAAACGCGGAAAGCTGAGCGCCGAGACTGGCCGCAGCAACTCAGGCTTGAAGAAGCGGCTCGCAAGGGCCGCCAAAATGATCGGCGTGAAACCGACCGCGGCGGCATAGACCAGCAGGCCCGCATTGCCGATCACCCCGGCCTTGAAAAGACCGTAGCCGATGAAAAGGATGGCGTGAGTGACGGCTCCGGCGGCGAACGACACGCCCACAACCTTGCCGCTGTACGCCCCGCGAATCGCGCAGGCGTAAATCACCCAGAGTGACAACGGAATAAACAAGACGGCGGCGGTCCATAGGCCGGTGTTGTAGGTGCCCTCCGCGACGCCGCCCGCGCTGTGCACAAATCCGTTCGCCATGATCAATCCCCAGTAGCTGAGGCCAAGGAGGACGTTACGCCTGCAGATGCACGCTGCGAGTGGCGCCCCAAACCACATGAGTGAGATGTTCACCAGTGGGTAGAACGACATGGGGATGGGGCAATCTGGATACGGCGGAAAGTCGAATTGCCTGCACACCATGTCCGGGAGCGAGTAGGGCAGACCGATCACCGGCAGGCTGTATTCCTCAAGCTGATGCACCCAGTAGAGCGGCACGGCTAGCCACGCCAGCCACACTGCATCATGCCAGCGCGATACCTTCGTGTTGGCGCGGAATGTGTCGGCCGTCAGCAGGATCGCGACCATCACGATTGCCCCACCCCCCCCTACGAACGGCCACACGGTGTGGAACCAGTGCTGTTGCATCGTTGACCTCTGTGCTGGATAAGAGACACGACAAAACGTTAAAGCGTCCTTTTCAGTAACGCAGGAAGTTCGGCTCGACGGCGTTTCATGAAGTCGCAGGTCGTCCGTTCAATCCGGATCGCCGGCTCCATTTCTTTCAGGTACTTACCGCCTTTCGCGATCTCGCGTGATCATGCCGGGCTACCACGTGGTAGAGAAATTCGACATCGATCCCTCCACTCTTGAACTCGATGCGAATCTGCGGCGCGACCTCCAACCTGCCCCATCACGAACGGCGATCGTCTCCGCATGCGCGTCGTCGGCCGCTGCGGCGGCGTATGCGGCGTGGGAGCAGTCGGACCAAGGTGCTCCGTCGCCAGCCGGTGCGACTCAGCCACGGCCAACCGATTGGCGCGGGCACGACTGACCGTCGGGTTGATCCCGTACGTGCAAGCAGGACAGCAAAGTCTCGACGAAATTCCAGGGTTCTTTCCGCTTTTGATCGAGGTCCAGGCAGGTTGACAATGTGAGTCGGTGTTGTTCCGCATGCCATTCCTTCGATACCTCTTCCTCGCCTTCAGTCTCGCTTTTTCGCTCGCCCGCCCTGCGCTCGCGCAGCCGTCACCCGAACGCGAGGTTGCCGGCGTCGTGAGGAACGCGGAGACCGGCGCGGCCGTGCCGGGTGCAACGGTCGCAGCGGGCGACCGGCGGACCACCACCGACCGTGACGGGCGGTTCAGTCTGCGCGTTCCGCAGGGGCGCGCCCAGATCGATGTGACGGCCCCCGAGTACTTTTCGCTAACCACCACGATCGATCTCGCCGACGGGGACGCGCTCGACACCGAGTTCGCGCTCGCGCCACGCTCGAGCTTTTCGTCTTCAGTGATCGTCGTTGGTGCGTCGCCCGCCACTCCGCCGGCGGCCGTGGCTGTCGCTCCCGCGCAGGTGCTGCAGACGCCAGGCGCTTTGGACAACGTCTTTCGGACGTTGCAGACGTTGCCGGGCGTGTCGGCGACCGAGGAATTCGGGAGCCGGCTCGCGGTTCGCGGTGGCGCGCCGGATCAGAATCTGACAGTAATGGACGGCGTCGAAATCCACGACCCGTATCGACTGTTCGGTCTCACCAGCGCGTTCAATCCCGAGATCATCCAGCGTTTCGACTTGGCCACCGGCGGCTTCAGCGCGAAGTACGGCGACCGTCTGTCGTCGCTGCTGCTTGTGGAGAACCGTGACGGGACGCGCCAACGATCCCTGGCGGGATCGCTGGCGCTCAGCATCACCGACGCCAACATCGTGCTCGAAGGCCGCCTCCCACGCGAAGCCAATGGGTCGTGGCTGGTGACGGCACGCCGGACCTACTACGACCTCGTGGCCTCGCGTGTGGCGAACCAGGAGTTCCCGCATTTCGCGGACGTGCAGGGAAAAGGCGTGTGGGAAGTGGCGCCTGGCCGCACCCTGTCGGTGTTCGGCCTTATGAGCCGACAGGCGGCCGCCCTGGATATCGACGAAGACGATGTGCGGGGAGAGTTCCAGGACGACACCAGGAACGACCTGGCGTGGGCCCGCTTCGATGCGTCCATCGGCGCCTCCGCCCAGTCGCACACCGTCGTTGCCTATTCCAACAGCACATCGACATTTGGCGTCGACGCGGCGTTGAAGAACACAAGCGAACGCTCCAACTCTCCGGACGACGATGCGATCGGGATCGCCAACGTCGTGTTCGATCGAACGCTGGACGTGAAGGACATTTCGTTGCGCCAGGAATTCGTCCAGGCGGCCGGCGCGCACGTCATCGAGGGGGGCGCCGAGGTACATCGCCTGGCGACCGACCTGTCGTTCGAGATCAACGGCGACCGCAATCCCGCCGCTGCGAATGGGTCGAGCGTGCAGGGCGGAGCGGGACTTCCCGACTCACTCGTCTCGAACCCCGTCGTCACGCGCGCGGGATTCTGGCTGTTGGATCGGTGGCAGGCGACGGGCAGGGTGTCGCTGGAGGCCGGCGTACGGGTGGATCATGGCGGCCTGAGCGTTGACACCCCGGTGTCGCCACGGGTGAGTGCCTCGTTCGCGCTCAACCCGCGGACAAGGCTGCGAGGCGCGTTCGGGCGCTACACGCAGAGCCCGGGCTACGAGAAACTGGTACAAAGCGATTACGTCCTCGACCTCACCAACCCGGAGGTCAGCGGGCTGCGCAGCGAGCAAGCCATTCAGGGGTCGGTCGGGCTCGAACAGGATCTGGGGCCGACCGTCAAGGCGCGCGTCGAAGGTTACTACAAGCGTTTCGATGACATGATGATCGGTCGGCTGGAACCGGAAGTGGAACGTCTCGCGCGCGTCGGACGCTACGACTTTCCGCTGGAGCTGGCCGGTAGCGTGCCCGTCGATCCGATCATCACGACGGTGCCGACCAACGACGGTAGGGGCCACGCCTACGGATTCGACGTGTTCGTCGCCCGGCCCACGGCACCCGCCGATGCACGCGTGCGCGGGTGGGCAAGCTACACCTGGGGCCGGGCGAATCGCGACGCGTACGACCGGCGCTACCCGTTCGAGTACGACCGCCGGCATGCGTTTTCCACCGTAGCGTCCTATCGCCTCTCGAGCCGATGGGAGGTCGCCACGACCACGCGCATCGCCTCGGGATTTCCCCGTACCCCTCCCATCGGCCTTCGCGTGGCGAGCGCGGACGACGTTGACGACCGGGATCATGACGGCATCACGGACGAGTTGCTCCCCGCGATCGATAGCAACGGCCTGCTGGTTTACGCCGTGGACTTCGGCAGCGTGTCCAATCTCAACACGGGAAGCCTCCCGCTATTTGCCAGGGTGGACGTGCGAGCCACATGGCGTCCGCGCGGTCCGACCGGACGCTGGGAGCTTTACGTAGAGGTCATCAACCTGCTGAATCGCAAGAACGCCGGCGTGCTTACTGCGGAACTCGAATACGATCCCGCCTCCGACCTGCCGCGCATCGTAGAGACGCGCGACCAGGCGATTCCACGCCTGCCCACGATTGGGTTACGTTTCAGATTCTAACGGGGCGCGCTCGAGCTGACCGCAGTGAAAGTCACGCCGGGAACACCGGCTGAGCTGGCGTCCTCAAGGTCGCGGGTCCAGACGAAGTGTGCGGATTGAGCACGGAACTTAAGCGTTCGATGGGTCGAGAGCCGAAAAAGATGCGCCCGGCACATTGCGAGCTGTTATGGACATTGACCTGCTCAAACTCCTCCAGACGTACGTGCACACACTCGAGGCGACCAAGCGGCGCGTCGCCCTCATACATCAGCTCGTTGAGGCACATCAACGAGGCGAGACCATCGCCCCGTCCGTGCTCGACGAGTACGCCCGACAGACGGAAGCCGTCGCCGCAGATCGGGAGCAACTACAGACGACGCTCAACACGCTGTCGCGTCGTGGCGGCGAGGGCGCAGTGCATTGACGTAATCTCGTTCTCACCCCTGCAGCGCTATGCCCCGACACGCGGATCCGCCCTGGAATCCGACGCGCGAGGCTGACGTGCGCCGAAGAGAAACGGCGTTGGCGTAAGGTGGGGTGCCGACGCAGGCGAGTCCTTGACACCAATTAGGGTTGCGAGCGGGGTTGCCCTAGTTCGGCAATATCGAAACTGAGCGCCTTACGGCGCGCTGTTCAGCCGAATGGTGATCGCCTGCCGCTGGCCTTCGGTGAGTCGAAGCAGTCGTTCTTCAGAGGTGTAACCATTACTGGTCACGCGTATGCGTTTGTCTCCCGGCGGCAGATTGCGGATCGTCACCGGCGACACACCCCAGCCGATTCCATTCACGGTTACTCCCGCCCCCGCTGGTTCCGTTGACACGACGAGTTCAGTCGTCGCGTTCACCGACGGGCGCGCCTCATCGGTTTCTGCTGTCACAGGAACGTCGGTGCCAGAGACCGCGACTGCGCCTGCCGTACCGGCGCTTGCGGGCAGTGGTAGTTCCTGTTCGCGTTGGAACGTCGCCAAATCTGGCAACCCACCGCCAACTCGCCCTCCAGTCTCTGGCGACGAATCAGTCACGCCTCGCATCTCGGCACGAGGCTCCGTCGCCGGTGTGCGTACGGAGATCGCACGCCCGAACACGATCGCCGCTACGGCGATGACGACCAGCGCGATCAGCACAGACGCGCGAGGGCGTGCACGCGTCGCCGTCTTTTGACTGTCGCGCACCGCGCCCCGTGTGCCGGCCGGCCTCGACACCGAATCAAGTTGCGATACGAGAAGATCCTGGTCGAGACCAACCGCTCGTGCGTACGTGCGTATCTCGGCGCGCTGGTAGAAGCCCGCCGGTATGACGGCCAGGTTGTCGTTTTCGAGCGCCTCGAGGTGGCGCTGAGGAAGCTTGGTCTCGCGCGCGATCTCCTGGAGGGTCAGGCCTCGACGCTCACGGGCACGTCTGAGTAATTCACCAATGGCAATGATCCCGTCTTGGGGTAGGCCGATCTGCGGCCCGTGTCCGTTCCGTACACTGCCAGGGTGAACCGTCGCCATCGCTTCAATCCCTCAAACGCATCTGCCTTGTGAAGCGAACATTATCTGGCAATTGCGTCTCTCCGTGCCATCGAGATCCTGGACAGCTCGGCTGCAAGCCTGCCCGTATGTCCTTCCTCGTCGGGATCGTAACGGTGGCGGGCAGAACCGCTTTCAGTCCGCTCGGCCGAAGGCTCGCGTGTGGTCAGCAGATGAGCTATTCAGGTCGCAACTTCGACATCCTGACCGGCGTGACGGCAATTGCTGTCGCCGCCTTCACATTTTCGGCCGTTCGTGTGGCTGCCGGCCGTGATGATCGCGAGCGTGCTCGCGGGACACCTCGTGGCGTTCCGTGCCGGTTTGCAGCCCTGGACGCGACCAGGGGCTAATTCAGTTGACGCGAACGGCCGTCCAGTTTGATCCCTGGATCGTGCCGCTGTTCACACGCCCGACGTACGGGGCGCCGGCCGCGGTGAACGTGATCTGATCGCCGATTACCTTTCCGCTGATGCGGGTCGATCCGAGCGAGCCGGCGATCATCTGAAACGTCTGAGTGATTGTCAGCAGGCCCTGCGCCGTCGACCACGTGCCCTGGACCTTGGCGGGGATGATCCAGAGCATCGCGGAACACCAGTTGGTGCATCCGGTCGGGCCGATCGTGCGCCGCTCATCCGGCTCCCATTCCCCCATGTCAAAGGTGTTGGAAACGACACGGGTGCCCGGCTCGAGGTTCAAGAGGGTCGATCGCAGTTTCAGGTTGAGGGTGGGTAGCAGAAACATGGTGATGACCGTGGCCTTCGACAGGTCAACCGTGAACAGGTCGGCCTGCACGAACGTCGCCCTGCCACCGACCCCTTCGGCGGCAGCAGCATTCCTCGACAGCCGAATGAGGTCGGGGTTGTACTCGACACCGATCGCGTTGGCACCGCGCTTGGCCGCCGTGATGACCGTACGGCCGTCGCCAGACCCGAGATCCATCACGAGATCCCCTGGGGTCACCTTGGCCATGTCGAGCATGGTGTCAACCAGCGGCTGATGCGTCGGCACCCAGACCACGTCCTTGCCGGGCTGCCCCAGCTTCGGGGTGTAGGTGCCGCTGGTCTGTCCGTGCACCAGCCCGCCGGCGGCAATGACGATCGACAGTGCGAGCAGCAGTCGCTTCGACGGCAGCGGTAAACTCATGTGACCTCCACGGGCGGCAGCAAACTTGCCGACTTCATCGAAGAGCAACTGCACGTCCGCGCGCGCGTCGCAGGACACCAGGGGCTCGGGCCGATCGGCTAACGCCAACCAAGCGAAAGATCAATCCATTTCGCCCGGCCACCCGACGCGGCCGATCCCAGAGACGAACTCACTGATGCTACTGGCGTTGCGCCGCGACGTCTAATTCAGAGTGGAATAAGCCGCCGACGCCGGCCCGCCCGTAGGCGCGAAGGGAACCACCACTGGTCATCGGGCATCGCGGAAGGCGCGGCGCTTGGTCGCCATCACGACCAGGCCCGCGACGGGGATGCCTGACTCCAGGCGCAACTCGGCGCGCGTCACGTCCGCCGCCAGACCCGCATCCGCGAGCACGCGCGCGACGTATGCCTCACGATGGTTGTAGCGGCCGTGCGGCCTGAGGCAGTACGCCGGCGGGGCATCGTCGCCGGTTGCTTCTTCGAGCGTGAAGATGAGTCGTCCACCGTGTCGCAAGGCGCCGACCGCGGCGACCGCGACGTTCTCGAGCGCGCCGAAGTAGACGAGCGTGTCGGCCGTCACGATCAGATCGAACTCATCGCGGTGATCCTGCAGGTACGCGGTCAGCTCCGCCCTGACCAGCTCGTCGTAGACCTTCTTGTCCTTCGCGTGAGCCAGCATCCCCTCCGATAGATCGACGCCGACCAGACGACGTGCATAGGGTGCGACCAGCGGGCCGCACAGTCCGGTGCCGCATCCGGCGTCGAGAATGTCGAGGGTACGCGCGGGTACGATGCCCGCGTCGGTCAGTCGCGCCGCCACCAGCGCCGGCGCACGATAGTGGAGCTTCGCGAGCTTGACCTCGAAGCTCGCCGCGAAACCGTCGAACGTCTTCTGCACATACGCGTCCGACGCGCGCGCGGGTACGTCCCGGCCCGACACGGCCGCCAGCGTATGCCGCGC
>Ga0210380_10001156_pt1 | contig 10965 bp, 7 predicted proteins | sample PLM4_5_coexredo_FD_155476 | JGI IMG/M metagenome (GOLD analysis project Ga0210380, IMG submission 155476) | Groundwater sediment microbial communities from an aquifer in East River, Colorado, USA - PLM4_5_coex redo | ecosystem: Environmental > Terrestrial > Soil > Riparian zone | place: USA...
CCGCGTGCCGGCCGAGAAGCGCGCGATGAAATCGTTCAGCTGATCGATCTTCTTCTCGCGTTGCGCGTAGTCGGACTCGATACGTGACCGAATCTGCGTCTTCGCCAGCACCATGTCGTCGTAGCCGCCGGTGTAGGTGATGATCGTCTGGTAGTCGATGTCCGCGATGTGCGTGCAGATCTCGTTCAGAAAATGGCGGTCGTGCGAAATCACGATGAGCGTGCCGTCGTAGCGGACGAGGAACCCGCGCAGCCAATGAATGGAATCAAGGTCGAGGTGGTTCGTCGGCTCGTCGAGCAGCAGCGCTTCGGGATGGCCGAACAGCGCCTGCGCGAGCAGCACGCGCACTTTCTGGCCGCCCTGCAACTCCGCCATCGTGCGTTCGTGCAGCTCGTGCGGAATGTCGAGGCCCTGGAGCAGGATCGCGGCATCGCTCTCGGCCGAGTAGCCGTCTTCTTCGCCGACGATACCTTCGAGCTCGCCGAGGCGCATGCCGTCGGCGTCCGTGAGATCGGGTTTGGCGTAGAGCACGTCGCGGGACTGCAATGCGTCCCACAGCCGCTTGTTGCCCATGATGACGGTGTCGACGACGCGGAACTCGTCGAACGCGAACTGATCCTGACGCAGCACGCCGAGCTTGTCCGGCCGGACGACCGTGCCCTTCTGGGGCAGCGACTCGCCGGTCAGCAACTTCATGAACGTGGATTTACCTGACCCGTTCGGGCCCGTCAGCCCGTACCGGCGCCCCTTCGAAAACGTCGTGGTGACGTCCTCGAACAGGACCTTGGAGCCGAACCGCATCGAAACGCCTTGTACCGAAATCATGATTACTCGGGGGGCTTTGTCCCCCGAACCCCCTGGCTGGCTCGCTCACGCTCGTTCGCGTGAGGGCTGCAAACCTTCAATTGTAGCAGGGGAAGGGCGCGTCAGTTGTCTTGCGGGACGAGCTCGGAGGTTGCCGCACTTGCCAAAAGAGTGCCCGGATGGCGATAGGTCGGCACGAGCCGTCCCAGCAGCCTGAGCACCGCGACCTGATCTTCAGCCGCCGCGGCGGTCTGCAAGTCGCCGACGATCTGCCAGATGTCCGCGGGCGGCGCAGGGCCGGCAATCACCTGGATCTTGCCCTCCACCCGGCTGGTCACTTCTTCGTTTTCCATGACCAGTTCTTCGTTGAGCTTCTCGCCCGGCCGGAGTCCCGTGTAGACAATCTGGATGTCCACGTCGGGTACGCACCCGGCCATCAGGATCATCTGCTTGGCCAGATCCAGAATGCGGACGGGTTCACCCATGTTGAGCATGCACAGTTCGCCGAACCGGCCGTAGCCTGCCTTCAGCACGAGACCCACGGCTTCGGGAATCGTCATGAAATAGCGGCGCATTTCGGGGTCGGTAATCGTCACCGGGCCGCCAGCATTGATCTGCTGACGGAAGAGGGGCACCACGGACCCTTCGGAGCCGAGGACATTGCCGAACCTGACGGCGCACGCGTTCATCGAGGAGCGCTGGGCCACGGCACGGGTCATCAGTTCGCCGACGCGCTTGGTGGCGCCCATCACGCTGGTCGGAGCCACGGCCTTGTCTGAAGAAATGAAAATGAAATTCTCGACGCCGTTCCGTTCGGCCGCTTGCAGGACATGACTCGTGCCGCCGACGTTGTTCTTGATGGCCTCGTTCGGCGCCGACTCCATCAGCGGTACGTGCTTGTGCGCCGCCGCATGGAACACGTCATGTGGCTTGAACTGCTTCATCAGCAAGTTCAGGCGCGACTGATCGCGGATGTCGGCCACATCGATGGCGAGCTTGCCGGGATGCAACTTTCGCATCTGGTGTTCGAGCAGATACAGCCCGTTCTCATTGATGTCCACGCCGAGGATGCTGGGGACGCCGAGATCGAGCAATTGCCGGCAGATTTCGCTGCCGATCGATCCGGCTGCGCCAGTGACCAGGACCCGGCGGTCCGCGAGCGTGGACCGTTCCTGCGCGGTGAATCTCACCGGTTCGCGCGACAGGAGATCCTGGGGCGACAGATCATGCAGCATGCTCGCCGCGCCGCGTTCCTGGAAATAGATGTAGGACACCGGCAGCACTTTGACCTGCACGGTGAGGCCCGCGCACTTCTCCACGACCTCGCGGACAATTCGGGCCGACGACCGCGGGATGGCGACGAGCAAGGTGTCGACGCGCAGTTCTTCGACCTTTCGGCGGAGCGACATCATGCCGCCGAACACCGGGCGGCCTCCAACGAGGCTGCTCCACATCGCCTGGTCGTCGTCGATGAAACCGAGCACGCGGTAGCGGTGATCGAGCGATCGCCGAAGGTCGCGAAGGAGCATCTCTCCCGCGGCGCCGGCGCCGACGATCAGCGTCCGCCGCGAATCACCGCGCCGCACCCGGTTGAACTGCGTCAGGTACGTCAGGCCGAGGCGTGGCGCAAAACGTAACGCCGTCATCGCCGCAGCCGTCGCGAGTAGTTCGAGCACGACGACCGAGCGTGGCGGGATGAGGACGTGCGCCATGAACAGGATCACGACGAACGCACCGGTGCCGGCCGCCGCCGCCGCGACGACGCGCACGCCGTCATGCAAGCCAGACAGCCGGAACGACCATTTGTGCAGCCGGAAGGACAGGTTGCTGGCGAGGCGAACACCGACCAGGACCATGGCATAGGTCGGCAGCAGGTCCCAGTATTGGCGCTCGATCGGGCCATCGAACCGGCCCTCGAATCGGAGCACCAGCGCCAGTACCAGAGAGACGACGGCCATCATCACGTCGAGAGACAGCACGATGACCGAACGGAGCAATGGGATTTCGAGAAACCCGAGGCCGATCTGTCGATGCGGAGAAGTATTCACGGCCTCGGTGGAGTATAGATCAGCGTCGTAAACTGCGGATATTCTTTGTGTCACGTCTCGGTACAGGTACGGAGCGGTGGGGTCAACGATGGAGTGGAGGCTCATGCGACGACGGGACTTTGTGAAGACCCTGCTGGCCGCGAGCGGTACGCTCTCGTGCCAGCCTGATTTCCTGCGATTCGCTGCGGCCCCGGATGCGCAGGAGGTCACGCGTGTGCTGGTGCTCTTTAAGTCCCACTTAGACGTGGGGTTTACCGATACACAGGAAGCCGTCGTGCGCAAGTACTTCGACGAATATTTCCCCCGAGCCATGGAGGTTGCTGCGGCCCTGCGCCAGTCGGGCACCGACAGGTATGTCTGGACAACCGGGTCATGGCTCCTTTACGAGTATCTCGAGCAAGCCTCGAGCGACCAGCGCCGGCGCGTCGAACAGGCAGTAAGTGCGGGGGATTTGGCCTGGCACGCGCTGCCTTTCAGTTGGCAGAGCGAGACGATGGATCGGTCCATGATCGAGGGCGCCCTGGGTTTCTCACAGTCGCTCGACCGGCGTTTCGGCCGTATCACCACCGGCGCCAAGATGTCCGATGTGCCCGGCCATTCACGCGGACTGGTGAGCCCCTTGGCAGCGAACGGCGTGAAACTGCTGGACATAGGCGTCAACGAAGCCAGCACTGCACCAGAGGTACCGGATCTGTTTGTTTGGAAGGCCCCGGACGGCGCCTCGCTGATCATGATGTATCACCACAAAGCTTACGGGGGCATCGTAATCGTGCCGGATGCCGCGCTCGCCGTGGCCGTGAGGATGCGGGGCGACAACACGGGCCCGCATTCGGTAGAAGACGTCAATTTGATTTACGCCGACTTGCGAAAACAATTTCCCCGTGCTCACGTTGCCGCCGCGAGCCTGAGTGAGATTGCGGCGGCGATTGAACCCCACCGCGAACGGCTGCCAGTGGTGACCCAAGAAATCGGGGATACCTGGATATACGGAGTCCCCAGCGATCCCGTGAAGGTGGCCCGCTATCGCGAAGTGGCCCGGCTGCGCAGGGAATGGCTGGACCGACGCAGTTTCCGTGCGGGTGACGCTATCGACCGGGGGTTGTTGCGCCGTTTAGCCCTTTGTGCGGAACACACCTGGGGCCTCCACGCCGGGATGTTGGAGGACTATCAACATTACACGCCCAAAGACTTGCTGGCGGCACTCGACTCGCCGAAGTTCCGTGTTGTGCAAGCAAGCTGGGCCGAGAAACGAAAGAACATCGACGATGCCGTTGCCAGCCTTCCGGAGCCGATGCGGAGCGAGGCCCAACAGCGATTGCGAGCCGTGCAGCCCGTCGCACCTGACCGTGCCGGCCTCAAGCGACACTCCGCCGGGTCGGCGATTGAGACCGCTCACTGGGTCATTGCGCTTGATCCGAAGACCGGCGCTATCCGGAGATTGCGCGCTAAACGCACCAGGCGCGAATGGGCCTCCGAGGCACGCCCGCTGGCATTGTTCAGATACCAGACTCTGTCCAAGGCTGATTACGATCGTTATTTCGCAGACTACATGGTCATTAAGGAACCCTGGGTTGCGACGTCGTTCGGCAAGCCCAAGATCGAGGGTTTTGGCGCGCAGAGTCGCGTCTGGATTCCCGCGCTAGGAGATTGCTGGTCCGGGAAGGTCCCAGGTGGCCATCGACTCCTGGCACAAATGCGTATTGACGACGCCACGGCGGAGAAATCCGGCGTGGTGGCGTGGCCAGGAAACATGTTTCTCGACGTGTTCCTTCCCGAGGCCGAGCCGACCATCAGAGTAGATTTCCTGTGCTTCGCCAAGCCGGCCAACCGGCTTCCCGAAGCCATGTGGCTCAGCTTCGCTCCCGACGCCCCGGAGCCCCTGGGATGGTCGCTGGAAAAGGTCGGCCACCAAGTATCTCCGTTTGACGTAGTGCGCGGAGGGAATCGGCAAATGCACGCGGTTTCTGGCGCCGTCAGCTACCAGGATGCCCGGGGCAGACTGGCGATCGAGCCTCTGGATGCACCGGTCGTGGCTCTCGGAGAACTGTCGCCGCTCGCGTATTCAATGGCTCAACCCGACATCGCCAAGGGCATCCATTTCAACCTGTACAACAACGCGTGGGGAACCAATTACATCCAATGGTCTGGGGACGACACACGCTTTCGCTTCGTTCTGCGGGCCGGCTGACACGAGGCAGGCGCTCGCCAGGGCGATTCGCCACGCGCATGACGCTACGGCGCCGGGTTCTTGCGAGCCTCGACGAGCAGCATGAGTCCGTGGCGCGATAGCACCCGGCGGATCAGCGCGCGCGGCCAGAGTGTTTTCGCAAGACTCAGCAGCGGGCCGCGGTGTCGCTGGCCGACTTCGCTTTCGAGGAGGTCGCCGAACGAGAGCTGCGAGCGCGCGGAGACCGACTTGAAGCGGCCAAACATATCCTCAGCTTGAGCGACCGTGTAGGCCTTCGTTCCTGGGCTCTCGAGATATTTCGCATAGACGTGCGTCAGCGAACGCCCTCGAAACATGCCGTAGCGAAGCCAGAGCAGGTACCCCGTGATCGACCAGTAGTGGTAGATCATGATGCGCGCCATGCCTCCCGGCCGCAGCACTCTGTGCACTTCATTGATGGCCCGCGGTGTGTCCGGGGAGTGATGGAGCACACCCCACGAATACACGATGTCGAATGAGTTATCGGCAAACGGGAGGTGCTCGGCGTCGGTGCACTGGAGCGTCGAGGACAAGGCGTAAGCCTGCAGCCGGGCGCGCGTATGTTCAATGGCCCGCGGGGTCAGGTCTATGCCGGTGAGCGACCGCGGCGACGACTTCGCCCACTGGAGGTGATCCGCCCCCATGCCCACGCCGATCTCGAGGACGTCGCGTCCACGGCCCTCTGCAAAGCGCGCGAAGTCGAAGATGTACGGTTCGAGCTCGTAGCGGGCGCGCGCCTGCGCGTCGAGTTGCTCGGCCGCGTTGTCGCCAACGGCATAGACCTCGCCGCATGACTCGCGATTCCAGAACTCCTGTACGGCACGCTTCTCGTCGTCTGCAGTCGTGGCCATCCGCTTCTTTCCTGTCTAGGTTTTCTGGAGCCGCTCGATCAACGTGACCATCCTGTCGCGGCGCTCGGAGTACTGGAAGCGGTCGCCGGCGCGACGGCGCGCCTTGTCGCCCATTGTCTCGCGCAACGACGGGTTCTCCAGATATCGCAGGATTCCGTCCGCAATGCTCGTGGGCGACGTTCCGTCGACCATTAGCCCGGTATCGCCGACGACTTCTGGAACCGCTCCACAGGGGCTCGTGACGACCGGTGCGCCGCAACTCATGGCCTCGAGGATGGCCAATCCGAATCCCTCGTAGCGGGTCGGTTGAAGATACACGGCGCACTCGCGCATCAAGCGGATTTTCTCACTCTTCGAGACCACGCCTGGAAGCTCGAAGTACGTCGCGGCGCCCAGGCCTTGAATGAGCGCGGCCGCTTCATCGGCGAAGTTGCCCTTCGCCCCCGCCATCACGAATCTCACGTCCGGCCGTTTCGCATGGACGAGCGCGGCGGCGTGGATGACCTCGGCGAGGCACTTCCGCGTTGCGTTCGGCTGCTGCAACCAGCCGACCGTAAACACGAGGTTGTCACTTCGCGAGCCGGCTGGGCTGTACGACCTGTCGTCGACGGTGAGTGGCACGTACGACGGATTCCGAACATGAAAACGCTGCGGCAGGTCGAGGAATTCGTGCTCCGACGTGAAGACATTCGCGTCGGCCAACGCAAACGCGCGACGCATGCCGGCCTGATGCCACCACGGACGCGACTCGTAGTAATTGATATCCAGCACGCCGGTGACGAGAACCGGCCGGCGGAGCGCTTTCGCGAATGCAATCGGTGCGAGCGCCCACGTCCACCACCATACGAAGAACAGATCGGCTGGCCGAAGACCTTGCAGCGTTGATACGAAATCGATCTCGTAGCCGGCGTCCTGGAGAATCTGCACGTCCTGCGCGTAGAACTCGACGCGTTGCAGCGCGGCTCTGTCAACGCCCTCGACAAAAAAACACGCCCTCGAGCTCATGCCGACAATTGCCGCGCGGCCATCTGCCGTTGCGCCTTGAAAACCAGCGAGACCCCAGACCTTGACGACATGATTACGATGATAGTCCGTATGAAGGGCGCCTAAATACTCCCGCAGGTATGGCATACTCGCCCAAAATAAGACGGAGCCGGATCGTCTTATGATCGATCGCCAAGATGCCACCAATCACATTGAACATTCCACACGACCGGTGTAACGCTTGACGCAGGCGCCGTCTGAAGATCGACTCGTGAGCCGGGCTTGTTGCCTCCGCGGACGGATTGCGTTCACCCCCGGTGTTGTCGCGGTGGTTGAGCCAGATGAGAACACCTGGGCGCGGTAACCGCCACCCGAGTGCATGCCTGTGCCTGTCTTTGTTCCTGGTTCAACCACTCGCCTGGCGCTCGCCGTCAAAAGCGCGTTGCACGCGGGCGGCAGGGTCGGCGTTGTCCACTACGTGGCCGCAATTTTTTCTGTGCAGGGCGTCGCGTATCTGAATCAGTTCATGATTGCGCGTGTTGTCGGACCTGAGGATTTCGCGGTCGTCCGGACCGTGGAGGCGACCCTGAACGTGCTGCTCGTCGCAGCGTCGTTGGGTATGCCGATGCTGGCGGTCACGACAATTGCCGGACTCGCCGACGAACGGGCGCAGGGGCGGATGCTGGGCTCGCTGGTCGCGCTCGCCGTGTTGGGGGGGCTGGCAACGGCCGCACTGACGTTTCTGGCCTCCGGGGTGCTCGCGCCAGTGCAGGCCCGCTACCTTGGGATCATGGTGTGGGTGCTGCCGTTGGCCGCCGCATCCCGGACAACCCTCAATTATTTCCAGGGTCGCCTGCAGGTACAGCGGGTCGCCGGTTACATGGTGGCGCTCTCGTTAATTTCGCTTGGGATTGTTGTCGTCGCCGTCATCAAGGCCGGTTTGAATGGGTGGGTCATTGGCCGCTACCTGACAGAAGTCCTGTTTCTCGCGTTGCTACTCTGGGGGGTCGGGTCAAGTCTGAGCCTGAGCGGCGGGATCCCTGGGGGGCACCGCGTGCGGTCGCTGCTAGGCGCAGGTAGCGGGATTGCTGCCTCGTTGCTCATTCGCACGGGAATGGATAATGCGGGTCTCTACCTGCTCGTCTTTTCAGGCGCGCCGGACACCACTGTCGGCTATTTTGGGCTGTCGAGTCTCGTGCTGATCGCGCTTTCAATAGTGCCGACATCACTCGCCAGTATCGCGTTGCCGCGAATGGTGGCCAGGACGCGCGATCCCGTCGCGCTGCATGCGTTGGTGCGTCGTGTTGGCGGGGCCATTATCGCAGTGGCGCTCGTCTTGGCCGGCGCGGCGGCGCTTTTGGCGAGGCCGGTCGTCGATCTTCTTTTTCCATCGTACCGGGAAGCCTCCCCAATTCTGTTGCTATTGTTGGTGGCGGTACCTTTCCGAGCGATCAGCACGCTCTCTGGGGTCGTGCTGGTCGCCTGCGATCGAGTGGGCATGACGGTCTGGACCAATCTTCTGGCGTTGGTCGTCACCACCTTGGTCTGGGTCGCAGGCACGTCGCAGTGGGGAGCCATAGGTACGGCCGCAGCCGTGATCGCCGGTGAAGTCGTCAGCGCCGGCGCGTATGTTGTCGCCGCCAGGTCGAGCCTGGCAACCGCCTCTGGAGAACCAGCGGCGGGAAAAGGAGCCCGACATGTCTGAGCGCTCCGTGCGAGAGCCGCGTCAGCTCAACGTTGGCTGCGGCCACGATGTCCGGGCAGGCTGGGTGAATCTTGATGTGGCCGCCCTGCCAGGTGTGGATGTGGTTCACGATCTCTCCAGTCTCCCGTGGCCATTTCCCGCGAATCGCTTCGACGAGATCATCATGATCAATGTCCTCGAACATCTCGAGAACATCGTCCGAAACATGGAAGAACTGCATCGCATTTCGGCCCCGGGAGCGCGCCTCACTATCCGGGTGCCCTTTTGGAATTCCCCGGATTTCGCGAGCGATCCAACGCACAAGTCCAGGTTCAACGAGGTGACATTCGACTTCTTCGACCCGACGACGCGACACGGCCGGGAACGCGCGTACTACTCGTCGGCAAAATTTCGCATTCGAAAGCGGACCTTCTTCATTCGCGTGAGTGGCCGCCTCCCTTATCCCCGCATCACCTGGGGGCCGCTCAAGTGGGTCCTTACGCTGCTCGCACGTCACCTAGGTGGCATCATCTGGGTCATCGAAGTGGAGTTGGAGGCGCTCAAGCCATGACTGGCCGCGTCCACGAGGCTGGCGGCCGCCGGCACATTGAACTATCTGTACCGATCTGGCGGATTCTCATCTTGCTGGTCTGCGCAGGCATCGTTTTCAACAATCTGCTGCGCTGGTACCCGTTTCCGGCAGGACGATCCGCCAATGACATGACGACGCTCGATACCAGCATGATTGGGATCATCGTCAACGTCTTCTTGTACTCTGCGATCCTGGCGGTGGTCGTCCTCATTAGATCCTCACGGCTGCGCCATTACCGCTCCTGGCCCCTCCTCCTGTACTGCCTCTATCTGGCGCTGCAGGTCCCGTTCCGTGCCAACCCGCCAATCGAAGCTCTTCGCTCGTGGGCGATGATTCTCATGCTCCTCTCTGCTGACTGGTTAGCGGCGGTTGTCATTAGCTCGCCGCGCCGTGCAGTCCCGCTCCTGCGCAGCATCTGGTGGACGATGGTCGCCACACTGGTCATCGGGTTGGTGATCGGCCTGGCCCTGGAGGACTCCGTGAATTGGGGTAATGACCTCAGCCCCAGTTTCGCCCAAACCGCACGCGCGGAGTTCTTCTTCTTCCATGTGCTGCCGCACTACGGGTTTGCACTGTCGCTCGCCGTCATGGTGCTGACGAGGCGAAGACCGGGCGTTCGCTTCCTGGCCGCGCTGGTGACGGCGGCTCTCATCCCCGCGCTCGCGCTGCGCACGATGACCCGGACCATGATCTTCAGCCTGATGCTGGTGGCTCTGGTCTTCATGTTTCGGTACGCGCGAAGAAGTCTCCTCTTGGTGTCTGCGGTCGGGGTGCTGTCGTTGTCGTTCTGGCCAGCCGCCATGTCCGGCGTCGCGGATCGCCTCCGCGTGTCGGCGTTCCTTTCCTCAGATCCGGGGGTCGACGCCACAAACGGGCGTCTCTTTCTGGTGATGACGAACCTGCAGTCGTTCCGCGATTCGCCGGTTTTCGGTCAGGGCGCCGTGGAGGCGCGGCGCCGGGTCGAGGTCAGTGCCTCCAGAGCCAAGTCCGAACACGGTTATTCGCTTCACCTCGCCTCGTCGGGAGTGTTCTCGTTGCTGCTCTTCGCTTATGTCGTTCAGGGTCTGGCGGCCGGGATCAGAATCGTGCTGCGCAGGGAGCAGGGCTCAGTCGGGCCGTTCGGGGTCGCAATCGCGGCTGTCGCGATTACCTCATTCTTTACCGGGTTCTTCTGGACCTTCAGCTCGGCCACGGCCTTCTACGAATGGGTCGGCATTTTCTTCGTCAGTGCGGCTCGAGTAACCTCGCACATGGCCTGGCCCCCGCGAAGGATCTCAATCGGAGCCTCATGCATGTCTTTGTACGACCGCGCGCACCGCACTGTGTTCGGCCACAATTGACAGCGCGCGATGCGCGTGCTGTATAGAACGACAGACTAGATAACGACAGACTAGATCATGTGCGGTCTTGCTGGCTTTTCCGGAACGTTCACTGAGCAGTCTCTTCGTGAGGCTGGGTCCCTCATCGAACACAGGGGACCTGACGACTCCGGGATCTATCTCAATGATTTTGGAATCGGTCTGGCATTCCGTCGCCTTTCCATCATCGATCTTTCGGCGCTGGGCGCTCAGCCCATGTCCAGTGCCGACGGCACCGTCGTCATCGTGTTCAACGGCGAGATCTACAATTTTCGCGAGCTGAGGAGCGAACTGGAAGGCCGCGGCGCGACCTTTCGCGGCCATTCCGACACGGAAGTCCTGCTGCAACTCTACCTGGCAGAAGGTGAGGCGATGCTGTCGCGCCTGAACGGCATCTTCGCCCTCGCGCTCTGGGATGGCCGTTCTCAATCGATGCTG
>Ga0210380_10001157_pt1 | contig 10957 bp, 9 predicted proteins | sample PLM4_5_coexredo_FD_155476 | JGI IMG/M metagenome (GOLD analysis project Ga0210380, IMG submission 155476) | Groundwater sediment microbial communities from an aquifer in East River, Colorado, USA - PLM4_5_coex redo | ecosystem: Environmental > Terrestrial > Soil > Riparian zone | place: USA...
GCTGAGCGTTCCGGTCAGCGCTGCGAGCGCCCAGCCACGTTCCGGATCGGGCGTGCGGCGGAAATAGTCCGTCATCAGCCGCAGCTTGTTGTTGCGGCCGGGCTCGTAGGCGAGGCGATCGAGCAAATCGGCGAAACGGTTCATGGCGCCGTGCCGGGGGTGGCGGTCTCGGTGACGCCATCGGCATCGTCTTCGTCGCCATAGCCGACGATATCCAGCGGTCGCGCCTGCAGACCTTGGGTCACGCTCCAGTGCACGAGCGCGTCTTCCTGCCCGTGCGTGACCCAGATTTCCGACGCTCCAGTCGCCGCGGTGGTCGCCGTGAGGCCATCCCAGTCGGCATGATCCGAAATCACCAGCGGCAATTCGACCAGATGCTGGCGGGCGCGCGCTCGTACCCGCATCCAGCCGGAAGCAAAGCACGTAACCGGATCGGGGAAGCGCCGAGACCACACTTCCTTGAGCGTCGAAGGGGGGCAGAGCGTAATCGTACCGGCAAGTTGCGCTTTCTTTGCCTCGCGCACCAGCTCGGTGCGGCCGAGATCGATCCCGCGGCTTTGATAATAGCGCGTGATATTCTCCATCGCGCCGTGAAGATAGATCGGCTCGTCGTATCCGGTCTTGCGGATCAGCGCCATCACGCGCTGCGCTTTGCCCAGTGAATAAGCCCCGACAAGATGCGCGCGCTCGGGAAACAGCATGACCGAATGAAGCAGCTTTGCGATCTCGGCATCGGCGCTGCCGTGACGAAAGACCGGCAGGCCAAACGTGGCCTCGGTGATGAACACGTCGCATTGAACGAGCTCAAAGGGGGCACACGTTGGATCGCCGACGTTTTTGTAATCGCCGGAGGCCACGACGCGCAGGCCGTCAAGTTCGACCGCGACCTGGGCGGAACCGAGAACGTGGCCGGCCGGGTGGAAGGTCACCTTGACGCCGCCCAGCGTGACGGTCTCACCGTAGCCGATCGCCTGCGTCGCCCCGGCGAAGTTGTCGCCGTAGCGCAGCCGCATCAGGTCGAGTGTTTCCTGGGTGGCCAGCACCGCGCCGTGGCCGGCACGCGCATGATCGGAATGACCGTGGGTGATCACGGCCTTATCCACCGGACGGGTGGGGTCGATATGAAAGCCGCCGTTCTTGCAGCACACGCCGGCGGGCGTCGGGAGAAGGATGTCTTCGGGGCGCATCTCCCTTGAGATATGGTGTAAATGGCACAATGACAGGTGGACCGCTCTTCGTCTCCTCCGGCGACGTGACCGCCGATCAGCACTACGGGTCGGCGCTCCAGCGTGCCGCGCGGGGCGATCTTGCAGGCGCCGCCGAAATCCTGGCGCAGACGGTGCAACTTGCGCCGGCTTTCGCCACCGCATGGTTTGCTCTCGGCGCCGTCCGCGACAGTCTGGGCGACCGCGCAGGGGCTATCGTCGCGTGGCGGAAGGCCAACGATGCCGATCCCGAAGATTACCATGGCGCGCGGTTGCAGCTGGCGCGACTGGGCGCGGGCGAAGATACGCCGGCGATGACGGCGGCGTATGTCCGCCGCCTGTTCGACCAACAGGCGGCGAGCTTCGATGAAACGTTGCTGCAACGATTGGATTATTGCGGGCCGGCGGTTCTATTGGAGGCCGTTCGTAACGTGACCGGAACAGGTCTGCGTTCCGGTTCCATGCTGGATCTCGGGTGCGGCACCGGACTGGGCGGGGCGGCGTTTCGTCCTTATGTGGATTGGCTTGTGGGCGTGGACATATCGCCCGCGATGGTAGCGAAGGCGCGTTCAAAGGGTCTTTATGACCGATTGGCCGTCCTCGACCTGCTGCATTTCCTTGACGCCGATGCGCAATCTCAAGCGCGATATCACCTTGTCGTAGCGGCTGACGTGTTCGTCTATGCCAGCGATCTCGTTCCAGTCGCGGCTGCTGCGGCCCGCGTGCTCGCGCCGGATGGGCTCTTTGCCTTCACGGTCGAGACCCACGCCGGCGACGGCGTCGTGCTGCAGCAGACCTTGCGCTACGCTCACGGCGCAGCACATGTCCGTACGGCGATCGCGGACGCCGGTCTCAACCTCCTGGCGCTCAATGATGCCGTCACCCGCAAGGAAAAGGGCGCTCCGGTTCCGAGCCTGGTCGTGGTGGCAACGCGTTCCGGCCGTGAAAGATCAGTTCCAACGGTCAATTCCGACGCCTGAATCGGGAGTGAAATAATGCGGCACATCATGCCCGACTCCACCGCCGCCAGCGCGTTGTGTCGCACCAGCCTGCAACCAATCAGGGCGCGGGTCGTTCGTCTGTCATGAATGTCCAGGCAGCGCCTGACACGACCTTCTCGCTTCCCGAGCCATTCCTGCAGTGGTTCGCGAGCCGAGGCTGGGCGCCGCGCGAGCATCAGCTCGAACTCTTGGCGAAAGCCCGTGCCGGCCGCTCGGTGCTGCTGATCGCGCCCACGGGCGCAGGCAAGACCCTCGCGGGATTCTTGCCGAGCCTGGTGGAATTTAGCAACGCCGCTTGCGGACCTGAAACGGCTTCCTTGCCCGGCACCGTCTCGTCTCTGCATCGCACCGGGGAAGGGCAGGGTGCCGCCGCGAACATCGGAGGAGAGCGCTCCGCAAGGCTTATCTCCACCGGGCGCGGCATCCGCCGAGATGGCGGGCTCCACACCCTCTATATCTCACCTCTCAAGGCCCTCGCGGTCGACATCGCACGCAACCTGGAGCGGCCAGTTGCCGAGATGGGACTGCCAATCCGGATCGAGACTCGCACCGGCGACACGCCCTCCTCGAAGCGCCAGCGGCAGCGTCGCGACCCGCCGCAAATTCTGCTCACGACACCCGAGCAGCTTGCGCTGGTCCTGGCCTCGCCCGATGCGCCCTATCTCTTCGGGTCGCTCAAGCGGATCGTGCTGGACGAGTTGCATGCGCTGGTGACATCGAAACGGGGCGATCTGCTCTCCCTTGGATTGGCGCGACTGTTCATGCTCGCTCCCGATCTCACCAGCGTCGGACTGTCCGCGACGGTGGCTGAGCCGGACGATCTGCGCCGCTTTCTCGTTCCACAGCGCGGTCACGGCGCGGCCCTGGCCGATCTTGTGGTGGCGCAAGGGGGTGCGGCACCTCGTGTCAGCATGCTCGACACGGCCGAGCGCCTTCCCTGGGCCGGGCATTCCGCCCGGCACGCGATCAGCGAGGTCTACGAACTGATCAAGGAGCACAATACCGCGCTCATTTTCGTCAATACGCGGAGCCAGGCCGAGCGCATTTTCCAGGAACTGTGGCGCATCAACGACGATGGACTCGCGATCGCGCTTCATCACGGCTCCCTCGATGTGACGCAGCGCCGAAAAGTCGAAGCGGCGATGGCGGCGGGTCGTCTGCGTGCGGTCGTTGCGACATCATCCCTTGATCTTGGCGTCGACTGGGGCGACATCGATCTCGTCGTCAATGTCGGCGCGCCCAAAGGCGCCTCTCGTCTCCTGCAGCGCATCGGCCGCGCCAATCATCGCATGGATGAGCCCTCGAAAGGCGTGCTCATTCCGGCGAACCGCTTCGAAGTGCTCGAATGCACCGCGGCGCTCAGCGCCATCGCCGCGGGCGCGCAGGACACACCGCCGGCGCGTACCGGGGCGCTCGACGTGCTCGCGCAGCACGTGCTCGGCTCGGCCTGCGGACGACCCTTCCTCGCGGAGGAGCTTTATGCCGAGGTGAAGTGCGCCGCGCCCTATGCCGGTCTCGCGCGCGCGGATTTCGACGCCGTCCTCGAGTTCGTCGCAACCGGCGGCTACGCGCTGAAAGCCTACGAGCGCTTTGCCAAGATCAAGCAGGACCCGCAGGGCCGGTGGCGCATCAGCCACCCGATGATCGCGCAGCGCTACCGTATGAATGTCGGCACCATCGTGGAGGCCGATATGCTCAAAGTGCGGCTCGTTCGCTCGCGCGCCTCGAAGATGATCCGACGCGGCGGGAGGATTCTGGGAGAGGTGGAGGAGTATTTCATAGAGACCCTGGTACCCGGCGATACGTTTGTCTTTGCGGGCGAAATCTTGAAGTACGAGGCGTTGGTCGAGGACGAAGTCTATGTCTCGCGAGCCTCGGCGGAAGATCCGAAGGTGCCCTCCTACGAGGGCGGAAAATTCCCGCTCTCGACGTATCTCGCCGATCGCGTGCGAAAGATCGTTTCGGATCGTGATGAATGGCGGCCGCTGCCGGACCAGGTCCGCGAGTGGTTGGAAATTCAGGAATGGCGATCGCTGGTGCCGGGGCCGCGGCAGCTGCTGATCGAAACCTTCCCGCGCGGCGACAGGCATTACCTTCTCTGCTATCCGTTCGAAGGGCGGCTTGCGCACCAGACGCTCGGTATGCTGCTCACGCGCCGGCTCGAGCGCGCGCGCCTTCGTCCGCTGGGATTCGTAGCCAACGAATACGCGCTGGCGGTGTGGGGTCTCGGAGATGTCGCGCGAGACATCGAGCGCGGCGAGTTATCGCTGGCGACCTTGTTCGACGAGGACATGCTCGGCGACGATCTTGAAGCCTGGCTGGCCGAGTCGGCGCTGATGAAGCGTACGTTCCGCACCTGCGCGATCATCGCGGGGCTGATCGAACGCCGCTTTCCCGGCAAGGAGAAGTCGCGCCGGGAGGTCACGATCTCGACCGATCTCGTCTACGACGTGCTCCGCCGCCATCAGCCCGACCACATCCTCCTGCGCGCCGCGCGCGCCGACGCAGCCACTGGTCTCCTCGACATTCGGCGTCTGGGCGATATGCTCGCACGCATCAAGGGCCGAATCATTCACCGGGCGCTTGATCACGTCTCGCCTTTAGCGGTCCCCGTCATGCTTGAAATCGGCCGCGAGTCCATCTCCGGTGAGGCGTCCGAGGCGCTGCTGGCGGAAGCTGAGGCGGAACTCGTGAAGGAGGCAATGCAGTGATCATGGGAGTGGCGCGCTGAACGCACATTCCGTTTCCCGCGCTTCGCCTGCTTCCGGTCGACAGGCAGCGACAGCAGAAATCACCATTGCTGACGTGACGGTCGCGATGAATTGCGATGGCGCGCTGTATTGGCCCGACGAACGTGTTCTCGTCGTCTCCGATCTGCATCTGGAGAAAGGTTCGAGCTTTGCCACGCGTGGCGTGCTGCTACCGCCTTATGATACCGCAGCGACCCTGGAGCGAATAGCGTTCGCAATTGCTCGCTTGGCTCCGCGTGTGGTGATAGCGCTCGGCGACAGCTTTCATGACGGCAAGGGCGCCGCCCGCATAGCGCCCACCGATCGCGCGGCGCTCGCGGGGCTGCAACGCGGGCGCGATTGGATCTGGATCGCCGGAAATCACGACCCCGATCCGGCCGACGGTATCGGCGGCAGCTTTGGCGGTGCGCTCGCGGTCGGCGCGTTGGTTTTTCGCCATGAACCAACCGGTGCCAAGGGTGAGATTGCCGGTCACCTCCATCCCGTGGCCCGCGTGGCCGGACGCGGTCGCACCGTGAGCCGCCGCTGCTTCGCGAGCGACGGGGTAACGTTGCTCATGCCGGCCTACGGGGCCTTTGCCGGCGGTCTCAACGTGCGGCATCGCGCATTTGCGGGCGTCTTCGGGACACCGGCGTTCACCGTGCACTTGTTGGGCGAGGAGCGGCTCTATGCGCTCAACGCAACCCGCTGCGCGGCGGATTGAGCGTCGGGTCGCCGGGCTCGCGTCCGGGGCCGCGAAAAGCGCCTGCTCGGTATCGCCGCCGGCAGGAAATCCGTCTTTCGCACTCGGCATCTACCTGGTCACTCGCACGGGCAGGCCACGGCGAGAGCGAGAGAAGCTGGTGCCGGGTTCGCGGCCCGTGCCGGCCATCGCCAGGAGGATGTCATGAGATTGTCGAAGGCGTCTCAATCGCGCCTGAACACGATCGACGCGAACCAACCGGTTGCAATTGCCATCATTGCCGTGGCAAGGCCATAGAGCAGACCGTGATCGCGCGCGGCATTGGTGACAACCTGCTCGAAGCCAGATTTGTAGACCTCGAACGGTGCGGGTGCGCGGGCGATCTGCGCACCATCGGCGAAAAGCCTCACGTCCACCTCGTAGGTGCCGACGGGCACCTCGGCCGGCAACGGTATCGATGCCCGGAACAGGGCCGGCGTGAGGAAGGTCACGTCGTCCGATGCCTCGCGATAGAGTCCCTGACCGGTCTTGATCTTGATGAATGCCAACCGAAATGGATCATCGCTGGAGGCATCGGCGATATTGACGCTGGCACGTTGCGGCAACGGGATGTTGTCGAGGCCGAGTTGCAGACGACGTAACGTCTCGGCGTTGGTAATGGCGTCCAGCGGCCGGTTCGACAACACGGCGAGGTAGGCGGGCGCATTCTCCAGCACACGCGAGTCGGCATTGATCCAGATTCCAAGCGCCCGCGCTTTGCGAAAAGTGACGACATTCTGCCGCGGCCCGGTGACGGTGACGATGATGTCGTAGCCGCCCCGCCGCGGGCGGGATGTTCCGTCCTGCTCGATGCCACCGAACAGCACAAGTTCCTCGCCGGTGAAATTCGACGTCACCATCACGCGGTGGTTGGATAACGAGGCGATCAGCCGCTCGCCCGCGGCCGGAACGACGGAAAACGTTAGCGCTCCGAGCGCCGCGGCGGCTGCGAATAGTGAGTGCCGCGTCATGGGTCAGTGTCCAGCACGCGGATGGAATAGAGATTGTCCGGCGGCAATATGAGGTCGAGCGCAAAGCGAATGCCGACCGCGAGCACGAGCAGACCCAGCAGAAGGCGGAGCCGTTCGCCGCGCATTTTTTGCCCGGCGCGCGCGCCGAATTGTGCGCCGGTCACGCCGCCAACCATGAGAAGGAGAGCCAGCAGCGCATCAACCAGGTGGTTGGTAGCTGCGTGCATGACCGTAGCCGATGCCATGGTGATGAGCGTGAGCACCATGGATGTCCCGATCACGGTGGCCGTCGGCACTCGCAACACATAGATCAGGAGGGGTACCAGCAGAAACCCGCCGCCAATGCCCATAACCGCCCCGATGAAGCCCATCGTGAAGCCGATGCCCCATACCGGGATCGTGGAGACATAGATACGCGAGCGTTTGAAGCGTAATTTGAAGGGTAGGCCATGGATCCAGGTGTGGCTGCCGGGTCGGCGGAGCTCGACCGGTTTGCCCTGTCGCGCGCGCAGGATCGCGCGCACGCTCTCGATCACCATCAACGCGCCCACGATGCCGAGGAGGAGCACGTAGGAAATACCAATGGTGATGTCGAGTTGACCCAGGGCCCGCAGCGTTGTGAATAGCCAGACACCGAAGGCGGTGCCGATTATTCCCCCCGCGAGCAGCATGGAGGCGAGCGCGAGATCGATCGTCCGGCGGCGCCAGTAGCTGATCGCGCCGGACATGGACGACGCGGCGATGTGGCTGCTCACGGTCGCCACCGCGACTGCCGGGGAGATGCCGAGGAAGATCAGGAGCGGCGTCATCAGGAACCCGCCGCCGATGCCGAACATGCCGGAAATGAATCCGACGGCGAGCCCCATCGCAAGAATGACGAACACGTTGACCGGCAGGTCTGCGATCGGAAGGTAGATCTGCAAGCGCGCGGTCCCAGGCTCGAGTCTCAAATATTCGCAGAACCGGTGCCACCGGTGTTGCGAAAAGTCGAGTGAGTCTCGACCGAATTCGCGGGCGCAACCATTGAATGGCCGTCTGACGAAATCGGCGCAGGCAGGAACCGGGGAGCCACTTGCGCTGATCGCGGCAAGAGGGCGCAGCCGGCAGATCCCCCGCGAAATGGGTCCAGGACTCAGCAGGCAGGTGAGCGCATTCTACCCATGTTCATCACGAGCGCTACGCCTTCGCGCGCCTTTATTGTGTGCGACGTGAGGGACCAAGATCGAGCGTGGGTCCGGCCACGGGGAGCTTGCGCCGGGCGGGCGCAGTGACCGCGGGTGCGAGACCGCTTGTCGCGTTATCCCAGCGCTCGGGGGACATCTGGGCCTCGAGCAGTTGCTCAAGCGTCCAGCCCGGCATGACAGGGCCCGGGGAGGGCGTCGCGATGATCGCGCCATCGACGTACCTGAAAAGGTCCAACTGCCGGCGTGCGGGCGAGAGCACGGCAAAGCCTCGCGGGTACTCACCGGCGGGCACCGGACCCACGGCCGCGCCCAGCACAGGTGCTGGGAGGATATCGTTGGTCGACGTGGCGGCGCTTCGATGCGGCGCGCTCACGTCCGCCTGGTCGGAAGAAGGCAGCAGGAACCCCATGCCCTGCAGGGCGCCAAGCGCCGTGATTATGGCTATGCCGCCGATCAAGGCTCCTGTTCTGCCGATCCGCCTTGCGGGTTGATCGTCGGAAGCGACGTCAATCGGGGCGGGCCCGCTCTGCGTGGGCCCACTTCGACTTTCCTGCTGCGCGGCTCGGCGAGCCGCGGCGATGAAGGTCGATGTGCCGCCGCTATCTTCAACGATGGGCGGTCGCGCTCGCGTAAAAGCGGGTTCCGGCGTGAGGCTGCCATCCGGAAACGGATCTGGACTTGGATCACCGGCCGCGCCGGAGCCGGTTTCCGGCTGACGATCCGGCTGGACATTGGTGTCGGCCGGATTGTGGTCAATCCTGGGCTGCTCCGGCCGCGTGGCGCGATCTGCAGGCACCAAGGACGCTAGCAAAGCCTTGGGCATGGCCATTGAAGGCACGACCGTCCCTGCCTGCGGCGGAGTGTCCGGCAGCTGTGAAGGCTTGTCTCGCAGGTCCGCCTCGATCATGACCAGCCGATCAACCACATGCGTCAGCGTGCCATGAGCGACCTCGAGCGAATCCTCGATCTGCTCCTCCGCTTGCCTGAGGTCGGCAACATGGCGGGCCAGCGCCTCGACCGCGGGTGAGGACGCGGCTTCGCGGGCGAGAGCCGGCGCATGCCAGTGTTGGACGTGGGTGAGCAGCTCCGCCAGCGCCCTTTCGATTGTTGCGAGTTGATCGAGACGGACATCGCAGGCGTCGAGCTTCTCGACCAGTCTGGCGATGAGGCTCTCCAGGCATGCCGGCGCGGCGGAGCGTTCGGATGCGAGCTCTATCCGTTCGATGCGGTCGATCAAACGCTCGATCAGCGCCTTCAACTCGACGGGCACGTCGGGGCCGCTTCGCTCGCGCGCCTGGAGCTGGTCGACAAGTATGGCGAGCCGGCCTTCGAGCACGGACAGGATCCTGCCGTCGGCGCGCCTCTGCGCGTCATCCAGCTTGGCGCCGACAGCGCGGACCTCTTCCGACAGCTTCGCCAGCGCTTCCGGCGATGCGGCCTGGGCGGCGATGCTGCGCATCGCGGCAACGGCGCTTGCAAGCTGCTCGAGGATCGCTGGGTCCCAGGCGCCTGCTATAATCTCAATCTTGCGCGAGGCCTGCTGCACCACGCGTGCCATGCCGAGGAGGCTTTCAGCCGGCCTCAAGACGCATAATGCGTCGCGAATTTCGATGAGATGGCGCTCGATCGACGCAACCGCGGCTGTGGCGTTGCCGTTACGGCGGCTTTCGTCCGCGCGCTCGGCCAACTCGTCTATTTCACGTTGGAGGGCCTCGATGTCGCTTCGCGGCGCGGCATCGTCCAGCAGCAAACGGATTTCGGCAAGATCACCGCGCAACGTATCGACGGCCGCGCGGCCCCCTGGCCGCCCGACCTCTGCACACTGCCACGGAACACCAGATTTCATTGCCGCATCCGCGTGTTGGACAGGGTGCAGCGAAGCCCAAATGGCCGTTATGAAGCCGGCAAACGTCGATCGACAGTGGATGGCGGCCCTGATCCCCGGTGCAGTTTTTGCCGTCCGGGTAAAGATGCGGTTAAGACCTGCCGATATGCCGCCAGTTCGCGGATTAAGGGCACCAGGATGGCTGGCCCGAAAAACCCAAGACAGTCGTTCAAGCAGCGTCCTTCGATGCCGAGCATGAGGGCAGGCTGGGTCCCGGGCCATGCGGCAGCGAGGGCTCTCCAAACATCGGCATTTCGCGCCGTCAGGCCGCGACGTGCGCTATGATCAGGCGAGAGTAGGCCAGGACACGAGGTCGACATGGCTGGTCGGGATGACGTGCGCCTCGCCGGAGGATGTCAATGCGGCCGCGTGCGCTATGAGCTCTGCGGCGCACCCGACCATGTGAGTGTTTGTCACTGCCGCATGTGCCAGAAGGCTTCCGGGGGACCGATCATGGCATTCGCGCGGGTCAGGAAATCCGCGATGCGCTGGACGCGGGGTCAGCCGGCTTCGTTCCGCTCTTCCAGCCTGGTCGAGCGTCAATTCTGCGCAGCGTGTGGCACCCCGCTGACCTACAACTTGATCGAAGGGCCCAACATCAGCGTCACCATCGGAAGCCTGGATGATCCCGAGGCGGCGCGACCCGTGCTGCAATACAGCGTCGAGCATACGGTATCGTGGTTTCCGACGATCGCGACATTGCCGGGCAAGCGCACCGAAGAATTCATCACTCCGGATCTTGCCGCGCGTTTTGTCGGCTACCAACACCCCGACCACGATACCTGAGTGCGCGTTCACCGCAGCACAATCAGTCCCCCAGTCACGACCAGCAGGATGACGAGGGTCGTCCCGATGACCGTCGCGACGTGACGCCAGCCGAGCGCAGCAATGGCGGTCAAGGATGTCCCAAGCCCGAGCGCCGAGATTGCGATCAGCAGGCCCCAGGTCGATGCCTCGATCAAAGGAGCTTTGACTTGGGCGAATATCGAGGCAAAGCCGGGGAATGCGGGCGCGACGCTGTTCAGCACGCACAGGGCCACGAAGACGAGGGCGAACATGGGAATCGGAATCTTGCCGGCGGTCGCCACTGCCCGGCGGGCGAACAACCAGCCGATCACGAGTACAACGGGCAGCATCAAGAAAACGCGGAACAGCTTCACAATGACGGCAGTATTGCCCGCCGTCTCCGAGACCGCGTATCCCGCACCGACAACCTGCGCCACATCGTGGATCGTCGCCC
>Ga0210380_10001158_pt1 | contig 10953 bp, 9 predicted proteins | sample PLM4_5_coexredo_FD_155476 | JGI IMG/M metagenome (GOLD analysis project Ga0210380, IMG submission 155476) | Groundwater sediment microbial communities from an aquifer in East River, Colorado, USA - PLM4_5_coex redo | ecosystem: Environmental > Terrestrial > Soil > Riparian zone | place: USA...
CAAGCCCGCCATCCTCTTCATCGATGAGATCGATGCGGGCGCCGGGCACCGCGGCGGCGAGAGCGGGGTGATCAACGACGAGATCGTCACCGAGCTGCTCGCCCAGATGGAAGGCGTCAAGAAAGTCACGGGCACGCTCCTCGTCTTGGCGGCGACGAATCATCCCGAGCACGTGGACGCGGCCGTCTTGTCACGATTCGAGGATCGGATCGAGATTGCCAATCCGGGCCCGGCCGAGCGGGTGCGGATGCTCAAGGGCTTCATCGGCCGGCGGCGCGTGGACTTCGACGTCGATCGCGTGGCCGAGGAGCTGGCGTTCGTGTCGGATGGCCTGAGCGGACGCGACCTGATGTCGGCCGTGCGCCGCGCGTCTCAGCTCGCCGTCGAGCGCGCGCTCGACGCGGGGACGCCAGATCAGATCGCGTTGAGCCGCGAGGATCTCGTGAGCCAGTTCGCTGGCCGACCTGGCCAGGGCGAGGAGGCCGCGTCATGACGCGCGGGACGCTCGTTCGTCGCGCCCTCGTCGCTGCATCCGTCGTCGGTCTGACGGTCGTAGACGCGACAGCCTTTCAGGTGGACTTTCATGCCGAGATCACCAGGGATGGCCTCGGTCGCGTGGCGCGCCTCCTGCCCGCGCGCGTGCAAGAGGCGATGCGTCGCCAGGGGTTCACGGGCACGGGCTTCTCGGCGACCGGGTTTTCCGACGAGGCCATCGAAGAGATCGTCGACGCCAACAGGGCCAAAGATCTGGGCGAGTGCGGGACCGACCTCGGTCCCAATGCTCCGGCGGTCCCATGTGTCGCGGCCGTGCATGGGGGAGAAACGGCCAATGGTCTCTACTTCCTGTCGTTGGAACCCCCAGAGGAACACTTCGACGCCGAGACTATTCAGCTCTCGAGCAACAAGCTCTACATCGCCAGAAACGCGATTCGCGATGACCTGCTCAAGGGCCAGCCAGTCGCTGCGAGGAAGGCGCTTGGAGGGGCGCTGCACGCGATCCAGGACTTCTATGCACACAGCAACTGGATTGAGTTGGGTCTCCCCGGGATCGAGAAACGGCTGGGGACTGAACTGGACGCGTTCAAACCCAATGTCAGCCCGCGCATCGCGGACAAGAACGAACCGATGTGCGTCGAAGGCGAGCGTCTGCTGACGCAGTTGACGGCGGTCCAGCAATCAGAACTCGTCAAGCGGTATCAGGAGATGGAACGGCAGCGCATCAGCACCGGAGACATTTCGTCGGCGACGATTCTGAAGGTGCTGAAGGACCGGCCGTTGACAACGGGGTATTTCTACCTGCCGAACCCGGAGAACGGCCTCACCATGCTCGACGATCCCGCGGTGATCACCGAGTCCGGCAAATGCCGGCACGGTTGGGAGGTGCCTGGCACCAACGGGAAGGACAACCAGGCCGGTATCAACAAGGACAGACCATACCGACCGAACTTTGCTGTAGCGAGACAACGAGCATCCGATCACACGCTGCAGTTCGTAATGGACGTCATCAACGATCGCCAGCTCAACGCCGATCCCGACTACACCACGCTCATCCTCGGGCTGTTCGGTCGTGGCGTCATCGAGGGCGCGACAGTGGGCGTGCCGGGAGCGCCGAATGGCGACTCGTGGGACACGGCGATAGGGTCGGTCCTTCGATTCCTCACCGAGGGCACGCAGGGGCTGAAGAACATCCAGCCTGACATTCAGGTGTGCATCGAGTCGGACAACGTCCGCATGGCGTGCGCCAAGGTTTGTGACGATGCGGACTGGAGCAATGAGGCGAATGCATACCTGTGCAAGCAGCCCATTGGTGTGCCCTCTGAATCAGTCACCGTCCATGTGAGGGAAATGGATTTCGGCGAGCCGCGTCGGGTGATCGCGGACTTCAGGGTCCTGGATCCGCGGAAGTGCAATCCGACCTACACCTCGCGCATTTCGAACCCTCCGGCCCCTCCCGTCACGCGGCCCGGAACCTTGCCCTTCGCCACACCGGGCAACGGCGCGTGCCGGCTTCAGCTCGATGCGCAGCGAGAGATTTGGATTCAGTTTCAGCAACGGGGAGAGGCACCCGTTGAGCCGCCGGTTCTGGTGCCTCCAAGTGGTGGAACAGGAGGAGCGCCGCCGATTTCTTTGGGCCCGCCGCCGCCGACCGCGCCTGGCGCCGGCCAAGCGCCCCCGCCGACCGTCACGGCTGTACCACCCCCGCCCGTCCCTCCCGTGGGGCCCGTGTCGCCGGCGCTGCCCCCGGCGCTGCCGCCTCTCACGCCGCCTGTCGCGCCGACATCGCCGACGCCGACGTCGCCCACGCCTACAGCGCCCGAGCCCACAACGCCGCCGCCGACATTCCCTGCTCCGACAGCGCCTGCCACGGCGCCCGTGCCCGGAACCGCATCTTCTCCGCGGCTTCCCACGGCCGCCGAGATCGACGCGATCCTCAACCTGCGAGATGGCAACAGCTGCACCGGCAGTGATGCCTTCGTTCCGCCGGGCACGTCCTTCATAGAGAGTCCCCTCGGGCAGCAACTCGGGCCGGCGCGCGCCGCCCAGCTCTATCAGATGGCGGCATTCGCGATGGCGATCGCCGATCCGGCCGTGAAGGCGAAAGTGCTGAGTGCGATCCAGTCGAGAGTCGGAGACGATGCGTTCTTCGGGGCGATGACGCAGGTGATTGGCGACGTGCAGCAGTCGCGCGCGCTCGTCGCCGCGTACCAGGCGCTCGCCCAGAACGTCGTCTCACGTGTCACTGCGACCGCGCTCGATCGCCTGCTCACACCGCCGCGCGCGGCGGTGGCCGACGTGGGCACCTGGATCCTGAAGATGCTCACGAGCGACGCGCTCGTCTCCGACGCCGTGGGCATGATGGCGGCAGGGCCGTCAGGGCTCTCTGCCGAGTGCGCGCTCAACGAGCTCGCCAAGGATGGTTTCGCCGCCACGGTTGGCGCGCGCTGATTGCCAGGACTCAGGGGACCCGCCGTGCGCGCCATCCTCGGTGACATCACCACCCTCGATGTGGACGCCATCGTCAACGCCGCCAACTCGACGCTGCTCGGCGGCGGGGGTGTGGACGGCGCCATCCACATGGCGGCCGGTCCCGAACTGTTTCGCGAGTGCGCGACCCTGAACGGCTGCAACGTGGGCGAGGCGAAGCTCACGCGCGGCTATCGGCTGCGCGCGCGTTACGTGATCCACACCGTCGGGCCGATCTGGAACGACGGCACGACGGGCGAACCGGAACTACTGCATGGCTGCTACTGGAACAGTCTGGAACTGGCTCGCCAGAACGGTCTGGCGTCGATAGCGTTTCCCTGTGTCAGCACCGGCGCCTATGGCTATCCCTCCGTCGAGGCGTCGCGTGTCGCGGTGGCGGCCGTACGCCAACACAGGACCGCCACTGGCTACGACTGCGACGTCATCTTCTGCTGCTTCTCGCCGGTAGATCACAGACTGTACGAACGCGAGCTCGCGAGCACCGAGTCGCTCGGGCTTTCCGACGGCGTGCTCGAGCAGATCCGCAAGTGCGAGCGGACGCTGGCGCTTCGCGAGCAACTGCTCGAGCAGCACTTCACCGTGCCGCGAGGCTTGCTGGTCTTCGGGCCGCGCGCACTCGCTGCGCAGGTTGCGCGAGAGATCGCCATCCGTGGGAACCTGCGCGTCAACGAGGTGGCAGGTCAGGCCGTGGCTGCCGAAGAGCGGGAGCATCCCGGATTCCTCAGGTCGCTGCTCGATCGGGCCGCCACCGACGATGCCACCGCCGTGATCGTCACCGACATCGATCGCATCGCGGCGGCCCGTGGCACGCCGCTGTCGAGCGAGACGACCGGCGCGATGGTCTCTGAGATTCTGGTTCATACGGACGCCCGCCGGGTGCCATTCGTACTGCTGATCGGTACCGCCGCCGACCCCGACGTGATCGATTCGGCGGTTAGAAATCACATGGTCTGGAAGTTTGACTGTCGGTCGGGTCAGCGCGTCACAGGCTGAAGCATGGACGAGTCATCGCGCTCTCAGTCGTCCGCGAAGGCGGCCCCGCAGGCTCGCCCCACAGCCGCTCGGCCTGCACCGAAGGCGGCGGCTCCGGACGTGAGCGTCGCCCCGCACGTCGAGCCGGCGGCACACGTTGGGCCGCCTCCCGAAGGTCTGGGGATCAGTCCGACGCTTGCGACGGCCGACGACTCGTCGATCGGTCTGGACTGGGAGGCCGTGTTGGTAGACACGAACCGGTCGAGCACCTGCACGATTACCTCGGCGGCCGATCACGATCTGGTCGTCACCCTCGCACAGTCCACGTATCAGCGTTCGTGGACCGGAACCGGCGTCGTTCGGACACCAGCCATTCCGCCGGCGCCAGCTGGCACGCAAGGGCGGTTGACGGTCCGCGATGCGGCCACAGGCGTGACGGTCGCGTACGCGTGGCAATGGCAGGCGAGAGAGGAAGCACACGCGGCCGTTGCGCCCGCCCGCACCGGCTTCCTGGGCCGACTGCTTCAGGGACGTTCGAGCAATGCCCCGACGACATCGCGAGGCCAGACTCGAACGGAGAGCGCCGCTGCACGCGCGAAGCGCCTGGGGCCGCGCGCGGCGTCTGCCGTGGCGCTGCGGTTTTTCGCGCAGGAAGCCGTCGGGCAGCGGTTCGCGTTCATCCTCGACATGTCGGGATCAATGCGCGGGACGCGATGGGCGGCCTGCAGGCGCGAGCTTGCCCAGGCCCTGCGGGCGATGCCCGAAGACGTAGAGTTCTTCGTGGTCCTCTTCTCCGCGGGACTGAGGGAACCTCCCGAACAGGGCGGCTGGCTGAAGGCGGAACGCAACAACGTCGAGCGCACGGTCGAATGGCTCGACAGCATTGGACCTGCCGGCGGCACCGATCCCCGCCCGGCGTTCGAACGTGTCTTCGGGCTGCTCGACGGTCCGGACGTGATCTATTTCCTCACCGACGGCGAAGTCGAAGGATTCACGCCTGGCGCGTGCGCCGCGCTCAGAGGGTCGCACCCGACGATGATCAATACGATTTCACTCGAGAGCCAGGCGAGCGTGGCGACGCTCGAGGCCATCGCCACAGACTCTGGGGGCCGGTACTCACACGTACCGGCAGTGCCGGCAGGATGAGCGGCCCACCGGACTCGTCGAGCGGCCAGAGCCAGGGCCGCAAGTCGTCGCAGGGGCGGACCGAGACGCGACCGTCGGCCCGCCCACCCGCGCGCGTGGAGGCGCGCCCGCGGGTTGACACTGCGGACGCGCCGGTCTCCGCGCGCGTTGACGCCCGACGGCCGCAAGGGCTCGAGCTGGCCGAGGCGATCGTCACTGCCGGGCGCGCCGGCGAACGCAACATCACGATCGAAAAATTCTGGGTCAACGTCGAAGGCAATCTGCCGTGCGGGTTCGATGTGGCCAGCCGTCCCGGGCACCAGCTCGAGGTGCTAATGGAACAGCAGTCCTATCGGCGGACGTGGCAGGGCGTCGGGTCGTTGAAGACAGGGATCGCGCCCGTCGCGCCGATTGGCACGACGGGCCGGATTCACGTAACCGATGTCACCACAGGCGAGACGCTCGAGCAGCCGTGGACCTGGCATCGCATCGGGGCCGGGGGATTCGGCGGTCTGTGGGAGACGATCAAGAGACTGATCTGGAAAGGATAACAGACGAGCTCGCCGGCCACGTGCCAAAGCGTGAATGTTGGACCGTGGACGAAGGCAGGGCTAGGATGGGCTGATGAGTGAAGGGTTCAAGCCCTTTCGCTGGCAGCCCAAGAGCGGCTCCAGTATTCCCGCCGCCATGCGTGCGGGTTTCATCGTCGTCTTTGGTCTCTGGGTGACGTTCGGCTATCAACTCGTTGGTGGGCTCCAGCAGATTGAAGGCAACGTCACGGCGACGCACGACTCCCACTATCGCGGCGAGCAGGCGTTGGCCAAGGTACGCACGAACGTGCTGCTCGGGTCGATCTACCTGCGAGACGCGTTGATCGACGCCGCAGCAGGCCATCCACAGAGTCACGCCACCGAAGTGACGCGCCTACGCCTCGAGGTCGAGGACGTCCTGCGCACCCATCTACCAGAAGTCGACTCGCCAGAAGAGCGCGTCCACTGGGAGCGGTTGCAGGGCGAGTTGAGCGATTTCTGGGCGTCACGCGAGGCCACACTGAACCAGCAACCGAAGACGCCGGAAGGGGCCACGGCGATGCTGCTTCGCGACAGCCTCCTGCCGCGTCGAGACGCGGTGCTCACGGTGCTCGATCAACTCGCCGAGGTCCAGTCGGTCTCCAATGCCCGGCACGAGCAGGAGGCCGAGTCTCTCTTCAACCAGGTCCGTGCTCGGCTGTTCGCGATATTTTTCGGTACGCTCGTCGGTGCGCTGGCCGTCGCCTCGATGGCATCCCGCCATGCGACCTTGCTGGAAGGGCAGGTGCAGCGTCAGCGCCGGAACGAACAGGGAAACCGCGAAGACCTCGAGCGGCTGTCCGCCAGGCTCGTCAATGCCCAGGAGGACGAGCGTCGCTCTTTGGCCCGTGAGCTGCACGACGAAGTGGGGCAGGGCCTCACCGCCGTGAAGATGGACATCGGCGTCGCGCTGCGCGGCGACATCGATCCGCGCAGTCGCACGGCGCTCGAAGAAGCGCGCGAACTCACCGAGACGACGCTTCGAGGCGTCCGCGACATGTCGCAGCTGCTGCACCCATCCGTGCTGGACGACTTCGGTCTGCCCGCCACGCTGAAGACGTATCTCCGCAACTTCTCACACCGCTCGGGCGTTCGCGCGCAGCTGACCGAGACGATGGACGAGCGGCTCGCGCCGGAAGTGGAGCTCTGCGTCTACCGCATCGTGCAGGAAGCGTTGAGCAACGTGGCACGACACAGCGGCGCCACGGCGTGCACCGTGGCGCTCGGCATCACCGGCCGGCAGTTGAGCCTGCGGGTCGAGGACAACGGACGCGGTATCGGCACCTCGACGACAGACACCGACTCCCACGGGCTCGGCCTCATCGGCATGCGCGAGCGTGCGCAGGCGCTCGGCGGCACCTTCGTGATCGCCGCCCGCGCCGAAGGCGGCACGTCGCTCTCCGTCTCGATCCCACTCAAGGAGCCGCCGTTCGGTGAACTGGCCGACGCAACGCGGCGCGCAGGATAACCCGATGGCGCCACTTCGCATTCTCCTCGCCGACGATCACACTGTGGTACGACAAGGGCTCCGCAAGGTGCTCGAAGAGCAGCCCGACTGGCATGTCGTCGCCGAAGCGGGGGACGGACGGGAGGCCGTGCGTCAGGCCGAGATGCACAAGCCGGACGTCGCCGTGCTCGACGTGGCGATGCCGCTCCTCAACGGGATCGAGGCGACGCGGCAGATCGTCAAGCGCGTACCGGGCGTCCACATCCTGATCCTCAGCATGCACGCCGACGAAGCCTACGTGACACAGATCCTCCACGCAGGCGCCGCCGGGTACCTCCTGAAGGATTCGGCCGACGTCGATCTGCTGCAGGCCGTTAGCGCCGTGGCCGAGGGGAAGTCGTTCTTCAGTCCGGCGGTCGCCCGACTCATGCTGGACGACTACGTCAAGCAGCGATCGGGTGAGCCGGGTGTCGCCGACCGGTACGAGTCGTTGTCGGATCGCGAGCGCGAGGTCTTTCAGCTGATTGCCGAGGGCAAGACGAACAAGGACATTGCGGTGATCCTGGTCATCAGCCAGAGCACCGTCGAAACACACCGCGCGCGGATCATGGAAAAGCTCGACGTCCACAGCGCGGCCGAAATCGTGCTGTATGCCGTCAGGCGTGGGGTCATTCGATAGGGCGCCGGAGGAGGTGTCCGGCCATGCCCCTGACGGCGTGGTGGCAGACCCCGCCGGGGCATGACCGAACGTCCTGGCGGGCCTCGGCATGACGCGCACCAGGAGAGGACGCAGGGTACCGCGGCGTCATCCTCGGGCCAATCCTCGGAAGGCTTGATTTTGCATCCCTCCGTTACCCGACATCATGTCGCGGCGGGGCCCCACTCAGCAGTCGCGCAGCGACGTTCGGCGGCGCTACTCGAGCAGCTTCGGTCGCTCTTGCTGGAGACGGCGCAGGTCTGACTCAGAAGCGCAAACCGGCGCCCGTCGCGAACCGGAAGTCGTGGCTGAAGAACCCGTCCATCGAGATCTTGCGATCGGCTGAGATCACCGGCCCGGAGTACTTCACCATGCGGTCGCCAACGTCAGCACGGATGAACACCCGCCCGGACGTGAAGATCTCGACACCTCCGCCAATATCGACTGCGGGCAGCGTTTGGCCGCTCGCGAGCTCGCACGACAACGGCGGCGGGTAGATGAGGATGCAGGGATAGGGCACCGACCGTCCGAGAAACGAGAGGAACCCCGAACCGACGCGCGCGAACGGCCGGAAGGCACCGAAGCTGGGACCCACTGTGACGCCGAAGAGGCCCTCGATGCGGGTCTTGCTGAACGGAAGAGGTCCCGTGAACTCGGTCGGATAGAAATTGATCTCGCCCTCGAGCCCGATCGCGCTGGCTGGACGCCAGGCGAATCGGCCTCCAACCCCTGCGTCGAATGCATCGAACTCGCCTGACCTCGCGACTGGCACCTGGATGCCGACCTCGAAGTTGCCAGGTGCCTGCGCCGACGCCGGGCGCGGCAGGAAAAAAACGAGACTGCCGAGCAGCACGATCGCGCCGAGATGTCTGCTAGGCACGAAGGTAGTCACCCTGCCAGTCCTTGACCGCGAGCTTGATGGCTTTCTTGCTGGTGAGCTCGCCGGCAAGCGCCCGTCGGACGAGATCTGGAAGCTCTCTATCGCCGGCGAATCGCAGGCCGACGAACTGGTCACGCGTCAGATCCTTCACGCGGTCGTGCAGGTCGGCGGGCAGCACCTCGCGAAACCGCAGGCGCATTTCCAGACGGATGACGCGGTCCTGCACCGCGACGGCCATCACGCGCGACAGCAGCGCGCCCAGCAGCAGCGCCAGCGCCACCACACAGGCAAAGCCCGTCGAGGCCGACGGCGCCCTCACGACACTCCAGGCCGTCACGAAGACATTGATCGTCAGGACCGGCAGGACGAAGAAATGAAAGGGCGGAAGCAAGCGGACGTGGTTTGCGTAGGTCTGGCCGGATTGAGGCATCACAGTTCTCCTTGAGAGGTGGTCATGCCGTCAGCAGCGGCAGCAGATCGCGCACGCTCGGCATCTCTTCGATCGCATTGACGCGCCGTATGAGCGCGTCCGTCCGGTCGGCTCCGAGGACCGGCGTCATGAGGCCGCGCGCCTTCTCGTTGACGCGCGCGGTGTCGAGGGGATTCTCTTTGGTACCCGGCGGGAAGCGGGTGAAGTGATTCACCGTGCGGCCGTCGCGAAGCGTGACCTCTACGAGCCCGCTGCGCGGCGCGTCGGGCACCATCAGGGTTCGGTCGGCGACGAGCTGCACGCGTTGCTTGATGGCAAGGACGTTCGGGTCGCCCATACGCTCGCGCGAGTGGCTGTCGTCGAACGACACGGTCCCGTCGATGAGCGCCACCGCGATGAGGTGCTGACAGTTGACGTCCGGCATGGCGCTGTCGTTCACGATCCCGGCGCCGTCGGCGGGCAGCCTCACCGTGATGCGCGCGACGTTGTCGGGCGTGAGCGCGTACTGCCGCCGCAGCGTCAGGAACGCGTCGAGCGGCGCCTGGATGGGGTACCCGACCGAGAACACCTTGATGGCCGTCTCGTTCACGAAGAAGCGCGACCCCAGTCCGGCCACCATCGCCTCGGGGTTGGGCTTGGTGGACAAGGCCTCGAGCACGTTGTGCTCGCCCTCGAAGATGTCCGCGACACCCGTGAACCCCAGCTGCACCATCGTCGCTGCCGTCACGCCGTTGCGCGCACCCATGCCGGCAAAGTCGAACGCCTTCTCGATGTGGTCCTCGTCTCTCGTCCAGCTCCACAGACCCGACACCTGCTGCGCGGCGTAGGACAGCGCGTAGCGCATCCCCCGCTCGTCCAGTCTGGCCAGCGAGGCGGCCGCGCCGACCGCACCCATCGTGGCGCTCGTGCCTTCTGCGCTGCGGTGCGTCTGTCGCACGAGATCGGCACCCAGTGCGAGGAGAAACCGGCAGCACAGGTCGTAGCCGAGGACGACGGCGTTGAGCAGGTCGAGCCCCGATCGGTTCTCACGCTCCGCCATGGCAAACGCCGCTGGGACCACCACACAGCCTGGATGCGCCTTGGTGTCTGGCTCGAAATCGTCGGTCTCGTCGGCGTGTCCGAACATCCCGTTTGCTAGCGCCGCGTTGACCGCCGACGTCCTGATGTTGGTCGTGAAGACCGACGCCTCGGGCGTGCCGCCCTGGGCCTGCACGTAGCGAATGGTCATGGTGCCAGGTGTCAGGCGCGCTCCCGACACGATCGCGCCCAGCGTGTCGAGGATCCGGTGCTTGGCCTCGCGGGCGGTCTCGGGCGGCAGCGTGCGGCGGCCCGCGTCAACCATGTACCTCGCGAGCCGGCCCGTGACGTCGGCCGAGCGTGCCGCGTCGGCGCCCTGTGCGCGCAGGGGTGCCGGGGGCAGCATGCCGGCCGCGAGCAGGCCTCCGGCGCTCTGGAGGACGTCGCGTCGTGTGAGGGATGGCGTGGGGCGCTTGGACACGCCCAAATAATATGCCGGCTGACCGTGCATCCCCGAGGGGATACACGGTCAGCCGGCGGGTCGATGCGGACTACTTGAAGAGGTACTTCAGTCCTGCCCAGAACTGGTAGTTGACGTCTGGGTCGCTGCCCCGATCGAAGAACGAGCGCCACTCGCCGACCACCGAGAGCTGGTGCTTCTTCACGTCATTCGTCCAGACCGGCGCGCCGAACGAGAAGAGATATCCCATCGTGAAGATGTCGCTGTGGGTGAGATCCCAGAACGTGATACCCGAGCCGATGGTCGCGCCGTTGGTGGCCACCCAGGCGATCTCGGTGTCGCCGAACAGGCTCGAGCGCGAGCCTTCGCCC
>Ga0210380_10001160_pt1 | contig 10929 bp, 10 predicted proteins | sample PLM4_5_coexredo_FD_155476 | JGI IMG/M metagenome (GOLD analysis project Ga0210380, IMG submission 155476) | Groundwater sediment microbial communities from an aquifer in East River, Colorado, USA - PLM4_5_coex redo | ecosystem: Environmental > Terrestrial > Soil > Riparian zone | place: USA...
CGGCGAGCCGCGCGCGGCGATGAGCAGGCGCCCGTACGCGTTGACGGCGAAAGGCAGGACCGGATACGGGAAACCCTTGCGGTCATAATCGAGGAAGAGCAGCGAGTTCGCGAACGCATGACCGAGTGGATGGTGTAGCGGTTTGTACGCGTAAGCCACGTCGATGCCGTCATTCAGCAATGCGCTCGCCAGGTACTTGCCGGCCGCGCGGTGGCCCTGCATCGTGAAAGTTTTATCGTCCGGCTCGTCCCACACGTTGCGCCCGCGGCGATAGCCCTGCCACGGCTGAATGTCGACGGCGTCGTAAGCGAGTATGGTGAAAGGGGGCACGCAGTCTTCGCGAAAATTCTCGTACTGATCGTCGCCCCAGATCAGCACGCAGTCGGGCTTGAACGCGTCGAGTTCGCGGCGGATCTTGCGGAACTCGTCGATCATTTCCTGGCGATGCTGATCGGAGTGGCGCTGACCGCAATCATCGCCCCATTGCTCGCGCATCGTCGGGTGCCAGTTTTCCACGGCACGCAGGTGCGCGGGCAAGGTGGGATCGTCGAGGCACTGCTGCGTGCGCCGGCTCATGTTCGCCTTCGCGGCAAGGTTGGGGAAGTGAGTGATGCCGAGACCGAGAATCTGACCCATGCGCGTTTTTCCTCTCGCCCTATACTAACGGTATCTTGGAGCGCGGTGCAAAACCCGCGTTCACCCACGCTTGCCTGAACGGGTCATCGGCTGCAGAATCCAATCACTCTAACAAGGAGCGTCCCCATGGCAAAACTGCGTCACGTAGCGATGGTAGTCGAAGATATGGAGAAGACCGCGAAGTTCTACGAGCAGTCTTTCGGCATGCAGCGCGTGCGCCAGTCGCCAACCTCGATCGGGCTGTCGGACGGCTACATGAGCCTCGTGATCATCGACCCCTCCAATGTCAACATGAAAGGCGAGACGCGCCGGGGCTTGCATCACCTGGGCTTTCTGATCGACGACATGGAAGAGATCACGGCCAAAGTCGAAGCGAACGGCGCCAAGTACCACGGCGAGATCCTCGGCTCAGGGAAAGGGCCGATGACCGAGCGCAAGTATCTGGATCCGCTTGGATCGATGTTCGACATCACTACCGCCGATCATGCGCGCGAAACATGGCGCATTCCGGTTGAGTCAAAATAAGCCGCTGCCGGACAAGCTCCAGCGAATGAGAACCCGTGCCTGAAAATTTTCGCGTAGTCGTGGGCGCGCTGGCGATGATTGCGCTCGCGGCGCCCGCGTCGGCGGCATCACCGGGCGAATATCCGAATCGATCGATACGTCTGGTGGTGCCATTCGTAGCCGGGGGCAGTACAGACATCGTCGCGCGCCTGGTCGCGCAGAAGCTGACCGAAGCATGGGACAAGCAGGTCGTCGTCGACAATCGATCCGGCGGCAACGGCGCTATCGGCATGGAGATGGTCGCGCGCGCGACGCCTGACGGCCACACGCTCGTGCTCGGATACATCGCCAATCTCGGCACCGGGCCCGCACTCAATCCGAAGCTGCCGTACGACGCGATCAAGGATTTTGCGCCCATCTCGCATATCGTCACGGCGCCCAGCATTGCCGTGCTTCATCCCGGCGTGCCGGCAAAGAACCTGCAGGAGCTGATCGCGCTCGCGCGCGTGAAGCCCGGCGCGATCGCGTGGGGCACCTCGGCTATCGGCAGCATTGGGCACATGTCGGGAGAATTGCTCAATCGCCTGGCGAAAGTGCAGATGACGCATGTGCCGTACAAGGGTGGCGGGCAGGCCGTGATCGACGTGCTTGCCGGGCAGATCCCGATGGTGATCATCGGCATGACGGCCGTCACGCCACACGTGCGCTCGGGACGGTTGCGCCCGATCGCGACGACGGGTGCCAAGCGCTCGTTTGCGTTTCCCGACGTGCCGACGGTTGCGGAGCAGGGTTTTCCGGGGTTTGCCGCCGACGCGTGGTACGGCCTGCTCACGACCGCCGGCACGCCTCGCCCCATCGTGGAGAAGCTTTACGCTGAAGTCATACGCATCATGAAACTGCCCGAGTCGAAAGAGCGCATGGCGAACGTGGGATTCGAAATCGTCGCCAGCACCCCCGCTGAATTCGCGCAGTTGATCCGCGAAGAGATTCCCAAATGGACCAAGGTCGTGCGCGAGGCGGGCATACGCGCGGAATAACCTAAACTGAAGTTCGCCAACACAAGAATCACCGGAGGATCGTCATGAGATACGTATCTATCATCGTAGCCGTGCTGATGTCAGCTTTCGTCAACGCCGCAGAAATCAAAGTCGCCTCCACTCAAGCCACCGAAGAGGCCTATAAGGAGCTGGTCGCGCAATTCGAAAAGAGCACGGGGCACAAGGTCACGACGTACTATTCCGGCACGCTCAACGTCCAGAAGCGTATCGCGGACGGCGAGCCGTACGACCTCATCATCATGGCGGGCCCGGCGATCGACGATCAGATCAAGCTCAGCAAGGCAGTCGCCGGCAGCCGCGTCGATTTCGCGCAATCGGGCACCGGCATGGCGGTAAAGAAAGGCGCGCCTAAACCGGACATCGGCTCGGTCGACGCCTTCAAGAAAGCGCTGCTCGCCACCAGATCGATCGGCTATTCGACCGGCCCGAGCGGCATTTACATGTTGAGCGTATTCGAGAAACTGGGAATTGCCGACCAGGTGAAGAGCAAGCTCAAGCAAACGCCGTCAGGCGTGTTCGTCGGCACGCTGATCGCCACGGGTGAAACTGAGGTCGGTTTTCAGCAGATCAGCGAGCTCGTGCATTTCGACGGCATCGATTACGTCGGCCCGCTGCCGGGCGATCTGCAGCGCATGACGATGTTTTCGACCGGCATCCACGCGGGCGCGAAGCAGGCAGAGGCGGCGAGGGCGTTGGTCAAATACATTACCGCACCGGCCGCCGCGCCGGTCATTCGGAAGCACGGGCTCGAACCAGCGAGTTGAACGGCTAGAAAAACGAGCGAGCCACAGAGGGCACAGTTCACAGAGGGCAAACAAACCAGAACGATTCGATTTTTTGCTGATTTGTTTTTGTATTTCTCAGTGTTCTCTGTGCCCTCTGTGGCAAATGTCTTAGCTTTTACTTCTTCTTGCCGCTGCGGCGCGCGATGAAGTCGAGCGTCGCCTGCGCGCACTCGTCGGGAGCGACCGCCGCGGTGTGGTAACCGTCGACCTTGATCGCGACCAGCTCCGAGTCGGGAATCTTCTTCTGGTACGCCTTGAATTCGGCGATGCTGCGGCGCTTTGTGTCGTTGGCGATGACCAGCGTCGGGCATTTCACGTTTTTGAGTTCCGGATTCAGGTCGACGCCGCCGACCCAGTTCACGTACGCGTGGCCGGTCGAAACCGCGGTCTGCCCCATCAGATCGACCCACCAGTCGACGCCGCGCGCCGGCATCTTGCTGCCCAAACGTCCGCCCATGGTCCAGCGCGACCAGCTGCGCATGCCGTAGCGGTCCATGTGATCGAGCCAGCCGGGCACCGTCGGGCCTTTGACTGGCGAGCACACGAGTGTCGCGGTCTTGATGAGGTGCGGATACAGCATCGCAAATTTCAGCACCGGCATGCCGCCGCTCTTGCCGCCAACCACATGCACCGGCTCGTGCGGCGACAATGCGCCGACCACCCTCGCGAGATCGTCCGCAAAGAGCTCGGTCGTGAATTCGAAATCCTTCGGCACCGCGCCCGTCTGCCCGAAGCCGCGCTGGTCATAGCGGATCACGCGGTACTTGCGCGAGAAATGCGGCACCCACGCGCGCCACGCTTCGGTGTTCTCGGTGAAGCCGTGCACGAATACGACCGTCTCGGGCGTCGTCCACGCGTCGGTGTGATCGTCGATCTTGTAAAAGAGTTTGAGGTCCGGCGACAGATCTAGAAACGGCATGGGGTTCCCCTGATGATGCGGGCGCGAACGCGCGCTGCAAAGTTCGTTTGCGAGATTCTACCCTGCGCCCGAGAGTGCGCTCAACCGGTATCGATGTGCCGTGCTAAACTTTGCGCTGCTTTCCGGCGCGCGATTTCAAACTGCGCGCCGTCCGCTAGACGAGGAGAAAAAAATCATCCGCTTCCCATATTTGTTCAGGGTATTTGCGTGCGCTGCTTTCGCGGCGCTGCCGGCCGGCGCGCACGCGCAGTGGCAACCGACGCGCAACGTCGAAATTGTCGCGCCCGCCGCGGCGGGCAGCGCGCTCGACGCCGTCGCGCGCCTGATGCAGAAAGTGCTGCAGGACAAAAAAATGCTGAGCGCGAATCTTACTGTCGTCGACAAGGCGGGCGGCGGCAACGCGGTCGGCTTCAACTACCTGAACTCGCGTCCGGCCGACGGTCACACCGTGCTCGTGACGCCGTTCACCATCATCACCAACAAGATCACCGGCGCCAATCCGATCAACTATCAGGACATCACGCCAATCTCCATGCTCGCCGACGAGCACATCGCATTCGTGGTGAACGCCAATTCGCCGCTCAAGACGGGAAAGGATTTGCTCGAGCGCATCAAGCGCGACCCCGCGTCGGTGAGCATGGCGCTCGCGGCGGCGCTCGGCAACGCCAATCACATCGCGATGAGCCTCGTCGGCAAGGCGGTCGGCGCCGATCCCAAGCGCTTTCGCATCGCCGTGTTTAATTCGAGCGGCGAATCGATCACCGCGGTGCTCGGCGGCCACGTCGAACTCGCGATCACGACCACCGGTCTCGTCGGGCCGCATGTCCAAGCCGGCCGCGTGCGCGTGATCGCGGTCGCGTCCGAGAAGCGGCTTGCCGGCGCACTCGCGCAGACGCCGACGTGGCGCGAGCAGGGCGTCGACGTCGTGTTCAGCAGCTGGCGCACGCTGATCGGCCCGCGCGGCATGGCCCCGGAGCAGGTCGCCTACTGGGATGGATTGATGGCGAAATTGTCGACGCAGGACGAATGGCTGCGCGATCTCGACCAGAACGCGCTCACGCCGGCGTATATGAATTCGGACGCGACGAAAAAACTCCTCGCGCAACAGGCGGAAACGCTGCGCGGCATCCTGACCGATCTCGGGCTTGCGCGCTAACGCGGTGCGGAAATATTTTCTCGCGGCTGCCTGCGTGCTCGGCGCGGCGTCCGCAAGCGCGCAGTCCTATCCGATCAAACCCATACGCATCGTCACCAACGAGCCCGGCGGCGGACTCGATTTCGCGCTGCGCGTGATGACGCCGGCACTGTCGAGCGGTCTCGGCCAACAGGTCATCGTCGACAATCGCGGCGGCGCCGGCGGCGTGATCGCCGCGGACATCGTCGCGAAAGCGTCGCCCGACGGCTACACGCTGCTTTACTACAGCAACGGCATATGGACGCTGCCGCTGCTGCAGAAAGTGCCTTATGACTTCGTGCGCGATTTCACGCCCGTCACACTGGCTGCAAGCTCGCCCAACATACTCGTTGTGCATCCGTCGCTGCCCGTCAATTCCGTTGCCGAATTGATTGCGCTCGCGAAAGCAAAGCCCGGCACGCTCAACTACGCGTCGGGCGGACGCGGCGCGCCGACGCACCTTGCCGCGGAGCTCTTCAAGTCGATGGCGGGTGTGGACATCGTGCACATTCCTTACAAAGGCAGTGGACCGGCCTTGATCTCGCTGATTGGCGGCCACGAGCAGTTGATGTTCACCGTCGCGGTCGGCGGGCTCGTGCACGTGAAAGCGGGGCGCCTGAAACCGCTCGCCGTGACGAGCGCGAAACCATCGGCGCTGCTGCCAGGCCTTCCCACCGTTGCCGCCTCAGGATTGCCGGGCTACGAATCGGTGTCGATTCAGGGCTTGTTCGCGCCGGCCAAAACGCCGGCTGCGGTCGTGCAGCGCCTGCAGCATCAAGTCGTGCGCGTCGTCGCACGCGCGGAGGTGAAAGAAAAGTTTTTCAATGCCGGCACCGAAGTCGTGGGCAGCACGCCGGCGGAATTCGCCGCCGCAGTTCAGGCTGACATGACGGCGATGGCAAAGGTTATCCAGGCGGCGGGAATACGCGCGGACTGATGTTGTTAAACGAATTGCGCGACAATCCCCATAATTCAGGGGAAGCGACAAGTCAAAAACCTGAACCGTCATTCCGGCGTAGGCCGGAATCCAGTTTGTTTCTATCGCCTGGACACTGGCTTGCGCCAGCGTAACGGACCTGACTAATGAATTCCTAAATGTTACCAAGGGGGCACAAATGGCAGCACTACTGAAGAACGCAGTCAAAGAAATGATGAAAGAAGGCAAGCCGGCGCTCGGCATGATCGCGCGGCTCGGCCGCTCAGGCGACATCGCGCGCATCGCCAAGACGACCGGCCACGATTTCGTGTTCGTCGACGGCCAACACGCGCTGTATTCGGTCGAGACGACCGGCCACATCGCGCAAGCGGCGCTCGGCTGCGGCGTGGTGCCGATGGCGCGCGTGCGCAGTTGCGACGATCCCGACACCCAAGTGTTGCTCGACAACGGCGTGATGGGAATCGTGTTTCCCGATATCAACACCGCGGCGGAAGCAAAGCGCGCAGTCGATCGCGCCAAGTTTCCGCCCGTCGGCCGCCGCTCGGTATCGGGCAGCTACACGATGTTCGATTTCCGCCCGGTGTCTACCGCCGACGCGGTCGCCACGCTCAACGAAGCGACGCTGGTCGTGTGCATGGTGGAAACGCAGGAAGGCCTCGACAACGTCGATGCGATTGCGGCGGTCGACGGCGTCGACGTCATCCACGTCGGATCCAACGATTTGATGACGTCACTCGGCAAGCCCGGCCAGTACGGCACGCCGACGCATATCGCCGCACTCGACAAAATATTCGCCGCGGCCAAGAAGCATGGCAAGTTTGCCGGCGTCGGCGGCGACCGCAATGCCGAGCGCCAGGTCGAGTTTATCCGCAAAGGCGCGCGTTTCCTGACGACTAACAGCGACATCGCGTTCATGGCCGCGGAAGCGTCGCGCGTGACCGGCGAACTGCGCAAGGCGCTCGGCGCTTGAGTTTGTTTAATGCCGTTGTACTCGGCGCGTCCGCGTTTGCGGCGATGCACGCGCATGCCGCCGACACGTTTCCGGCGCGCCCCGTCCGCATGATAGTGCCGAGCGGCGCCGGCGGCGTCACCGACGTGCTGGGCCGCATTCTTGCGCACAAGCTCGGCGAGAATCTCGGCCAGCAGGTGGTGATCGACAACCGGCCCGGTGCGAGCGGCATCGTCGGTTCGCAGATCGTCGCCACGGCGGTCCCTGACGGCTATACGCTGTTGATGGTATTTCCGTCGCACGTGGTCAACCCGTTTCTGTACAAAACGATGCCGTACGACACTGAGAAGGCGTTCGCGCCGATTACTATCGTCAGCACGGTGTCGTTGCTGCTCACCGTGAACCCCGAGCAGCCGGTTAGAACGACACAGGAGTTGATCGCGTACGCGAAAGCGAACCCGGGTAAATTAAATTACGGCACCGTCGGCAGCGGGAGTCTTGGGCATCTGGGCGCCGAGCTGTTCCGCTCGATGTCGGGCACGCGCATGACGCAGATCGCGTACAAAGGCAGCCCGCAAATTCTGGCGGCGCTGATTGGCGGCGAGATCAACATGTACATGGTCGCGTCGATCAGCGGCGTGATGCCACAGCTGAAATCAGGCCGCGTGCGCGGGCTCGGTGTGAGCACGAAACAATCGCTGCCCGTATTGCCGAACGTGCCGCCGATCGCCGACGCTCTGCCTGGCTACGAGGCGCGCGGCTGGAACGGCATCTTCGCGCCGGCCGGCACGCCGAAGCACATCGCCGAGAAACTGCATCGGGAAATCGTGAAGATCGTACGCTCGCCAGAGTTCGCGCAGAATCTGATGGCGGAAGGCGCGACTGCGGTGGGTAATACGCCCGAGGAATTCGCCGCGGTGATCCGCGCCGACATGAAGAAGTGGGCGGCGGTGATCAAAGAAGCGGGGATCAAGGGCGAGTAGGCCGCGCTCGTCATTCCCGCGAAGGCGGGAATCCCGACGCTTTAGTGCATTCCTGAACGCTCGCCTGCGCGGGTCGATGCAGCAGCGGCTTTTTCTCCGTCAGCGTTTCGAGAAACGCCACGATTTCGTCGATCTGCGCTGAAGAGAGATTCAGAGGCCGCAATATGCTGTCCGCGGCGCGCTGAGCGACCGGCTCTCCGGGCTCGGCATGCTGGTGCGGTACCGCGAGGTGCATCTTGACCGCGTCGATCCCGGAATAATGTCCGACCACATCGCGCAGATTGGTCAGGCTGCCGTTGTGCATATACGGCGCGGTCAGCGCGACATTGCGCAGGCCCGGCACTTTGAACGCCCCATAGGCTTCAAGGTTGAGCGTTACGTGCTGCGTGCTGACGGCGTTCGCACCGGAGCGATCGTCGTTGTGCGGCGTCAGCCGGTTGAAACGGCTGGCGAGCACGGTCTTGATGCCGTCGTAACGTCCCCAGTCGAAGCGCCCGCCCGCGGTGCCGACCGGAATTCCCGTCTTGTCGAATTCGCCATTGGTGAATTGCGGCCCCAGGTGACATACGCTGCATTTCGCCGCGCCGATGAAGAGCCGCAGCCCGCGTTGCGCCGCGGCGGGATAGCGCGCCGCGGTTTTGCGGTCGCCGCGCACGAGCGCATCGCGAAATTCATCGAACAGCGTGCGGCCGCTGACGAGTGATTCCTGAAACGCGGCCAGCGCTTTGCCGATGTCGGCGAACAGCGCTTCGTCATCCGCCGGCGGCGGCTTGCCGTATGCCAGTCGATAGCGGCAGAGCAGATCGGGCTGCGACCGGATCAGCGCCGCGACGTGCCGCTCTGCGCCGCCCATCTCGCGCGTATCGAGCATCGGCCGCAAGCTCGCGGCCCACAGGCTGTCGGCAGCACCACTCCAGCCGAACCAGCGGTTGAACCGCGCATTGACGACGCTTTTAGTGTGGCGTTCGGTCTCCTGCAGGCCGACCGCGACTGCGCGGCCATCGCTCCATCCGGATTCCGGCACGTGGCAGCTCGCGCAACTGATGGCGCCGGTGGTCGAGAGGCGCGGGTCGAAGAATAACCGGGCACCAAATTCAACCGCGCGCGGATTGCCGGAAACGCGATTGCTCGCATCGCTCGTGAGCGGGGGCGGCCACGGGCCGTGCTGACGGATCGCCGCGATTTCCGCGCGGCTGAAAGCGAGGATTCCGTCCGCGTGAGCTGGAATGCCCGAGCACAGCAGGAGCGCGGCCGCACCGGCTAGACGAGCCCGGCGCATCGCCCCTGGCATCGCGGATTACTCGAGCACCAGCACGTCGTGGCGGTCGGTGTTGGTCACCAGTCCCGGTATATTAGTGCCGGATTGGACCGAGCCGCTGACGAGATGGAAGCGGTTGCCGATGAACCCGCCGGCGAGTCCGTGCCGCGGCAACGGCATGGGCGGCAGCCGCGACCACGCATTGACTTTCGGGTCGAAGGCTTCGACCGTCGTGTACGTCGCCCAGTAATCGCGATGGCGGATTTCGCCGCCCGCCACATAGAGGCGTCCGTTCTGCACGCCCCACGTGGTTGCGCTGCGCGGCGTCGGCATCGGCGCGCGCAATACCCACTGGTCGGTTCCGGGGTTGTACTCCTCGACAATATCCACGTTGAGTGCATTCGGAATGAACACCGAACCGGCGCGGCCGCCGGCGATGTAAATGCGACCGTCGATGACGCCCGATGCGGCGTGGTTACGCGGCGTCGGCAGGTCGGCGCGTTTTGAGTACGTGTTGGCGGCAGGATCATAAACGTCGTGCGTGCCGACCGAAACATTGCGCGACGGATGCAGCCATTCCTCCTTGGCGCCGGACGGCAATGTTGCGCCGCCGATCAGATGGACGCGTCCGTTCACCGTCACCGCGCTGATGGAGCCGCGCGCCTGCGGCACCGGCGCGAGCGGCTTCCACGTATCGGCCTGCGGGTCGTACTCCCATGCATTGTTGACCGGGATCCACGTCGGCTGGCCTTTCTCGGGCAACGTGTAGCCGCCGAACATGTATATGCGCCCGTTCACTTCGGCGAGCGCAAAGTGGTGGTGATACGCCGGCATGTCGCGCTTGCGCGTCCAGCGGTCGGCGGCGGGATCGTATTCCATCACCATGCCGATCGGCTTCCACGCGATTGCCAGGCCGCCGAACACGTACAGCTTGCCGCCGGCGGCGATGCCGTAGACTTCTTCCGCGCCCTGCGGAATCGGCGCCGCGGTTACCCATTTCTGCGCGAGCGCGGGGCCGTTCAGCAGACCCAGCATCAAGAACGCAACTGCGATGCCGGCGGCACCAAAGTATTTTGCTTTCATCGTTTGCTCTCCCCAGGTTTTTTGCTGCGCGTTATTATTTGCTGGCTGCGTGGTCGTTCGATGCGATCAGGGGATGGGCTTCAGGCGGAGTTCATCTGCCGTGCCGCTGACGAAACCGTAGCGAGCGTATACCGCCTGACCTTCCGCCGACACGAGAAATTTCAGATAAGTGGCCGCGGCGCTCGCCCTGGGTGAATCGCGCAGCGGACCGATGGCGTAGGCCACTTCATCGCGCAGACTGTCCGCCGGCGGCAATTGCACGCCTTCAACCGGTGCGCCTTCGCGCACGGCTTCGATAGCCTCGGTTTTCCACACGATGCCCGCGTCGGCGGTTCCCTGGCGAATGCGGTCCGGCGTTTCCCGATGATGCACCGCGGTGAACCAGTTGTTCGCGGTCGTCTGGCAGGAGTAACACTCGTTGCCGCCGGATATTTGTTGCCAGATGCCGTGCCGCTCGAGTACCTTGCGTGCGTAAAATTGCATTATTCCTTCGTTGACCGGATTGGGCATCGAAGTTTTCACGTCCGCCCGCGCCAAGTCGCCGATGCCGAGCACGCGCTTCGGATTGCCCTTCGCAACCATGATCTGCATTTCGTTGTGCATGTACGTTGCGTAATTGTCCATCAGACCGGCCTGGCGCAAT
>Ga0210380_10001161_pt1 | contig 10928 bp, 5 predicted proteins | sample PLM4_5_coexredo_FD_155476 | JGI IMG/M metagenome (GOLD analysis project Ga0210380, IMG submission 155476) | Groundwater sediment microbial communities from an aquifer in East River, Colorado, USA - PLM4_5_coex redo | ecosystem: Environmental > Terrestrial > Soil > Riparian zone | place: USA...
CCAACCGCGAGCCGTCGCGGGCCACAGCAGGCGCGTACGTCGCGGCCGACTTGACGACAAGTGCCACGGCCACCACCGCGATCCCCGCAAAGATCGAGCCCGTTCCTGCGCGAAGCACGATCCCCCCTTTGCCCTGGTTGATGCGTTGGACCGCATCTATTCTTGGTGTCGAATAGGAAAATCGCAGATTGCGGCAACAATCGTTCAGCGGCGCGGTGGGGCGCAAAAAAACATAGACGTATAGGGGTTACCGAATGAGTTGTTGGCAGTGCGGGCGGCATCGCCACACAAGAGGCGCTCTGCGATCTTGTTCGTATCGCGCGCATTCCCGCACCCGTTCATTCAGATAACGGATATTGGAGTGCCGCTTGGTCGAGGCCCCCGCATAGGCTAAGGGCCGACTATTCAACTCGCGTCCGCGGCGAGTGTCGCGCAGGCGGCTAGAAACCGAGAACTTTTCATAGCCCTCGATTCGCGACCCGCGTTGTATTTGGGCAACACGTTTCGGGAAAATGATTATCCGCAGCATTCTCATCTGCATGAAGCAAGCTTGATCCAACAATCGACCCGATCGTGGGGAGGCTGTGCGGGGTGCCTTAAGTGGAGCGCGGGGAGGGACTGATGACACCGCGGCAGCTTGTCCCGTTGGTGGTGTTGTGCGGAACGATCGCTCTCATCGGTTGGGGCTTTGCCAGGCCCGGCGTCTTCGGTTCGTCGGGCATCGAGAGCAGCGCAATCGGGGACCGCAGGGCGACACGCGGTGCAACACCTTTGAGCGCTGACGCCGGGGAGGCCGTCGACGCACCATTAGCAAGCGCAATGGGCTCCATAGCCGCCGCGGCGACGTCCCATCTCAATCTGCCCGAGCCTATCGTCGCGCCCGCGGCCATATCCGAGGCGGCGACGGCTGATCCAGACCCGCCCGAAACTGCCTCCGTCCTTGCGGGCTTTTCCGCCGCCGGGGTGCCCGTCCTCGAGGCCCCTTTGCCCGATTCTCGTCCGACGCCGCCGCCCGAAACGCGCGTGCAGCTCGTGTCCCTGTCCATGTTGCAGGAGGTGAAGGAGTACCCGGAACCAGTTGTGCGCCCGGCTGAAACTCCCGACGAATGCCTCGTGGCTGAAATCTGCATCGACCAGTACCTGTGGTCGCTGTACGAACGAACACCCAAAATCGACACGAACAAGGTGACGGAGAAAATCAAGACGACGGTCAAGAAGAAAGACAAAACGCGGATCGTCATCAAAACCGTTACCAAATACGTCATCGGGGACTTCACGTGGAAGGATCCGATAGCGGCGCAAAGAGCCGGCATGTCGCTCAAGGACTACGTGATCGGAGGCATGGATCGTCGCTTCAAGCTGAAGCTCTACCACGCGCTTCGCGCGATGGACGACGCCGGGCTCATGCCGGGCATAACCAGCGCATTCCGTGACGATTACCGGCAATCGATCGCAAGCGGGAACAAGGCTGCGAGCGACAGCTCATACCACGGCGGGAGCCGCCGCGGTGGTTATGGTCACGCGCTTGCGGCCGATCTCGTGAGCGTCAAAGGCGAGACCCGTGCGCGGCGATATGCCTCAAGCGAAGAATTGTGGAAGTGGATCGATGCACACGAGAAGGAGCTTGGGATTGGGCGCCCGTATCTCGATCGAGACCCGCCGCACGTCGCGCCGATCGATGGCAAGGAATATGCCGACAAGCGCGGCCGAACCAATGTGCAAAAGGCAGGATTGCAAACGAAGAATGCGCAAGAGGCGGGATTGGAAACAAAGAAGCGCCAGCTGGGTATGCGCAACAATCCCGGCGCAACTATACGCGCAGGGTCGGCAAAATCGTCGAAGGTGAGCAGCCTTCAAGACCCGGACAAGCGTTCAACGTCGAAATGACCCGCGCGCAAACTTCATGCGCGGGGCTTGACCTGCTCATCCGTCTTAAGGTCGGCAGCATTGCGTTCGCAGGCTAATCTTGAGGGATTGATTAAAGCCGCGGCTCATCGATAGGCAGCACTCCGGTCCAGGACAATGGGAGCGAGTAAGATGGCTTCGATCCGCAAAGAAATTTCAACCAAAGCGAGACTTGAAGACGTGTGGGCCGCCCTTCGCGACGTTGGAGCCCTGCAGCCCTGCAATCCTGCATTGACGACCTGAGCGGACGCAGAATTTCTGCGGTACCCGGGTCGTCCGGCCCGAGGAACACGCCAATGTATCGAACGGTGCTCCGCTGCTGCGCACGTGATGCAACCGGCCAAGACGCCGCCGCTGCCCCACCCAGAACACCAAGAAATTTCCGCCGACGCATGCCGTTCCCCAAACTAAGGAGACGCATCGTAATCGCTCAAATTGGCGCTCTGAAAGCGGCAGGATGTGGCTTTGCTACTGCGGCATAATCTGCGAGCCAAAGTCGCAGTTGGGTCATTCGCGTCGATTTTGGCCTGTCCGCGCCACGTCCGCTTTGCCCCCAATAGCGAACGTTTAGCGGACGTGCCGGAATGGGTCGCTAAGTGCCATAAGATGCCATGTGCACGGCAGCAAATAGCCTCGCTATTCGATCACCTCGTCGGCGCGGGCGGGCACGGACGGCGGCAACGTGAGCCCCCCATTGCCATAGCAGTCTTCAAATTGATGACGGTCTCGTACTTTATCGGCGCCTACACCGGCAGATCAGCCGCTTCTCGCCCTTGAGGATGCGGTCGACGTAAGCGGCAGCGCGCCGGGAGTGGTCTGCCGGATCAGGCCCTTGCCGACCTTGTTATTCTCGTCGAGCGATCCGGCCAGGATTCTTTCGGAGAAACCCTACGGATAACCGGGCACCGTGTGGAAGCCCTCCTTCATGTCGACCCCGTAGAACTCCTTGTGGCCGTTGTCGTAGCCCATGACGATCTCCCTGCGGCGAATGGATGTTTCGGCCGCACTCTAGCAAGCGAGAGGGTTGAGTAAAGACACGCCTCAGATGTCATTCCGGGGCGCGAGCGCAGCGAGCCTTCGGCGCGCCTCGGAATGACAACGGAGAGGACGCCGAAAGAACTCAGGCCGCGGCGGCGACGCGGGCGCATTTGGCCAGGAACTCGGCAACCTCGCGCTCCGGCATCGGCTTGGCGAACAGGTAGCCCTGCCCTTCGTCGCAGCCGTCGGCCTTGGCGAACGCCATCTGCTCCTTGGTCTCGATGCCCTCGATGATAGTGGTGATGCCGAGGCTCCGCGCCAGGCCCACCACAGCGCGGATGATGGCCTGGCAATCCTTGCGCACCAGCATGTCGCGAACGAAGGAACGATCGATCTTGATCTTGTCGAACGGGAAATTCCGCAAATAGGCCAGCGAAGAATAACCGGTGCCGAAATCATCCATCGAAATCCGCACGCCGATCTCGCGAAGCTGATGCAGCAGCGACAGGGTATGGGTCTCGTCCTGGAGCAGCACGGACTCGGTGATTTCGAGATCGAGCCGGGCCGAAGGCAGGCCTGAAGCCGCCAGCGCATTCAGCGTCATTTGCACCAGATTGCGGCCCTTGAACTGCATGGCCGACAGGTTCACCGCGACGCCGACCGGCTGCGGCCATTTGGCGGCGTGCGTGCAGGCGGTGCGCAATACCCATTCGCCGAGCGGCAGGATCAAGCCCGTCTCCTCCGCCAGCGGAATGAAGTCCATTGGCGAAATCATGCCACGTTCGGGGTGGTTCCAGCGAACCAGCGCCTCGAAGCCCGAAACCTTGCCGGTCTGCAGATAGAGGATCGGCTGATAATAGATCTCGAATTCGCCGTGGGCGATGGCCTTGCGGAGGTCGAGCTCGAGCGCCCGGCGCAACTGCAACCGCTTGTCCATCTCGCGTTCGAAGAAGCGGTGCGTACCGCGGCCGTCGCCTTTGGCGAGATAGAGCGCCATGTCGGCGTTCTTCAACAGCACATCAGGATTGGCGCCGTCGTTTGGCGCGATGGCGATGCCGATGCTGGCGCCGATGACGATGTGGCGGCCCTCGATGTCGTAGGGCCGGCTGACCAGTTCGACGATGAGCGAGGCGAGCTGGCTGCATTGCTCCGGCCGGCTGACATTGGTTTGAACGACCGCGAATTCGTCGCCGCCGATGCGCGCGATGAAATCAGTCGATGGCACCGCCTCGGTCAAGCGGACGGCCACGAGCTTCAAAAGCTCATCTCCGATCGGATGGCCGAGCGTATCGTTCACGGTCTTGAAATGATCGAGATCGAGGCAATGCACGGCAAAGCCGCGGCCGGGCTGGACGCGCTCGAAGGCATTCTCGAGATGCTCGCGGAACAGCACGCGGTTTGGCAGGTTCGTGAGCATGTCATGGCGCGCCAGATGCGCGATCTTGGCTTCGGCGCGCCGGCGCTCGGTGATGTCCTCGTGCACCGCGACCCAGCCGCCGTCCTGCATCGGACGCTGCGACACCGCGACGATACGGCCATCCATCAGCTCCTGGGTGAAGGCGGAGGCCTCGCGGGCGTGGATCGCGGTCGCCGCCGCCACCTGCTCCGGATTGGCAATGGCGGCGTTGCCGACGCTCGCGCGATAATTCTCGATCGCCTGGAGCAGCGTCCCGGGCTTGGCCAATTCGGCGGTGAGCGCGTACATCTGCACATAGGTCTTGTTGCAGACGATCAGCTTTTGCTCGGCATCGAACATGCACAGCCCGTGCGTCATGTTGTTCAAGGCAATGTCGATACGCCGATTGAGCTGCTTGAGCTCGACCTCGCGGGCGATGAGCTGGATGGCATTGTCCTTGAACACCTCCACCGCGCGGGCCATGGCGCCAACTTCGTCGCGGTCGTCGCGCGACGGAATCACGGTGGTGGTGTCGTTGCGGGATAGCCTGATCATCGCCTGGGTGATGCCGGCGAGCCGCGACAGCACCCGGTGCATTGTAGCAAGCCCGATCGGACCGATCAGCACGATTGCCACGAACGCGCATAACAGCACCCATACGGCGAGCGACTTTGTGGTCGCGCTGACAACGGCGATGGCCTCCTGCGCCTCCTGGAGGCGCAGATCGCGGTAGCTCTTGATCATACGCTCGATGCTGTTGGCGATATGGGCATAACCATTGGCTTCTTCGACAGCCTTGTCCTGCGCAAACTCGTTGGCATAAAACGCGACCTGGTCGGCGGCCTCAAACAGCGGCGGGAGGCTTGCCGCGATCCGGCTCTCCAGAGAAGCGCCATCGCCGTTTGCCGGGGCGATCTCAATCATCAATGCGGAGAGCTTCTGCCTGATTTGCCCAAGCTCGTTGCGCCCGGACTGGAGTCGGTCCCGATCCACTTCCGAGGGCGCGCTCTCGACAATCCGGCGATGCCGCTCAAGCAGCAGATCAAGACGTGTGGCGTTGAGGATGCCGACAAAGCTTACGCCGTGGAGGCGTTGCGCGGCGGTTTCCGTGGTCCTGGAGAAATAGATCGCAGAGACCGATAGCGTAGCCACGGCGAGCAGGGACAGGAAGGCAAAGCAATAGAGCTTAGCCGAAATGCCGCCGTTGACGACACGCAAAGCCGCACTTGCTATTTTCCATCCGCGCGCCATCCTTACTAAATCAATTTCTCTGCGGCCCGGCGCGCGGCATCAATGACCGTCTTCATTGCCGGAGTCGGATCGCCAAAAGTCACGAGACTCAGGACTTGTTCGATCGGCGCCTCGGTGGTCAATTCTGGCAACCCCCTCTGCTTCGTCAGAGCAAGCTGCGCAAATCCCAAGGCGCCGGTCTCTTGTTCGATCACCTGAACGAGCTGAACGGGGGTCTTCACGTAGATGATGTGCGGCCCTTCGGGCAATTTGCCATTGAGCAGCTCCGATTCGACGACGGTGGTCACGCCGCCGCCGCCGCCGACCAGCACGACCCGGATCGGCTGATCCTTCCCGCCGAGTTCGGACCAGTTCGAAATCTGACCAAGCAGGATCTTGCGAATCTGATTGAGCGAAGCCTTGCGAACCGCATTTGACGGATGCATCGCAATCGCAATTCGCGTGCTGACAATGGAGTGCGCCTGCAGGCGGTCGTATGCCAGTCCCGGCATGACATACTTGATCTGCTCGACTTCGTTATTCAGCGAGGCTGAGATCATGGCCATGTGGGCCCGCCCTTCCAATAGCGCGATGAGCCCGGGCATCGACTTGTTGGGAATGACCGTCAGTTCATGCTTGGAATCGGATTCGATGGCCGGCTTGTAAGGCTCCATGAGCCGCCGGCTGAACGTGGTCGATCCTTGAATGACGATGGTTTCCGCGACGGCCTGCGTCACCAGCGCGGTCGCGGTCAGAGCAAGGGCCGCCACAAGCATCTGCTGGCAAACCTGCTCTGCAAACCTATACCATTCAACAAGCATCGCTTCACCCCACGTCCTCGCCGCTAAATCCCCCGTAGCAGCACCTGGTTTGCCGCAAAACTAGACCTGCCGTCCTAATCCCTGACTAAGCTGCAGAAACACCATTTGTTCATTCCGATCATGGTGAATAGCGAGTTAACGGTCCGTTGCGGATCGCGCGGCCTTCCCAACCGAAACGTAAGTGCCGATCGCTAAAATCCTATTGAACCGGGTCACCCAACCGTCACGGCTTTCCGTTAAGACTGCCTCACGGACTTGGAGTTGGAAGGGCGCCATGACTTTCGGTTTGATTCGTACCGGCTGGCCCAACACCGCGGCTATCCTGGCATTGGCGATGATGCCGATTGTGGCACTTGCCACAGTGGGGGACCGTCGCTCTGCGGCCGTTCGGGCTGAACAGATCGAACCTGCGACGATTTGCCTGACGCTTACGGAATGTGCGGTGTTCGCGACTGCCGAAGCCCCGGAGACGATCCTGCAATAAACAATAAGGACGCCCGACGGCGCCCCATCGGTTGCTGTAGCGCGGAGGGCCGCTACGCAGCCGCGACGTGGCTCATCGCCGCCACGACCTCGATCCTTCCATCGGAATTAAGCCGCAGCCGGTCGCCCTCGGCGATGCGGCCGATGCCCTCGGTTCCGACGATCATGGCGACATCGTATTCGCGCGCCAGGATCGCGGGGTGACTGAGCCACCCGCCGACCTCGCTGACGAAACCGCCAGCCCGACCGAAGTAGGGCAGCCACGTCGGATTGACCATCGCCGCAACGATGATGTCGCCGTCGCAGAAGCCCTGGATCGGATTGCCGAGCTCGGCGTCCTCTTCCAAGATCACGCGAGCGCGGCCTTCGACAACCTTGCTGCCGGACACCCGGGTGCCATGGATGGCGTTGGAGCCACTTTCCTTGCTTGTGGTGGCGCCTGCCGACGCCGCTTCCAGGTCCTGTGCCAGTAGGACCGAAGGCAGCGACGGAGAGTGACGCAGCCGTTGCGCCTGCTCCTGTCGGCTGCGCGAAAGCTCGCGGAGCTGGGTGGCGTTGTGCCCGTTCAGCAACAGCATCTCGTCGAAGCGGAGCCAGAAGACACGCCCGTCGAGTCCGAATCGCCGGTCGAGAGTCATCACCGCGCGACGAAGCACCGCCATCTCGCTGAGCGAGTGATGCTTGGCATCCTCCTTCAAGGTCTGGAAGCGCTTCGCGATGTCGACGATCTTGGCCTGCGACTTGGAAAGCGCCGGCGTGCCCTGATAGCTCGGCCGTCCGGCCGGAACGCGGCCCGCGGTCATGCGGCTGAGCGTGTTGATATCCTCGGCATAGCGCGGCTCGGCCAGTTCATAGTCGAGCACGGCGCGGTGACCGAAGTTCTTGAGCAGCAACCAGCGGCGGCTCTTGGTCGCCGCCGCATTGATCTCGGCGATCGCGCGAGCCTCGTGCGTCTCCGGGATATTGCCGAGCAGGCCCGAAGGGTCGATGGCATCGGCCGAGAGGACCTTGCGGGCGCGGTCGAGATAGAACGCGGCCGCAATGTTGACCACGTCCACCGCCACATGCGTGTCGAAGACGAACCGGTCGTGTACCCGCTTGATCTCCGCGATCAAGTCCACCGTCGACAGCTTCTCGAAGTCGATCACGTTGAGCATCCGGGTCTCGTCGATGAACTGCGGCAGGAAGTGCTCGCGGAAATCGCGCTCGATGCGATCAGCCGTACGCAGCAGCCGCCGAGACGCCAACGGACCGATGACAAGCGCACGCGATTGCTCCTCACGCTTGTCGACGTAGAGCCGGCCGAGAATGGTCACAAGATAGTTCGCGCCGTCTTCGACGCGGTAGGTGAGGCCGAGCTCGCGCGCGGCAAGATCGACACTGCCGCCGGCGGCCCACAGCGCTTCCATGAGGGACAGCGACAGCGGGGTCGGGCGCGGCAGCATTTCCGACAGCCCGTTCTTGGCGAACACCACCTGATCGGGCGTGGCGCCCTTGGCGATGTCGACGGCGCGGGCGATGTCGTTCTGCATCGCGGCACTGTCCGCGTCGCCGGCCACCGGCCGGGTGATGTCGCGGCTCTGCACGAGATGGAAGCGCCCATCGCGATAGGCCCATTCCATGTCCTGCGGGTTGCCGAACAGACGCTCGGCGACATCGCCCATTGCCAACAGCGGACCAAGATCGATCGGCGCGGAGTCCTTGCCGAACGGCTTCTTGGTGACGCGGCCGAACCGATAGGTCTGCGGCCGCACCGTTCCGGACACCAGGTTTTCCGCGGTGCCTTGCATCATCTCGATCATGGCAAGGCCGCCGGCCGAAGGATCCCGGGTGAAAAGAACGCCGGAGTATTCGGCATCGACCATGCGCTGGATCAGGATGTTGCCGGCGCCGACCGAGAAGCCGTAGCTCGACGCCCGTGCGGCTTCGAAGGATGCCTCAACGCGAGCGATCGCGGCTTCCAGTCCGTCACGGCCGACATCGATCACCGACTCGAACACGCCGGCGAAGCTGTGGCTCGTACCGTCCTCGGCGCTGCCCGAACTTCGGACCGCAAGTCGCGCGTTGCCGAGCCGCCGCCAGACCCAGCCAAGCTCACGCTGGCGGGTTGACGCGGGCGCAGCGGCCATCCGCGTCATGAAGGCGGGCGTCAACACGACGCCATCCGGCACCGGCATCCCGGCCGCGCGCATCTGGGCCAGGCGGTATGCCTTGTTGCCGCAGTTCTCCAGCCGCGACACGTCATTGAGCAAGATGATGCCATTCGGAGTGCGGCGAGTGCGCCATGCGTTCCACAGCCGTGCGACCTCGCCGCTCACCCACAACCGCTGCGCCAGCAACAGCGTGGCGCTGGTGATTAGGTAGATATCGGCGCCGGCTGCAAACAGCGCTCCGGTGGCCGTCATCAAAGGCAGCGCGACGACCCAGATCATCGCTCTGCACTTTGCATTGGTCGCAAAGGCAAGGTCGAGATAGACCGTAATCAGCACGCCGAAAATCAGCGGAAGAATGAACAACGGATCGCGCTGCGCGAGGCCGGGGATCCAGAGGAAAGCCCCGTTCGTCTGCGTAGCCAGTTCCTGCACCGCCATCAGCGCCAACGCCATCACCGGCAGGAATGCCAGCGCCAGCAGATTTCGCATCGGTGTGATGCCATGCTGCTTGTAGAAGCCGCGGAGCGCATGCGTCTTGCGGACGGGATCGTCCTTCAGCCGACCATTCAGCGCATTCAGCTCATCCGCCGCCGCCCGGGCGCGAATCTGGTCGCGTTCGGCCTTGAGCGAGAACGGCAGGACAAGCAGGCGCGAGATGAATGCCAACAGAACGATCGCGGCCAGTACACCGGTCCATTGCGAGACCGAAGACAGCGCGCCGGCGAGATAATGAGCGGACCTGGACCACAGGCTCCTGTTGTTGTCTTCAAGCCACGTTTCGACATGTGGCGGGCGCCCACGAGCGACGAAGTATTCCCACGGCAGCGTATAGCGGCCGCGCACCTCATGGCCGGCCTTCGTCAGCTCATAGCCGAGCACCTCGGAGAAGAAGCAGCCGCGGCGATCGTAGCAAGGCATGATGATCGGCCGGTTCGGCAGCTTGGCAATGTGCTCGTTCATCACCTCGGTCGGCATGCGGCGGAGGCTGAGGTTGATCGCTCCGTCGATGTGCGACGCCGCGAAATCGGTCGGGTAACGGATATCGACCAGGATGGCCTTATTCGTCTCGATCATCTCCTTCACTTGTGCCGTGTCGAGCAAGGTGTTCCGGTTAGGGTAATCGGGAATCGCCCGCAGCGACGCAAGGTCACGGGCGCTCAGCCCAGTCATGTCGCGGCCTTCGACGATCCATTTCTCCAGCCCACCGACGACGAACTTTGTGTCGATGCCCATTTTCGACATCGCTTCGGCGGTTTCAGAACTGCGATTACCGTTGTGGCAGAACAGAATGACCTTCTTGTTGGTGAGATCGAGATTGGCTTTCTTCAGATCAGGGAAGCGCACGATGGTCGCGCCCTTCAGCGAGCCCATCGCCTGCTCCGCGTTTTCGCGGACATCCAGGAAAACGTACTGATCGGCTTCGCCACGATTGTGGGCCGCGAGCAGCTTTTCGGTTTCCTCCGTGCTGATCCGCAGCGGGTGCTTGCCCTGCTGACTGAAATTGATCTCCTTGGCATCCGGGTCGTCCGGAAGGCCCGCGGGGGCCCGGGACGGCCGCAACAGCGTGCTCTCCAGGCGTGCCTGGCGTTCGTTGGTCTGCGCGACGTATTGCCAGATGTTGATGACGATGGAGACCGCCAGCACGGCGAACAGACCGACCGCGGTGTACATAAGCCCGCGAGGCATTTCCGGCGCCCCCCCGCGCCGGCGCGCCCGCATGGTGGCATAAGCTGCGCCGCCCCCGAGAATGGCAGACCCGAGCGCAAACAGTTGCGACAGGCTGACGAACGATCCAACCACCAGTTCCGGAGATGGGATGGCCAAGGCCTGCCCGGTTCCGAGCAGACAGAGCGCGAACGCCCCAAACGTGGACACGATGGTGAACGCGGCAACACCGGCGACGCGCCGGACGCAACTAGGGGTACGCATTTACTTCGAATTCCTCGGATTGGAGTGGCCGAC
>Ga0210380_10001162_pt1 | contig 10923 bp, 9 predicted proteins | sample PLM4_5_coexredo_FD_155476 | JGI IMG/M metagenome (GOLD analysis project Ga0210380, IMG submission 155476) | Groundwater sediment microbial communities from an aquifer in East River, Colorado, USA - PLM4_5_coex redo | ecosystem: Environmental > Terrestrial > Soil > Riparian zone | place: USA...
CGCCACTCCAACTGACCAATTAGCTGGAGCTGGCGATAGGACTTGAACCTACAACCTGCTGATTACAAATCAGCTGCTCTACCATTGAGCTACGCCAGCCCATCGCCCTTAGGTTTTTCGTGCCAGCGAAATTATTGCCAGTTACCTTTTTTGGCGGCTGTAAAAAGATACTTATCTGAACCAATTTTAACAGTATGTAAGTAAAGATCTTTTGCCCAATTGGCAAACCACAACACCCGGGAGTTATCCCCGTTTGTAAACGGGTATTTAAAACATCTTCGGTGGTTCATGTCAACAGATCACGGCGGTTTCACACTAAAGCAACGGTGCTGCCTTGAAAGGGTGTAATGTACCAACAGCAGTTAAGACCGAGGTAACCTCCGCTGCCGCACCAGTTCAAACAGAAAAATTGCCCCAGCGACCCCAACGTTGAGCGATGCTACCTTACCAAGCATTGGAATTGACGCAAGAAAATCACACTCCCGTAGGTTGATTGGACGAACTCCAGTGGCTTCGCTACCGAGCACAATGGCGAGTTTGTCCGGATAAACCCGGTCGTAAAGGCGTTCCTTGGCGCCTACCGCTAAGCCAACGACCCAATATCCCGCCTGTTTAAGCTCTTGCAACGAACGTCGCAAGTTAGCGACCTTATAAACGCACAGGTGATGCGCCGCGCCAGCCGAAGCCTTGACCACCAGGGGGGTCACGTCAACGCTACGGTCTTTCGGGATCACGATATGTCGGACACCGGCTGCGTCAGCCGTCCGCAGTAGGGCACCGAAGTTACGCGGATCGACGATTCCGTCTAAGATCAAAATCCATTCTGATAACTCCGTATCAGCGATCCTCTGCAGCAATTTTTCGAACGCCAGATAAGCATAAGCTTCAACGATTGCGACAACGCCCTGGTGGCGCTGTCCTTGAGACAACCGAGCCAATTCTTGTGGCGCGCGATAGACAACCGACAATCCTTGGCGCCGTGCTTGATCCACTAACGCTTGCAACCGGCCATGATGGGAATTTTCGCTGACGAAGATCTCCCTCACGCTCCGCGGTGCAGCGATCAGTGTTTCATGAATCGCATTGATTCCGAAAAGATAGTCGGTTGTCATGGGCTAGTTCAAATCAGCAATGGATTTTACAACCAAGAGTACAACAGTTAACATGCCGCCACAGTGAAACGAAAGACGTTAATCAGCTATCTTATTTCCGAAATTCTGCCGCCATTTATTCTCGGCCTGCTGGCCTTCACGTTCATCTTGCTTATTGGCCGCCTTTTGAAGCTGATCGAGCTGGTCATCAGCCGTGGCGTTCCACCGCTCCAAGTCGGCAAACTCTTAGCTTTGATAATGCCGACGTTCTTGGAAATGACCGTACCCATGGCGTTTCTGCTAGCCATTCTGCTCGGTCTAGGGCGCATGGCCAACGACCAAGAACTACTCGCTATGAAAGCTTCCGGCGTGAGCCCGTTGCAGATTTTGTGGCCCATCGCCGGCCTGTCGTTGATTATTTCCATCCTGACCTTGGTCACGACGCTTTACGCCCGGCCTACCGCCAATGCCGCACTCAAAAAAGAGCTTTATAACATCGCGAAGTCTCGGGTCAGCACGGCTCTCAGAGAAAAAATCTTCAACGACGATTTTCCCAAGATCCTCATTTACGTCGAGGAAATCATTCCACCCGGAAATACCGCTCAAGGGATCTTCATCATCGACAAGCGAGATCGCGTGCGGGAAGACATCATACTCGGCAAGGTAGCTCGTATCACCACCGACGACGAAGCCAACACACTAGGATTAAGGCTTTTTGACGGTTCGATCTACGAACGGGAAAAAAAGCGCCCAGGATTTAGCCAAACCCGCTTCAACATCTACGATTTCAAACTCGACTTGGACGAACTCGTCGGTCCCGTGCGGCAGAAAGAAGCTGGACCGAAAGAATTGGCCACCGCCGATTTACTCAAATCCATCGAAGATAAACACCGGCGTGGCGGCAAATCGATTCCGGAACGAATGGAGTTGCACCAACGGATCGCATTCGGTTTTGTGCCTTTAGTGTTTGGCGTCCTTGGCGTGGCCTTGGCGCTGCTACCGCGCGCCTCGCGAGCGAGTCGCTCATGGGGATTCATGTTGTGCTTGTTTTGGCTGCTGGCCTACTATGTGCTCCTTTCCTTCGGCAAGGCTTTGGGTGACAAAGGAAGCCTACCACCCATCCCAGCCCTCTGGCTACCCAACCTGACCATCGGTTGCATCGCCCTGGTCTTCTTTCACAAGGCGATGCGCGAATCCCCCTTGGCTTTTCCCACGTTCGCGTCCCGCGTCGGTAATGCAACGCTGCGACAGTTGAAAAGACTGACGAGGAGGCCAAGAGACTAAATGGCCAGGACATCAAGAGCTCAACATCGCATGATGCCGTTCGGTGGCATCCTTGATCGCTATATTTCGGCGGGGTTCCTGCGCGTCTTCGGCATCAGCTTGGCAGTGACCACCGGACTTTACTTAACCGCTGATTTTTTCGACCGGATCGGCAGCCTGCTCGAGTCCGGCGCGCCGGTTTCAACCATTTTACGCTATTTCATGTTCAAGGCGCCCTTGTCGATTTCCCGGATGGTCGGATTCGCAACACTGTTCTCGACGTTATTTTGTTTGGGCCTGCTGACACGCACTCAGGAAATCACCGCAATTCGCTCAAGCGGCGTTAGCGTTCAACGAATCGCCTTGCCCTTGCTAGTACTGGCTTTGTGCCTTTCCGGCATCACTTTTTTTTGGAACGAGACGCTGGTGCCGATTTTCAGCCGTAACGCTCAACAAATCTATCGCACCGAGATCAAGCAGAAGCGACAACTCAGCCTATTCGGCACGCGAGACATTTGGATTCGCGGCGACGGCAGCTTCATCAACATTGACAACTTCGATCCACGCACGAATACCCTGAATGGGGTTACAGTGTTCACTCTCAACCGAGATTTCAGTTTACGCTCGTTGATCGAAATTCCCAGTGCTCGGTGGAGCATTCGAAACTGGCAAACCGATGGTGCGGTCGAATGGGAATTGCAGCAAGACGGCAAACTGACTCGCCGTGACAGCATCGCCAACATTCCGATCACCGAAACTCCCAACGATCTAAAACTACTGGCACGTGATGCCGAAGAGTATAGCTATTTCGATTTGCAGAAACAGATTGGCGACATGAAGACTAAAGGGATCGACACCACCGCGATCGAAGTCGATCTCCAAGGCAAACTGGCGATTCCAGTGGTCTCTTTACTAATGGTTTTATTGGCGACGCCATTCGCGATCAAACGGCAAATGAGCAACAACATTTCGCTTAGCTTTGGCATCGCCATGGTCATCGCCTTTGGTTATTGGGTACTTACCGCTTTTTGCATATCGCTGGGCCACAGCGGCGCCATTCCAGCGCTACCGGCCGCATGGATTCCAAACCTAATTTTTTCGATGATTGGTCTATATTTCTTCACCGCCGAAGAGTGAAACTCTAATTAACGCCAGCGCTAGAACCAGGATACAGGAATTCGAGCATCACGCCCGTTACGCCGGGCCGATCATCGCGTAAAAAGATAGTCACTAGCGGTCTAAAACAGCCGGGATCATCGGTCGGGACTGATTGCAGATCAACATCGCGTTAGCGGGCACCCACGAATGTAGGCCGCTAGGCCGCGAGGTATTTTCTAGTGTGGTATCACCGATGTGACGACTGATAGAATGGGAATCACTGATGCCTCACATAAAAATCATTAAGCTCAAAAGAAAAGAGCTTGGCATCGCTCAAAAGGTAACGCCAAGCTCTCTGCTGCTGACAGATAATTGATTAACGTTTTGAATACTGCGGCCGTTTTCGAGCTTTATGACGGCCGTACTTCTTACGCTCAACTGCGCGTGGGTCGCGAGTGACGAAGCCGGCCTTTTTCAGGGAGGCACGAAGGTCAGGATTGAATTCCATCAGGGCGCGGGTAATGCCGTGGCGAATCGCTCCAGCCTGACCCGAGTTACCGCCACCATCAACATTGACTTCAATGTCGAAATTGCCGGCGGTTTGTGTGACCTGAAAAGGTTGCAATACAATCATCCTTGCGGTTTCACGCCCGAAATAATCTTGCAACGTGCGATTGTTGATTCTTAGGGTACCTTTTCCAGGTTTAAGAAAGACCCGGGCAACCGAAGTCTTGCGTCGCCCTGTTGCCACGATCGTTTTATCTGCCATCTCTCTGATTCTCCTATGCTTCGATTGCCAAGGGCTGCGGCAATTGCGCCGCATGCGGATGCTCCGGTCCAGCATAAATTTTGAGCTTTGTGGCCAAATGGCGGCTCAAGCGATTTTTTGGCAGCATTCCCTTTACGGCTAAGCGGACCAGCTCTTCGGGCTTCTCTTCAAGCATTTCCGCGGCGGTCCGTTGGCGGATGCCACCGGGATAATCCGTATGCCGGTAGTAAATCTTTTGGTCCAGTTTCGCGCCGGTTAGCCTGACCCCCTTAGCGTTTACGACGATTACAAAGTCGCCAGTATCCTGATTCGGCGTAAAAACCGGCTTGTGTTTACCGCGCAAAAGCTTGGCGATCTCCGTGGCCATCCGCCCAAGTATCTTTCCCTCAGCGTCGATCACATACCACCGACGTTGCGTCAGCGCTTCTTCCCTAGTCATGGCGCACACTCCAATCAACTCCAAGTTCATTCGAACTGGAAAAAATGGCGGGGCCGACGAGACTCGAACTCGCGACCTCCGGCGTGACAGGCCGGCGTTCTAACCGACTGAACTACGACCCCGATGTATCCAAAACAGACTCACGAACTTGGTGGGCGGTACAGGGCTTGAACCTGTGACCCCCGGCTTGTAAGGCCGATGCTCTCCCACTGAGCTAACCGCCCTACCGCAACTTTCCTTTAAAACTTAGTCACGGACTTGAGTCCCGCTACTACACGAACCAATTTGAATTGCCCAATCAAGCCTTTCCGGTCAAAAATGATCACCCACCGATACGTCCCAGGTGACAAGGCCAGTAATTATGGAATACGCGGCAACTCTCGAAGCGTTGGTGTGTCGACGATCCTAAAGACACCAGTCCACTAACTTTTAGCAATGGGGAGTTATAACAGCGGAAATGCCGGGTGTCAAATATCCCGGCATTTCCGCGCCGAATAGCCTTAATTATTGTGGAAGAATTTCGCTCACAGGAACCTCTTCTACCTTATCAGAGAAGGGCGGATTATCATCTTTAGGTTGGATTTCGACCGGAGTGTGGCTAAACAAGGTCTCCGGATCGTTCAGCACCAATGCCTTCTTGAGAACTTCGTCGACATGGGCAACTAGCTCCAATTCCAAACCTTTTAGAACACTGGCGGGAATTTCCTCTATATCCTTTTCGTTTTCTGCTGGAATCAGGATTTTCTTGATTCCGGCTCGGTGCGCAGCCAATACCTTTTCTTTGAGACCACCAATCGGCAGCACCGTACCGCGCAACGTGATTTCACCCGTCATGGCCAGATCGTTGCGCACAGGTGTTTTTATCAATGCGGATACCAAGGAGGTAGCCATGGTGATACCAGCGGAGGGACCATCTTTGGGAATCGCCCCTTCGGGTACGTGAAGATGGATATCCAGCTTCTGGTAAAAATCCTTGTCTAATCCCAAGGCGGTCGCGCGTGACCGGACGTAACTCATGGCTGCCTGTGCCGACTCCTGCATAACATCACCCAGCTTACCGGTAATAATGAGCTGCCCCTTCCCCGGCATAACCGTCACTTCAGTCGAAAGTAACTCACCACCCATTTCTGTCCAAGCCAAGCCGGTAGTAACACCGACCTTCGTTTCCGCATCCGCTTTACCATAGCGGAATTTGATCGGGCCGAGGAATTTGTGCAGGCTCTTGGTGCCGACTTGGACATGAGAGTTGCGGTCTTTCTTAACCACTTCCACCGCAACCTTCCGGCAAACCGCGGCGATTTCACGTTCAAGACTACGTACGCCGGCTTCTTTGGTGTAGTGGCGCACCACGCCCATCAAAGCATTGTCGGTAAAAACAATATTTTCCGGGGTCAATCCATTGGCTTCCCGTTGCTTCTCGATCAAGTATTTCTTAGCGATGCTGACCTTTTCCAACTCGGTATAACCGGCAATTCGAATGATCTCCATCCGATCTTGCAATGGCCGCGGAATGCGATCCAGCGAATTCGCCGTGGTAATGAACATGACCTTGGAAAGATCGAAATCGAGATCGAGATAGTGATCATTGAACGCCGTATTCTGTTCCGGGTCGAGTACTTCCAATAACGCCGACGAAGGATCACCGCGGAAGTCGGTGGACATCTTGTCGATCTCGTCCATTAGAAATACTGGGTTACTGGACCCAGCCTTCTTCATGGATTGAACGATCTTCCCCGGTAGGGCGCCGATGTAGGTGCGGCGATGACCACGGATTTCCGCCTCGTCACGGACGCCGCCGAGGGACACTCGGATAAATTTACGGCCGGTTGCCCGCGCGATCGATCGACCAAGCGAGGTTTTGCCGACACCCGGAGGTCCAACCAAACATAGAATCGGACCTTTAATCTTGCCCACCAAACTCTGTACAGCAAGATATTCGAGGATGCGTTCTTTCACCTTCTCCAGTCCGAAATGATCCTCGTCCAAAACCTTTTCGGCCTCATTGATATCAAGCTTGTCGTCAGTGAATTCGTTCCAGGGCAAACTGATAATCCAGTCGATATAGTTCCTGACCACCGTCGCTTCCGCCGACATCGGCGACATCATTTTGAGCTTCTTCAACTCCTTCTCGACTTTGTCTTTGGCTTCAGCGGAAAGTTTTTTCTGCTTTAACTTTTCCTCAATCTCCTGGATCTCATTTTTAAACTCATCCTTTTCACCCAGCTCTTTTTGAATCGCCCGCATCTGTTCGTTGAGATAGTATTCCTTCTGAGAGCGTTCCATCTGCTTCTTGACGCGCGAACGAATACGCCGCTCGACTTCCAGAATTTCGATCTCAGCACGCATATGGCCGAGAACCTTCTCCAGCCGTTCCGCGGCATTGAAGGTCTCGAGCAAGTTCTGCCGGTCTTCCAGCTTTATGCCAAGATGCGCAACGATGGTGTCGGAGAGCCGCCCCGGCTCATCGATGGAGGACACCGACATGACCATTTCGGGGGGAATTTTCTTTTTTAACTTGACGTAATTTTCAAAGGTGGTGTGAACTTCCCGGATCAGCGCATCCGCCTCCGTGGTGCGTTCGGTCACCTCTTGAGCCTCCTCCACGTCAACCAGAAAAAAATCCGGGTTGGCGGCAAAGCCCGCAATCTTGGCGCGCTTTTTCCCCTCGATCAGCACCTTGACGGTGCCGTCGGGGAGCTTGAGCATTTGTACCACCGATCCGAGAGTACCAATCCGGTAGATATCGTCCTCGGCCGGCTCGTTGGTCTTGGCGTCCTTCTGCGAGGACAAGAAAATCAGACTCTGCTTCTGAGTTGCCTCTTCGAGCGCCTTGATCGAGCGTTGGCGCCCGACAAATAGTGGCACGACCATGTGCGGGAAAACGATAATATCCCGCAACGGCAGCAACGGCACCCTTGTGCCCCCAGCAGTGGCTTCCGGATCCTTCTTATCGTTCCGAAACAACATACAGTCCCCTCCTAAGCGCTCTCTGCGGCCTTGGTGTATACGACGATCGGAGGTTCATTCTTTTCAACAACATCCTCTGAAATCACAACCTCTTTAATATTGGGCTGCGACGGCATGTCGTACATGATATCCAACATTATATTTTCCATAATCGCGCGTAGCCCCCGCGCTCCCGATTTTCGTTTCATGGCTTCGCGCGCAATCGCTCGCAACGCATCCTCAGTGAACTTAAGATGCACCGACTCCATTTCAAAAAGCTTGGAATACTGCTTGGTCAACGCATTCTTGGGTTCCTTCAAAATGCGCATCAGGGCGCTATCGTCCAACTCGTCGAGAGTGGCGATAACCGGCAATCGGCCGATGAACTCAGGAATTAAACCAAACTTGAGCAAATCTTCCGTCTGAACGCTGTGAAGCAAATCCGAGGCCCGTTGGCCGCTTTTTTCGCTCTCTTCTAACTGTCCACCAAAGCCCATGCGCTTGCGGCCGGTGCGCTTGCGAATGATATCTTCAAGACCGACGAAAGCGCCACCGCAAATAAACAAAATATTCGTGGTGTCTACCTGCAAAAATTCCTGCTGGGGATGTTTGCGCCCACCCTTCGGCGGCACGCTCGCCATAGTCCCTTCGATGATCTTTAGCAACGCTTGTTGCACCCCTTCGCCGGACACATCCCGGGTAATCGATGGATTGTCTGACTTACGCGAAATTTTGTCGATCTCGTCTATATAGACAATGCCGCGCTGAGCTTTTTCAACATCGTATTCGGCTGCCTGCAATAAATTGAGAATAATATTTTCGACGTCCTCGCCGACATAACCCGCCTCGGTCAGGCTGGTGGCGTCGGCAATAGTAAAGGGAACCTGCAGAAAACGTGCAAGAGTTTGGGCGAGTAGAGTTTTGCCCGATCCAGTGGGACCTAGCAGCAGAATGTTGCTCTTTTGCAGCTCGACATCCCCAGTCACCATCTGGCTGTCGATGCGTTTGTAGTGATTGTGCACGGCGACCGCCAATATCTTCTTGGCGCGCTCCTGTCCGATCACGTACTGATCGAGCACGCGCTTTATTTCCGCGGGCTTGGGAACGTTAGACGACGAACTCAGGTTCTCATCGTGATCGATTTCTTCAGCGATAATATCGTTGCACAGGTCGATGCACTCGTCGCAAATGTAAACCGTCGGACCGGCGATCAGCTTACGAACCTCGTCTTGGCTTTTTCCGCAAAAAGAACAGACGAGATTTCCCGATCCGTGCTCACCGTGTTTAGGCATAGACCCCCCAAGCCAAGCTACGAGCTACTTCTTGAGCGCACTGTCAGGACGCGCCGCGATCACATCGTCGACTAAGCCATACTCTTGAGCTTGCTTCCCCGTCAAGAACATGTCGCGATCCGTGTCTTTTTCGATTTTCTTCATCCCCTGGCCCGTATGCTTCATGAGAATGTTGTTCAATTCCTCGCGCATACGGAGAATTTCACGGGCGTGAATCTCGATGTCGGTCGCCTGGCCTTCGAAACCACCCAGTGGTTGGTGAATCATAATCCGCGAATGGGGCAGCGCGAAACGTTTACCTTTCGCGCCCGCAGCTAGCAACACAGCGCCCATGCTTGCCGCTTGACCGACGCAAAGCGTCGAAATTTGCGGTCGCACATACTGCATGGTGTCATAGATCGCCAAGCCCGCAGTTACCGATCCGCCCGGACTATTGATGTAGAAGAAAATTTCTCTTTCAGGATCTTCGGATTCTAGGAACAGCAGTTGTGCGGTAATGACGTTGGCCACTTCGTCATTGACGACCGAACCAAGAAAGACGATTCGTTCTTTTAGCAGACGCGAATAAATATCATATGCCCGTTCGCCTCGCCCAGTTTGCTCGACGACCATGGGGATGAAGTTCATATGTGGGTAAACCCCTCAATCATTAAGAGCATTCTAGCTTTTTTCGGGCGCAGCATCAACTGCGGATATCGGTGCATCGACCTCTTTTATTTTGGCCCGCTCAAGTAAGAAGCTTAGAGTGCGATCAAACGCTATTTGCGCTCGCAAATCGTCGCGTGCATCGGAACGCGCGTAGTATTCCCGCACGCCCTTGGCGCGATCGCCGGCGCTACGCGCCAGATTATCGACCCGCTCTTGCAGCTCTTTGTCCGACACTTCTATGGTTTCCGCCTGGGCGATTTTTTCGACCAATAACGTCGCCTGCACTTGACGCGCGGCGCGGCCTTCGAAGGTCTTGCGCGCCTCTTCCATCGGCGGCGCCGGCTCCTCTGCCCCACCCGGATGGGAAGCCATTTGGCTTTGGTAACGCTCCATGAGATAGCGAGTCTGCCGCTCGATCATCGACGGAGGCGCGCTGAACGAATGAGCCTCGATCAAACGGCTGATCATCTTTTCTTTGAGATCTTCATCCTGATAATGCTTGAGTTCATCCTCGAGCCGATGACGAATCGCTGCTCGTAGCTCTGCCAACGAGCCATGCTCGCCGTGATCCTTGGCGAAATCATCGTCAAGCACCGGCAGCACTTTCTGTTTGATCTCACGAACGGTAAGGGCAAAGTCGACGGCCTTCCCGGCGATTTCAGCATTTGGGTAGTTGTCAGGATAGGTCACCGGAACCGATTGCTGCTGGCCCAATTGTAAACCAACCACAGCCGCTTCGAACTGTGGCAACGTATGGCCGGCGCCGACTTCTAGCACGTAGTTCTCGCCTTTGCCGCCGGCGAACGACTTGCCAGCGATAGTACCTTCGAAATCGACGGTAACGAAATCGCCTTTCTGAACGATATCGCGGCCTTCCACTAGCTCGAGGCGGGCATGGCCTTCTTGCAAACGTTTGAGTGCCTCATCGACCTGCTCTTCGCTGATGGCGACCTTGACCTTTTCTACTTCGACTCCCAGATAATCTTTCAATTCAATGGCCGGCTTGATCTCGAAGACCGCCGAGAAGGAAAACTCCCCGTCTTCCTTGATCTCACCAGTTTCCACTTCCGGCCGCGAGACGATTTGCAAATCGCGTTCTTTGACCACTTCCGCCAAGCATTCTTCCACCAGATGGGAGCGCACTTCGCCTTTGATATCTTCGCCGTAAATTCCCTGTAGCACGCCGCGTGGAATCTTGCCGGTGCGAAAGCCTTTAACTGTCACCCGCTGGCCAAGGTTTTTATATGCGTGGGAAAACTCTTTGGCGACCCGATCCGCCGGCAATTCGATGCTGACCTTGCGTTGGATCGAACTCAATTCATCGATATCGACTTTCATCAAATTTTCTTACGAAAAAGGCAATTGCGCTTAGGCACA
>Ga0210380_10001164_pt1 | contig 10921 bp, 7 predicted proteins | sample PLM4_5_coexredo_FD_155476 | JGI IMG/M metagenome (GOLD analysis project Ga0210380, IMG submission 155476) | Groundwater sediment microbial communities from an aquifer in East River, Colorado, USA - PLM4_5_coex redo | ecosystem: Environmental > Terrestrial > Soil > Riparian zone | place: USA...
CGGGCCTGGTACTCGTTGGCGGATGGGCCGCCTGGCGGCACGCGCCGTCGGCGATCGTGCTGGTTATCTGGGCGCTGCTGCCGCTGGCGGCCATTTCCGTGGTGACGTCGAAGATCTATCACTACGCGTTTCCATTCCTGCCGCCTCTCGCGCTGATGGGCGGGTACGCAGCGGCGATTGCGCCGGCCGTCGGCTGGGCGCCGTTCGATCGCGCGCTGGAACGCGCCTACGCAGGGTTTGTCGGCTTCGCACGATTCTTCAAACAGCACGTTGTCCAGGCCTTGCTGGCAACGGCGATTGCGGTCTGCTTCGTGCTCGCCGCCGGCAGCCTGCTGTTCGGTCGCGTTCAGCTGACGATTGGCGCGATCGACCTGGCAAGCGCCGGGGTGCTGCGGCCAGGCCTGGCCGCGGTCGCGTTCGGCCTGCTGATGATGCCGGCGAGGCGGTTCAGGCGGCAGCTGCTGCTCCTGCTCGTCGGCAGCTTCCTTCCCCTTCAGAATTACCGCGACTCGCTGGCGCTCGTCGGCGCCGGAGTGCATCCGAGGCGGTCAGTCAGTTCCTGCATCCGCGCCGTGCAGGCAGCGGCGGGCTCGCCGGCCGGGCTCCGGGTGGACGACCCGGTCGAGACGATCAGCCACTCGGTGCTGTACTACTTCGAACCGATCCGTCCCTGGCGACACGGACCGGATGCCGGCGATATCCCGGCGCTGGTCCGCGAGCCGCTCGCCTCGCACCAGCGCGCCGCCCCGCTCGGCGAAGGCATGGCAGTCACGCTGCCGCCGGCGTATGCTGCCTGCGGCTCTTCATCGGACGGCCGCTGATCGCATGCCGCCCGAGCGGATCAGCATCTCGATCGTCGTTCCGGCCTTTAACGAGGCGGCGCGCATCGGGCCCACGCTCGAGACGCTGTGCGAGCATCTCCAGCAGCGCTCGTGGGACTGGGAAATCCGCGTCGTCGACGACGGATCGACGGACGCGACCGCAGGTATCGCGCAGAGCTTCGCCGCCGAGGAGCCGCGGCTGGTCGTGCAGCGCGAGCCGCACCGCGGCAAGGGCGGCGCCGTGAAAGCCGGCCTGCTCGCGGCGAAGGGCTCATACCGGTTCATGTGCGACGCCGACTTGTCGATGCCCATCTCCGAGTTGAAGAGCTTCTTGCCGCCGCTGCTCGACGGCTACGACGTGGCGATCGGCACGCGCGAAGGCGTCGCCGCGCGCCGCGTCGGCGAGCCTCGGTCGCGCCACCTGGTCGGCCGGATGTTCAACCTGGCGGTGCAGCGGCTGGTGCTGCCGGGCATCGAAGACTCGCAGTGCGGCTTCAAGATGTTCAGGGCGGCGGCGGTGCAGGCGATCCTGCCGCACACCCGCGTGGACGGCTGGGCGTTCGACGTCGAGATGCTCGCGATCGCCCGCGCCAAAGGGCTGCGCATCGTGGAGGTGCCGATCGAGTGGCACTACCGCAGCGAGTCGCGGCTCTCGGTTGGGCGAGACGGCCTCGGTATGCTGCGCGAAATCCTCGCGATCAGGTCGCGGACCTCGGGCGGCGTCGGCCGGGTCAATCGGTGAAACGGTACTTGATCAACGTCCACAGGGCGCTCGCGCCGTCCCGCCAGGTGATCTTCTTGCCCTCATGGTAAGAGCGGCCGTAGTAGGTGATCGGCATCTCGCAGACGCGGTAGCCGCGCTTGAAGATCTTCGCCGTCAGCTCGGGCTCGATCTCAAAGTGCCGCGAGCGGAGCACCATACCGCGCAGCACCTCCGCGCGCATCACCTTGTAGCAGGTCTCCATGTCCGAGAGCATCGTGTCGTAGAGGACGTTGGTGACCAGCGTCAGCAGCCGGTTGCCCATGTAATGCGAGAACATGAAAGCGCGATGGCGGCCGAGAAAGCGCGACCCGTAGACGACGTCGGCGAAGCCCTGACAGATCGGTTCGATCAGCGACGGGAATTCCTCGGGCGAGTATTCGAGGTCGGCGTCCTGGATGGCGACGATGTCGCCGGTCGTTTCGGTGAAGCCGCGGCGCAGCGCCGCGCCCTTTCCTTCGTTTCCGGGCTGCAGGACCAGCTTGAACCCATGGCGCTGCTGGAGCTCCCGAAGGATATCCGGCGTCCCATCCCGCGATCCGTCGTCGACCACGATCAGCTCGATGCGGAGCGGGACGGCGAGGACCCTGGACACGATCTCGCCGATCGTCTCGCGTTCGTTGAACACAGGCATCACGACGCTCAAGAGCGGGTTGGTGAGCTCGCCTCGTTTTTGTGTCATGAAGGCCGCGGCCGCCGGTGGATGCGCGAATACTATACCCCGTGCCTCGCGTAGCTTCAGCCGGTCCGCTGCCCCGATGGGCACTCGTCGCCGATGCCGCCGCGGCGGCGCTGTTCGTCCTCGCGCTGACCGTTGCCATCACGGGCGGATTCGTGATCTGGTTCGGCGAGGAAACGCGCCTGTCGGTGCGGTTCGCCGGCCGACCGTTTCTCGCCGGCTGCATCATCGCGGCGATCCGCGCGTATTTCGTCCGTCTGCCGTCGCCGCTGTTGACGCGGGTGTTCCGGCCGCGCCCGCCGATGCCCCTCGAGGAGCACCGTCTGTTCGAGCCTGACGACAGTCCGCGCTGGAAACGTGTCGTCGAGTTCGTGCTGGTCACCCTGGGGTGCTGCGGGTTCGTCGCCATCGCGACCTGGCCGCAGGTGGCCCAGCCGTACGCCGTGTCCGACCCCGGCGATCCGCTCTTCTCGGTATGGCGCCTGATGTGGGTGACGCACGAGTTCGTGCGCAATCCACTGAACATCTTCAACGGCAACCAGTTCTATCCCGAGCCGAGGACGCTGACGTTCTCGGACCCGGTCCTGACGCCGACGCTCCTGTTCGCGCCGCTCCACGCGCTCGGGCTGCACCGGCTGGTCGCCTACAACATCGTGTTCCTGTCGGGCGGCGTCTTCTCGGGCGTCGCGGTCTATTACCTGGCCCGGGCGTTGACGGGGCGGCGCGATGCTGCGTGGGTTGGCGCCGCCATCTTCGCAATGTACCCGTACCGCGTGGAGCACCTCGCGCATCTCGAGCTGCAGATGACCATGTGGATGCCGGTCGCGTTGTGGTACCTGCACAGGACCCTGGCATCGGGACGGCTGCGCGACGGCCTCGGCACCGGCGGGGCGTTCGGCGCGCAATTCCTGTCGGCGCTCTATTACGGGACGTTTCTCATCCCATACCTGTTCGTGATCGGCGGCTGCCTCTGGCTCGCTCGTGGACGTCCATTGAAGCCGCTGCGCTCGCTTGCCGCAGGCGCCGTGGTGGCTGCCGTGATGTTCGCGCCGGTATTCGCCGTCTACCTCAAGACGCGCCCCTACATGGGCACGCGGCCCGTGGCCGTGGTCGGGTTCTACAGCGCGGAGGGGCCCGACTACCTGAAGGCCCACTATCGCAGCGGCACCTACGGGTGGATGGCCAAGGATGCCAAGCCGGAGCGATCGTTGTTCCCGCGGATTGCGCCGGTGGTGCTGGCCGGCATCGCGCTCTGGCCGCCGCTTTCCGTCACGCGTGTCGCCTACTCCCTCGCGTTGGCGTTCTCGATCGAGCTCTCGTTCGGCTTCAACCGCCCGCTATTCGCGCTGCTGTACGAGAACGTGCCGCCATTCGGCAACATCAGGGTGCCCGCGCGCTACAGCGTGCTGGCCGGCCTGTCGCTCGCGGTGCTGTCGGCGTTCGGCGCCGCCCGGGTGCTGGCCCGATGGCCTCGGGCGCAGCCGGCTCTGATCGCCGCGATGCTTGCGGTGATCTCGTATGAGGCGTTGCCGAACATGGAGCTGGTTCGGCCCTGGCTCGAGCCGCCGCCAATCTACGGGTCGTTCGCTGGCAAACCCGCGTCGGTCCTGGCCGAGTTTCCGATGGTTGAACACTCGAAGGATCCATTTGCGGAGTTCACCTACCTCTATTTCTCAACCTTCCACTGGCAGACGCTGGTGAACGGACAGAGCGGCTGGCTGCCGCCCAGCTATCTGGACCTGCTCGACGAGGAAAAGGACTTTCCGTCGGAAAAGGCGATTGCCTACCTGCGCCAGCGCGGCGTTGCCTACGTCGGCGTCCACGGCGCCTTCTACGATCCGAAGAAGTTCGCGGAAGTCATCGCGGGGCTCGACGCACGCCGCGACATCGAGCTCGTCACGAAAGCGCCCTGGGAGGGCAGCGAGTCGCGGTTGTACCGGTTCATCAAGTAGTGCGGGCCTTCAGGCCCGCTTGCGCCGGCGGACCTAAAGGTCCGCACTACAGCAAGGTCCGCGCTACAGCAGGTCGAGGATGGCCGTCGCGGCTTCCTCGGCGCCGTTGGTCGGCGGCACAGTAGGCGCGGGCGGCTGCGCCAGCAGCGCCTCGATCGGTTCGCGCCATCGGCCTTCGAGCAGGTCATCGTTCTCAATCTTGCGGCAGCGGAGAAGGCCTGGCATCTCACGCTCGAAGACGTCCTGCTCGGCGAATCGACTGCGCAGTGCATAGAGGAACGCCACGCCATTGGCAACGCACTCGGAGACGATGCCGTAACCAGGCTTGCCGACCACCGCATCGGCCGCCGCAAGCAGATCCTCGTATTTCAACCCAAGTTCCCCCAGATGCTGCCTCGTGACGCGTACCAGGCTGTCCGCGCCTGCATCGGGCGGGTATTCATAGTCGGTCAGGAGCAGACGGAATGGGTTGCCTCGTGCGATCGCGCCGTAATCCAGTCCAAGGTTGTGTCCGCCGAATGACGCCAGCACGACGGTATCCGTGAGGCTGAGCCCAAGGCCACGGCGCGTCTCGTCGCGGCCGCGGTACGACCTGCGCGCGATGAACGGGACGTCCCGCACCACGTCCCGCATCGTCTCGAAGCCACCGTGCAGCGGCAGCCGCAGCGCACACGTCGCGCGTGCGTAGGCGCCGCCGATTGCCTCGATGACGCCGGGCGCATCCGTCTCGAACTGCGGGTAGGCCGCATAGATCCAGTCCCACGTGAAGTTGCCGAGCACGATCGACGGAACGCCGGCGCGCTCCGCCGCCGCGCACGCCAGCGCGGGGACATCGCCGACGACCAGCGTCGCCTGCAGCCGCCGCAGCCACTCGGCCTCCGCGTCGGATCGTGCGCTGAACTCCTCATGGAATACCGCCGCCTGCCTCGCTGTCGCCGCTTCGTCGATGTGAAGGCTGTCGATCTGGACGACGCCGGTGTCGGTCTCCGCGTGCTGCGGTTCGACCGGAACGGTCGCAGACTGCTCGACGAACGAGGCGGGCACGCCGCTCCGCACCACGATCCGCACATCCGGCCGCCTGCGACCAATCTCGTTGATGACCTCGACGTCGCGCGCAGCGTGGCCGAAGCCGTGGGAGGAAACGTAGAAGACAAGGACCATGAAATTTACAATTGGGAATTTACAATTTACATACGGCCGGGCGCCGTGCCCAGCGAGACCGCTTGTAAATTTTCAATTTTAAATTGTAAATTTCCGCCTCACTCCGCTACCACCACTGCCGCGCCCAGACCAGCGACAAACCCGCCTGGTGATCCCAGGTCGTGCGGGTGAAGGCTTTTCTCGCCATGTAGCTCGCGCGTGCGGTCAGGTCCGGGACAATCCGGTAGCCGAATGTTGCCTCGATGGTGTGAAAGGCCGTGCGGCCGCGCGGATTCACCGTGGTGCGCAGCGGCGGCGCTGACGTCCCTTCCTGGCGCCCTGCGACGAATACTCGCGGGGTCAGCGTCTGGATGCCCTGGATGAACCACGCGTAGGCGGTCTCCTCGCCGAGGTGCGATTGCAGGCGGTTGCCCAGCAGCTCGCCGGCGAACTTCGTGTAGCCGAACGCGTATTCGCCCTCGAGTGCGACGAGCGTCGAGCCGCGCGAGTCGCCGAACGCCTGGGTGGTCAGTTCCTCGCTCGTGGCGTGCAGGCCGTTCGCAACCGACAGGCCGAGCCGCAGCCCCGGCGTCGGTGTGAAACCGCCGCCCGCGACGAACACCGCGGTCGCCTGAGGATTGGCGTCGCCGTTGATGACGTACGAGCGCGTCGGCGCCGACGAGACGACCGCGCCGCGGACGTCCCACTGCACCGTCGAGACCGTGACTTGTCCGCCGAGCGGATAGGTTGAGGCGATTGGGCGCGCGCGCGGCGCGGTCGGATCGAACACCGGCATCGGCGTCACGTAGCTCAGATGCGGAGCGATCGTCGGGTTGACGCCCGGCCGCGTGTCGGCCATGCCGAGGCCGATCGGCGACACGATGTATCCGGCGTCGACGCGGGTCGACACGGTTCCGCTGCGCTCGTACTGGATCGCCGCCTGGTAGATTTCCTTGTCCCACTCGCTCGTCCGCGGCTGCCGGAACCAGGGCCTGATGTAAAGCACCCATCCGTCGCTGAGCCGCAGCACGCCAGTGGCGTCGATGACGATGTTCGGCCGGTCGACGGTGTTTTCCCCCTGGAACAGGTCGATCGCGGCGACACTGTCGAAGCTGAATCGGGCGAGGGACTGCGCGGACAGCCGATGCGCAGTGGTCAGCAGCAGCATGCAGGCGAGCGTCGTCCGCATCGTCTTCACCCGACGACGCCCTCGAAGGCCTCGACCGGGGAGTCGGCGGTGAGGCCGGGCAGGGCGGTGGCCAGCGCCCCGACGATCTCGGCGTGGAACTCCGTGCCGGCGCACCGCCACAGCTCGCGGAGCGCATCGCCTGCCGGACGGGCGTGCCGATAGGCGCGCGCGCTGGTCATCGCGTCGTAGGCGTCGGCCACGTGGACGATGCGTGCGGCAAGCGGGATGTCGTCGCCGCGCAGGCCGTGCGGGTAGCCGCGGCCGTCCGGACGCTCGTGATGCAGCTCGACGATCTCGAGGTGCCGCGCGAGGAAGGGCACCGATCGCAGGATGCGCGCGCCCAGCACCGGATGCTGTTTGATCGCGTCGTACTCGGCCGCGGTGAGCGCTCCCGGCTTTCGCAGCACGTCGTCCGGAACGCCAATCTTGCCGATGTCGTGCAGCAGCGCCCCGAGACGGACGATCTCGACGGCCTCGGCTTCGAGCCCGAGCTTGCCGGCGATGGCCACCGACACGACGCTGACGCGCTCGGAATGGCCGGCGGTGTAGGGATCGCGCGCGTCGAGGGCTGCCGCGAGCGCCCGGATGGCGCCCGTGTAGGCCGCCTGCGTCTGCGCTTCGGCGTCCGCAATCGACGCCATCAGATCGTTGAAGGTTTGCGTCAGCGTATCGAGCTCCCGGCTCGAGCCGGTCAGCGCCAGGCGGCCTTCGACGTGATGGGTGCTGGCCATGTGTGCCAGGGCAGCCGACAGGTGGCCGATCGGCATGGTCAGCGATCGCGCCAGCGAGAAGCTCACGACCAGGGCCAATAGTCCGGCCCCGATGCCGGTCAGGATGAACGCCGCAAGGATCGGTCCCATCGCCTGCGCCAACGGCTCGTCGATCGAGCTCAGTGCGTAGAGGCTCGTCTCACCCAACTGGACGACGCGCAGGAACGCGAACGACTCGCCGTTCAGGACGACGGTGTCTTTCGGCATCGTCGGCGCGCGCGATGCCTGGAAATCGGCAGACGCCTGCGGCGAAAGCGTCGTCGCCAGCAGGCGGCCGCCGCTGACGATGGCGATCCGCGCGCGCGACAGGCTGTCGAGCTCCTGGGCCAGGTGCGCATCCAACCTTGTCGCGAGGTACAGGGACCCGATCCGCTCGTCGTCGACCAGCAGTGGAACGGTCATGACCCGGAAGGTGTCTTCGCCGACTTGCGCGACGCCGTCCTCCAGGGCGACCGTGGCAGGGGCCAGCGACGCGACGCTGCCGAGCGGCCACGAACCCGCGAAGGGACCTGCCGCGGCAAGCGTCGTTTGCCGCATGTCCAGCGCAACCACGGCGTCGGATTCCACGCGGGCGGCGACCTTCTGCAGCTCGCGGGTGATTGTCGTGCGGAGTTGCTCGCGTCCGACCGGATCGCTGGAGGGCGCTTCGGCGATATAGGTGTCGAGGGCGGCCTTCAGGGTCGAGTTTTCGGCGAGCGTTGCCGCCTGTCCGCGCAGGTCCGACTGGCGCCGGAGCTCGACAGCCCCGAACAGGCCCTGCATGGTTTCGAGGTTGGCCTTGAGGGAGTCGCGTACTTGTAAGCGAACGTTATAGAACACCACCGCGAACACAATCAGCAACAGCAGCGTGAGCAGCCCGAAAGTGACGGTCAGCGTCTTGACGAGAAGCGCCGGCGGCTGTCGCGAGCTGCTCACCGCTCGTCCTCGACCGGGAGCGAGATGTCGATCGCGGCTGTCCGGCCGGACTCGACCTCGATGGTGGTGGCGCGTTCCCCGACGCGCTCGTGCCAGCCGACGATCGTGTACTTGCCAGGAGGCACGTCACGCAGCGAGAAGCTGCCGTCCAACAGCGGCACCGTGAAGTACGGGTGGTCGAGCACCATGATCGACGCGCTCATGTGCGAGTGGATGTGGCAATAGACCTTGATCAGGCCCGCCTTCGTGAAGCGCTCTTCGCGCGTCTGGCCCTGGCGGTAGCGTCCTAGGTCGAACGTGGCCGCCCGCGACAGGGAAAATACGTTGTGGAAGTAGGGATCGCCGTTCGGGAACGCGACCACCGACCCGCGAGTCACCGCGGTCACCCGCGGAACGAAGGTCTCGTTCCGCTGTTCCACCACCTGGCGCGACGCCGGCAGCGCGCGCTTGAAGGCGGCGTCCTTGAGGTAGACGACGACGTTCTGAATCTCGGGGGTTCGGCCGGGCTCGTGACGGCCGACCGCGCGGGGCTGATAGGCGTTGGAGGCCAGCGGCACGCCGCGAACCGCGGTGGTCAGCGTAACCTTTCCGGAAATGGTGCCGCCCTCCGGCAGCTGGCTGCTGGATCCGGCAACGGCGAGCAGTGCGGTGACGGTTCCTGCCAGAAGGCGCATTCGTCCGGGAAAGACCCTATTTGCTTATCGGCGGGGGGAGCGCAACCTTCAGCGCCTCCTCGAGGGTCTCCACAGGGACAAACCGCATTCCGTCTTTGACTTCCGGCGGTAGCTCGGCCAGATCGGGCTCGTTGCGCTTGGGCAGGATGAAGGTGGCAATTCCGTGCCGCCGCGCGGCCAGGGCCTTTTCGCGGATGCCGCCCACCGGCAGCACCAGGCCGCTCAGGGTAATTTCCCCGGTCATTGCCACGTCCTCGCGCACCGTCTGATTCCGCAGCGCCGAGACGATGGCGGTCGCCATGGTGACGCCCGCCGACGGTCCGTCCTTGGGAATCGCGCCGGCCGGAACATGGACGTGGAGATCGTGTGTGTCCAGGAACTCAGGAGCGACGCCCAGCGAGCCCGCCGAGGCACGGATGTGGCTGACCGCGGCGCGCGCCGACTCCTGCATGACGCTGCCGAGCTGTCCCGTGAGGATCAGATTGTGATGACCGGCCGGCAGCAGGCTGGCCTCGACGAACAGCACGTCGCCGCCGGTTTCCGTCCACGCCACGCCGGTCGCGACACCCGGCCGCGACACGCGAAACGCGACATCGTCCTTGAAGCGCGGCGACCCGAGGTAATCCTGGAGGTCGGCCGCCTGCACGTGCACCGGGCCCTGCGCTCCAGGCCCGGTCTGATCCGGCGCGGTCGCGATCCGTGCCGCGATCTTGCGGGCGACGGCGCCGATCTGCCGCTCGAGGCTTCTCACGCCCGCCTCGCGCGTGTACTCGGCGATGATGCGCCGGATCGCGCCGTCGTCGAACTCGACGCGCTCCCGGCGGAGCCCGTGCTCGTCCAGCTGCCGCGGAATGAGGTACTGCCGCGCGATGTGCAGCTTCTCCTCCTCGCTGTAGCCGGCGAGGGAGATGATCTCCATGCGATCGAGCAGGGCCGGATGGATCGTGCCGAGCTGGTTGGACGTGGCGATGAACAACACCTTCGAGAGATCGATGTTGATCTCGAGGTAGTGATCGCGGAATGAATGGTTTTGCGCCGGGTCGAGCACTTCGAGAAGCGCCGCCGCCGGATCGCCCTGGAATCCGGCGCTGACTTTGTCGATCTCGTCGAGCATGAACACCGGATTCATCGCACCCGCCTGCTTGAGCGCCTGGACGATGCGTCCGGGAATGGCGCCGATGTAGGTACGGCGATGTCCGCGAATCTCGGCTTCGTCGCGCACGCCGCCGAGCGAGATCCGGACGAACTTGCGGTTCATCGCCCGGGCAATCGATTGTCCGAGCGACGTCTTGCCGACACCCGGCGGCCCGACGAAGCACAGGATCGGGCCCTTCATCGAGAGCGTGCCGCTCTGCCGTGACTTCAGCTTCTGGACCGCGAGGTACTCGACAATCCGCTCCTTGACCTTGTCGAGGTCGTAGTGATCCTCGTCGAGCACCTGCCGCGCCGCGATCGGGTCGAGGCGATCCTCGGTCGTCGTGGACCAGGGCACGTCCAGCACCCAGTCGATGTAGGTGCGGATCATCTGGTACTCAGGCGAGGCCGGCGTCATCCGCTCGAGCCGATCGATCTCTCGCGTGGCGACCTGGTGGACCGATTCCGGCAGCTTCGCCGCCTCCACCCGGCTGCGAAGTTCCTGCGCTTCCGGCTTCTCGCCTTCGCCGAGCTCGTCCTGGATCGCCTTCAGCTGCTGCCGCAGGAAATACTGGCGCTGCGCGTCGGTCATTTCCTGCTGCGCGGCGTTCTCGATCTTGCCCTTGAGCTCGAGCAGCGCGATCTCGCGGTTGAGCGCGGCGGCGACCGCCTGGAGCTTCGCCACGAGGTCCTCGTGCTCGAGGATCAGCTGCTTCTCTTCCGCTTTCATGTCGATCAGGCTGGAGAGCAGATAGGCGAGTCGCAGCGGGTCGTCGATCCCGCCGACCAGTCCGCGCAGTTCCTGCGACAGGCCGCTTGCCACTGACAGCGCGCGATCGATCAGATCGCGAATGCGCCGGACGTAGGCGTCGACCTCGAGCGTCCGC